>JAABUJ010001685.1_pt1 | contig 30790 bp, 36 predicted proteins | sample 5559131 | NCBI WGS metagenome assembly JAABUJ01 (sample SAMN10711875, study PRJNA513366) | rock metagenome | isolation source: Antarctica rocks | place: Antarctica: Victoria Land, Mt New Zealand nord | collected 2016-01-07
CGGTCAGCACTACGCTGCTTGAAACGACGACTGGTCGATGTCGTCTATCGTCTGCTTCCGACCGGCAAACCTGCCGCGCTCGAATTATCGCTGCGCCCAGCTGCTTGACACGGGAGGCTCAGGGGAGGGGGGCTCTTGACCACTCTCGGTGCGCGCTCATGCCCGAAAGAGCACACGCTGACGAAGCAAATCGACGTTTTCTCGTCCGTACATCTGCCGTTTGAGCATCTTCAGGCGATTGATCTGTCCCTCGGTCTGCCCGTTGCTGTGGATCAGGGTCAGGCCGGCACGGACTGCCGCCAAATCACTCGCCAGTCCTCGCGCAAATCCGCGCAGCTCGATGATGTCGCTCTCGATCGCTGCGGCCATCCACTCGTTCAGTCGTTCCCCCTGCCGGTCGCGCACCATCACCCCAAACTCTTGCGTCAGCGTGTACGCCGTGGCGATTACCGCCTCGCCTTGACACAGATGCATGAGATACAGAGATTGCGCGGCACTGAGATCCTCAGGGCGATGCACGAATAGCAGCGCCACCTGGCGTGCGGAGGGGCCGGCAACACGCAGCAGTGCCGAGCGCCGCGGTCGGCGACCAGGCGCGATACGGTGCTGCTCGAAGCGGCGAATCCCAGCGCGCGGATCTCCCGCCACAGGCGCATCCCGTCGTGGCAGCCCTCGTCCTATCCCTTCAGCAGGTAGGGCAGATACGGATCGAGCACCTTGCGCCGGGGCATTGGATGCTTCCGCTCCGGTGGTTGGGCCATCCGCATGCCGCCCAGGGGGCTCCCGCGATAGAGCGTCTCGCGGCTGACACCGACACTCCGCGCGATATCGGCGATGTCCGCACCCGCAGCCCGCAGCGTATAGACTCGCTCATACGCCGTGACCCGGCGGGCATGGCGCTGCAGGCTTGCCGCTTCCATTCGTTGCTCGTAGCCGTGCGACCCTCTCCGGCGCCCACGATACATCGCCTGCGGCGGGACAAGGGCATCCTGCGTAGTGATGTCTGCCTCGCTCGTCACCTTGGCAGCTTCGCGCAGGCAGGCGCCCCTCCGCAGCAGGAACCGTTCGAGCGAATCGCCGAGATTCTGTAGCAGGTGGAAGCGGTCCGCAACCTGAATCGCATTGGGCGCACCGGTCGTGATCGCGTCCGCATACAAGCCGCTGCGATCGCGGCAGACCATGATGATCTCCGGGTGGCCTCGTAACCACGCCGCGGCGGATGGGGCCGAACGCTCGGGGAGCATGCCACCCAGAGGGTACCCGGAACGGACGATGGGCAGCGAGATCGACGAGGATTGTGCCGTAGTGCTTGCCGCGTCGCCAGGCCCACTCATCGATGCCGACAATGCGGGGCGATTCACCGGCAGGGATCGGGGTGGCGCGCACCAGTCGTAAGAGGGTCGGGCGGCTGGTCGGGAGACCGAGCGGGGCTGCGAGACGAACACCGGCATTGCCGCCGAGCGCCATGCCGATGCGCTGCAAAGCCACTCGGCGCAGATGGGTTTGGCGCGCATAGGGTGCAGTCAAATGCGGAAGACGTTCGGCGAAAACCCGTCGTGGGCAGTGCAGATTGGAGCAGATGAAGCGGCGGACACGGACCAGCAAGCGTACGGGAAGGCCGCCACAAGGAAGGTCCGCGAGAGTGCGGATATACGTGCTGCGGACACATCGCGAGCGGAAATGGCAGAGCGGACACGCGGCGGTGCGAGCCGTGGGACGCATCTGGAGCGTGATCGTGCCGTCCATGACCGTGGTCTCGGTGAGACGCAGGCCGGTGAGGTGAGGGAACAGTGTCGCAAGCTGCATGGCGAACTCCCGCACGAGCATCGCGCACCCGATGGTGGTGCGTGCTCATGTACGTGCTTCGCCAGTGCACCGAGAGTGGCCAAGAGCCACCTTTACCCTACAGCATTTTGCAGAAGCATTGAACCGGTGGTAGCGGATTTTAGCCTGTCTTTCCTTGCTGTGTCAGGATAAAACCTGCTACCACCGATACACTATCTGCTCTAGTCGCTGCCCGTGGAAGCGGCGGGGATGGAGCCGATACTGCCGGTGGCCGCGATCCCCGTGCCGCCGCCACCGCTGCCCGCTTCCGCGACGGCTGCCGCCTCTGCGGCATCGTTGACACCGGCGAGGCGCGTGTTGTCCAATGCGATGCGGGCGGCAGAGCGCTGCGTCGCTGGGTTAAGGCGTCGCGTTACAAAGAAGGTGGAACTGGCGAAAACACAGGCGATCAGGAAGGGGATCTGGTAGCCGACGTAATTGAGGATGATGCCGGTCGCGATCGGGACGACGATTGCTGCTGCGTGCTGCAACGTGACGCCCATCGCGAGGCTCGGCGCGACATCGTCCGCGACCGCGACCTTGCGCAGATAGGTCGCCGCGCCAATCGGCGAGAGTGGCATGACGAATGAGTACATGACGTAGCAGAGGCAAGCGATGACGACATTGTTCGCCAGCGCATACCCACCGAGCGCAACGACGTACGCAACATTGATGATGGAGAGCATCCGGCGCTCGCCATGCTTGTCTATCATCCGGCCGACCCATGGGCCGGAGGCCATGCTGGCAAAGGTTACCGCGATCAGCACGCCCGAAATCTGCGCGACGCTGAGGTGATAGCGATTGACGAGCACCCAAAGACCAAAGGAAAAAAAGACCTGCTGCCTCCCGCCATCGAGCAGACTCAGGTAATAATAGAACCGATACTCGCGCTTGAAGACGATCCGGTCCCGCTTCGCCGCTTGCGCGCGCGCTTCGCCATCATGGAGGTGGGGGAACCCGACGATGGCGAATGCCGCGAGGAGCGCGACGACACCGAGGACGACGAAACTGGGGCGAAAAATCCCCGGATGGAAGTGAAAAACGACCAGAATGATGATCAGCGCAGTGAGTGAACCACCTTGATTGATCGCGGCCATCCGCCCAAGGATGCTTCCGCTCTTCGCTTCCGAGGTCAGACTCAATCCAAGTGAGTACTGCGTTTGCAGGACGGTATGATAGCCCATACTGGAAATGACCACCCACGGCGCGACCGACCAGAAACTATTCGACAACCCAAAAAGCGTGTAACCCACCGCAAGGAGGACAAGCGCACCCGCCGTCAGACGCTGAAGCGAGACGCGGTAAAAGAGCGCGCTGACGAAAATCAGCAGAAACCCCGGAATCTCGCGGATCGCGGTGATGTAGCCGAATTGCGGCCCTCGAAGGTGAAGAACGCTTTCGAAATAGTTCGTGACGATATTCTGCTGCGCGTTCATCGCAAACCCGTACAAGGCCGCCATCGTCGCGAGCATGATAAAGCCACGCCCCACCGGTGTCTGCCACATGCGTGATATCTGTCGCACGCCGCCCCCTCTTCAGATTCGTGGTGCGGACCCGCCCGCGATGGACGCGCGAATCGCCACGATGCCGAGAGCCTACCACCGCTCCTGAACGTGGACAAGGCGAAATCATTCCGGTCAGGGAAGGAACGACTGTGGAATTACGCGAATATTTCATCCACGGAAATTCACCAACCGGGCAACGCAGGCTCCGCGTCGGCAATTCCGCCCCGCGCAAAGATGCGCGGTATGGCCGGATCGTTGGTCATATACGACGCAATCAGTTGCTTCCGAGGGTCAACGTCCCAGACAACCTGCGTGCCTGCGGCGAAAGATTCGGCGCGCTTTGCCGCATACTCCGCATCCACCGCGCGGCCATAATCCCCCTTTGACCGGACTTCGACCGCGAAGTCGGGCGCACCTCCGGCAAAGTCATCGCTCTCGATCACGACATTGTACGCGTAAGCGGCATCGGGGCTGAATGAATGGCGGTGTGGCACCAGGGCTTATTCATTGTCGGGAAAGTCAGGCGTTCGCTCAAACGATCCCTGAAGATCGTCCGTTTCCTCGCCGATTTTCCGACGGTGTGTAAGCAATGGAATGACTGAGGCGTGAACAATGTACGCGGACGCATGTGCTCACGCCTCATCTGCCGACTTTGAATAAGCCCTGGGTGTGGCACGTCAACGATAAAGCCTCTGTTGTCCCCAAACGCACGGCCACGAGCAGTTTCGTCTTCATATCGCAAAGCGCGGCAGCTATTCTGAGGGCTGCATGTCCCGGACACACGCCAGTGGGCGACATATGCCTCAGCCTTCCATCCACGAATTCATATTTCCCATCGTCTGGGGTGTGATACAGGTCCTCGATTGTCGCTTCGCGCTGGCAGACCATTGGAGATCCTCCTTCGGTGATGGCTGTTTCATCCAGTATTCTGTACTGGTCTCCTCATACTCAGGAAAGTGCCGCGTGTTGTCGCAGGTGCGTTTGTTCCCAGATGAAGAGCCGCTTCAGGAGGGTGCGGAGCGCGAAGATCGCCGTGAATATGAGGATTTGTCGCCATGAAACAAGGAGAAGCGTCTTCAGCAGCGTGCCCGCCAATTTGAAATTCAGCCCGGTCAGAACGCCCTGCGCGATAAGAAGGCGTGCGGACACAATGCCGACCGCACGCGAGCGAAGCAACATCAGCAAAGCGGCGAGGCAGTATGCGACGATGATGAGTGACCCGCCCATCTCGATGAGGCTGGCCCAGATAGCAACATGAAGGAAATGCAGGGTTGGCATCTGGCTATCACGCCACGCGATCCACGACGGGGAGCGTGCCGTCAGCCGGGACCGAAGCAGTAGATGCCGACCGCTGGCGTGCCGCCGCTTTGTCAATCTCCTGTTGCAAGAAATAGTTGAGCGCCGTTCGCAGCACGGCAATTGCGGCGAGTTGGCCGATCTCCTTCCAAGTCGGCGCAATCGCCGTCCGCAGGATGTCGGCGGCAAGTTCGAATTCGAGCGCGACCGCCAGCCACCGACCAAGCCGCAACCGGACGTTCTCCTTCTCGTCGGAGAGCGTATCGGCGCTCAAACCACGGCTAATCCGGTCTCCCGGGAAGAAGAGCAGGAGCGCGCGCACCGTCGCCTCGATTGCCGCGATGCCAATGACGACCGCTGCGGCCGCTTCGACACCCGCCGCCAGGTACAAGGTGATCGTTTTGAAGATGTCGAGCATGTTTTCCCCTCTACGCGTGCATCCCTGGAAATACGAACCTTCCGGCACGCAATCGTTCCGGACAATGCTTCGCAACTCGCTTGCCATAAAGGACGAAGGTGCTGGTATCACTCTTGCTTGAGCGCCGAGCATGATGTACGCAGTCACGCACCAGCAAAAGAAGTGGCGTCGCACACAGACGCCGATCACCGATCCGGTTCTGTCTGCACGGGCCGCTGGGCTGCGCTATGTCAACGATGAGAAGCCGGGCATTCGACGCAAGCGGGCGGGCAAGGGGTTTAGTTACCGTGTGCCCGATGGCGCGCTCATTCACGATGCCGAGACACTGCGGCGCATCCGCTCGCTCGCCATTCCCCCGGCGTGGACGGATGTCTGGATCTGCCCGAACGCGCATGGTCATATCCAGGCGACTGGCCGCGACGCCAAAGGGCGCAAGCAATACCGCTACCATCCGCACTGGCGCGACGTGCGCGATGAGACGAAGTACGCGCGGGTGATCGCCTTTGGCGGAGCGTTGCCGCGGATTCGCCAGCGCGTGAACGCGGACCTTGAGCGGCATGGCCTCCCGCGCGAGAAAGTCCTCGCGACGGTCGTGCGCCTGCTGGAAACAACCTTTATTCGCGTCGGCAACGAGGAGTACGCGAAGACCAACAACTCCTTTGGCCTGACGACGATGCGCAATGAACATGTTGATGTCTCCGGCGGCACGATTGCATTCAATTTCCGGGGCAAGAGTGGCATCGAGCATACCATTGACATCAATGACCATCGCGTGGCGCGCATCGTCAAGCGATGCAAAGAGCTGCCCGGCGCGGAACTTTTCCAATACCTCAATGAGGAGGGCGAGCGACAGACGATTGACTCCGGTGATGTTAATACCTATCTGCACGAGATCACCGGCGAGCATTTCACTGCCAAAGACTTTCGCACTTGGGCGGGCACGCTGCTCGCCGCGATGGCGCTTCAGGAAATCGAATTATTTGATAGCGAGGCGCAGGCGAAGAAAAACATCGTGCAGGCGATTGAACGGGTCTCGAAACGACTCGGCAACACGCCCAGTGTCTGCCGCAAGTGCTACGTCCATCCCGCCGTGCTCGACGCATATATCGAGGGAACGATGCTCGAAGCCCTCAAACAGCGCGCCGAGCAGGAAATCGCCGACGGGCTGACCGGCCTGAAGCCCGAAGAGGCCGCCGTCCTCGCCTTCCTTCAGCAACGCCTCGCGCAAGAGATGCGCGAACGATAACCGGCATCAGGACACGCTATCGTCTTGATATCGGTATCTATCAACGTGTTACTCCGCCTGATATCCGGACATAACTCAAATTCCCCGGTGGTAGCGTACGTTCCAGCCTGTTTTTCTCAGGCTGGAAGCCTGCCACTACGAGGAAATTGCCCTTAACTGAAACGCATTGGGCTTTCGCCTACGCCACCGGCCTTAAAATTTCGCGGCCGGGTCGGGGCGCGTGGCGACCATCAGATAGGCGTGATCGTCCTGCCAGCGGACTTCCGACGACGCGAAACCCTGGGCGGCGAGCATATCGGTCAGTTTCTCGACACCGATGCGGCGGGGTTTGGGCGGGCCGTTCCCTTCGGGCGCGTCTTCGCGGAATTCGAGGACTGCGACGATGCCGCCGTGTCGGAGGACGTGGTGCATCTGCGCGATCATGTGCACCGGCGGGCTGATTTCGTGGAGCACGAAGGCGATGAAACAGCAATCGAGGCTGCCTTCCGGCATTGGCAGATCGTGGTGCAAGTCTACGTGCATCACGCGCACCGTGGGCGGCAGGTTCTTCGACCCGGCGGCGTGCATCATTTCCTCGCTCTGGTCGAGTGCGAAGACGCGACCCGTCGCCCCGACCGCCTTCGCCAACTCGATGGTGAAGATGCCCGTGCCAGAACCGAGATCCGCGACATGCATCCCATGATGCAATCCGAGGCGACCGATCATCGCCGGCGGATCGAGGCGCGCGAGCCGTTCCGGCGATTCCAACCGCTGCCACTTGGACGTATCGAAGATATGCGCGTGGTCGCCGTGCTGCTCTGCCATTATTCGTCCCTCCGATATTCAACGCCGGTATCCACCGGTACGAGGCCGAGCAGTTGCGCCAGCCCCAACGACGTGACATTGTCCGTGAACGCCGTCCATTGGGGCAGCAACCCCTTCGCCGCCACCGCCATCATCAGCGAATGCGCGCAGGCCGTCGCGTATCCCTTGCCGCGCGCGCTCATGTCGGTGTGCGCGCCGACCTCCGCGAAGGGCGGGGCAATGGCCCAGGTCGCGGCGATAGCGACAAGCCTGCCATCTGCCTCGACGCCATCGGCCATCCCCTCGGCGAGCAGGGCGGCAACGCTCCCAAAAGCATCCGTCAGCCATTCCCCCTCGCCGCGCAGCAATCGTATGACGGCTTCCACATCGGGCGGGCCGAGTGGCCGGGTCCGCACATCCGTCCGCTCAAGCGGCGGCAAGCGCCAATCATCCGTCGCGGCGAGAACCGTGATGTCGGTGCGCTGATCGCCAAAGAGCGTCTCGCTCATCAGCCGCTCTGTTTCGGCATCCGAGGCCCAGAGACGGCTGATGCCCGGCTCCTCCGCGAGAAAATCGAGGAGCGGTTCGGCATCGCCGAGCGGGATGAGATATGCGCCACCGAGCGATGACGCGGGCATCATCACCGCCGCCGCGTGTGGGCGTGCCACGTCATCCACCATCACCCGCGCTCCGCCCGAGCGCAGCAGGAAGCGCGCCGCCGTATGCCACGGACGCGGCTCCACACGAGCCAGCAGGGCGGGGAATCGGTCACGCGGGTAATCGTGCATCGCGTTCGCACTCCAGTATATCGAGGGATGACAGTCCGCACTGCGTGCATGATACCAGAAGGGACCGCCCGGCCCTTGGCGAACATGGAACAGCCGTTTCAAGGTACACTATGACACAAGAGGCACGGGAAGCCAGACAGACGGGCAGATAGCAAGGGAGAGGAGACGCGGGTGCCACTCGGGTTAACGATGGAAGAGATTCAGATGCTGATCGCCGAAGCGGCGGAGACGACACCGGATACCGGACCGGACGGCGCGGAAATGGGCGATCCGGAATACGTGACCGCCTACCTGCTCAATATCATCATCCCGCTCCTGCGCTACAACAACATGCGTATCGAGGGGCAATTACGCGCCATCGGCATCGTCATTCCCGACATGCAACCGCCGTTGGAAGAACCGCCGCAAATCTGATCCGTGTCATGTGAGGAGAACAAAAAAACGCTCCGGCGAGATACCGGAGCGTTGAGGATTCGATGAAAGAGAAACGTTCATCTTTGATGCGTTTTCCCCTGGTGGTAGCGGGCCTTCCAGCCTGCCCTTCGCAACAGAGAAGCAGGCTGGAAAGCCTGTTACCACCGAATCCGGGCATTCAAACGCTCAGTCCTCAGTCCTTTGCCCTCAGTCCTATCTCTGCGCGGGCACGCCGCTGGCGATCTTCTTCATCTCGTCCACAAGCAACTGATTCCACGCGGTGGCGCGGTCGGCGCGCATTTTCGTGCTTTCCACGCCCCACGCCTGCCGCGCCTCGGGAGAGAGATCGCCGAAATCGGCGTTCTGCGGCGCATTGTACTCAGGGTGAGCAGCGAAGAAGGCGTTGCGGGCAGCAGCCGACTCCGCAGTCTGGGCGGCGGGTCGCTCGATGAAGTGGCCGAGTTCGTGCATTTGCTGATCGAAGAAGACGACCACCGGGATGGATTTGAATTTGCCTTCCTTCAGATACTGGTTCATCAAGTCTTCGTTCTGATCGCGCAGAAAGACGCGGACGTTCAGTGTACCGGACTCCTCCGCCAGTTTACCGAGTACCGGCAGTCCCGCGATCACATCGCCGCACCAGTCTTCCGCGATAACGAGAACATTGAGTTTCTCCGGCAGGTTCTTGAAAGCCGAGACATCGTCCGGCTTCAGTTGCACCGTGCCCTCGTTCTCGACGAAGCGATCCTTGTTTTGCGTCATCTGATCCACGTACTGTTGGTACGTCAGGCCTTCGTTGAACCGTTCCTGTGTTACTGCCATGCAGTGTCCCTCCTAAGGATGGTTGTGACAACGTCCATACGTTCCATGATCGGCCATGGGTCGTATCTTTCTGCAACGTACCGGAGTGCGATCCGTATTCCCCTTCTGAGAAATCCTAACCCCCAGCCCTGTCCCTTCGAGGGACAGGGCTGGGGGTTAGGATTTCCCTGCCAAAGGCGGTATTCGACTCGCTAATTGCGCTGGAAACGGACGATCTCGCCGGTGATTCCCGCATCCGTGACGTGTAGGAGGCCATACGAGAAGGACGGCTCCTTACGGCGGTCGGTCGGCGAACCGGGATTGAAGAGCAGCACGCCGTCCACCTGCTCGTTCATCGGCTGGTGGCTGTGCCCGAAGATGATGCAGGCGACATTGTGAAACGAGCGGCGGGCGCGCTCAGGCGTCGTCCGGCCGATCCCGCCGTCTCCATGCACCATGCCGATGCGCCACGGCCCGATCGCCACGATCCGCTGCGTGGGCAGCCGCATCCGCACATCCAGCGATTCCATATTGCCACGCACCGCGAGCACCGGCGGCCCGAGCCGCCGGATGCGCTCCAATGCGTCAAGCGTCGTCAGGTCACCTGCGTGCAGGATGAGACCCGCTGCGCGCATTGCGTGCGCGACCAGATACGGCAATTCCTGCCCACGAGAGGGCATGTGGGTATCGGCGAGGACACCGATTGTGAGCGGCGGCGTCCAGACGCGCTCCTCCGCCGGTGGCGGCGGTGGCAGGGGCGGGAATTGCGAGTTATCCGCACCCGTTCGTAAGTTCACCCGCCCCGGTATCGGCGGACGGTACGAGCCTGGCCGTTCCGGCCGATCAGGGGGATCCGATTCGTTCAACCAAGCCTCCAGGGAAAGGACTGAGGACTGAGGACTGAGCCACGGCCCTCTCTGATGTTCTCGGATGATACCATGCCTACATGGTATACTTACCGCTCGGCAGCCATATCTGCCACTAGTCGTTGCACCGATGAAGATGGAGGCGCTCAGTCCTCAGTCCTCAGTCCTCAGTCCTGAAGCGACCGAAGGGAGCGAGTAATGGCATCCGCATCGTCCTTCGATATTGTCTCGAAGTTCGACCAACAAGAATTGAAGAACGCAGTGGATCAGGCGCAGCGCGAGATGTTGACGCGCTACGACCTGAAAGATACGAAGAGCGAGATCACGCTCGACGACAAGGCGATCACGATCACCGCGCCATCGGATTATGTCATCTCGACGATCCGTGACCTGCTGGAGAGCAAGGTACTGCGTCGGCAGTTATCGCTCAAAATCCTCGATCCTGGCAAAGTCGAGGAAATCGCCGGTGGCCGCGCGAAGCAGATCATCACCCTCAAAGAGGGCTTGCCGGAAGACCTCGCTAAGAAGATGACGAAGACGATCCGCGACGAGTTCAAGAAGGTCCAGCCGCAAATCCAGGGTGATGCCATCCGTGTCCAGGCGAAGGCCCGCGATGACCTCCAGGGCGTCATCCAATACTTTCGCACGCACGAGGACGACTATCCCGTCGCTCTCCAATTCGTCAACTATCGGTAACGTATTTCTCCCCCTTCCCACGCCAAGTGACGGAAGGGGGCCGGGGGGTTAGGTTCTCTTGCCGAAGCAGCGCACGTATCACATTTTGACGCTCGGTTGCGCGAAGAACGCGGTGGACTCGGAGGGGATGCACAGCGTACTTTCCCGGCGCGGCTACGAGGCAGTGACGACGCCCCGCGCGGCGGAGGTCGTCATCGTTAATACGTGCGGGTTCATCGGGCCCTCGCGGGACGAGTCCATGGGCGTGCTACGCGACCTGGCGGGCCACAAGCGACCGGGGCAGCTGCTCGTCGCGGCGGGTTGCCTCCCCGCCCTCCCTGGCTGGGAGCAGACGGTGCGCGATGAGCGGGGCGTGGACGGCGTGATCCGCACACAGCAATGGAGCGGCATCGCTGATCTCGTGGACGAGTTGACGGGCCGGGAGCAGATGCCGGAGACGTGGGTCGCCAGCCGCCTCGCTGCCGACAGCGTCGCGCAGGGGATGATCCCCTTGCCGCTCGCCGAGATTACCGGCGATGGCCTGATCGCATCCTTCACCCGCGCGGCGGGCAGGCCGAGCGCGTACGTGAAGATCGCGGATGGCTGCAACCACACCTGCGCCTTCTGCACGATCCCCTCGATCAAGGGGCCGAGCGTCTCCAAGCGGCCGATTGCCATCCTTGAAGAGGTGCAGGCGCTCGTGGCGGGCGGCACGAAAGAGGCGGTCTTCATCTCCCAGAACACCGGCGCCTACGGGCAAGACCTTCAACCCCGTACGACGCTCGCGCAATTACTCGCCTGGGTCTGCGAGGAGACGCCCACCCTGCCCTGGCTGCGAATGCACTATCTCTATCCGACACACATCAACCCGCAACTGATCGAGACGCTGGCGACGCATGACCAACTCGTGCCGTACATGGATTTCCCGTTGCAGCACGCGCACCCGGCGATCCTCCGCACGATGGGCCGCCCCTCCGATGCCGTACAGACGCGCCGTACCATCGCTGCTCTCCGCGCGCAAATCCCCGACATCGCTCTCCGCACGACGTTTATCGTTGGCTATCCGGGCGAGACGGAGGAGCACTTCCAGACGCTCCTCGATTTCATCGCCGAAATGCAGTTCGATCACGTCGGGGCATTCATGTACTGCAACGAGCCGGGCACCCGCGCCGCGCTTCTCACGGATGACGTACCCGCCGTAGTCAAGCAGGAGCGCTATGCCCGTCTGATGGAGACACAGCGTGCGATCTCATTCGCCAGGAACCGCACGCTCATCGGCCGCACGCTTGATGTCCTGATCGAGGGTGAGGGCGACGTCGAGGATGAAGACGGCATGACCGTCCCGATCAGCGCCGGACGCGCGAAGCGGCACGCACCGGAGGTGGACGGCCTCGTCTTTGTTGCGGGCGTCCACCCGATTGGCAGCATTGTCCCCGTTCGGATCACCGAAGCAGACGAATACGACCTCTGGGGCGACGCGCCGGAACTTGTCGCTGCATCCGCACCGCGCGCCGCTTCACGCCCGCAAGCGAAACGCCGCCGCCACCAATAAACCGGTGGCGTAGGCTGCAGCCTGCGCGAGAGATCGCAGGCTGCAGCCTACGCCACCGATCAATGAAAGGGCGCGGATTGGAATCGGGACTATTGCGGCGCGGGTTGCGCCTCGAATACGCGACACTCGGCTGGAATATCGTCGGGGTGGGCATCGTCATCGCGGCGGCAATCGCGGCTCGGTCGGTGGCGCTCGCGGGCTTCGGGCTGGATTCGCTGATCGAGATTTTCGCCTCGGTGATCGTCGTCTGGCAACTGAAGGGCGTCAACGAGTACCGGGAGCGGCGGGCGCTCCGCCTGATCGGGTGGGCGTTCTATGCGCTGGCAGTCTACATCCTCATCCAGGCGGCATATGTGCTGGCGCGTGATGTGCGGCCGGGTACATCAGTCCTCGGCATCGTCTGGCTGGCGGCGACGCTAATCGCGATGCTGCTCCTGGCGTCCGGGAAGCGCGCCACGGGCACACAACTCGGCAATGTCGTACTCATGACCGAGGCACACGTCACGTTGATAGACGCCTATCTCGCCGGGGCCGTCTTAATCGGCCTCGTGCTAAACGCGCTTTTCGGCTGGTGGTGGGCGGACCCGCTCGCCGGGTTGGTGATCGTCTATTACGGCATCAAGGAAGGCCTCGCCGCGTGGAGGGTTGAGAGGTAAATCCACCATGCAGCCGCTCTACGTCGTTTGTGTCGGCCCGATGCCGGGTGATAAAAGGCGCGTGACCTGCGCGATCAGTTCATCAATGTCGAATGGCTTGAGAAGCAATCCCACACCCTTCTCCGTCAGGTATCCCTGAATCTCTTGCGCCTTGCGAATCTCCGCCGTGCAGACGAGGACAGGAATTTTCTCGGTATCGCGGTGCATCTTCATCTTTTGCAGCGTCTGCCAACCGACATACTCGCGATCAAAGACGAGATCGAGTATGACGAGGTCCGGTGCGCCATCAATGATCTTGCGCAAGTCCTCGACGGCGAAGCCGAGCGCGGTGACGCGATACCCCTCATCTTCCAGAATCATCCGAAAGAGATCGAGGATTTCCTGCGTGTCGTTCACAACGAGAATATGCTTGCGCGCCGCCATCCCCACGGTATCCGGCATTTCCGATCACCTCCCCGCGCGTAGTGTCGCCAACCGCCACGCATTCGTCAACTATTGTTGTCTATCGAAGATTTACTGCAACCCTACGACAGGATCAGCTATCTTCCCCGTGAGGCCAGACGGGACGGAAAAGCACCCACTGCCCCGGATCGTGCGCGATCACCGTCTCGATGTTCGCGAGCATCCGGCGCATGTTCTCCGCGACATCCGCCGCCGTGTTGCCGCTGCGTTGGAGAGGGATATGCCGGAGAATGAAGCCGTAGCGGTTTTTTTCCACACGCGGCGCCATGACGGTCACAATCTCCGCGCCTGTCGCCAGCGCCATGCGGATATGTCCGGTCGGCAGAGTCGTCGTCGCGCCGAAAAAGGTCACGGGCGCGCCGGTGCCACTCCAATCGCGATCCACGGCCATCCCCGCCACCTTGCCCTCCTTCAGCGCCTTCATCACGCGCCGGACGCTGCCCGCTTCCTCGACGTGTTCGATCTGCCAGCCGCGCGATTTCCGCAGATACGTCACGGAGTCGTGGACAAAATGGGAGGTTGTCCGTCCGACGAGGAGCGACGCATCGTAGCCACGGTTGATGATGAATTGTCCCATGATGTCGAACGCGCCGTAATGCGCGGTGCAGATAATCACCCCGCGCCCCGCCGCCAGCGCATCATCAACCACCGCCCAGTCGCCATCGAAGCGCACTTGCCGATCCAGCCGTTTGAGCGAGACGCGCGGCACGCGCAAGAGATCGAATCCATTGCGTGCCTGCATCCGAAATGCCCGCCGCACCGCGCCTTGCACGGCGATTTCCGGCGCATCTATGCCCATAACGTGACGCATATTGTCCGCGACATTGACGCGGAGATTTGTGTTGCGGCGATAAAAATAGTCGCCGAACCGGTCTGAAATCCAGTAGCCAACCGGCCGCGAGACCCCGAGCAGCAGAACGCTGACGACCTGCGCGGCGTAGTTCCCGAATCGCCGCAGCCAGGGGGGCGGCGCTTCGATCCAGGAGTTGATCGTGCCTCGCAGTTTCATAGAAAGGCTTCGATCTGCCAGCCGCGCGCTTCCGCTTCCCTGCGCAGGCGGCTGTCGGGATTGACACAAATCGGGTTGCCGACGAGCGCCAACATCTCCGCATCCGTGTAATGGTCCGCATAGGCATAGGAAGCTGCGAGATCGAGTTTGTGATCGTCCGCGAACCGTGTCACGAGCAGGGCCTTTGCCCGCCCGTAGGGGTGCGGCCCCTCCAGCCGTGTCGTCAGTTTCGCCCCGCGTCCCGGTGCCCTCCCGGCTTTGACCGCCAGCCGTGTGGCGATGACATGGTTGATGCCAAGGAACTCCGCCATCGGCTGGAGCAGGAACCAGAGCGAGCCGGAGAGCATCACGGTCGTGTGACCCTGTGCCGTGTGCGCGGCGACGGTCTCGATCCCGCGCGCCGCAAGCCGTGGACGGATGTCCCGCGCGAAGCAATCCGCCCCGAGTTGCTGCATTTCGGCGAGGTCCTTGCCGCGCAGATATGGGCGGTGCCGCCGGATACTCTGGACGATCCGCGACGGTGTCGGCCGCAGATGCCGGAGCGCGAATCCAGCCGTCAGCAATGCCTCGCGCGGGCCGAGTTCTCGCTTTTCCCAGAGGTAGCGGAGGAATAATCGTTCGGCGGTCGTGCCCGGTAAGAGCGTCCGGTCCACATCGAAGACCGCGCCAATCGCGGATGTTAGGGTTTCGCCGCGTGGAACGATCGGCATTTCGGTCGCCTCAACGACCGCGCGATTGCCAACGAGCGGGACAGTCGTTTCGACAGATGCGGGCAGATTTGACGGGCCAGAGCGCACGCGGCTACCGGGCTGGTCACTCACCGGAGGGCTCCGGTGGCAGGAATTCGCTGTCGGCGCGCGCGTCGCGCCTCTTTCGGAACCGCTCGCGCATCAGACGCTGCTCTGGCGCCTGACCGCGCAAATAGTCCCACGAGTCATAGACCACCGGCAGGCCACGCACGAACGAGAGGGTGAGTGCGCTGTAGACAAAGAACCAGGTCATCAGGCGACCACCCGTGGTGTTGTAGAACGAAAGGAAGCCGTTGGTATGCGGGAGCCGAGCGCCGAAGAGACCGGCGAGAAAGCCAAAGGCAAGCACCTTCGCCACACCATAAAAGGCGCGCATGAAGCGCGATCCCGTGAGCCACTGCGTGATCGGCGAGTGCATCATCGAGTTTTTCCCGAACGCCGTTTTGCCTTCCTTCAATCCGAGGGAGCGCATCGCGTCAATCATGAAGCCACGCGTCATCATCGCCAGGGGAATCCAGACCCTGATAATACCGAGATGGGCGAAGACGATCCAGCAGGTCATCTCCACCACGCGGTCCCCACCGATGTCGAAGACCGCACCGAACTCGTCCGCCCGGCCCCGCCGCCGCGCGACGATGCCATCGAGCGCATCCGACGCGATAATGAGATATAAGAGGACAACCGCGCACGACACGGCCAACGGCTGCCGCGTGTAGAGCAGGCCGACCGTCCCGAAGAGTACGATGAGCCGGATAACGGTGATCAGGTTCGCCAAGCGCGTAGTCCGCCCCGTTCAGCGCGCCGCGCAGTCGTGCGGTCTCGCCGTATCAATCCCCAACGCGGCACGAGTATAGCATAGGGAAGGGCAAAGGACTGAGGACGGAGGGAAGGGAATCGGGCGCACGGGCGCCCTTTGGGCAGGATGCGCCCCTGCTCATTACTCATTTAGCGATGCAGCAACGTCAACAAAACGACCCAGGCGATGGCGGCGACGAGCGCGCAGCCGAGGGTGAGGAGGCGAGCAGCAAAGCGGTCGTAGCGATAGACCGCCCACGCGAGCGCGGTGTTCGCGGCGAGGACGATGCCAACGATGAGGGGGATCGTCCACAACTCGCGCTTCTCGCCGATCCGGTTTGGCTGGCTCGATCCGGCGGGGCCGAAGTGCAAGGCGATCTGGTTCGGGAAGTGCGCGTACCGGAGCGCGATAAAGGCGATCATCGCGCCGACGAGGGCAACGGCAGCGAGGAGAAAGGCGAGCGCGGATCGGTCCGCGAGTAGTGAACCCATCCCAGCATCCGGCGCGACGATCACGCGACGACTGCCGGTGCTTGTCACTTCCGACGGATACGGAAGCGGTCCGCTTTGCCGCACCGCACCGGGCTGTTCGCCGATCCGTGGTATCGGCCCGCTGATGTACGGGCTTTGTGGGATCGGGCCGGACGCCGCTACGGCGTAGGACCCACTTTGGTACACTGGATCGGCGGGCGGCGCGGGGAATGAACCGCTCCGGTGATTATCTGCAGGACCCGGAGGAATCGGGAGCGCGCCGCTGCGGGAGATTTGCTCCCGTGGCGTGACCGGGAAAGCGTCGCTCTGCCGGGGCGGCTGCGTTGGGAACTGCCCCGAATACGGCCCGCGCGGTGGCGAGTTCGGCGCCGGTTCTTGCGCTTGCGCCGGGAACTGACCGGAATACGGCCCGCGTGGCGGGGCGGAGCGTTGGTCCTCCCGATTGGCATCGGTGTCTGCGGGAATCGGCCACCCGAAGCGATCATATCGCGGTGCTGATTGCGGCGGATCGGGCCGCGCCGGTGTACCGTACCCAGGCGGATAGGTATCGTCCTCCCAGGGTTGGGGCGGGCGGTTCACATCGGCACGCGACGCATCCGACGCAGGCGAATCGCGGTGGGCCGACGGCATGGCATCGGGATTTGCGGCTTCCTCGGAATACTGCGGCGTGTCTAGCGGCGATTCCTCATGGATACCGGGTGGCAGCGCGCTTCGCTCCGCATTGCTCGGTTGGGCGCTGTCGTCCTCGCGGGCCTGACGTGCCTGAATCCGTTGGCCGCTTTCATCCTGATCGTCAGGCCCCGTGGGTGGCATCAGTGTGTGGCCGCCGGTGTTCGCGCGTCCGCGTAGACGGGCGTACACCAGTCGCGGTGCTCCGGCAAGTTGCCGCGCACGGCCTTGAAGAAGACCGACTGCAGCCGCCGCGTGATCGGTCCGACCGCGCCATCGCCGATCGGGCGATGATCCACGGAGGTGACAGGCGAAATCTGCGCGCCGGTACCGCACAGGAAGAGTTCGGAGACGCCGTAGAGTTCGCTGCGGTCAATTTGTCGCTCGACCACCGGAATATCGAGATCATGCGCCAGCGTGATAATCGAGGCGCGCGTAATACCAACAAGGATATTGCCCGCACCCGGCGGCGTGACGAGCGCGCCGTTGTCCACGACGAAGAGGTTTTCGGCGCTCCCCTCGGAGACGTGCCCATCGCTGGAGAGCATGATCGCCTCATCGAAGCCGTTCAGTTCGGCCTCGGTACGCGCGAGGGCAGAGTTGATGTAGATGCCGGTGATCTTAGCCCGTGCGGGTGCGGCGTTGTCCTCGATCCGTGTCCACGATGAGACGCACGCCTTCAGACCCTTGTCTGTGTCGAGATAGTTGCCGAGCGGGCGGGTGTAAATGGTCAGCGCGTCGGCATCAATGTTGATGCGCGGGCCGAGTTCCATCGAATCCTTATAGGCGAGTGGGCGGACATAGATGTCGTAGCGCGCGTCGTTGCGGCGCATCAGTTCAATCGTGAGGTCACAAAGGTCGTCCGCGCTCATCTTCAGATCAATCATCAGCGTACGACAGGAGCGCAAGAGCCGCTCGTAATGCGCCTTCAGGTGAAAGAGGTAGAGTTCCTCATCCTCCTCATTCCAGTAGCCACGGATACCCTCGAAGCACCCAGTGCCGTAATTGAAGGCGTGAGTCATCACGCTGATTTTCGCCTCGCTCAGGGGGACGAATCCGCCATTGAACCAACAAAGCGGATCGTTTGCCGGTGCTGTCATCCTCTGCCATCCTTTCGTCCACGCGCCTCTCGCTGCACTGATATCGCTATCATACCATTACGGCGTCGGCGTCGCCGTCGTGCCAGTACTGGTGCCATTCGCCGGGGTGGCGGGAGCGGCAGGCGTACCTGCCGCCCCAGGCGCTGCCGGTGTCCCGGCACCGGGCGTACCGCTCGGTGCCGGCGTCGGCGGGGCGGGCGTAAAGGTCGGCGTGGCCGGTGCGCCTGCCGGGGGTTCGAAACCGGCCGGTGGCGACGGGAACGGCGTCGGCAACGACTGCTTCAGTGTCGCCTTCGCCGTCTCGGCGGCGAGCCAGTCCGAGAATGCCTTGTCGCGCAGTTGGCGATAGACGGCGTCGTCAAACTCGCGATCCGCCGGGTGATCCGTCACTTTAATGATGTTCCAACCGAAATCGGTCTGGACCGGATCACTCACACCGTTGACGGGGAGCGCGAAGGCTACATCATCGAGCGGCTTGGGCAGGATGCCGCGCGGGAAATAGCCGAGGTCGCCGCCATTCGGTTTCGTCGTCGTGTCGGTACTCAATTCACCGGCAACACCCTGGAAATCCTGCCCCTGCCCGACGACGCGATCGCGGGCGCTCTGCGCCGCTTCCTTGGTCGGCAGGAGAATGTTGTAGGCGTGGACTTCCTCGCCATGCGTGGGCGACTTCGCTTCGAGCGTTTCACGCGCCTTCTGGCGGGCGAGGGCGGGCGTGATGATGAGCCGCTTATAATCGCTCAGGCTCATCCCCGCGTCTTTCTGGCGCTCCTTGGCGAAGCTGCCGAGTGAGACCGTCGAGGTGGCGCGGGCCTCCTGATTGGTCGGCGTCTGCGTCGGCACCGGCGTTTCGGTCGGTGGGGCGGTCGCCGTCGGCGGTGTGTTCGGCGTCGGCGTCAATGCAGAAGCGGTCGCCGTGCCGGTGGCGTTCGCCTGCGCGGTCACGGTCGCGCCCTGCTCGACAGCAACAGCGGTCTGCGTCGTCTGGGCGGTAGCGGCATCGGCTGTCGCCTGTTTGGTCGGATTCAGGGTCGGGGAGGGCGTCGGCGAATTGAGCCGGATGGGGGAAAACCGCTCGGCAACCGTCTCGTCCACCTGGGCGGGCGTAATCGTTACACCGATGCCGGGTAAGCCATCAAGCACGATCCAATCCTCGGTCATTGTTTGGAGGGTCGTAGGGTCCACAGGGGCGCTACGAAAGTTCGTGATCTCGTTCTGCGCGCTCTGTGCCGCGAGTTGGATTTGCTGGCTATTGCCCTGTCCGGATTGCGCCTGGAAAGCATACTGCTGGAGCCGATCGAGCAGCGTATTGCGGCGCACCTTCCAATAGTCGCTGCGGATAATTTTGTGGCTGTTGACCGTCGCGATGACCTGATGGGGGATGAGATAGTAATACCGCAGCGTCCCGAAGCCGACAATGAAGAGCAACAGCGCGCCGAGCACGGACATGCTGATCAGGAGGATTTTCCGCTGCCGCGCCTCACGCGCACGGCGCGACCGCCGACGGCGCGCTTCCAGTCCAGACGGTGGGGCAGCAAGAATTGAATCACGACGGGAATTGCGCGGCATGGTACTCCTGAGTGCTGAGTGCTGAGTGAGAACCTGTCGTTCTCAGCACTCAGCACTCGTTATTATTGGCGTCCGCCGGCAACGAAGGGGAGTAACGCGAGATGCCGCGCGCGCTTAATGGCGACGGCGAGGGCGCGCTGACGCTTCGCGGAAAGACCGGTCTTGCGACGCGGTTCGATCTTGCCACGCTCCGAGAGAAACCGGCGCAGGCGGGCGACATCCTTGTAGTCAATCTCATCAACGCCATCGGCGGCAAAGATGTCCACGCGGCGACGACCACCGCCACCGCCACTGAAACGACCACCGCCGCCGCCGCCGCCAAACCGGCTACCACCGCCACCGCCACCGCCAAATCGGCGACCGCCACTACTATCACCACCGAACCGGCTACCGCCGCCACCGCCGTCATCACGACGGTCATCGGAACGGGGGGGGCGGTTATCACTCGGCGCGCTCTCATTCGATGCCCCCTGCGGGCGTTGCTGGTCAGCCACGGGCTATTCCTCCTGATGTGTATACGTTAGCGATGCCTAAAAAGGCACATCGTCGAATTCTTCGGACGCGAAGGTCTCCTCATCACCGGCGGACTTTTTTTGCGGTTGCGGGCGTTGCGGGCGTTGCGGTTGCGCGCTCGCGCCATCACCCCAGTCGTCCGCACTCTCGCCACTCTCCTGACGGCGATCGAGCAGCGTTAGGTCGTTCGCGACAATATCAAAGGAAGTCCGTTCAACCCCCTGATTGTCAGTGTATTTTCGTGACTGGATGCGACCCTCGACATACACCTTGCTGCCTTTATGCAGGTTCTGCGATGCCAACTCCGCCATCCGCTCCCACGCGACGATACGGTGCCACTCTGTTTCATCCGTCCAGTTGCCGTTCGGATCCTTCCGGCCGCGCGAAGTCGCAAGACTGAAGTTAGCGACCGGCTGACCGCTCGGCGTGTACCGCAGTTCCGGCTCACGGCCGAGATTGCCGACCAAAATCACTTTGTTGACACTATATCGCGCCATCGCCGTGCTCCTCCCTGCCCTACGCGCGGGCGGGTTCGCTCTCGCGCTCATCCTCAGCGGCGGGCGTTTCCGCCGTCGGTGGTTCGGTCAGGTCTTCGCCTTGCGGCCCCGTCGTCAGGTCCGTATCGGTATCCATGCTCGCGCCGCTTGGTGCGGCAATCGCTTCGCCTTCCGACGTTTCGCCGACCTCAGTTGCATCCTCCGCCGCTTCGCCTTCGGCGCCCTTCTTCGGCTTCTTCGGCTTCGGTGGGACGTAGGACGTTACGAGACTGCGCAGCACCTGGTTGTTCAGACCCAGATCGCGCTCCAGTTCGCCGATGACTTCGGGGGCGAGGTTGCACAGATAGAGAGCATAAAAGCCGTCGCGAAAATCGCGAATCGGGTAGGCGAGGCGGCGACGACCCCAAGGGGGGGTTGTCGTCAGTTCGGAGACTTCGCCACCACTAGTAGTGATGTAGCCAGAAACCCGTTCGAGGGCGCCCGGCATCTCGTCTTCTGCGATGTCGGGGGCAAAAACAACCATCAGTTCATACGTGCGCACCGTTCCTCCCTTTCCGTGGAGTACATCGCCCCATCACGGTCATCGCGCGGCGGTGCAGGCCACGCGTGGATGGAGCGGAAAGGCATTGCAAGACGAGCCACACGGCCCGCAGCGCATGGCAGTCTACGAGACTCGCATAGGCGCTGTCAATGCCACTTTTCTGACACCATGCATACCTCATGCATCACGCGGGAATAGTGGTGGTAGCAGGCTTTCCAGCCTGCCTCTCGCGACGGGGAGGCAGGCTGGAAAGCCTGCTACCACCGGGAAGTTGCCGCAGCCAACGGAGTTATGCACGGATGTCGGCACATTTGCAGTAACGAGTAACGAGCGGTGGAGCGGCATCTCTCGCTCCTCGTTACTCGCTTCTCGTTACTCGTCCGGCGATGCCGCTCCACCAGAGATACGGGACATCGCGCGCCGCCGACTCCGCCGGATCGCCTTCGCCGCCCAGCATCCGGCGATAACTGGCATAGCGGGCTGGTGAAACCGTACCCGCGCCGACCGCATCACGGACGGCACATCTTGGCTCATGCAGGTGGCTGCAATCACCGAGTACGCACGCACCGAGATACGGCCGGAACTCCGGAAAGCAGGTGTCAAGATGGCGAAGCGTCTCCGATTGCAGCGTCAGGGAGCGAATACCCGCCGTGTCCGCAATGTAGCCGCCCGATGCGCCGAGCGGGAAGAGACGGGTTCCCGTCGTCGTATGCCGCCCCTTGCCCGTCGCATCACTGACGGCGCTGATCCGCTCATGTACACCCGGTTCCAGCGCATTGAGCAGGCTGGACTTACCAACACCTGACGGCCCAAGGAACGCGGAGATGCGACCCGCCAACTGTTCCCGCAGCGCGTCAATACCATCGCCCGATGCCGTACTGGTCAGCAACACCGGGTAGCCGACGCCACGGTAGACCGCCAACTGCTCTTCCAGCCGCAGTGACAGACCAAGGTCCACCTTATTGATGCAGATGACCGCCCGCAGGTCTGCTGACTCAGCAGTGACGAGGAAACAGTCGAGCAGGCCGAGATGCGGCTCCGGCTCACGGGCGGCGAGGACAGCGACCAGTTGTTCGAGGCCAACAACCGAACGGAGTGTTCCTTGACCGGCATCCGGGTCGCGCCGCGTGAACGCGCCTCCGGCCCGTGCAATCACTTCCTCAACCATGCCCGTCCCCTGACCCGTGACGAGCACGCGCACGCGGTCGCCGACTGCAACAGGATCGTGGGTATGCACCTTGACCCGCTGCACGCTGTTACGGAACGTCGTGCTACTCGTATTGGCGTAATGGAGTTGTTTGCGTAAACGCCCGCGAATCTCACAGCGCAGCATCCCCTCGGCGGTTTCCACGCGGTAGATACCTCGGCTACCGTCTACAACCAACCCCTCGAGTAATGGAGAAACGTCACGGTCGGGCGTGTCCGTATCACTTTCTGGGACAGAACGGCGGGTTTTGCTCAATGTACAATGCTCCTCGTGAAAAAACGCTGATCTCCCAGCACATCGTGGAAGACGAACAGGTAGCACAAAGTCCGGCCAGGCGATGCCGAACCCGTGATGCATGCACATAACAGCGTCGAGGAGCGAGAGGAGAACAGGGTTACGAGCGTGTATCCCGCCGGTGGGCGGCACAGCCACGACGCCGATCCCGATTATGCAGCACGGACGCAAGCATCATCATCGTCGTACCCTCCTTCCCGCCCGGTCGGGTTTGGTTTCGTGTCCTACTGTCCGGAAGCCCGGTAGCGCCGATTGTACCCGCAGCCAGGGAGAGCGTCAATCCAATCGCCCGTCGCACGTCGTTCCCGCAGGGCAGCGATATGGTATCCTAGAGGCATCGCACCGCCGCGCCGTTGCGGTAGTGCCATGCACTGTGCTGGTCGAAGGAGATCAAAGCGATGCCGAAGGTCTATTTTCCGAATGAGAACCGCACCATCGAGGTGCCGTATGGTGCGAATCTGCGCCGCGCCGCGCTCGATAACGGCATCGACGTCTACGGCTTTCCTGCCAAGTTCCTCAATTGTGGTGGTCACGGCCTCTGTGGCACCTGCAAAGTCGCGGTCGAACCGGAGTGGAACCTATCGGATCGCACCAATGCCGAAATCCGCAAATTGAAGGCCGCGCCGTTGCGCCTCTCCTGCCAGGCACACGTCGAGGGCGACATTACGTGCTACACCCAGACCCCGATTGACACGACCCGCGAGATCGAGATGACGCGTTGCTATATCGTCATCAGTCGGCCCCGGTTGCAAATGGTCCAGGAAGTCGTCGGCAATGAGTTCCAGCGCAATGTCTTCCTCGACCTTGCCGAGGCAGAGATGGTTGCCCGCGAGGTTGCCGAGATCTACCCGGACGGTAACTGGGAGATCCGCGAGTTCGCCGATCCGCTGACCACGCAGGAATTCTCGTTCTCCTACAATCCCCTGCGCTACATCCGCGCCACCCCGCGCGAGCCGATGGCGGACGGCGAGGGCGATACCATCACCGCGCCGCTCGCCTCCGCCTCCGGGATTCCGGGCTAGACGGCGGGAAATCTCATCCCCCGATCCCCTCTCTATCGCGCGGGAGAGGGAGCAAAATACGCAGCCTCCTTTCCTCTAAAATGGTGGTCGGGGCGGCTTTTTGACGCGGAAGCCCGTTTCACGCAGGCGGGAGCGGACCCAGCGGTCCACGCGCTCCCGTGTAACGAGCCCAACGACCGCGCCCGCCTCATTGACGACGGCGATCGTTCGCGCGTCGGTGCGTTCCAGCAGCCGCAAGCCGTCGTACAGCGTGAGGTCCGGGGAGAGCGTCAACCTGGGGAGCGCATCAACCGGCGTCATCGCGTCGCGGACGGTCGTCTCCATCCAGAGCGGCCGGGGTATCTTGCGCACGTTCGTGTTGAGGTCCAGAACGCCGAGCACGACACCGTCCGCGCCGACGGGCCGGGGGCCGCTGAAGCGATCGGAGAGGAAGACATCCACGACATCGCCGATCACTTTGTCCGGCGCGAGCAGCGGGCCAGGGCCGGTGATCGCGGTCAGCGGGATCTCCTGGCTCGTTTCCTGCCAGAGTAGTTGCACGAACGAGAGCCGCCCTGCCCGGCCAATATAGTAGCCGATGAGGATAATCCACAGCCCAAAGAGCGGCGAGTAGAAGGTGGTCACCCCGCCGAGAGCTAGGAGCGCCCACGAAAGCGCCTGCCCGTATCCAGCGGCGACACGCGTTCCCTGCATCAGATCGTCCGCGACGTACCACGCGAAGGCGCGCACGATCCGCCCGCCATCGAGCGGGAACCCCGGCAGGAGATTTAATACGACGAGCAGCCCATTCATGATCGCGAGCGCGATAAAGAGCGCGAAGAGTGGGCCGTTCCGCTCATGGCTGAGAAGCGCGAGCAGTCCCGTCACGATGCCGAGCGCGAAACTGACGCCCGGCCCGGCGAGCGCGACCGCGACTTCATCAGCGGGCGTGCTCCGCTCGGCGGAAATCTCCGCCGCCCCGCCGAGCAGTGAGAGTTTTACCCAGCGCACCGATAACCCGACGCGCCGCGCGACGAGGGCATGCGCGAACTCGTGCGCCCCCACCGAGCCGATGAAGGCGATACCGATTGCACCCGCCACGACCGCCCACACGGCGGACGTACTCCCGTCCACACCGTACGGCGTGCCCCTGGTCAGCGCCCCAACAACCGGCAGTGCGAGGATCAACAGCAGATCCCACGATAGCCGCACAGGTACCCCCGCGAACGTCGTTGTAACCGCCCAGCGTGCTCCGCGTCCAATCGAAAGAAACGCGCCAGAAAATGTGTCCTTCAGACACGTTTCGTCTCCCCCTTCCCGCCTCGGGATGGGGGCAGGGGAGTTAGACTCCCTACAGTCGCTGGTAATCTTCGAGATCGAGGACAAAGACGGTGGCGGCGGCGGTCTGCACCGGCGCGTTCGACTCGCCCGATTGGCGAGAGCGGGCCTGCCCACGGATGAGGTCGAGCACCGCGTCCACTTGCTCATCCTGCACACCGATCATGATTGTGGTATTGCCGCGCCGCAGAAAACCACCGGTGCTGGCGAGCCGGGTCGCGCGATATTCGGCTTCGAGTAACGCATCCACGACGTTATCGGCGTCTTCATTCTGGACGACGGCGATAATCAGTTTCACGCGTGGAGCCTCCTCAATCGAGCGTGCGATGTGGGGTCTCACGCCCCACCGTGCCGTTCACTATAGCGACCGGAGCGCGCAAAGTCAATCTACATTTCGGCGCCACGAGGCAAAGACCCTTATAGGGCAAGAAAAATGGCGCATAATGCTTGGGTAATCGGGTATACTGACGATAACACGAAGGAAGACCGACGATGGCAACGAAGACGGAAGCGACAATCGAAGACCTTATCCATGCTCCCGATGATGCGATGTACGAACTGATGGCAATGCCGCGAACCGTGCCTACCATGCGAAACGCGCTGAGTATTTCGCGGCGAACACGGTCGTCGTCTGGGACGTTGATCCGGTTGCCTGCACGATTTCGTCCTATCGTGCCGATCATCCCGACATACCGACTATCTTCATGCTGGAACAGATCGCGGACGCCGAGCCTGCATTGCCCGGTTGGCGCGTTCCCGTGAGCGACATTTTCGGTTAGCGCCGTGCCGGAAACGGGAGAATCGTGCTATACTCATCGTTCGAGCGCGGGGCGTCCGCGCTATTCGCGCGTGCAACGCAATCATGACCGCGAAGCACGGGGGCAGAACAATGAGTACCAGCACACCAATCTTGCCGATCTGGGCACCGGAACCGGCCACGATGCCGGACGAGGCCACCCCGACGACTGGTAAGAAATACTACATTTGGACCATCGGCTGCCAGATGAATGTCGCGGAATCGAACCAGATGGCCGCCGCTTTCCAGCATGCCGGCCTCGGCGCGGCGAAGACGGAGGCCGAGGCGGATGTCATCGTCCTAAACTCCTGCGTCGTCCGGCAGGCATCCGAGGACAAGGTAAAGGGCAAGATTGGCTCACTCTACAAACTGAAGCGCGCCAATCCCGATCTCAAGATCGCCCTCACCGGCTGCATGGCGACGAAGCATGAGGAGGAACTGATGAAGCAGTTCCCCGTCCTCGATCTCGTCTTCGAGCCTGCCGCGCTGGAGGAACTCGGCCGGATCGTCCCGGAGATGGACGACGACCTCGCCGCCTTGCCGCACTACTACCTGCCGGAGCATACCGCGCCGGAAGTGACGGCATTCATCCCGATTATCATGGGATGCAACAAGGTCTGCTCATACTGCATCGTCCCCTATCGCCGTGGCAAGGAACGCTCGCGCCCGATCGCCGATTTGCAGGCGGAAGTGCGCGAACTTGCGGCGCGCGGCGTGCGCGAAGTAACGCTGCTCGGTCAGATCGTGGATCGCTACGGCTACGACTTCAAGGACGGCACCGATCTCGCGGATCTGCTCCTGGCGATCCACGACACGCCGGGGCTTGACCGCATCCGCTTCCTCACCTCTCACCCCGCCTACATGTCGGAGCGGATCGTCCACGCCGTCGCGGACCTGCCGAAGGTCTGTGAGCACATCAACCTACCGGTGCAGGCGGGCGACGATGAAGTGCTCCGCCGCATGCGCCGCAACTACACTGCGAATGACTACCGGCGGCAGATCGCGGCAATCCGCACGATCATGCCGGAGACAACGATCGCGACAGACATCATCGTCGGCTTCTGCGGCGAGACGGACGCGCAGTTCGAGAGCACGCTGCGTCTGCTCGACGATGTCCGCTGTGATGTGACGCATGTGGCGATGTACTCGCCGCGCAAGGGCACCGCCTCTGCCCGCTGGGAGGACGACGTGCCGCGCGAGGTGAAACTGGCGCGCCATCAAGCGGTCGAGCGGTTGCAGGAACGCGTCTCGCAGGAGCATAACGATCAACTCGTTGGCCACGAGATGGAAGTGCTTGTAGACGGACAGGGCGATGGCCGCTGGCGCGGCAGAACGCGCGGCAACAAACTCGTCTTCTTTGAGGAGAGCGCGAATCGTCTCGGCCAGATGGTGCATGTCCGCATCACGCGGGCGACGCCGTGGTTCCTGCAGGGCGAGTTGACGAAAATCGAGGGAGTGCCGTTCGCGACACCGGTCGGAGCGATGGCATGAGCATGAGCGGCGAAACGAGCGCGGCGCAGCATGAGGCCCGCGCGGCGGAGGAAATGCCATCGGTCCGTGTCGCAGTCGTCACGGTCAGCGATACGCGCACTGAGGAGACAGACGTGAGCGGGCGCCTCTTGCGGGAATCGCTCAGCGCGGACGGTCATGCGATTGCCTTCTACCGCATCATCAAGGACGATGGCGAGGGCATTCACGGAGCACTCAATGAGGCGACGAGCCACCCGGCATGCGACGCGATCATCTTCAACGGTGGCACCGGCATTGCCCGGCGGGACACGACGTTCGATGTCATTGATCGTGCGTTGGAGAAGCGGCTCGTCGGCTTCGGGGAGATCTTCCGTGCGCTCAGTTATCAGGAGATCGGCCCGGCGGCGATCATGTCCCGTGCGACGGCCGGGGCGTACCGCAACCGGATCGTCATCTCGATCCCCGGTTCGACCGCAGCGGTGCGGCTGGCGCTGGAGAAACTGATCCGCCCGCAACTGCCGCACATGGTCTGGGAACTCGTCCGTCAGTAGTGATTGTCGAGCCGCGAAGGTGCGAAGGGCGCGAAGAAATGCAGAGAAAGAAAAGAGATCAATCAACTTCTCTTTCCCATTTTCGCGTTCTTCGCGCCTTCGCGGTTCAAACGATGTGACCAATGAATGAGGAGGCAGTACGCGCATGGTAGACACCCCAAGTCGAGCACAAGGTAAGCGGCGGCTCGTGGAGCGGGCGCTGGAACTGGCGGGCGAGGGCCGCTGGGAGGAATCGGAACAGGTGAACCGCGATATCCTCGCGCGGTTCCCCCGCGACTTCGAGGCGATGAACCGTCTCGGCAAGGCGTTCGCGGAGCAGCACCGCTACAGCGACGCGCGAGACATTTACCAGAAGGTACTGGAGATCGAGCCGACGAATCCTATCGCGCGCAAGAATGTCGCGCGGATGGAACTCCTGAGCACGCAGCCGGTCGAAACAAACGGCACCGTCGGCATCGCGCGCGAGGCACGGCCGCAAGCGCGGCAGGCGATGTTCATCGAGGAACCGGGCCAATCCAGAATGCTGATCGTCGAGAGCGCCGTCGCGCAGACGACACTCTCCAAACTGATCTCCGGCGACCATCTCGAACTGCGCCAGCAAGGCGAATCGGTTGGTGTCTATAACTGGGAGGGTGAGTTTATCGGTTTCCTCCCCGCACGCGTCGGGCATCGGTTGTCGGCGATGATGGAGAACGGCAACCAATACCAGGCAGCGGTCGCGGCGGTACTCGATGGTGCGCTCCGCATCGTCGTGCGCGAGACCTTCCGCAGCCCGGAGAACAGCGGCCGCCTCTCCTTCCCGACGAGCGGCAAGCCCGCGAATATCCCGCGTGCCTACACGCGCGACGTCCGCCGCCCAACCCTCGAACCGGGCCTCTATGACGACGATACGGACGATGACGAGGTGGACGACGACGAGGAAGAGTTGGAGCCGGACGCCGAGGAGAATGAAATCGTCGAGGATGAAGAACTGATAGACGAATCCCGCCGCACGCGCGATGAGGACGAGATCGGATAACACGGCACGGTACATCGAACGGGGGCGGTCTGATGACCGCCCCCGTTTCCTTTTGCTTCCATGATGGCTCTACGGAGATCAGTGCAGGAAAAACCAGAGTGCGACGTAGATGATGACAAGCGCCGCCGCAACGAGGAGGAGGCGGATCAGATCGCGCCGGTGATATTCCATCTCGGTTCGGACAGAGAACTCCGGCATGGGATACGACCCGACGCTGCGGTCCGCGCCGACGCGCGCGCCAGAGCGGCTGGCATTGCGCATCGTACGCGCGCTCCGTGTGGCAGTTATGGATCGGCCACCATTCGCCGCGTCCTCCATATCGTCGCCGCGTGCAAAGGCCGTGGCCCGCGCCGCGCTCGCCGCGCGCGCTTCCATCGCCTTCAGTTGCGCACGGGTTGGCGCTGGCGTGGGCCTCTTCGCGCCAACCACTTTGCCGGGAGCTTTATTTGGTGCTTTCGGTGTACGTGCCGCCATGCCTCTTCCCTACTCTGTCAATCACAGCGCATTGCCGTGCGTGCGTCAGTATAGGGGTGAATGGCCTGCTGGCGCAAGGCAATCACTGACGCGTGTAGTGTTTACCGCGCGGACTCGTCGGGATGGATGAAATCGCCGCTCTTGCCGCCGTGCTTCTCGGCGAGCCGGACATCCGTGATCGTCATGCCCCGATCAACCGCTTTGACCATGTCATAGACCGTCAGAGCGGCAACACTGACGGCCGTGAGCGCTTCCATCTCCACACCCGTCTTACCGTAGATCCGCACGGTCGCGGTGATGTGCAGCGCATTCACCGTTTCATCCGCTTCAAAGGTGATCGCGATGCCGGTGAGCAGGAGCGGGTGACACATCGGGATCAGTTCGTGCGTCCGCTTCGCTGCCATGATCCCGGCGACCTGCGCGACTGCGAGAACATCGCCCTTCTTCGCCCGCCCCTCCAGAATCAGCCGTAACGTTTCGGGCTGCATGACCACGCTGCCACGCGCCACGGCGACGCGTTCCGTCTCCGCCTTCGCGCCAACATCCACCATGCGCGCCCGGCCACCCGCGTCGAAATGTGTCAATCGCTGCTCGTCCATGCCCGCATTGTATGGCGCTACGTCGTCATCGTCCATGTATGATACGACGCGCTACCGGGTCGTGCGTGTGGCGTGATTGCCCGCCTGATTGACGAGTTTGCCTCTTCCGCTGGCTGAGTTCGTCCCACGACCAGTCAATGCTCACGCGGTTTCCGGGCGGGCTGATCCCGGGTACACGAGGGCAACGCCAAGAGTGAGCGTCACCACGATGGCGGCGGCGATGGCCGCGAGATGGATCGCCAATGCGAATGGCCCGAACATGGTGATACCGACAACGAGGAGCGTCGCGGACTCGGCGGCAATTGCCGGCAACCACATTCGGCGGAGGGCGATGATGACGATGACTGCGGGCGTCCAATAGGCGATTTGGCTGACGAGACCAAGCGCGCGAATCGCGCTCGCGGGACCCTGAAGACCCGGAATGGCATCTACGACCGGGGAAAAGAACATCGCGGCGCAGTGAAAGCCAAGTGCGAGCAATGCCGCCATCGCTACAGCACCTTCGACGTAATGGAGACGCAAGGCTCGCCGTGGAAACAGGGGGTTTCCATTGACGAATCGCGCCGCAATGCCAATCAGTGCGACTGCCAGTAGTAGCGCCCAGTACACCCGGATACTCATACAGTGACCATACGATTATCCGCTGGGATCGTCAAGCGCACTATGCGATACGCGATACGCCCTGCCGTTATGGACAGGGCTTATTCATTGTCGTCATGCGAGGCCGACCGCCATGAGCGCCAAGGCGGGTTGGGCTGCGTAACGGCGACAGGCGGCGGCGCTATTCGTTGCCCCCGCCAAGCGCAGTAAGCCAATCGCGAG
>JAABUJ010001686.1_pt1 | contig 30788 bp, 24 predicted proteins | sample 5559131 | NCBI WGS metagenome assembly JAABUJ01 (sample SAMN10711875, study PRJNA513366) | rock metagenome | isolation source: Antarctica rocks | place: Antarctica: Victoria Land, Mt New Zealand nord | collected 2016-01-07
ACTGGAATTTGTCATCGAGTCCTCTCTCATTTCGGTTTTGAAGTTGAATTGAGATTGGCTCGATGGCGCTCGCTTACCCTTTGGTTTAGGCGAGCACCGCTTTTACACCAGTTTCAGGACTTGGCCACCGGACGGCGCTCCGGGTGGCTACCCTTAACGTAAAGGTCTCCTAAGCCTAAGTGTGGCTTAGGGGCCTTTACGTTCGCGGCGAACCCAACATAATGGACGCCGGGAACATCACTCCGGCCGCCAATGAGACGACCAAGAGGATTTTTAGAACAGTCGGAGCCGGAGGGGTCCTTAGCGTGCGAGGTTCCGGTCTGGGGACGGCGCAATACTTCTGGACGATGATGAACGATTCTGACGATCTACGCGAGATAATGGGATGGATTGGCGATTCTCTAAGGACCATTGCTGAGGAGGTTCGCGCCATACGGGATATTATGGAGGATTCCGCTCCGCCAAAACTTCGCAATTAGAGCGCAGCAATTCCGAACACGATCCCGGCGCACGTCGATCCAGGACGCCTTCCGCAGCGTTGCCGATCAAATGGTATGCTGCGCGTCGAGTGCTATTCCGCCGAGCATTAGCCGCCAACCACAAGGATGATTGCAATGTCGGAGCCGGACGAACGGTAACGCGGGTTTAGATTTAAATGGTGTCGTCTTATATGATGTCGTCGGGCGTGCAAATAGCGCGAACCGTGCCGCCTCCCGGTAGCGACTCGCGTGCTTCGACCGCGGCGATGAGCCGCTCGAAGGCGCGCCATACGAACGGCAGCTGCGGCGCCACGCCGTAACCGAAGCCGGCATACGCATCGACGTGCGTGCCGTCCGCAACGATGTACTGACAATAGCGCCGTGCTTTCCCCGCGTGCCGCACGGCTTCGAAGTAGGGTGCGGCATGATGCTGCGGCGGCACCAGCACGTCGGCGTCACCGGCAATGCCGATCAGCGGCCGTTCGAGCGCACCGGTGTGCGCGAAGGCCGCGATACGGGCGCGAGCCGCGGGCGACGGCGCATACGCGGCGCGCTGCTCCAGGGTGCCGAGCGGCCCCACGTGTGGATCGAGCAGCCGCGCGAACGCGAAGGTCGTTAGATCGGCATAGTAAGGCGGAGCCGCGTAGTGATCGTTCCAGAGTGACGGATGGTCGCGCTCGGTGCCGTAACGATCGGATGGGAAACCGGCCGCGACGATGGCCGCATGCGCCGCGCGATCGCGGAAACCGCTCGCCCGATACGCCGGCATCCGGCGCAGAAAGACCGGCAGCGACGTCAGCAAGTTTTCATTGGGATCCCAGAAGACCGAAGCCCACTCGACGCCGCCGTCGACGAGCTCGGGCCGGCGTTCGAGCAGAAAACGAACTTGGCCGCCGCCGATCGACAGACCGAGCGCGTACGTGCGCCGCGGCTCTTTCCCGCGGCGAATGCGAATGCGATCCTTTGCAGCCAGCGTCACATTGACGAGATCCTGGTGCCAGGCGGCGACGTCGGTCGACTGCGGCGTCAGTGCGCCCAGGCGTAAGACCGCGCCGTCTCTTGCGTCGGCGGCAACGTCGAACGGAATCGGGTACGCGGCGGCCGGATCGGGAGTCGTCCGAGCGAGCTCGAGCACCGCGTTGTATGGAACGCCTTTGTTGCTCGCGGCGAACGCATAGCCGCGCTCGAGGAGAAAGTCACCCAGGATCGCGTCGTTTGCGCACTCGCTACGCGTAGCGGGCGTGCCGCAAACGACGAGATCGCCGTTCCATGCCGTCGGCGTGCGAACGACGAAGCGGTGACCGGTACCCAGGGAATCGAAGTCCTGCTCGCCCGGAATCGGGCCGGTCGCCGGCGACGAGGTGCCGGGAGAAAGCAGGGCCAGCGCGTCGCCGACAGGATCGTAGCCCGGCGCCGCGGCGGGCAGCGGCGCGTAACCGAAGCGCAGGTCCGGATGCTGCATGTCGCCCGAATTGCCGTTCGTGGTAGACGGTGAGTTTTACGCCGTGCTATACTGCCGCCCGTTGCTTATTGCCTGGAGTGGAGCGTCCCGTTGCCGAACATCAAATCCGCCGAGAAGTGGGTCCGTCAGTCGCAAACGCGTGAACTGCGCAATCGTAACGTAAAGACACGCCTGAAGACGCTCTTCAAGAAGGCTCGGCTTTCCGGCGAAGAGTCGACGGCGCCCGCGGTCGAGGCGCAGTTCGATAAGGCCGCGCAAAAGGGCATCATTCACCCGAACAAGGCCGCCCGCAAGAAGGCGCGCCTGGCGAAGGCAATCCGCGTGACGGCCGCTGCGGCGGCGGCCCCTGTCCTCGCGCGGCCTTCCCGCCGTAAGGCCACCGCGAAAAAGTAACGCTCGCCTAGGCGTTTACGCCGCCCCCGAAAGGTTAGGCTTTCTCGAGTACGTATGTGCCGGGCGCCGGTGCGAGCGGCGGAAGCTTCTTGGAGCCGAGTGCCGCCGGGGCCGGGATGCGTTTCTCCGAGCGTAAGCCGAGCCACGCGATCCAGTCCGACCACCACGATCCGCCGCGCTTTTCCGCAGCGGAGAACCAGTCGTCAGCCGCGGGCGGGTTGGTGCTGCCGGCCCAGTAGTTGCCTTTTCCGCTGTCGGGCGGATTGATAATGCCGGCGATGTGGCCCGAGTGCCCGAGGCGAAACTGCGTGTCGCCGGCAAACATCTGCGTCATCTTGTAGACCGAGCGCCAAGGCGCGATGTGGTCCTCGATCGAGGCGACGACGTAGGTGTCGTTGTGCACGGCGCGCAGATCGAGCGGAACGCCTTTGAAGTCAAGCTTGCCCTGCGCGAGGGCGTTACGCAGGTACATGTTGTTGAGGTAGTACGCGTGCATCGCGGCCGGCATACGCGTTGCGTCGCTGTTCCAATAGAGCAGATCGAACGCCGGCGCGTCCTTGCCCAGTAGGTAGCGATTGACCGCGACGTTCCAGATGAGGTCGTTTGCGCGCAGCATGTTGAAGGTGTCGGCCATATCGCTTCCGGCGAGCACGCCCGCTTCACCCATGCGCTGCTCGACATGCTTGACGGCCTCGGCACCGAGGAAATTCTTGAGATCGCCCGCTTGTTCGAAGTCGGTGAGCGCGGCAAAGAACGTGACCGCGTTCACCAGCGACGGATCCGTCTTGGCGAGGTATGCAAGTTCCATCGACGTGAGCGTGCCGCCGATGCAATACCCGATCTGGTTGATGCTCGCTGCACGCGTGATGCTCCGCGCGGCGGCGCCAGCGGCAAGCGGCCCGAGCTCGAGGTAGTCGCCGAAATCCAGATGCCCGAGCGACGCATCGGGATTGCGCCACGACACGACGAAAACTTGGATGCCGTTATCGAGCGCAAACTTGATGAGGCTATTTTTCGGCTGCAGATCAAGAATGTAGAACTTGTTGATCCACGGCGGCACGATGAGGAGTGGCCGCGCGTACACCGTTTCGGTCGTCGGTTTGTATTGGATCAACTCGATCAACTCGTTGCGAAAGACGACCGCGCCTGGGGTCGTCGCGACGTTCTGACCGACGGTGAACGCCGACTTGTCGACGAGCGCAGGACGACCGGCATTGTCACGCAGGTCGTCGAGAACGTTTTGCGCGCCTTTTTGCAAATTGCGGCCGCCGGTATTGATTGTTTCCTCGATGACGGCGGGATTGAGAAATCCAAAGTTGGTCGGGCTCATCGCATCGCAGAATTGCTTGGCGAAAAACTTGACGCGCGTCTTGGTTTCAAGGTCGACGTCGGGCGCACGATCGATGCCGTCGAGCACGGCTTGCGTCGCGAGCAGATAACCCTGCTTGAGCGCATCGAAGAGCGGATTGTCGCGCCAAGCCGGATGCTTCCACCGATTGTCGCCGGGCGCCGGCTCGATGACCGGCGCGGCCGTGCCGTTCGGGGACGTCGTGCCGTTCGAACCCGAAGCGGACGGCTTACCCGGCGCTTCCGTCAGTCGGCTCAGGCTCTTCGTCGCGACATCCATCCAGGCATTGGCTAACTGTGCCTGCGACGCGAACATGCCATGCGGATTGCCCAGCAACGCTTGCCAGACATCCGCGGTCGCCTTGTTGATCCCCAGGGGATCGAGCGCGTCCGGAGTCGTCGGCTTGCGCATCGGCGTGCGATCGTCGGTTTCAGCCATGTATATGCGTTTCTCCGGCGAGCCGGCGCGTTCTTGCCACGCCGAACTACGCGACGGCCACCGCACGCGCCGCATAGTTCGGCGATAGTGTCTTCACATGGACCCGCAAGTGTCTCCGAACCCGAGCCGGACGTGGTCACTCACAGGCGATCGAAGTTCAGGATCGAGCCAGCCGGCGACGTTGGTGGAACCCGCCTCGCAGCGATCGAATGCGGCGGAGACGTCTACGCTTACACCGTCTCCGTGCTGGCGGGGTGTCGGGCGATCAGCGACCTTAGCACTGGTCGATTAACGATCGCAGCCTCAGTCGGCGCGCCCGTATCGCAGCGAGTCTCGTCGCGCCGCAGTTTACGATTCGCTTGTGCTGTCAGCGCGGCGGAATAACCACGCGATTCGGTTCATCCACGATCGCTTGGTGTCGCTAGCGACCCGGCGGCGGCCGACCTGTTTCTTTCCAAAGGATGACGTCTTGCATTTTCCCGGAGGAGGCCTCGCCTTTTACGAGCGGCACCGATTCCTCCCCGGCTGTCCCGAAGATCGCTCGACCTGGTAACGCCTGCTCGCAACTCACTCCGCGCGTTTGGCATAACGATCGCACCACACCGGACTCGCGTATCTGACAGGCGTCCAGTCAGCCCTGCGTCGTCAACAAAGGCAATGGCTACACAGTTGACACGTCTCCTTGCGGTATCATGGCTGATCGATCCGAGCCAGAACGGCCACGGCAAGTGGTCTGATCTCCCAAAGAGCGAATTCGATAAAATCGCGGCCGACGGCGACCCCGTCAAAATCACGTTCCACTTCAAGTCGTCCACGGCGGACGGGTGTTTTCCGCCGGTTGAGGATATGCGACCCGTCGCTTACTCGTAACGTGCCGGCAAACCCAGCGCCGTAAGGATAGTGCGGTTCTCAGCGTTGAACGGGCTGAGGATTTGCAACGATCGCCCAACGCCGGCGGTGGTGAAGCGCGGCCCGTCTTGGAGATCTTCCGACAGAAGGGCCGAGCATCCGGACCAGGCCGCCGTCGCGACGATCAACGCATCCCAATACCAAACCTGATGTCGCTCGCAGAGCTGCATCGCAACCCACGTCTCTTCGGTCGAGGTGCAGCGATGCTGACGAAGGGCACCAGTTCGGTCAGTGCGCCGCGCGCCGTGGTTTTAGGCCAATGATAACGTTGAACCAGAACCGCGAACGTTTCATTGAGGACTTGTAACGGAAGAACGCGCGTGGTTCGAGATGCGGAATCGACCAAGCGCCGGCGGTTTCACGTTCACGCCGGTTCCATCGTTCGCATGTTGCGCGCATTCAGGGATCGACGTTGATTGCGAGGCGCACGCCGCGGTCTTCGGCGGCAAGATCGCGCAACGTTTCACGCAGGTAGCGGCGCAGCGGTTCGCCCTCGTTTGTTTTGAGCGCGATGCGGTACCACCATTCGTCATTGACCTTAGCCACTGGGGCGGGCGCCGGTCCGAGGACTTCGGCGCGAGCCAAACGCCGCAGAAGTTCCGCATAGCGTTCGGCGGCGGCAATTACGGCGGGGCGCGAACGGCCCGCGACGGCGAGATAGACGAGTTCGGCATACGGCGGATATCCGGCCTCGCGGCGGTTTGCAAGCTCGTGCGCCGCAAAACCATCGTAGTCGTGCGCCACGGCAAATGCGATCGCGGGATTGTGCGGCGAGTATGTTTGCACGATCGCTTCGCCGGGACGCGCACGACCGCTGCGGCCCACGACTTGCGTGACCAGATCGAAGGTGCGCTCGGCAGCGCGGAAGTCGGGCGCGTGCAAGCCGATGTCGGCGGCGACCACGCCGACGAGCGTGACCGTCGGAAAGTCCAGTCCCTTCGCAATCATCTGCGTGCCGATGAGGATGTCGCCGCGTTCGGAGAATTCATCGAGCACGCGCGCATGATCGCCGATGTGCGTCGTCGTGTCGGAATCCATACGGACGATTTTCGCCGTCGGGAAAAGCTCGGCCGCGACGGCCGCGACGCGCTGCGTACCGATGCCGAACTCGCGGATCGGTCCCCCGCCGCACGTGGGGCAGCGTTCCGGCAGCGCCCGCTGCGCGTCGCACAGATGGCAGCGCAGCAGTTTCTCGACGCGATGCGCGACGAGCGAGACGCTGCAGCGCGTGCACGTCGGGACGGCGCCGCAGCGGCGGCATAACATGAAGCTGCCGCTGCCGCGGCGGTTTACGAAGAGTACCGACTTCTCGCCGCGCCCGAGGCGCGCGCCGATTGCGTCGACGAGCTGCGAACTGAAGATGCGCCGGTTGCCGCGCTCGAATTCTTCGGTTAGGTCGACCACGTGCACGGTCGGCAGCGCATGCCCCGTCGCGCGCCGCTCGAGTCGCGCATGCCCAATCGCGCCCGTGCGTGCTGCGGCGTAGGCATCGAGCGGCGGAGTCGCACTCCCGAGCACGAGCGTTCCGGCCGCCAATCGCATGCGCTCACGGGCGACGGCGACCGCATCGTAACGCGGCGTGCCGTCCTGTTTGTAGGTCCGTTCGTGCGCTTCGTCGACCACGACGAGCCGCACGTCTGGCAGCGGCGCAAAGATCGCGCTGCGCGCGCCGACTACGACGTCGATCGCACCGCGCATCGCCGCGTCGCGGCTCTCGAAGCGTTCGCGTTCCGAGAGGCCGGAGTGCAGCACGGCAACCCGCTCACCGAAGGCCGCCTCGAAGCGACGCGCCGTTTGCGGCGTGAGCGCAATCTCCGGCACGAGGACGATCGCACGGCCGCCGAGAGCGAGCGTGCGAGCGATCGCGCGAATATAGACGAAGGTCTTACCGCTTCCGGTAACACCTTGCACGAGTACTTCGCGGAAAGCATGGGCGCCGGCGGCTGCGTCGATGCGATCGATTGCACGGCGTTGTTCGCCCGTCGGTTCGAAGTCTTGATCTTCTCGCGGTCCCCGCGGGCGGATGCCCGATGCCGATTGTAGCGTTTCGCGAAGCGCACCGGTCGTGAGCGCGCGCGCGACGACCGCCGCGGAGAATCCCGCGAGGCGCGCGTCCCGGCGGCGCATGCTGCCGCTTTCGGCAACATGAGAAACGAGCGCTCGCACTCGTGGGCCGGTCGCGGGTCGACCCGTTCCTTGGAGCACGCGCTCGTGCGCTTGTGCGACGCGAGGCGCGACGAAACGACGGTCACGCCTAATAGCGCCCCCGCGCGCAAGCGCGCCGACCGCGGCGAGCAACGTGCGGCGATCTCCCGCGCGTCGCGCTTCGGGATGGCGTAACAACGCATCGAGGACGAAGCCGTCCGCAAAATCCTCACGCACGAGCCGTAGCAAACGGCTCGGAACATTCGGATAACGTTCGGCGTGGGGCAACTGCACGACCTCGAAGCGATCGACGACGCGTGGCATTGCGGCCACGTGCACGATCGTGCCGAGCGCTTCTCCGAGAGAACAGCAGTAGCGCGCCGCGAGAAACTGCGCAAGCGCGAGGCCGGTCGCATCGAAGGCGCGCGGCGTATCCGCGAGAGCCGCAAGCGGCCGCGTCCCGGCGGGAAGATCGTCCGCCTCGCGCGGCGCGGAAACGACGAAGCCGTAGAGTTCGCGCGGACCGAGTGGCACGCGAACAACATCACCGAGCGCGATCTCGAGATCGCCCGGCACGGCATAGGTCAGCGGTCGCTCGACCCGGGCCGTCTTCTGCTGCACGAAAATATCGACGAGCCGGACTCGTTTCTGCGTCGCAATCATCGTAGTTCGGAGATTCCCGGCAGTGACGGCAAACGCTGCAGCACTGCACGCACGGTGCGCGCCGTCGCACTGACGCCGTACTCGACGTCGCCGAGCGCGCGCGGCACGACGAAGCGTAACGTTCCCGCGCGTGCCTTCTTGTCGTGCGCCATCGCGGCGAGCAGTCCGTCGACATCGTCCGTCGGAACGACCAGCGGTAGGCGCAGCAACGTCAGTAAGGCCAGCACGCGCAGGTGTTCGGCTTCCGAAAAGCGCCCGGTCCGCAGCGCCAGGAGTCCGGCGCCGCGCAAACCGATGCTGACCGCCGCACCGTGCGAGACGCGATACCGGCTGACGCTCTCGATCGCGTGAGCGAAGGTGTGGCCGAGATTGAGCACTTCCCGAGCGCCCGCTTCGAGGCGATCCTCCGCAACGTACATCGCTTTGATGCGGACGGATTCGGCGATGATCGTCTCCCACGGCCACTTGTGCAGTGCATGAGGCGCGAGCGTTTCGAGGGCTTCGAACGCGTCGCCGCCTTCGATGATTGCATGTTTGACGAGTTCTGCCAGCCCCTCACGTGCGTAACGCTCCGGCAAGTCGGCAAGCGCGTCCAGATCGCAAAACACGCCGACCGGATCGCGAAATGTTCCGGCGAGATTCTTGCCCGCGGTAAGGTCGACGCCGGTCTTTCCTCCGATTGCGGCATCGACCATCGCGACGAGCGAGGTGGCAATGTTGATGAACGGCACGCCACGCATGTACGTCGCGGCCGCGAATCCGAAAAGGTCGCCCGCGACCCCGCCGCCGACCCCAACCAGCGTGGTCGCGCGATCGGCGCCTGCTGCGGCAAGCGCCGTCAGAACCGTTTTGAGCGTACGCAGCGTCTTGCGCCGTTCACCAAGTGCGAAGTCGAGCAGCAGCGTCCCTTTACCGAGCGCGCGTGCGACGGACTGCGCACGCCCGGCGACGTTGCGATCGGCGAGCACGACGCAGCGCGGCCTTCCGCGCCCGCGCACGAACTCCGCGACGTGCGCGGCGACGCGCTCGTCGATGACGACCGGATACGGAAGAACGTCGAGCCGAGTCACTCTTTAAAGAGCGAGCCGGACGGCGATTTCGCGCGCGAACTCGGCTTGCGTGCGACGCGGGCCGCTGAGCACGAGATCGGCTTCACGGTAGAGCGGCTCCCGCTCGGCCAGCAGCGCGCGCACCCGCGCCAGCGTCGGCGCGGTACCGAACAGCGGACGAACCGTCGGGGACCGGCGCAGTCGCGCGGCGAGCGTTTCCGCCGGCATATCGAGATACACGCGGAGGGCGTGAGCTGCCAGCAGCGCGCGCGTCGGGGGATGCGTGACGGCACCCCCTCCGAGCGCGAGCACTCCGGGGGGCGCCTGCAGGAGTTCGCGTACGATGTCATATTCGAGCGCGCGAAAACCCGTTTCACCGCTTCGGCGAAAAATTTCGGCGATCGAGCCGTGCCGCTCGACAATCGCAGCGTCGCTGTCGACGAATGCGACACCGAGTTCGCGCGCGAGATGCCGCCCGACGGTCGTCTTCCCGGCTGCCATGAAGCCGATCAAGGCTACATGTTTGTCGTTCACGTAGGCGCCGCATCGAAGAGCTGCGCCGCCGCGGCGACCGCGCGCATCATATTGTCGCGCGTTTCCTCAAGCGAATCGCCGCCGAACTTTTCGAGAATCGGTCCCGTCAAGGCGAGACGAATCATCGCTTCGCCGATAAGCGACGCCGCCGGCACGACGCACACATCACTGCGCACGACCGTCGCCGGCGCGGACTGCATGGCGTGCAAGTCGACCGACGGCAAGGCCTTGCGCAACGTCGGAATGGGTTTGAGGCTCCCGCGTACGACGATCGGTTTACCGTTGGACATGCCGCCTTCGATGCCGCCCGCGCGGTTGGATGCGCGCACGACCGCGGCGTTCTCAAGCGCGAACGCATCGTGCGCGCGAGAGCCCGGGCGGCCCGCGATGTCGTGGCCGGCGCCGATCTCGACCACCTTCACCGTTTGCATCGCCATCAGCGCGCCTGCGAGCACGCCGTCGAGTCGCGTATCGGGCTGACGGTTCGCGCCGATGCCCGCGGGGACGCCGTCGATGCGGACGGTAAACGCACCACCAAGCGTGTCACCCGCGGCTTTGGCCGTATCGATGGCGGCGATCATTTTGGCGGCGGCTTCGCCGTCGGGACAACGCACCTCGCTTGCGGCAATCTGCGCGGCATCGATGTGGTCCGTTTCCGCCGCGACCACGGGTCCGATCTGTGAGACATAGGCAATGGTGCAAATTCCAAGCGCCTCGAGGAACTGCGCGCAAATCGCGCCGAGCGCCACGCGCATCGCCGTTTCGCGCGCGCTCGCGCGTTCGAGCACATTGCGCAGATCGCGCTCACGATACTTGAGAGCGCCCGCGTAATCGGCATGGCCGGGACGCGGACGGGTGAGCGGTTCGCCCGCGCCCGTCAGCGGGTCCATCAGCGCGCGCGCGTTTTCGAAATCACGGTTGCGCAGTAGCACGGCGATCGGCGAACCCAAGGTGACGCTGCCGCGCACGCCGGCGAGAAACTCGACCGCGTCGCTTTCGATCTTCATGCGCGCGCTGCGTCCGTAACCGCCTTGCCGGGCTCGCAATGTTGCATCGATCGCGGCAACGTCGAGGCGAAGGTGCGCCGGCAGCCCATCCAAGATGCCGACGAGCGCGGGCCCATGGGATTCCCCCGCGGTCAGATAGCGGAACACAATGCGTTCTTCGGTGCCGCTCCTTCCGTTTCAGTCGTCGCGGCGCCGTCGTGGGCGGCATTTGCAAGCGAGCGGGTCGGTGCGCGCGAAGGCCGAAGGGCGTCGTCCGAACCTCTTTCGCGCCCGCGCGGGTCTAAGGAGCCGTCGTGCAAACCACCGTCCGAGCCGTTGAACTCAACCGCGATCAACTGCGTCGCCGCTACCGCAGCAACCGTAATCGTACGGCGGAAATCTTCGAGATATCCGATCCGTCGGCATATTACGACCGACCGATCGGCTTGCGGCATCCGATCGTCTTTTACGAAGGCCACATTCCGGCGTTCAGTTTCTTTAAACTCGTGCGCGAGGGGTTGCGGGGCTCGCAACTCGATCCCGGACTTGAACGGCTCTTCGAGCGCGGCATCGATCCGGCGAGCGCCGCCGATGCCGCGCAGCACGAGCGCGCGAAGTGGCCCGAGCGTGCGCAGGTGCAGGCCTTCGCGGCCGCTTGTGACGGCGCGGTTTTGGACGCCTTTGCTCACGCCGATCTAACCGATGCGGCCGCGTCGCCGTTGCTCGAACGCGGACAAGCAGCGTTCACGATCCTCGAGCACGAGGAGATGCATCATGAGACGCTGCTCTACATGCTGCATCGCTTGCCGCTCGAACGTAAACGAATCGCCGGCCACGAGGGCGCGTTCATCGAGCGCGATCCGGTCGCGCGAGGACGAGTCATCGTACCGGCCGGCTGCGCCACGCTGGGTGCCAAGCGCGACGCGGCGTTCGGGTGGGATAACGAATTCGATGAATTGTTGGTCGACGTCGCCTCTTTTGAGATCGACGTCAACAATGTCAGCAACGGCGACTGGCTTGCATTCGTGCATGCGGGCGGTCCCGCGCCGCCTTTCTGGCTGGAACGCGACGGCTGCTTCGCGTTGCTCGGCATGTTCGAAGTGATGCCGCTGCCGCTGACGTGGCCGGTCTACGTGACGCAATCGCAAGCGCGCGCCTACGCCGCGTGGCGCGGTGCTCGGCTACCGACGGAAGCCGAATATCACCGCGCCGCCTTCGGGACACCGAGCGGCCAAGAGCGGCCGTTCCCGTGGGGCGAGGATTCGCCCACGTCGGCGCGCGGCAACTTCGATTTTCGGCGCTTCGATCCCGAACCCGTCGGCATCAGTCCAGCCGGCGCAAGCGCGTGGGGCGTTCAGGATCTCGTCGGCAACGGTTGGGAATGGACCTCGACCCCGTTCGAACCGCTGCCCGGTTTCGCGCCGATGGCATCGTACCCGCCGTATTCTGCGGACTTCTTCGATGGCGCGCACTTCATCGTCAAAGGCGCGTCGCCGGTGACCAACCGCCATCACGTGCGCCGCAGCTTCCGCAATTGGTACCGCCCGGATTACCCGTACGTCTATGCGACGTTTCGTACCGTAAACTGATCGTTGCGTTGCGCCCGATCCAGCCCCGTTGAGTTTTACCCGTCGATCTTTTGGCTGATCGGAGCGGATGTAAGCGGTTCCGCAGCGGTGTGCGGAGGCTGCGCTGGCCCGATGGGTGTTCTACAGCGGGATAACCCGAGTGCCCGCGTGGCGAGAGTGGGTTTTGCTTTTCCATCTCATCGAGGACCGAGAGCATTCGCAGACGATGCAGCTGCGCGCGCAAAGCTTCATCAACGACAGTGGATAGGGGCGTCGGTTCGCTGCATTGCTTGTGTGGCCCGCGTTTGTCCCAAGGAACGGCGGATCACACCGCGGATGCGAAGGTCCAAGCCATGCGGTTTTGCAGCTCCTCGTCGAGCGCCTCGAGAAATGCTTCAGTCGTTAACCACGGTTGATCGGGCCCGATCAGCATGGCAAGATCCTTAGTCATCTTGTCGGCTTCCACCGTGTCGACGCAAACTTGTTCGAGCGTTTGAGCGAAGCGCTCGACGTCGCGGGTGCCGTCAATGCGGCCGCGATGCGCGAGGCCCCGTGTCCATGCGAAGATCGATGCGATCGGGTTGGTCGAGGTCGGTTTGCCCTGTTGGTGCAGGCGGTAGTGACGCGTGACCGTGCCGTGAGCCGCTTCGGCTTCGATCGTCTTACCGTCGGGCGTCATGAGCACCGACGTCATCAGCCCAAGGGACCCGTAGCCCTGAGCGACCGTGTCAGACTGTACGTCGCCGTCGTAGTTTTTGCAGGCCCAGACGTACTTGCCCGACCACTTCAGCGCACTCGCCACCATGTCGTCGATGAGACGATGTTCGTACGTTCCCCCGAACTCATCGAAGCGCGTCTTGAACTCGTCATCAAAGACTCGCGCGAAGATTTGCATAAAGCGGCCGTCGTAGGTCTTGAGAATCGTATTCTTCGTGGAAAGATAGACCGGCCACTTGCGCTGCAACCCGTAATTGAAGCAGGCGCGCGCAAAGCCGCGGATCGATTCGTCGAGGTTATACATCGCAAGCGCCACGCCGGGCTTTTGAAAGACGAACACCTCGCGCTCGACCGGTGTCCCTCCGTCGGCCGGTGTAAAGCGCAAGCTGAGCGTGCCGGCTCCGGGCACTGCAAGCTCGGTCGCGCGGTATTGATCGGCGAAAGCGTGACGGCCGATCACGATCGGATCGGTCCACCCCGGGACGAGCCGCGGAACATTATGGCAGATGATCGGTTCGCGGAAGACCGTGCCGTCGAGTTCGTTGCGGATCGTGCCGTTGGGTGAACGCCACATCGCTTTGAGGCCGAACTCTTTGACGCGCGCCTCGTCGGGCGTAATCGTCGCACACTTGACGCCGACGCCGTACTGGCGGATAGCGCGCGCCGCCTCCAGCGTCACACGGTCGTCCGTCGCGTCACGATGCTCGACGCCCAAGTCGTAGTATTTGAGATCGACGTCGAGGTACGGCAGAATCAGCCGCTCGCGAATCATGTGCCAGATGATGCGCGTCATCTCGTCGCCGTCGAGCTCGACGACCGGGTTGCCGACTTTGATCTTCTCCACGCCGCTACCGTTACGCCGCAGGCAGGGCAAACCATTGGCATGCTTGGACAACGCCCCGTGAACGTCTCGACCGTCGCCGCACGGCGCATCGTCAGCTTGCTGCCGAGCGCTACGGAGATTCTGTTTGCGCTCGGCCTCGGAGAGCGGATCGTCGGCGTCACGCACGAGTGCGATTTCCCGCCCCAGGCGAAGAGCAAGCCGAAGCTGACGGCTAGTTCGCTTCCGTCATCATCGTCGTCGGGCGAGATCGATCGCCACGTACGCGCAAGCCTGCACAGCGGGTCGAGTCTCTACGCGCTCGACTCGGCGTTGCTCGAACGGTTGAATCCCGACCTGATCGTCACCCAGGAACTCTGCGCCGTCTGCGCCGTCTCGTACGATATCGTGGCGCGTGCCGCGAAGCGATTGCGCGGCGACCCGCGCCTCGTCTCGCTTGAACCGACGTCGCTCGAAGATGTATTCGCGAACATGCTGACGCTCGGCGAACTGACGGACACGCGCAACGCCGCGGATGCGCTCGTCGCTCGGCTGCGCGCCCGGCTCGAGGCGCTGCGCCGCTACGTGGACGACCGCGCTCGTCCGCGCGCGCTCGTGCTCGAATGGACGGACCCGCCAATGAGCGGCGGACATTGGACGGCGGATCTCATCGCGTGGGCGGGCGGCGATGCACTGCTCGCAAACGTCGGCGCGAATTCGACCGTGTTGGGATGGGAAGCGATCGTCGCGGCCGATCCGGACGTGATCATCATCGCGCCGTGCGGTTACGATTTAGCCGCAACGCTGCGCGCCGTCGAGGAGCTTCGGACCTCCGATGCGTGGCCCACTCTGCGCGCCGTCCGGAGCTACCGGACGTATGCGGTCGATGGGAGCGCCTATCTCAACCGGCCCGGCCCGCGCCTGGTCGACACGGCCGAACTCTTTGCTAGCGCATTCTCTGGGTCGAACTACGGCGCTGCTTGTACCGATCCCGAGGCGCTACGGCTCGTGTAGTCGCGCTCCGGCGCTTCCTCGTACGGGAAGCGCCGGTCGTCATTCAGCGCTTGGCGCGGGGCGAAACGCTATTGGTCGATGAACGGCCGGCCTTGGTGGGCGACGAGAAGATCGTGCATGTCGGTAGCATGCTCTTCTTCCACGGCGAGAATACCTTCGAGCATGACGCGCGTCGTCGGATCCTTGTCGGCGAAGTAACGGATCAGTTCTTGGTAGTGCTCGACCGCGATCCGTTCCGCAATGAGGTTTTCTTTGATCATGTCGATCAGCTTCTCGGCGGTTCCGTATTCGGATGCCGAGCGCGTCAGCAAACCCTCGGGATTGAAGTTCGGCTTTCCTCCGAGCTGATCAATGCGCTCGGCGACGGCCGTCATATGCTGCCGTTCCTCTTTCGCATGCTCGGCGAACTCCTCGGAGACCGCTTCACTATCGATGCCTTGGGCCGCAATCGAATGCATCGTGTAGCGCAGAACGCAGACGATCTCGGTTGCGAGAACGCTTTGCAATATCTCGACGGTTTTCTCGGCATCGCCTCCGTACGTGGAGGTCACCGCCCCTGCATCGAGATTCTCGCGAGCGCGCCGGCGCAGCTCCTGGACGTCGGTTAAGAATGGTTGGGACTTGTCGGTCGTCGTCATGGAGCAAGCGTTCCCCGGAAAGCGGTCGTCTACCAGCCGGACGGGAAGACGCAGCATCACGCTTGCGAGCGTCGAAGCGTGTGCCTATGCCGAACGAACGTCCCGAATTTCCTTACGAGTCCTTCGCTTCCGACGATCCCGAGCATCGGGCGACGTTGGATGCTTTCCATGCAGAGTACGGCAGCGCCACGCCCGACCGTGAACGCCTAACGCAGCACGCCGAGCGCGTGCGAGCGGTACCTAGCCTCGTGAGCGACTTCGAACGCTGGTGGATGGGCTCGCGCGTGCAAGCCTTCATCGCCGAACTCAATGCTACCGGAATCTAACGGCAGGAACTGCCGGAGGCGCCCCGACCGGGAGCGAAAGAGGCGCGCGGCGGCTCGGAGAGGTGGCAGAGTGGTCGAATGCACTCGCTTGGAAAGCGAGCAGACCTTAAAAGGTCTCGGGAGTTCGAATCTCCCCCTCTCCGCCATCTCGAACGAAGCTAGTCAGGCACCGGCTGGCCGTCACCGTTTGGCCGCCCGCAAGCTCTCTCCTGAGAACGTCGTGGCTGCGCAGTCGGAGAACCAGGCTTCGCTTCCGTCATCCAGGCCGAGCTTTCAAATGTCTCGGCACACCTCGCCGCGGTCGGGTCTGCGCATCAGATGTACATCATCGACGCAAGCGCCCGGCGCGAGCGTTTGGAAGAGCGAAAACGATGCGCGCGAACTGGACCGCAGCATTGCGCGACCGTCGTGCACGTCGCTGCGGCCAAGGGCGGTGCCGAGGGTTGCCCGCGAACCGTAATTCGCATCGACGACGATCGGCGCCGCATGCAGAATCGCCATCAGTTTCGGATCATGCAACGTGGCGCCGGGCGCGAGCGCTGCAAAGACGGCGTCCACGCGTAAACGGGCATGCCAGGGCCTCCCGCCGAGCTCGCATGCGATGCGTTCGGACTGCTCGGGCGTCCGGCTCCATAGGAAGACTGCGGCGTTCGCGGCGTTGAGCGCCGCGACGCTCGTGCGCGCCGTCGCCCCACCCCCGAGCACGAGTATGCGCGAGCCTGCGATCCCGCTCAGGCCTGCATCAGTCAGCGCCGTAAGCGCGCCGATGCCGTCGGTGTTGTAGCCTTCAATGCGCGTGCGCAGCAGCAGTGTATTGACTGCGCCGGCGGCAGCGGCCGCCGCATCGCGGGTCTCGGCGCGAGCGAACGCTTCTTCTTTCAAAGGCGTGGTAACGTTGAGTCCCCCGTAACCCGCCGCCCGCAGTTCCTCAATCGCGCGCGCCGCGCCGCCCGCGCGCACGACGATCGGCTCGTACGTGCCTTCCAAGCGCGCGGCGGCGAGAAAGGCGCGGTGCAGTTCGGGGCTTGCGCTGTGCGCGACCGGATCGCCGATCACGGCCAGCCGCAACGGCATGTTCATGTCCGCTCAGGCCGCCGGCCGTCGTCCGAGTAGCACGCGCTCGAGCATCCGCAGAACGCGCGTACCGAGCCAGTCTTTGGCGACCAGAGGTTCCGTGAGAATGCAATGCAAGCCGAGCAGTTTTGCGCCGAGCATGTCCGTGAAGAGCTGATCGCCGACCACAACCGTGCGGTCGCGCGGCGTTCCGAGCAGCCGCAGCGCGGCTTCGAATCCGCGCGGTAAGGGTTTGAGGGCGTTGGGTACCGCCGGAACGCCGAGCGTGTTACCAATCCGCAGCACGCGATCGTTGAAATTATTCGATACTAAACAAACCGCGAAGCCCGCCTCGCGGGCTGCTCCGATCCAAAGAGCATCTTCTTGCGTCAACTCCGTCCCGCCGTACGCGACGAGGGTGTTGTCCAGATCGACGATGATGGCGGTGAAGCCTCGCGCTGTCAAATCGGCGAGCGAGATGCGGCAGAGCCGCTCTGCGAAGCCGTCGGGTCGAAGCATCGCACGTGCGTTGCGCGGGCTCTCCGCGCTATCCTCGCCCTCGTGCACCGGCTGATCACCGCGTCCACCGGTCGTCCACAAGGCCGTTCGCCGTTTTCGGCGGTTGTCCACCGCTTCTGCGCAAGGAGCGAAGGTGCAACTCCCATATATTGTATCTCCACCTTGAAAGAGGTACAATATATCCCACGTCCGCGCCGGGAAGGCGCCGTACCGAACACGTGTTCGTTTGCCGCCGCAGAAGTGTCCGAGGAGATGTTCCGCGCATGAAGTTCAGCCGCACCTATTCGACTTCCGCCGACCCGTTCGGCGGCGAAGTCTTTGCACCGCGTAGTTCGCGGATCGTCAATCCCGACGGCTCGGTCATCTTTGAAGCCAAGGATATCCTTGCGCCGGCGGCCTGGTCTCAGGTTGCGGTCGACGTTCTCGCGCAGAAATATTTTCGGCGCGCCGGGGTGCCGAAAGCGCTGCGTCGCGTTGCCGAAGTAGGCATTCCCGAATGGTTGTGGCGCTGCGAACTTGATGAGGTAGCGCTTGGGGATACCGCCCGCGGCGAGCAGTTCGGCGGCGAGACCGACGCGCGCCAAGTCTTCCACCGCTTGGCCGGGACGTGGACGTACTGGGGTTTCAAGCACGGTTACTTCAGCAGTGAAGCGGACGCGCACGTCTATTTCGGCGAGATGTGCGCCATGCTCGCCAAGCAAGTTGGCGCGCCGAACAGCCCGCAATGGTTCAATACCGGTCTTTACTGGGCGTACGGCATCGAGGGGCCGCCGCAGGGGCATTACTATGCCGACCCATCAAGCGGTGAAGTAAAGCGTTCCGCCAACGCCTACGAGCGGCCGAGTCCTTCGGCATGCTTCATTCAAGGCGTCAGCGACGATCTCGTCAACGAGGGCGGGATTATGGATTTATGGGTGCGCGAGGCGCGCATCTATAAATTCGGCGCGGGGAGCGGCTCGAATTTCTCCGCGATCCGCGGCGCGGGCGAGAAGCTCAGCGGCGGCGGGACGAGTTCGGGCTTGATGTCGTTCTTGCGCGTCGGCGATCGCGCCGCCGGAGCAATCAAAAGCGGCGGGACGACTCGGCGCGCGGCCAAGATGGTTTGTCTCGATCTCGATCATCCCGATGTCGAAGAATTCATCGGCTGGAAGGTTCGCGAAGAGCAGAAAGTCTCCGATCTCGTGGTCGGATCGCTTGCCTGCAAGAGGCACCTCAATGCCATTATGGCCGCGGCTAACGACGTGACGCTCGTCGATGCCGGGCGTTTCGATCCGGCGGTCAATGCGGGGCTCAAGCGGGCGATCCGCGCGGCGCTCGCCGCGGGAATCCCGCAGGCAAACGTACAGTACGCGCTCGACTTTGCGCGCCAGGGTTATCGCGAACTCGACATCGAGACCTTCAACGTCAACTGGGACTCGGCGGCGTACGGCACCGTCTCGGGTCAAAATTCGAACAACTCGGTGCGCATCCCCAACGAGTTTTTCGACGTGCTCGATCGCGGTGGCACGTGGGATTTGCGCGGCCGCACGGACGGTCGCGTCGCAAAGTCCGTACCGGCAAGCGAACTGTGGGAGCAGATCGGGGCCGCGGCCTGGCAGTGTGCGGATCCCGGCGTGCAATTCGACACGACGATCAACGAATGGCACACCTGCCCGACCGACGGCCGCATCAATGCGAGTAATCCCTGCGTCACCGCCGAGACGTTCGTCGCGACGGCCGACGGTTTGTCGCGCATCGGCGATCTGGTCGGGAAGTCGGCCTTCGTCATCGGAGGCGACGGTCAATCGCACTTCGTCAATCGGATCTTCCCGACCGGGCGCAAGCCCGTGTACGAATTGAAGACCACGAGCGGCTATCGCTTGGAGTTGACGGCGGACCATCGCGTGTCCACATGCAATCGTGGCGACGTCGCGGCGCAGGACCTGCGGAAGAGCGATACCGTTCGGCTAGGAGGTGCGCGCTTCGGATCCCAACATCTGGCCGAGGATCTTGCCTTTGCCTTTGGTCTCGCGATCGGCGACGGCTGCGTGACCACGGCGGCCGGCAAAACGCCCCAGCAGCGCGGTCTCTTCGTCACGCTTGGTACAAACGATGCGCCGGCAGTTGGAGAAGCGCTTCAAGCCGTCAACCATGCAAAGTCCTCGTTCACCGAGGGCGGCGCGCTTGCAGGCTCCGCTGCCGTTGGGATGGCGACGCCGCGTGGTTTGGGTTTTGCGACCACTGCGCCGGAAGTGATCGCGGAGCTCGAACGCTATGCGGTGCTCGACGCCGGGAATGCGCGCAAAGCGCTGCGAGACGCAGCGTTTCTGCTCGACCGGGCGAGCACTGCGGCGCTCCTGCGCGGGCTTTTCACCGCCGACGGTAACGTCGTGCGTCGCGGCGCGAGGTCGCACCACGTATCGCTCGGTTCGTCGTCGCTCGAGCTACTGCGCCAAGTGCAGCTGCTGCTGCTCTCGTTCGAGGTCAAGACACAGCTGTACGAGGATCATCGCGCCGGCCGAGCGGCCGCGCGAACCGCGACGCATGCAATACGAATCTTTGATTCGTCGCGAGTGCGATTCGAACGCGAGATCGGGTTCCATCCGGTCTCGACGAAAGCCGCAGCGCTGCGCAAGCTGAACGAAAACGCCGCCTTCATCCCGCAGGCTCCGAGCGACAACGTCGCAACCGTACGGCTCCTCGGAGAACGCGATGTCTTCGACCTGACCGAGCCCGACACGTCGCATTTCGTGGCCAACGGTCTAGTCGTCCACAACTGCTCGGAATATCTATTTTTGGATGATACCGCTTGTAATCTCTCATCACTCAACCTCGTTAAATTTTTAACCGACGACGGTCGCTTTGACGCAATGGCGTTCGCGCAAGCGTGTCGCACCTGGACGACGACGCTCGAAATCAGCGTTCTGATGGCGCAGTTTCCATCACGTGTCATCGCCGAGAAGTCATATCGCTTCCGGACGCTCGGGCTCGGGTATGCGAATCTCGGTACGCTGTTGATGCGCTTGGGGTTGCCGTACGATTCGGACGAAGGTTTCGGCTGGTGCGGCGCGATCACGTCGCTGATGACCGCGGCCGCATACTTGACCTCGGCAGAGATGGCGCAGGAGGTCGGCGCGTTCTCCGGTTACGACGGCAATGCCGCCGCAATGCTGCGCGTCATGCGCAATCATCGGCGCGCGGCATACGGTGAGCAGAATGGTTACGAAGACCTTGCGGTGTCTCCGGTAACGCATGCGACGACGCTCTTCACGCAAGATGCGTGGGCCCTGTCGCGCTCACTCTGGGACCGCGCGCTGACGGTCGGCGAGCAACACGGCTTCCGCAATGCGCAAGTGAGCGTGCTCGCGCCGACCGGCACCATCGGTTTGGTGATGGACTGTGACACGACGGGGATCGAGCCCGACTTCGCGCTCGTGAAATTCAAGAAGCTGGCGGGGGGCGGCTATTTCAAGATCGTCAATCAGTCCGTCGACGTGGCGTTGCGCCGGCTCGGCTACACGCCCGAACAGGTGAGGGCCATCGAACAGTTCGCCAAGGGAACGGGAACGCTCGAGGGCGCGCCGCACGTCAATCGCGCCACCTTGAAGGCTCGCGGCTTCGATGAAGCGACGCTCGATCGCTTGCAGGGTGCGCTAGTCGGTGCGTTCGAGTTATCGTTCGCGTTCAACCGCTTCGTGCTCGGCGACGACTTCTGCAAGAATGTCCTCGGCATGATCGAGGCGTCACTGGGCGATTGGAACTTCTCGATTCTGCGCGACGCGCTCGGCTTCACGCAGCAGCAAATCGACGAGGCCTCCGACACCATCTGCGGCCGCATGACGCTCGAAGGCGCCCCCTTCCTCAAAGACGAGCACCTGCCCGTGTTCGATTGCGCAACGCCGTGCGGCAAGCACGGCTCGCGCTACATTCGACCGCTCGGCCACGTCGACATGATGGCGGCGGCGCAGCCGTTCATCAGCGGAGCACTGTCAAAGACGATCAATCTTCCGCAAACCGCGACGGTTGCCGACGTTAAGGAAGCGTACCGGTATGCGTGGCAGCGCATGATCAAGGCCGTGGCGCTGTATCGCGACGGTTCCAAGCTTTCGCAACCGCTCGCAGCCTCGTACGATGTCGGCGGTAATGCGGGCGACGAGGAGCCTGAGGCGCCCTATCAGACCCCGCTCAAGATCGCGGAGCGCATCGTGTACCGCTACATTGCCAAGCGCCGCCGCATGCCCGACCGGCGCAGCGGTTACACCCAGAAGGCGATCGTCGGCGGCCATAAGGTATATTTACGCACGGGCGAGTATCGCGACGGGTCGCTCGGCGAAATCTTTATCGACATGCACAAGGAAGGCGCTGCTTTCCGTTCGCTGATGAACAATTTCGCAATTGCGGTCAGCCTCGGCTTACAGCACGGTGTGCCGCTCGAGGAGTACGTCGAGGCCTTCACGTTCACGCGCTTCGAGCCCAACGGCCCCGTCGTCGGCCACGACAACATCAAAATGGCGACGTCGATCATCGACTATATCTTCCGCGAACTCGCCGTCAGTTATCTCGGGCGGTACGAGCTTGCGCAAGTGCAACCGAGCATGTCGGTGGACGCAATGGGCCCCGAACCCGAGTTCACGGCCGAAGAGGACGCCGGCGTCCAATACAAGACTCCGGACCGTGCCGCGGTGGAAGCGCACTTGCATCCTATAAGCTCGCACCTGACGCCGATGCAGTCGAAATCCCCTGTTCAGTCGACGCCGCCGACGGCTCAAGGTGCCGCTGTTGCCTCGGCTGCCTCTCCGGCATTCTCGAGCGGCGCCGTCGGAATAATGGCCGCCGGCGAAACAATTCGGGTTGCGATGGCGAAGGGTTACAGCGGCGACGCCTGCGGCGAATGCGGTCAGTTCACACTGGTCCGCAACGGCACGTGCCTGAAGTGCGACGCCTGCGGAGCGACGAGCGGCTGTTCCTAAAACCATAACCGTCAAATTTCCACATAGATGTCGTGTACGTGCGGTATGTAATCAGTGCCGCGCAGCACGCACATCGCGACGGTTGCGTCTTGACGGCGCACTAATGCGCGGGAAGCGCAGCGTTGGGAACCGGTGGGTCGCCGTGGGATACGATCCGCCCATCGTCGCCGCTAGCCACGGAGCGGCGTTACGCGAATCGGTTCCGCAACGCGAGGCCGGCGTGCAGTCGTTCGAGCGTCATGTGCGTCTGCCTGAGCGCCTTTGCGCCCGCGGTTTCGATCTTGAAATGGCGCTTGGCTTTGCCGCCGCGCTCCGCCGTCGGCCGGCCGATCCATGACGAGACCAGCCCTTTGCGCTCCAGCCGCTCCAGGGTGGCATGCACCGCGCCGATCGTGGACGATCGTCCGGTGACCGATTCGATCTCCATCCGAATCATTGCGCCGTACGTTCCATCGCCGAGCCGTAGCACCGTGAGCAGCACGACGTGCTCGAACTCGCCGAGGTAGTCACCCTTCGCCATTGCCGACGCGCCTCTCAGCCTTACGGCCATCATATTTCCGATATAATAGATAAAATACCGCTCGCCGTCAAGCAGCTGTGTCCATCACCCACGTCGACCGACTCACGCAATCGCGGCATTCCAATTTCGCGGCATTCCAATAGGGCGGTCCTACCAGTTAGGGCGGTCCTATCAGTAGAATTTGCTCCGAACGAAAAGTAAGGCGCAAGCTAGGAGGTCCGTGATGATGACGGTTGAGTTCGAGCTCGAAGGACACGAATTCATGACGCTCAACGGCGGCCAGCCCTCCACCGGTTCGCCTGCGATCGCATTGTTCGTGAACTGCGAGACGCAGTCGCAAGTCAATGCATTGTGGGACAAGCTCTCCGAAGGCGGAGAAAAATTGCAATGCGGCTGGTTGAGAGACAAGTACGGCTTTTCGTGGAACATCGTTCCAACCGGCTTAGGCGAACTGTTAGGCGGCCCCGATCCCGTAAAGTCACAGCGCGCTATGCAGGCAATGCTTCAAATGAAGAAGCTCGACATCGACGCTCTACGACGCGCGTACGAGGGTCAGTAGGGTTCAACCGGCCAACGCGCCCAACCGTTTGCCGAAACCCTTTTCAACGGCGACCTGCGCACGGCTTATAATGTGTAGCTGACGTTCGTACGGGAACAGCTTCGGCGATTTGCAGACGACCGTGACTGGCGCTTTCAGGTGGTAAAAATGCTTTGGTATAATGGCACACAATGCAGATCAAAATCGACAATGCGGGTCGGATCGTGCTCCCCAAGGCCGTGCGCGACAAGCTTCAGCTCTCGCCTGGTGATTCACTGAAGTTGGAGGAGCAGGGAAATGGCGTTACCCTGTCCCCAATGATCGAGCCCCCTCCGGCGCGCAAGAAACATGGCACGTGGGTGTTTCGGACGGGGCAGCCGCTGTCGACCGAAACCGTCCGCCGGACGCTCGAGCGGGTACGCGACGAAAGCGGGACGCACGAGCCCGCGGTAGTCGACGAGTGAGCAGCATCTTCTTCGGCAACTGAGACGCGATTACCGGGTCGCCACCGCCTATCCGGCGATCAAGCGCTATTGCTCGTCGAAAATGTCACGAAGCGCTTGACACTCGTCCATCTTGACGGGGAGGAGTACGTAACTGCTATCGAAGGAGCAGCCTCCGCAGGGGTCACTGGAGGGACCATCTATGATGCTCTCCTCCTGGCCTGCGCGGGGAAAGCGCGAGCTCGTCTTATTTATACGTGGAATGTGCGACACTTTCAGCGCTCTGGTCCGGCGGCGGCCGGACGAGTACAGAAACCGGCGTAGATTGATATCGCTGCGTCGCTTCCACGAACGCGCGCGTGCGGCCCAAGAGGTCGTCGCGGGCGATCAGCAAGTTGCCGCCGATCAACAGCATCGTGTCCGTACCGTAGAAGCGCAGTAGTTCATCGACGCGTTCTACCAGCATTCCGCCGGCGGGCACGGGTAGCGCCGGGCGCAGATCGCCCCACGGCGCTCGCGCGGCATCGGCGATGGCGGCCGAATCCTCACGCGAATAGGCGAAGCGACCGCCGTAATTTACGAAGACCGTGGCGTCCGCGCCGAGGAGACGAAACAGCCGGCCGAACAAGAGCGGCGGGGCGATGCGCGCGGCGCCGCCGAACGAGGGATGGGCCAAGTAGATGAACTCGGGAAACTCGTCGACGAGATCGTAAAAGGCCGGCAAGCCCACGATCATCGGCGCAACGAGCACGATGCGCACCCCTTCGTCGCGCGCAAGTTGCGCGTGACGGCGCAGAACCCGCGGCGTGCCGATAAGATTGGGCGCGTAAAATGCCGGTCTACCGGTCGCTTGAGCGCCTTGCGCGACCGCCGCCTGACACGCGGCGACGCGCGTGGCGAACGGTGAGTACGCCTGGTCCGCGATGCCATGATCGTCCTTGATGACGTCGATGCCGGCGAGCGCGAACGTACGCGCCAACCGCGCGAGCTCAGCGATCGGGAGCCCTTGCGGTTTGATCGCAGCGCATGTGAGCGGGCGCTCGGGCGCGCGCAGTACGGTGCGGATTCCCGCGATTCCGTGCCGCGGTCCAGAAAACCGCGCGAGCAGCGTTGCAGGTAAGCTGACATCGACGAACCGCACGTCGTCCCAAAGAGAACAGTTCCCGAACAACATGTTCATCATCTGCGCGGGCTCGCTGCCCGTCGTCTCGACTGCGATTTGCACGTCGACGCGATAGCGCCGCTCGTCGCTCTCCGCGATCCCGGCAACCCGCGCCACGATTTCATCGAGCACGCGCGCATCGCCGATCGCCGCGAGCGGACACTCAACGCTTTGCTCGAGCGCAATCGCTGCGGCCCGGGCTTCGATCCGCTCGGGTTCTGCAGCGACGAGGTAGCTCGCAGTTAACCATTCCATTATCTTGGAAGGCTCGGGACGGGCGACATAGTGCGAAGTTGGCCGAGGACGCGCGGAAATCTTGCGATGCCGCAGCCGCCTTACGTCGCCGGTAAGATATCGACTACGCGAGCGCGGCGAGGAGCCGTTGATACGTCGCGAAATCCGCATCGGTATACAGGCAAAAGATCACGCGCTCAAGACCCGTGCCGGCGCGCACGTGAGCGACGGTCGTGTCGATCGCAATCGGGGCTGCCGCATCGATCGGATAGCCGTACGCCCCGGTGCCGAGCGACGGGAAGGCGATGCTGCGGATGCCGTTCTCTTCGCCAAGGCGCAGGGCCGTACCGTAGGCGCCGGCCAGCAATTCGCCATCGCGAGGACGTCCATCATAGCGCGGCGCCACCGCGTGGATCACGTAGCGCGCGGGCAAGGCGCCCGCCTCGGTAATGACGGCGCTTCCGGTCGGGCAGCGGCCAATGCGGCGGCAGGCTCGTGCGATTGCCGCACCGCCCGCGCGATGAATGGCGCCATCGACACCTCCGCCTCCGGCGAGCGACGCGTTGGCCGCGTTCACGATCGCATCGACGCTGAGCGTCGTGATATCGGCGCTCACCGCTTCGATTGCGGTCGCTCCGATCAGCGCCACTGCGCATCCACGCCGAAGCGGAGTCTCTGCATGAAGCGTTTTTTCCGCGGAATCGTCCGAGAGACCGCTGCTGCGTGCCAGGCGTCGCACACCAAGGGAACGGGCGGTTCTCCGACGAGGAATCGGATCGCATCGTTCGCGAGGTCGGTCTTCTTCTTCAGGGTACGGTCGTGCTGGGAGCCGGTCACCGCCGGCCGCTACAACACCGTGATATCCTTGTGGTCGCTCCATATAACTTGCAGCGGCGCAGGCTCGGTGAACGGCTATATTCTGCCGGGTACGGCGGCGTCGCGGTCGGAACGGTCGACAAGTTTCAAAGGCAGGAAGCGCCGGTCGTGTTTTATCCGATGGCAACCTCGAGCGACGAGGATCTACCGCGCGACATGAACTTTTTCTTCGACAAGAACCGCTTCAACGTCGCAGTCCCGCGCGCTCAATGTCTGAGCGTCCTCGTGTGCAGTCCGCGGCTGCTGGATGCGCGCTGCAAGCGGCCGGAACAGATGGAGCTCGGCCTAATTAGCCTCGGACGTCGTTCCTTCATTGCGCTTTCACGAACGCGTCGATTTGTGGGAGTAAGCGATCGCGGTGTTCGAGTTGCAGGTGGACGTCTTCCATCGTCTTGGCGATCTGCGCGGAGGCGGCGGCCGGGACGTTGGCTTTCATGTACTGCTCGATGTCGCCCGCTGGAACGCCGCGCCAAAAACTGCCGGCGATGTTCGTAATGTAGGGAATGCGGTCGAATTCGCTGAGACCGCCGAACAGTTTCGCGTTGTTTTTCTGCAAAAAAGCCCATGCCGTCTCCGGATGATCCTGCCCCACGATGTACACGATGACGGGGGCGAACGATGAAAACTGCGGCGGCAGTGAGAGCGCGGCTCGCAGACTACGCTGCGCGAGTTCCGGGTCTCTTGCGCTGAACGCGGCCTGATAGTAGGTTTGCATCTCGATCGGGTTGTGTGAGGACATGCCGGCCTGCACGAGCTTTTGATATGTCGCTGCGTCGGCGTAACGGCCGACGATGCCGATGACCGTATCCTTGAGCGGCGGTTTGAGCGAGTTTGGATTTTTTTCGAAGGCCGCGTAGCGCCGCTGAGCTTCGGCGATCGTGTCCTTGTCTTCGACCGTCGCAAGATCCCCGATGATGCTCAAGCGTAGAATGGTGAGCGCGACATCGGTCGTGGGACCGTCCCAGCCGCCGAGGGCCACAAGCAGCGGCTTCAGGTATGCAGCGCCCCACGTCTTAAATGCCGCTTCGCCCGGTTTGCCGTACTCGTAGGCGAACATGTCGCCGAAGTGACGCTGTACGTTGCTCCCGACGTGCGGCTCCCCGTCGCCCGTGTCGGATTTCACGTACGCGAGGTAATCGCCGAGTTGCGACTTGCCGTCGCTTGCGAACTCCCACGAGTCGTCTAAGAGCGAGATCCGATCCGCAACGCTGAGCGATTTAAAGTTCCGCTGCTGGAGGGCTTGGTCGGCGGCACCGTAGGCAACGCGATAGTAACCGAGATCCTCGCCGTTGAGGATCAAGGGGGCGTCGCAGCTTCCGCCCGCGATCGTATCGGATCGTTTATCGAAGAGCACCGGGACCGTCGTCCCCGCGCCGTCCTCGATATTGAGCGGAATCGCCCAGAGCGTTTGACTGTCGTCGGCGAAGGACGTGTAGCGGTGCTGCGAGAGGCTGAGCGTTCGCTTTCCGCCCGCGCACGCCGACGCGACCGTTACCAGTGGAAAGCCGGGCTGGTTGATCCACGCGTTCGAGAGCGCCTCGACATTCTGGTGCGAGGCGTGCGAGAGCGCCGACCACAAATCGCTCGGGACGCTATTGCCGTACGCATTGGCAACGAAATAGTCGTGTAAGCCCGAACGGAACCTTTGCGGCCCAAGATAGGCTTCCATCATGCGCAGAAATGCTCCGGATTTTTGGTACGCGATCTCCGGATCGAAACTCGTGTTGGCTTCGGTCTCGTTGTGGACCGGAATTTGAATCTTCGTCGTATTGCGGCGCGCGTCGGCAACGAGCGAGCCGTTGGTCGACTCATCGAAGCCGAGCCACCAGTCCCAGCTCGGGTTGACGTCGGCGGTGGACTTCGTTTCCATCCAGGTCGCGAAGCCTTCGTTGAGCCATAGACTGTCCCACCACGCCATCGTCACGAGGTCGCCGTTCCATTGATGCGACGTTTCATGCGCGATGATGTCGAATATTTGGCGCTGCTGGTCCGGCGACTGCAGTGCGGGGTTGTAGACGACGGTGTTTTCCGTGAACGCCATTCCGCCCGAATTTTCCATGGCGCCGCCGACTTACGCGCCACCATACGGCGCCGGGGGCGCCAATGTTTCGCAGCGGCGCACCCTTCGCGGACCGTTGGACGACGGGCGGCCCGCGCATGCGCTCCGCGGCGAAACGGTCCCGCGGTAATCGAGCTCGCTTGCGCGAAGGGACGAACGTGAAGACAACGTGGAAGCCGGTAGACGAGCCGCAGGCGCCGAAGTCGACGCTGCCCGATAGCGCCTTTGCGTTTTCCGCAGAGCGCAAGGAACCACTCATCGACGCGAGCCACGTGCGCAACGCGGTTGCGCGATTTTCGCAGGTCGAGGGCGTGAGCGATCAAGAGCGAGCGCAAGCGTTCGAGAACATCCTCGCAGCAGCGAAACACTTCGGCGTGCAGCTCAGCGAGACGAGTTGGCACGATCTCATGCGCCGCTGATTCTGCGGGCGCGTAAGGCGTAGACGATGCAGCGAACGCTTCGGCGGTGAGGGAGGGTCAGCAGCTGCGGCGCAGTCTCGGGCTCGCCGACGTTGCATTGTTTTTCATCGTTGCCGGGTCGAATCTGCAATGGCTGACGACGGCGGCGGCCGCGGGGGCGTCGTCGCTTGGGATGTGGTTGCTCGGCTGCGTGACGATGTTCGTGCCGCTTTCGATTGCCGTGGTCTACCTCTCGTCGCAGCATCCCGACGAGGGCGGTCTGTATGTTTGGAGTAAGCTCGCTTTCGGGCCGTTCGCCGGTTTCATCAGCGGCTGGATGTATTGGACGAGCAATCTGCCGTATTTTCCCGCGCTGCTCTATTTCGCGGCCGGCAACGCGCTCTTCGTCGCGGGAAGCAGCGGCGGAGCGCTCGGAAGTTCACCGCCGTACTTTATTGCAGTCGCGCTGTTCGGTCTCGCGCTCGGCACGGGCGTCAACGTGCTCGGCCTCGGCGTCAGGAAGTGGCTCAACAATGTCGGCGCCGTCTGCCGCTGGGGCGCGACCTTGCTGCTCATCGGGCTTGGAGCGCTCGCATGGTGGAAGTTTGGGCCGGCGACCGCCATTACCCCAACAAGCTTGCGCCCGGGCTCGCAGCTCAAAGACCTCATCTTCTGGTCGGTGATCGCTTTTGCATGGGTTGGTCCCGAAGCAATCGCCTTCATGGGTGGGGAAGTGAAGCATCCGCGGCGGACGATTCCGCTCGGACTTGCGATCGCGGCTCCGGTGATCGCGATCATCTACATCGCCGGAACCGCAAGCATCCTTGCCGTCTTGAGCCCGAACAACGTCAATGCAAATTCGGGCGTCGTGCAAAGCATCGCTACCGCGGCCGGGCGTTTCGGATGGCCGCAGCTCGCACCGCTCGCCGCCGTGCTCGTCGCGGTAAGTTGCCTCGGCAGCGTCGGAGCCTGGCTCGGCGCATCGGCACGCATCCCCTTCGTCGCGGGCATCGATCGCTATCTCCCGAGGGCGTTCGGCAAAGTGCATCCGCGCTTCGGATCGCCCGTGGCGGCGCTCGTGACGCAATCCGCGATTGCGGCCGTCTTTATTTTTCTCGGGCAAAGCGGCACGAGTGTCAAGGGCGCGTACGACGTGCTCGTGAGCACGACGGTCATCATTACGTTGCTGCCGTTCTTGTTTTTGTTCGCGTCGGCGATCCGCTTGTATGTCGAGCCGAGCGGTCCGGGCGCACTGCGCATTCCCGGCGGACGCTATACGATCGGTGCCGCGGCGGTGATCGGTCTGCTGACCACGCTCAGTGCGATCGTGCTCGCCGTCGTTCCGGCGGCCGACGAACCGCATAAAATGCTCGCCGTCGCAAAGGTCGTCGGTATGACGGTCTTCATGGTCGGCAGCGGCGTCGTCGTGTACGTCATTGCGCTGCGCTCCGGCGCACGGCGCAGGCACAAATAGCCCGAAAGGGCGCTCGGCGAACGGCCATGAAGGCGAGCGTACCCCTACGTGCCGGCGAAATGTTACTTGGCGCCCTTGAAAGGTCGACCATGATTAACCGCATCACTTCTGTCGCTGCCCTGTTGCTGCTGTTTCGGTTCGCGGGTGCCGGACCGGCCGCCGCCGGAACGACGGGCTCGCTCGTCGGCCGCGTGCTCGACAGCATCTCGCATAGCCCGGTTGCGGGTGCGCGGGTCAGCGTCGTTTCGCCGTCGCAAACGGCGACGAGCACGACCGATGCGGACGGCTCTTTTCGCTTCATCTCGCTCACACCCGACACGTACGTCCTGAGCGCGCAACGGGAGGGATTCGACCCGTTTTCGGTCGCGGGCGTGACGGTGCAGGCGGATCAATCGCAAACGGTGCCGGTCGCTTTCGTCAAGACGCTGCGCACGATCGGACGTGTCACCGTCCGTAACGCGACCGACCTCATCAGACCCGGAACGACGAGCGACGTCTATTCGGTCAACGCCGCGGGTGCCGCGGCGGCGCAGGCAATCGGCGGTCCGGGCGGCTTGAATTCCGCCTACAGTGCGATTGCCTCCGTCCCGGGCACGAACGTGCAGCAAGGCCAACAAGGCTGGTATCAAACGCTCAATATCCGCGGCGGCGACATCGACCAGGTCGGCTTTGAACTCGACGGCGTTCCGGCCAACCGCGTCTACGACAACGCCCCGCAGACGATGCTCTCGAACATCGGTCAACAAGAGTTGCAGGTCTACACGGGCGGGACGCCCGCCACCGCCGACGCGACCGGCATCGCGGGCTACGTCAATCAAGTCATTCGCACCGGAACGTATCCCGGCTTCACCAGTCTCGATCTCGGATTGGGTAGCCCCACTTTTTATCACAAAGCATCGCTCGAAGTCGGCGGGGCGTCGCAAAACCGGCTGTTTTCATACTACGCCGCGTTCGCCGGCGTCAATGAGGACTATCGCTTCGCGGATCAGTTCAACGGGGTCAGCGATCCGCGATTGTTCTATCCCGTCTTCTTTCCCGAAGGACGGTTCAACGTCTACGACGGAACGAAGGGGC
>JAABUJ010001687.1_pt1 | contig 30731 bp, 28 predicted proteins | sample 5559131 | NCBI WGS metagenome assembly JAABUJ01 (sample SAMN10711875, study PRJNA513366) | rock metagenome | isolation source: Antarctica rocks | place: Antarctica: Victoria Land, Mt New Zealand nord | collected 2016-01-07
GGCAACTAAAGGCGTCCCGCTCAGCCATCACGATCTGCCGCCAGCAGCCTCCTAACCGACTGACCCGTTACGGGAAGCCGCCGACGCCGCAGCTACCCAGCGACGGACTCGAAAGAGCCGGTCGTGGACGTGCCCGACCTGGCGCTCGGCGGTCCAGGTGGTTTGGAAGCAGCGGTTCCAGCGACGATGACCGTTATGTGCATCCCTTGGGCCGACGCCGGCGGGTTGGAGGTCCAGCAGCGCGCGAGGTGCTGCAGCGGCCGGATCAGCCGCGTTGCAGGGCCCGCGCGGCTGGCACGATGCTGCGACGCGGGGCGCGGGTGGTCGGGGTCGATCAAAGCCCAACACTGGTGGACCTGGCCCGCCGCCGGCTCGGACACGCCGCCGAGCTGCGTGTGCATGACCTCGCCGACCCGCTGGACTGGGTGCCCGACGCCTCCTTCGACCTCGTGATACTCGCGTTGACGCTGCACTACGTCGACGACCGGGTGGCGATGCTGCGGAGTTCCACCGGGTGCTCGTTCCCGACGGCGCGCTCGTGGTCTACACCACGCACCCGACAGCGGACTGGCAGCGGCTCGGCGGCTCCTACTTCGCGGTCGAGCCGGTGCGCGGCTCCCTAGTGTCACAGCACGACTGGCCGGTGTGCACCTGGCGTCGGCCGCTCACCCAGATCTGCCAGGAGTTCGAACAGGCAGGCTTCCTGATCGAACGGCTGCTGGAACCCCGCCCTGTCAAAGAGATGGCGGCCCGCGACCCGGAGAGCTACCCCAGGCTCAACGCGGCGCCTGCCTTCATCGCCTTCCGCCTGCGCCCCACTCCCAGCCCGTTCCGATAGCCGAGCGGTGCCCAGTCGCTCTCCGGTCACCGCAGGCTCTGTTGGCGCTCGTCCCGCTGACGTACGGCAGGGCGGACAGCGCGATGGTCTCGCGGGCAGCTGGAGCATTCCACCCGGCGATCGTCTACCGGACGGTAGAACATGCAAGCCCCCGAGCGCTGCCCTCGTGGCCCTCGCGTAGTAGAGAACCACTCCTCATAGGACGGGATAACGCACACACTGATTCCCGTCTTACTGTTCGCCGTTTTTAGGAGTCCGTCAGCGTCCCTGCAGGTCAACTGCTGCTGAAGCTGATTCTTCTTGCTCGAGTGGTGGAACACCCTCAGGGCTTGCCTCCCAGCAGCGCCGGCACCCGGGTCATTCCAGAGAGCCACGCCTCGACTGCGGGGTCGATGTAGCCGGCAACGCGCAGCATGTCCTCGTGTCGGGCTCGTAGCGGCAGGTGGTGGACCGGCTCGTGGTGCGCGACCCGGTTGCGCAAACGGACAAGGGCATACACCGGGTCGTAGACCTCGACGCGACGCTGGGGGAGCAGGTAGGGAAAGGCGTGGCGCAGCGTTTGCGCCCATAACGTCGGCTGGTAGCGCTTGTCGAGCAGGAAGCGCCAGAAGCTGAACATAAGTTCGGCGACGACCTTGCCGGGGGTTTCGGCCTTGCCCTCACGGCGGATACGCACCCGGGCCGCGGCGATGTCGTCGCGCCTGTGCCGGTCCAAAGCGCCGGCCGGGTCGTCGTACCACTCGCCGGGCAGCTGCTGGGCCCCGTGCCAGCTAGCGAGCTGCTCGTGCAGGGCGTTGCGCAACACCACCTCGAGGTGGCCGAGGGTCTCGAGGAAGGCCGCTCCGACGGTCGCGTTCCACTAGTAGAGCTGCAGAGCCCGTTCCAGGTCTCCTCCTGCCGCTGCCCGGTAGGGGCCGAGGCGCTCTGTGCTCAGCCTGCGCTCAAGCAGAATGGCAACGGACTGGGGCTTGTCATGCTCGTCATCCTCCCTTAAAGTTGTCGTTGGACACGCCGGAACGATCCCTGGCCTCGCCACATCGCCGGGGTTTTGCTTTTCCGGCGCCGGCAGCCGCCGCCTTACATAGTCTGGGCTCCTGGGCTCCTCGGTGATTAGATCGCGGCCGCGACCGCGTCCTTGTCGGTGACCTGCCGACGGAACTGGGCGACCATCTCGCGCACGCCCTCCTCCAGCGAGAAACGCGGCGTAAAGCCCAACTCCCGTGTGAGGCGGGTGCCGTCCATGACCGGCACCCGGGGGATGTACTCCGGGATGGGATCGATGTGCACCTGCGCATCCGGACAGACGCGTCGAAGGACCGTCAGCAGCTCATCGTCGTCGTAGTTGCGCTCGACAGGCGCGTGAAAGAGGTGATGCTCCGGCGTGTGGGCGAACAGGGCAGCGACGAGGAGCTCGGCCATGTCCCGGTTGTAAAGGGCCTGGTGCAGCGTGTGGCTTCCCAGGACTCCGGTTGGCTGCCCGAGCGCCATCTTGCGCACCGCCTGGTTGAACAGACCAGTCCCGCCGCTGAGCCGGCCCACTCCGTAGACCATGGCGGGCCGGATTCCGATCACATCCAGGCCAAGGTTCCGCCGGTACCCGTCGGCGACTACTTCTGCTGCGTGCTTTGACGCGCCGTACGGTTCCGAGGAAATCATGGGATGGGCTTCACCTACCGGAGTGTTGTCGTAATCCTCACCGACGGCCAAGGCGGTAGCCGAACTCGTCCAGACGACTCGGCGGACGTCCCTGGCGAGCGCGGCGTCAAAGACGGCCGCGGTCCCCAGCGTGTTCGTCCGGAAGGCCCCGGCGGGGTCCAGCCGGGCGGATTCTGTGATGAACGCGGCGAGGTGCAGGACGTGGTCGACCCGATGTCGTTTCATTGTGGTGAGCAGCTTGGGTAGGTCGGTCACGTCGCCTGCGACGACGGTGACCGCGTTCTCGAGGCCGGCCAAGTTGTCGTAGTTCGGCTTCAGGTCGTAGACCACCACGTCATGGCTCTGCTCCAGGAGAGCCTGGACGGAAGGCCAGCCGATCAGCCCAGATCCACCGGTGACAAGCACCCTAGCCATGGCTTGCACTCCTCGAGAGCATCGCCCTTGCCGCAACCACCACTCTGTGCAGACTTCCGAGATCGGCCGCCCATCAAGAACGCCGATCTGTAGGGCGGAACACGAAGGGTAGGACGACAGGGAACGGGTGTCAAACCGTCCGGGCCCTGATGAGCAGGCGCGACCGCTCGATCTCAAGCCCCGTTCAGGCCGGCTACAACACGGGATAATGCACGGAATCCCGTGCCATAGACGCTAGGCTGGCCGGGTGTTCGACGACGCCGACTACGAGCTGCGTTGGCCGACCGAGCTGCTGCAGTCCGAGGCCCAGGCGTTGCTGGGCTACACCGGGTCAGCGTGGAGTGACCGGGGCGAGCTACTGCTGAGCGAGGCCTTCGCCGGCGGGACGCCCCGGGAGGAGTTCCTGGCCGCGAGCTGGGCCGGCTTCCCGGCCGCCGCCCTGGCCGACCCGGCGACCTTCTTGGGCCCGCCCAGCGAGCATGGCGCTCAGCGCGCGTTCCTGCGGCAGCTTGCCCGGCAGGCTCCACACCTGGAGGCAGAAAGGGCACCGGCTTCGTACTGGGCAGCGCGGCGCGGCCGCTCGCTGGCCGCACCGCCGCGCCCGGTCGACCGCACCGAGCAGCTCTATCGGGAGTGGACTCACCTCGCGGGGCGCGGCTACCTTCAGCGGGCCGCCCCCGCGCCCTGCGTCGACGACGGGACGTCGCCGCCGCCCGAGCACGAGGCACTTGCGGTGGCCGTCGAGGAGCGGCTGGGAGTAGCCGGGCTGTGGCCCCTCGACCCCCGGGACTGGGACGAGGACACGTTCTACAGCCTCGTCGAGGTCGTGCACGACCTCGTCGCGCGCCCGCGCGACCGCTGGTGGCACGACTACAGCCGCTGCGGCTGGCACTACTCAGCCTTCGCCGTCGCTCCCGGTCGGGCCCTGTACCGCTGGCGGGTCAACCGGCTGCTCGCCCGATTCGACGTGGGCCTCGAGCTCGCCCCCGACGGAGAGGACACCGGGCGGCTGGTGCGAACCGTCCCCGATGCCCGGGCCGAACTCGTGGATCAGGCGCTTGCCGCCAGCCCAGAGGTCAGGGACGACGTCGCTCACGCCATCGCCCTCTGGCGCGGCCGCAGCGCCACCGCTGCGGACAAGCGGTCGGCTGTCGTCGCGCTCGCCCGCGTGCTCGAGCAGCGTCGGGCGGTGCTGAAGCGGGAGCTGTTCCGCAAGGACGAGGGCGTGCTGTTCGACCTGGCAAACAACTTCGACCTGCGGCACCGCAACGCGAGCCAGCAGGACGATTACGACCCTGTCTTTCTGGACTGGGTGTTCTGGTGGTACCTCTCCACCGTCGAGCTGACCGGCCGGCTCCTCGACCGCCAGGGCGCGGGATGAGGCAGCCGGCCACCCACGGCGCGCCCGTACCCGTCGAGCAAGATCCAGTCGCGTTGCTCGACGGGATGCCGCTGTCGGCGGACGAGGCCGCGTACGTCCGGGCCGCGCGGTCCGCCAACACCCTGCGGGGCTATCGCTCGGATTGGGACGAGTTCACCGGGTGGGCCGCCGAACGCGGCCTCCAGGTGTTGCCGGCCGATCCGGCCTGCGTCACCGGCTACTTGTCCGACCTGGCCCGGCACGGTACGAAGGTCGGCACGATGAGCCGGCGGCTGTCCGCGATCCGGTTCGCGCATCGGCTGCGGGGCCTGCCCGACCCCTGCGAACACGCTCGGGTCGTAGCGGTGTGGGAAGGCATCCGCCGCACCCACGGAGCGCCGCCGGACCAGGCCGCGCCGCTGATGCCACCAGAGCTGTTCCACGTCCTCGACGCCTGCCCGAAGATGAAGGTATGGCGCACGCCCAACCGGCCGCCGGAACTCGACCTAGCCGGCGCCCGCGACCATGCCCTACTGCTCGTCGGTTTTGTTGCGGCGCTGCGGCGCAGCGAGCTCGCCGCCCTGCAGGTCGACCACGTTGCCGAGCATCCCAACGGGCTCGTGCTCACCCTGCCGCGGTCCAAGACCAACCAGACCGGCGAGCAGACCGAGCTCGTCGTCCTTCCCCGTGCCGGCAACCCGCGGCGCTGTCCCATCACCGCCCTGCAGACCTGGCTCTCCACCGCCGGCATCACCACCGGGCCCGTCTTTCGTGGCGTCGGTAAGAACAACAAGGCTGCCGACCGGCCGCTGCACCCCGAAAGCATCAACACCCTCGTTCAGAATGCCATCGCCCGGGCCGGCATCGACCCTGCTCCCTACAGCGCCCATAGCCTGCGGGCCGGCTTCGTCACCTACGCCCACCTGCGCGGTGCCTCCGACCGGGCTATCGCTCACCAGACCCGCCACCGCTCGCTTGCCACGCTCGGCGGCTACGTCCGGGTGCAGACCGCCTGGACCGACAACGCCGCCACCCAGCTCGGCCTATGAGCCACGAGGAGCCGGAGCGAGCGACGGAGCCCCAACCGGAAGCGGTGCACACCGTCCAGCACACCCAATCCCGGTCGAGGTCCAGCGGCTGCAGGTGCCGTCACCCGGACCAGGCGACGGTGCACGAGAGCCTCGGTCACGGCGCTCGCTGAGGAAGCCGCTCGCCGGTACCGCCAGGCATGGCCCGATGCCGACCTGACCAAGTTGACGCAGGCGGCGTCACCGTCCTCTACGACCTGGCCGAGATCGGCGGCACTGGCAGCGAAAGCGAGGGGCCGCACCGTGGCCGCGCCGGCAGCCTCACGGGGCGGTGCGCTCGACGGGATCCGCGGCGTAGGCCAGGCCCGGTCGGCAACGCTTCTGCTGCCTGCCTCACTCCGCGACCTCGGTTACGAACGCGGCCCATCTCATCGCACACCCCGCCGGCGGGGGACGGACGCGAACCTGTTCGCGCCAGAGCGCCAGGTCAACCGTGGCTGGTCCGACGACGGCCGCACCTACACGGAGCTGGAGCGGCTGGCCGCAGGCACTCCCGGCGCCATGGGCGCGAACTCGAGGACGACCACGATGTCCTCCCGTTCAACGAGACGGGCGCTCGGCTGCGCAAAGAGATCCCCGAAGCACGCGTGGAGTTGCTGGCCTTGGAGCAGCGTCGCGACGTCCCCACGGGCAGATTCGGATCACCGAGGCGCGACGACGGCTCGAGCTCTTGCCGGACGGTCAGCGACGCAACACCGCACGGATCGCCGCGGCGTCGGACGAGCCGGCGCTCCTCAACTCCCGTCCCGCGGCGGCCGCACCTGAGTAGGCGCGGGTAACTCCGTTCGCGGCCTCGACTCCGATAAACTGACGACCAGCTGGGATCAGCGACTCACGATGGGGTCGGCCGGCGGCCTCTTGCAAGCAGCGCGATGCCGCCGCGGCGGCGGGGACGCGAACAGTTCAGAGCGACCTCAGGACCCGTCTCCGCTCGTCGAACACCCGGCCGGCGGCCGCCGTTCGGGGGGCGATCCGCTCGAAGGCGTGCGGAACGGCGGGATGCACGTGCAACTCCGTGATCACTCCGGCGCACGAAAGGCGCTGCGCGTAGGCGATACTCTCGTCGCAAAACAGGTCGAGTTGCCCGACCTCGACGAACGCAGGTGCGAGGTCGGCGAGGTCTTGGCCGGTGCTCGGCGACGCAACAGGTGACGGAGCGTTATACCCTTCGCCGAGCAGCGCGCGCCAACCGGTTTCGTTCTGTTCCGGCGTCCAGATCAGCAACGGGCGCAGTTCGTCGTCGGCAGTCACCGTCCGGTGATCGAGCATCGGGTACACGAGGATCTGCGCCGCCAGGGTGACGTCGGAATCCCGAGCGAGGCGGGCGGCGCCGGCGGCGACACCCCCGCCGGCACTGTCCCCCATCACGGCGATGCGTCGAACATCAACGCCGAGCTGATGCGCATGCGACCTCAGCCACACCAGGGCGGCAAGAACGTCCCGCGCGGGGGTTTCGCCGCGGACCTCGGGAGCCAGGCGGTAACCGACGGATAGGAACGGGACGCCGGTGCTTGCCACGTACTCGGCTACGACCGGTTCGTAAGTGTCGAGATCACCTGAGATCATGCCGCCACCGTGGGCGTACACGACCGCCGAGCCGGGCGCCTCGCCGACTCGTGTGTACCAGCGCGCCTCGATGTCACCGCTGTCGGTTGCTATCGGATACGTAGTGGCACGGACGTCAGGGAAACCGCTCGGAAACGACGGGGACAGCGCCATCGCTGCCCGAAGCCCGTCGTTGCTCATCGCTTTCAGCGCACGCCAGTCGCCAACCGCAGGCGGCGACATCGGCGGACGTGCGGCGGCGATGGCGGTGAGGACAGCCGCCACCTCCGGGTCCAGGGAGATCGTCACGACCAGGACCCGAAGTTGATGGTCATCGCCTTGACCTGGGTGTAGGACTCGATCTCGGAGATGTCCTCGTCACGGCCGACGCCACTGTCCTTATAGCCGCCATAGGGAAGACCGGCGAAGTGCCGGCTGGATTCGTTGACCCAGACGTAGCCCGCCTCGACGTCCCGGCAGAAGGCCATCGCGGTCCGCAGGCTCTGCGTGTACACGGCTGCGGTCAGCCCGTAGTCGACTCCGTTGGCCAGCGCGATCGCGTCCTCGTAGTCGTCGAACGGCGTTGCGGCGAGAACCGGCCCGAAGATCTCCTCGGTCGCGAGCCTGCCCCCCGGGTCGACATCGGCGAACAGAGTAGGCGCGACGAAGTTGCCGTCTGCGTGCACACCGTCGTCCAGCCGCTCTCCGCCGGCGACGAGCCGAGCGCCCTCGGCATGGCCTACTTCAACGTAGGACAGCACTTTGTCCAGGTGTGCGCGGTTGACCAGCGCGCCGCTGTCGTTGCCCGGATCGAACGGCGATCCGGTGCGCAGGGCGGCGAATCGTTCGCCGACTCGACGAACGACCTCTTCGTACACGCCTCGTTGCACCAGCAGGCGCGACGTCGAACCGCACGACTGGCCCTGCCACGTGAGATTCATGCCCGCGACGGCTCCGTCGACAGCCTGGTCAAGATCGGCATCATCGAACACGACCAGCGGGTTCTTGCCGCCGAGTTCCAGCGTGACCGTCTTGAGCGCCGACGACGTGGCGGCCCGTGCCTGAATCCGGCGTCCCGTACTGCCGCTGCCGATGAAGGCCAAGCGACGCACCGCCGCGTGATGGACCAGCGCGTCGCCGACCTCGTGTCCGTAGCCGGTCAGGATCGACACGACACCGGGCGGGAAGATGCGCTGCAGGTCTTCGGCCATCGCGAGCGCCGAGAGCGACGTGAACTCCGACGGCTTCATGATGACTGCGTTACCGGCCAGGAGCGGGGCGGCGAGCTTGGTGGCGCAGAACATGAGCGGGTGGTTGAAGGCGATGATGCGCCCGACTACTCCAAACGGCTCGCGTACCGTCAGCTGGAGGCGACCGGTGCTGGCGGGCAGTGAGGCGCCTTTGACCTCCAGGGCAAGCCCGGCAAGGTAACGCAGCTGGCGGACGGCGATGTCGACGTCACGGGTCATTTCTCGTAGCGGGCTGCCGTTGTCTTGAGTGTCCAAATGCGCGAGCTCCGGTCCCCTACGTTCCACCGCGGCCGCGAACTGCAACAGCAACTCGGCCCGCTCCTGCGCTTCGACCTGCCGCCACTGCATCGCCGCGCGATGCGCCGCATTCGCCGCGACGTCGACGTCGACCGCGTCGCATCGGGGGAACTGGCCGAGGAGTTTGCCGGTCGCGGGATCGACCGCCTCGATCGTCCTTCCGGAGGCGGCGGGCACCCTCGAGCCGCCGATCAGAGCCGGGATAAGCATGGGGCCAGGGTGTTCGACACTCTCTACCGAGGCCCGCATCGTACTCCTCGAAAGAGAACCCAATTCCGGGCTCCAGAATAGCATGTCAACGGTGACCGGTCAGGGCAGCCGCATCAGTTCGGCATACCTGCGCAGGTGCGGAAGCAGCGTGCTGACGCTCGACTGGTTGTAGCGCCTTCTGGCCCCGTCACCATCGGCGCGGCCTGGGCGAGCGCCGAGCGGTCGCGGGAGCTGGCCGTCGTCGTCGGCCGACGGGTGCGAAGTGCGACGACGGCCGAGGCGAAGAGCGCGATCGCCGGGGTACGCGGTGCTCAACGACGTCACCGCGCGCGCTGGGCAGTACCGCACCTTGCAGTGGCTGCAGGGCAAGACCTTCGAGGCGATCACACCGTTCGGCCCGCACCCGTCACCGCCGGCGAGGCCGGATCCGACCTGGAGCTGAGCGTCACGTCGGTGACGAGCTCGTGCAGAAGGCCAACACCGGTGATCTGGTCTTCGGACCGGCGGCCGTGATCGCGTACGTGTCGACAATTGCGACGCTGGAGCCCGGGCAATGTGCTCGCGCTAGGCACTCCCGGCGGGGTGGGCCACGCCCGCACTCCGGCTTACTGTCTCGCCCCAGCCGATCTGCTGAACACGACCATCGACGGACTCGGCACCTGCCGCAACACCTGCGTCATCGGGTTGACCGCTCGGCGACCCAGGCGAGGCCTACAGTTCAACGAGCTCGGGGACGATCTTGCCGAGCTTCGAGCGCACCCAGCCCGCGGGATCGGATCCGACCGGGTTCACCCAGACCTGCTGCACGCCGAGCGCGGCACAGGCTCGCATCTGTGCGACGAAACGGCGTTCGTCGTCCAAGGCGGGCACGTCGACGATGATGGTCTTGCGGATCTGCTCGTAGTCGCGGCCGACCTCGTCGCAGTGCCGACGCAGTACGTCGAGCTTGTGGCCCATCTGCGGGGGCGGGCCGGCGAACAGATTGCACGCATCTGCATAGCGCGCGACCAGTCGCAGCGTCTTGCGCTCGCCGCTGCCGCCGATCAGGATGGGCGGCCGGCGCACCGGTGCGGGAGAACAGATCGTCTCGTCCAACTGGTAGTGCTTCCCGCGGAACGGCCCGTCTTCGTCGCTCCACATCTGCAAGCAGATCTGCAGCGTTTCCTCGAGGCGCTCGTAGCGTTCGGTCAGGGACGGGAACCGCACGCCCAGCCCGTGGTGCTCGCGCTCGTACCAGGCGGCGCCGATCCCGAGCAGGGCCCGACCGCCGCTGAGCACGTCCAGCGTGGTGGCGATTTTGGCGAGCAGGCCGGGATAGCGGTAGGTGACGCCGCTGACCAGCGTGGCCAGCTCGATGGCCTCGGTCCGTGCCGCGAGGAATGCGAGCGTGGTCCAGCCCTCCAGCATCGGGTCCTGCGCACGACCGAGAGGTTCCATCTGGAACCAGTGGTCCATAACGGTGAAGGTCGCGACCCCCACCTTCTCCGCCGCGACCGCGGTGTCGGCGAGCACCGAGGGAAAGTTGCGCGCGTCGCCGAGCATGGAGTAGTTGGAGAAATGCAGTCCGACGTTCACGTCGCGCGCCCCGATTCGGGTGATGAGGTGGTATCGCCACCGACGATGCGGCGCGCCGCCTCGACCACGGCGGCACGGTGCGCGCCGAGACGGCGTGACGATTGGGGGTTGCGGCCATCGGCCGCGGTCAGATCCGACGGACTGGTCAGCCAGCTGTCGGCGAGCCCGGCGACCAGCACGATCAGGTCGACGGGCGGAATTGGGCGGTCGCTGCCGAGGATTTGGGAGCGGCGGACCGCGCGCACCTTCTGGGCGTAGAGGTCACCGAAGTCTGGTCCGTACTCAGGCCGCTCGAGATGACGCCACATACTCATTCGGAGGGCCTGCGGATGTTTGATGTGGTAGTCGAACATGCGCCCCGCGTAGCCAGGCAGATCATCCTCGGAAAGCGGCACGGCCTCGTTGAGCGCGGTGATTGCGTGGTGCATCGCCGCCTGGAAGAGGCCGTCCTTATCACCGAAATACACGTAGATCGAGCGCTGGTTTGCCTCGGAAGCGGTAGCGATGCGCTTGACCCGTCCACCCGCGAACCCGTTGGCGGCGAATTCATCGACGGCCGCGGAGAGGATCCGCCGTCGGGTCGCAGTCGAGTCGCGGGGCACTAGGTCAGGCTACAAAGCTGACAGGACGATCCGCCGCCCCGTTGAGGTGGTCGGCGCGGCGGCGGATCGGCGTCTGCATCCTCAGTCGAGTGAGCGCAGCGGCTCACCGTCGATGAAGATCGTGCGCGTCTCGAAAAAGTCCTCGAGACCCTCCGGGCCGAGCTCGCGGCCGTAGCCGGATTGCTTCACCCCGCCGAAGGGCACGCCGATGTCGATGGTGATGCCGTTGTTCAGGTTCACGGTGCCACTCTTGATCTTGCGAGCCATCTCCAGCGCTCGATTCTGGTCTGAACTGTAGACCGCACCGGACAGACCGAACTCAACGCCGTTGGCGATCGCGAGCGCTTCGTCCTCGTCCTTGTAGGTGAGCACCGTCAGCACGGGGCCGAAGATCTCCTCCTGCGCGACGCGGGCGTCGGGGCCGACGTCGGTGATGACCGTGGGGGCCACATAGAAGCCCTTGTCGAAGCCTTCGGCGCGGCCGCCGCCGGCGGCGAACTTCCCGCCCTGCTCGACCGCCGACTGCAGGTAGCCGAGCACCCGGTTGTAGTGCTTCTCGGTCACCATCGGACCGACCTCGGTCTTCGGGTCGTGCGGGTCGCCGACCTTGACTTTCTTGAGCTCCTCGACCAGGGCGTCGACGATCTCGTCCTTGCGCGACTCGGGCACGATGAGTCGACTCGGCATCGTGCACACCTCGCCGTTGTTGCTCGTCATCGCCGGGACCATAGTCTCGACAATCCGCTCGACCGAGGCGTCGTCGAGCACAACGGCCGGGGACTTGCCGCCCAGCTCCAGTGTCAGCTGCTTGAGCGTGGGCGCGGCGGCCTCGGCGATGCGGCGGCCAACGTCCGTGCTGCCGGTAAAGGTGATCTTGTCGACGCCGGGGTGGCTGACGAGGTGGTTGGACGCCTCGGGCAGCGCGGTGACAATGTTGAACACACCGGCGGGCAGGCCGGCGCGCAGCCAGGCGTCGGCAAAATAGCCGGCGCTGACCGGGGTGTCCTCCGACGGTTTCATGATGACGCAGTTGCCTGCGAGCAGCGCCTGCGGCAGCTTGAACGCAGCCAGCGCGAGGGGGGCGTTGAACGGGATGATGGCGACCACAACCCCGATCGGGCGACGCTCGATCTGCGCCGTCACCCCGGACAGTCCCTTGCGGGTCTCGATCATGGGGATCGACTCGGCCAGGCTGGCGTAGTAGCGCAGCACGCCGGGCATGGTCACCGCGCCACCGCGACTGACACTGTACGGGATGCCGGTCTCGCGAATGAGCAGGTCGGTGACCGTATCGGCGTCCTTCTCCATCTCATCGGCCCACCGGACCAGGGCGTCGGCACGCTCCGTGGGCGTCATGCCCGGCCATGGGCCGTTGTCGAACGCCTCGCGCGCCGCAGCGACGGCCGCGTCGACGTCCGCGACCGACGCAGACGCCACCTTGCCGATGGTCTCCTCGGTCGCCGGGTCCACGAGCGGGATGTACTCGCCGTTCGAGCTCGGTCGCCACTGGTTGCCGATGAAGAGCTCGCGCTCAAAAACCGGGGTCGTAGCTTCAACAGTCGCTGTCATGCTGCCTCTCCTTGGTAACTAACTAGATACTTAGATGCAAGCGTGGAGGCCGTCGAAAGTCAAGGGCGCTCACAGTCGGGCTCCGCCGGTGGCGTCCAACCAGCCTCCGGTCATCCAGCCGCTGTGCTCGGAGGCGACGAAACGCACGATGCTAGCCACGTCGTCGGGCTGCCCGACCCGACCGAAGGGACTCATCTCGGCGACCCAGCGCTGCGCGGTGCCGTCCTCGCGCAGCCAGTGGGCGTTCATGTCGGTGTCGATGACCCCGGGCGCAACGACGTTGACCGTGATGCCGCGCGGTCCAAGGTACGCGGCGAGCGTGCGGCTGATGACGTCGACCGCACCCTTAGAGCCCGAGTAGGCGACGCTGCGCGTGGTGGCGAAGCGGGTGCCGCCCGACCCGACGAACACGATCCGGCCCCCCTGGGCGAGCAGCGGAAGGGCGGCCTGTACCAGCAGCAGCGGGGCCCGCACGTTCAGCGCCATGATGGCGTCGATCTGCTCGGCGCTCACCTGCTCGATCGTCGCCAGCGGATTCATTCCGGCGTTGCTGACGAGCACGCGCAGCCCGCTCGCTGGCGCGTCCGGACGGCCGAGCTCGGCGCGCACGGCCTCGATCAGCTGGGCCGGCCCGCGTGGATCGCCGAGGTCGGCCTGCACTGCCACCGCCACGCCACCCTCGGCCTCGATCGTGGCGACAACGTCCTCGGCGGCCGCCCGGTCGTTGGCCCAGTGCACGAACACCAGCGGGCAGTCCCGCGCGAGCTGAACGGCGATCGCGCGGCCGATGCCGCGGCTCGCGCCGGTAACTAGGGCCGCGCCGGACCTCACGGCTGTCCTGCCACCGCGACGCCGGCGTCCGTGAGCGCCGCGGCCGTCCGCTCACACGCCAGCCGGGCGGCCTGCTCGGCCGGCATGGCCGCCAGCTCGGGGTTGACCACCTCGGGTCCGATCGAGCCGAGCCCGCCGATCTCGGCGAGCGTCCGCACCAGGCTGGTGAGGTCACCGACGCCGTCACCTGGCAGTCGGCGGCGGCGGACCTGCTGAAACAAGGTGCTCGACGCGTCGTCCGGTCCGACGTCGTTGAACTGCACGCAGCCGATCCGGTCGCCGGGGATGGCGCGCAGCGAGTCCAGCGTCGCGGCGCAGTGGAAGAAGTGCCAGCAGTCGATGATCAGCGAACCGTTCGGGCGGTCGGCCGTCCGGACGCAATGCCACGCGGTCGCGAGGTCGCGCACGTCGGTCATGGGGATGAACTCGAGCTCGACGGCGATCCCGAGGCCGGCGGCCGTGTCGCACAGCGACGCGAAGTGCTCGGCTAGCAGGTCGGCATCGACCACCGCCGCGACGTCGCGCCCGGTCGTGGGGTCGCCGAACTCCGCCCGCAGCTGGCCCATCGCACTCATCCGGGTGGCGCCCATCTCGGCCGCGAGCTCGAGCCCCTGCTCGGCCGAGAACGTGGCGAACGGAGTGGCGATGCCGCCCTCGCTCGGGTACCAGTTCATCATCGGGTCGTAGGCCAGTCGCAGCCCCGCTTCCCGAGCCAAGGCACCGATACGCCGGGCCCGCACACGCGGGTCGTCAACCTCGAGGAGGTCGAGCGGACCCACACTCGTCCAGCCGCATCCGGCCGCGGAAGCCGCCGCCAGCCGGTCGGGAACCGGCTTGTCGAAGCCGACGGTGCCGGCCCACAGCGTCCAGTCCGGAGCCCCGATCGTCATTCGTCCGGCTCCAGGACCATCACCGGGATCTGCCGGTCGGTGCTGCGCCGGTAGTCTGCGTAGGCGGGCCACGCCTCGACCGCACGTGCCCACCAGGTGTCGCGTTCAGCGCCGTGCGCCTCGTGGACGCGCATCGAGCGCGCCGTCGGGCCGTCCTGCAGGTCGGCGGCGGGATGAGCGACGAGGTTGTGGTACCATAGTGGATGCGCCGGACGGCCGCCCGCGGACGCGACCACTGCGTATACCCCGCCGTGCTCGACGCGCATCACCGCGTTCTTGCGCACCCCCCCGGACCTCGCCCCGATCGTGGTGAGGACGACGATCGGTGCTCCCCCGACCGTGTTGCCCTCGCGGCCGCCGGTCTGCTCGTAGAGCGCGATCTGCTCGCGAACGGCCTGCGTGGGGCTAGGCACATACTCACCTGACAACGGCATGGGACCGCCTCATCTTGTTGGCGGGTGCCGGCGCGAGCTCGCTGAAGAAGGCGGCGATGTCGGCGGCGAGTCCGGCGGCGTCCTCGACGGCCGGAAAGTGCCCACCGCGCGGGCGGGCGGTCCAGCGCCGCAGGTCGACATACTGCTCGACCCAGCTGCGCGGGTACGCCCCGCTCTCCCGCGGGTATGCGGCGACTGCCGTCGGCACGGCGATCAGCGGCGACCGGCCAGTCGGCGGCGTCCACGGCGTGCGGAAACTCTCGGCGTACAACCGCGCCGCGCTGCCGATGCTGTTGGTGAACCAGAAGATCGACAGCAGTGTGAGCAGCTGGTCACGGGGGTAGGCCGACTCGAGATCGCCGTCGTGATCGGTCCAGGCGTGCACCTTGTCGATCAGCCAGGCGGCGCTGGCTGCGGGCGAGTCGGCCAGATACGCCACCGTCTGCGGACTGTGGACGTGCATGAGCAGGTACCCCGACCCGGTCGCGGCCTGCGCGGCGGCGGCGGCGCGGCGCTCCTGCTCGTCGGCTGCCCACTCGGTGGCCCGCTCGCGGTTGCTCGGCGAGAAGTCGAGCGGCACCGGCATTGTGGTGTGCAGGCCGACGATCGCGTCGGGGTGTGCTACGGCCAGGTACTCGGCCATGAGGGCGCCCCAGTCGGTGCCGTAGACGCCGTAGCGGGAGTGGCCGAGCCCGATCATCACCTCGTGCATCATCTCGGCCGCCTGCACGTAACCGATTCCCGTACGCCGCAGCGGAACAGAGAATCCCTGGCCGGGCAGGTCCGGGACGACCAGTTCGTAGTCGGGTAGGGCAGGGATGAGGTCGCGGAAGTCCCAGAACGTCTGGGGCCAGCCGCCGAGCAGAAGCAGCGGCAAAACTCCCGGCCGCTCGACGTGCAGCACGTGGATCGATTGGCCCTGCACGTCGATGCGAAGGTGCGCGTAGTCGTTCATCCGGCGCTCGTGCTCGCGCCAGTCGTAGTCTTCGGCCCACTCCGCCAGCAGGCCGGCGAGGTAGTCGCGGGCGACGCCGTATTGCCATCCGGGGTCATCCGGACCGGTCGGCAGGCGTGAGCGGCGTAGCCGCAGCCTCAAGTCGACGAGGTCGGCCTCTGCCACAGCGATACGGAAGGGCTCGGCGCGCAGCGAGGTCACGTCAACAGGTTCCCGTTGTCGACTGGCAAAGCGGCGCCGGTGACGCAACGCGATTCGTCCGAGGCAAGAAACAGCAGCGCGTTGCTCACGTCGACCGGATCGAGCCACGGGATGGGCAGCAGGCCGGTCGCCTGCGACGCGACGGCGAAGTCGTCCTGCGTGGGGTGCTCGAGGTCCGGTCGGAAGAGCCGGAACACCTTTTCGTTCATAATCATCGGGGTGGTGACCTGCGACGGCAGGATTGAGTTGACCCGAATTCGGTGCGCTGCCAGCTCGATCGCCATGGTCTTCATCAGCCCGAGCAGGCCGTGCTTGGCGGCGACGTAGTTGCCGATGTTGGCGTGGCCACGCAGCCCCGCGGTGGACCCGGTGAACACGACCGACCCGCCGCGGCCGCCCTCGATGATGTGCGGCACGGCGGCCTTACAAGTGTGCCACACGCCGGTGAGGTTGATGTCGAGCATCAGCTGCCACTCGTCCTCCGGCATCTCGTGGGACTTGCTGTGCTTGGTGCCGATGCCCGCGTTGGCGCTGACAATGTCGAGACGGCCCAACTCGGCCACACCGTCGACGACGGCCGCCGTCAGCGCGGTCTGGTCAGGACGTCCACCTTGCGGACGAAGGCCGACCGTCCGTGCTTCTCGACCAGACGCGCGGTCTCGGCGAGATCCTCCTCCGACGGCCCCTCGTAGCCGCGGTCCGGAATGGTGACACACGCGTCGATCCCGATGATGTCGGCGCCCTCCTCGGCGAGGCGGACCGCATGCGAACGACCCTGGCCCCGCGCCGCGCCGGTGATGAACGCGACCTTGCCCTCCACCCGACCTGCCACCCAGTCCTCCTCGAACACAGCGTGAGTTGAAGGTAGCCATGCCGAGCGTCCACAGTCAATGCAGATGTTCTCCCTGGCGGAATCCAGATCTGTTTGACAGATCACTCACCGCGAGACATCTTGGGTCCCAACCAAGTGGAGAGGTGACGCGGTGACCAGCATCGACAGCGCGACCAGGGTTGACCGGCCCTCCGGCTTGCAACTCGATCTCGCCGACCTCGCCGGCCGGTTGCGCGGCGAGGTCGTGCGCGGCGATCAACCCGACTATCTGCAACTGTCCAAGCTGGCCAGTTCCCGCCACGTCCGCCGCCCCCTGGCGTTTGCGCGCTGCACCGGCGTAGCCGACGTGCGCGAGACGGTCCTGTTCGCCCGCGAGAACGACGTCCCGTTCACCGTCCTCGCCGGCGGCCACGACGCGGACGGCTGGGGGCTGCGCGACGACACCCTGACCATCGATCTGCGTCCGATGAACACCGTGCACGTCGATGCGCGCACACGTCGCGGGGTCGTGCAGGCCGGGTGCCGGCTCGGGATCATGGATCGGGAGACGGCGGTCCACGGACTCGCGGTCACCGGGGGGACGGTGTCCGACACCGGGGTAGCCGGGTTGACGCTCGGCGGCGGCGTGGGCTGGCTGACCCGCAAATTCGGCGCCACGATCGACAGCCTCGTGGGCATCGACGCGGTGACGGCGGACGGCGACGTGGTGCACGCCAGCGCCGATGAGAACCCCGAACTGTTCTGGGGGATGCGCGGCGGGGGCGGCAACTTCGCCGTCGCGACGGCGTTCACCTTCGCCCTGCACGAGCAGAACCCGACGATCCTCGCCGGTTCGCTCGTGCACCGCGGCGCGGACGCCGTGTCCTTTCTGCAGCGCTACCGCGAACTGATGCTGGACGCGCCGGACGAGCTCGGCGCAATGGCCCTTTTGATGCGCGCGGCCGGCCCGAACTATCCAGCCGAGCTGGCCGGTCAGCCGGTGGTCTCGACGATCTTTGCGTGGGCCGGTGACCGCGCCGAAGGCGAGCGCATCCTCGCGCCGATTCGTCACTTCGGCTCCCCCGTCTCGGACTCGATCCGACCGCAGCGCTACACGACGCTGCAGCAGGTCTTCGAGAGCCCCCTGCTGCCGCAGAACCAACGCCGCTACCAGAACTCGGGTTTCCTGCCCGAGATGACCGACGCCTTCATCGGCGAAGCGGTCGACCTCATCGAGCACTCCCCCGTTCCCCGCAACGGCGAACACAACGTCGTCATCCTGCCGATCTCGGCGATGGGCGGCGCGTTCCTGCGCGCCGACGAGCAGTCGGCGGCGATGCCCCGCGGCAACGCCACCTTCTACTGGGAGGCGGCCTCGAGCCACGCCTTCGCGCCCGACGACGACGACTGGATTGGCTACGTCCGCGAGACTATGCAGCCGCGGCTGCGCGCGCACAGCGGGCCGCAGGCCTACCTCAACCACAACAGCGTCGCGCCCGACGACCACGCGTTCATCCGTTGGGCGTTCGGCGACGCGAAGTACGACCGTCTGGTGCGTCTAAAGGACGAGTGGGACCCACAGAACACGCTCCGGTTCACCAAGAACATTCCTCCGTCGCGGGCACGCTGACGGAGGCCGACGGCCCCCCCCAGCGCGTCCGGCGACACCTACGGGTTGTCGGCCTCCAGCCAGGGCGGGTCGAAGGCCGCGTCCCGCGCCGCCTTGTACGCCGACCATCCCTGCTCGCGCATGATCTCCACGAGCACCTGACCGTCTGCGGCGCGCGCCTGACCGGCCATGGCGTTGGTCACCGTGTTGAGCGCCAGCGAGAACTCCCGCTGACTGTGCCACCCCTGCATTGTGAGCCAGCCGTTGACGACGCGACGGTTGAGCGTCACCGCCTCGGGCGGCATCGACGCCACCCGCCGTGCGAGGTCCAGCGCCTTATCGGCGAAGGTTGCGGCGGGCAGAACCTCGAGCACCAGCCCGATCTCCTTCGCTTTGGCTGCGGTGATGATCTCACCGGTGAGGGCGAGGAACTTCGCCCACTGGGCGCCGATCAGGAAAGGCAGCGTCTGTGCACCGGTCGAGCCGGCACGGGTCTCGATGAGACCGAACGTCGCGTCCTCGTGCGCGACGAGCAGATCGAGATGCGTGGCGAGGATAAGACCGAATCCGAGGCACATCCCGTTGATCGCGCCGACCGTGGGCGTACGCATCTCTCGGATCGCCTCGGTCTCGCGCACGTTCGACTGCAGAAACTCGTACCAGTCCAGCGGCGACTCGCGCGTCGTGCCGGCGAGGTCACCGCCGGCGGAGAACGCGCGGCCGCTGCCGGTTAGCAGTACGCAGCGGGCCTGCTGATCGGCGTCGGCCCGCGCCAGCGCACGCAGCAACTGCTCGGCCATACTGTCGGGCCCGTGGCCGATGACGTTGAGACGCCGCGGGTCATCGAGGGTGACGACAGCGACGCCGTCGTCGGTCAGCTCGTAGCGGACAAGCTCCGGCGGGGGGTCAGCCATCGGACGAGGATGCCGTATCCGGGTCGGTCGGTGCGGCACGGACGAAGGCAGCGAGGTCGACCGCGACGAAGCCGTCGGCGGTGCGCACCAGCGGGTTGACGTCGAGGGAGAGCAGCCAGCCCTCTGCCGAACGGACCAAATCGCTGATCGCGACCACGGCCTCGGCCACCGCCGGCCGGTCCCACGCCGCGGCTCCCCGCAGGCCGGCGAAGACACCGATGGTGTCCATCTCGCCGAGCAGGTCCTCGGCGTCGTCGGGCGAGACCGGGGCCAGCCGTCCGGCGACTTGGCCGCGCGCCTCGACCGCGATTCCGCCAAGGCCGCAGGCCACGACCGGGCCGAGATCGCCGTCGAGCTGAGCGCCGAGGAACAGCTCGCCGTCGAATCGCAGCAGCGGCTGGACGGCGACGTCGGCCGGCAGCCCGGTCGCCGCGGCGAGTTCGCGCAACCCGGCGACGGCATCGACCAGGCCGTCGGCCGGCACCCCGATGCGTATTGCCCCGATGTCCGTGCGGTGCGCGCAGTCCGCGAGCTTGACCACGTAGGGCGCCGCGAAGTCGACGTGTGCCGCGGCGACCGGCTGCCCAGCCGGCACGATCGCGAACGGGGCGACTGCGATGCCGACAGAGCGCAGCAACCGCATGCCTGCGGTGAACGACAACAGCTGGCCGTCGGGGGTGTCGACGACGTCGGCGGGATCGAGGGTGCGCGCCGTCGGCGCGGGCGGCGCCTGGCGCCCCGGGCGGGCCGCCACGCGCGCGAAGGTGGCCATGGCGGCGAACGAGCGCACCGTGGCGCGCAGGCCGGGTGAGACGGCGAGCCCCCCGGCCGTGAGTTCGGCGGCCCAGTCGCTCAGGCGTCCGTCCGCGGTCATCGACAGGACCATCGGCTTGTCGGTCTGCGCGGCGACCTCGGCGAACGGCAGCAGGACGGCGTCGGCGAAGCCGCGCTCGCGCAGCCCGAGCGTCCACATGGTGAGCACGGCGTCGACCTCGTCGCTGCCCACGTACGTCTGGACGACCTGTTTGACAAGGTCGGGCCGGCTCATCACGAACCCGGTCATGTCCAACGGGTTGAGCACGCCGGCGGCGGGCAGGATCTCACTCACTGCCTTGGCGACCGACGACAGCGCCGGCAGCGCGACACCCTCCTGCTCGCACAGGTCGCTGACCAGCGCGGCACCGCCGCCGGACACACCGATGACCGACAGGCCGTTCACCGGCGTCCACCGCTGTCTTGGCAACTGGTCAAAGAGCATGACGCGATCGAGCAGGTCGCCGAGGTCGGCGGCGGGCATGATGCCGTACTGGCGAAACGCCGCGTCGTACGTCCAGCTCTCGCCCACGATCGCGCCCGTGTGCGAGCGCGCAACCGCACGGGCGCGGTCGCTTCGACCGAGCTTGAGCGCAACGATCGGCTTGCCCGCCAGCCGGGCGCGCTCCGCGGCGGCGAAGAACGCCGCCGGACGCGCAATCCGCTCGATCACCAGGCAGATCACCTGGGTGCCGGGATCATCGACGAAGTACTCGAGGTAGTCGACGAGGTCGGTGACCGCCTCGTTGCCGGTCGAGACCAGTGCGCTGAACCCGATCCGGCGGTCCTGCGCCGCGACCGCGAGGTCGGTGATGAAACCCCCGCTGTGGGTGATCACGCCGACAGACCCGGGGCGCAGCGGAAGCTCGGGCGCGCCAGCGAGGAACGCGCCGGTGTGGGCGTTGACGAAACCGTTGCAGTTCGGCCCGAGGACGGCCATTCGGTCGCCCGCCGCCGCGATGAGATCGGCCTGCAGCGCCGCGCCGTGCTCCCCGACCTCCGCGAACCCGGCCGCGTTGACCGCGACCCCGGCGGCGCCGATGCTCGCCGCCTCAGTCACTGCGGCCACCGCGGCGCGTGCGTTCACGAGGGTCAGCACCGCGTCAACGCGCCCGTCCAGCGATGTCAGGTCGGGCACGGCAGGTACCCCGAACATCGTGTCGTGACGCGGATTGACCAGGTGCACCTCGAGGTCGCTGTCCAGCAGCGCGCGCACCGCGTGCCGTGGCGAGGACGGGCTGGCTCCCACGATGGCTACCGACTTCGGCGCGAGGAACCGGCGCACCGTCGCGGCATCGACCCGCGTCGGCGCCGTCAGTGCTGACGTCATGCGCTTCTCCCTGTCCTGCCCGTCTAATGTTCCTATTGATGAGACGCTGATCTGGTAGACAGAATGCGACCAACTTATCCACCTGGTCCGTGCGGCGCAACGCCGCCGGCCCGATGTCTGCAGGAGGTGCCGTGGCGCTGGCGTCGAGCGACCCCCACCTGACGATTGCCCTCAACGACACAGACCAGGTCCGCGACCTCGTGTCCGGTGCCGTACAGGTGAACGGCGTGCAGCTGACCTGCCTGCTCCTCGAGGTCGAGGAGATCTTCTACCGATTCTCGCGGCACCGGGAGTGGGAGCTCTCGGAACTGTCGCTGGGCAAGTATTGCGCGCTTCGAGCTCGCGGCGACGAGTCCCTCGTCGGGCTGCCGGTATTCCTGTCCAGGGCGTTTCGCCACTCGGGCATCTTCGTGCGCGCCGACGGGCCGGTGGACGAGCCCGGCCGGCTGGCCGGGGGGCGGATTGGCTTCCCGGAGTGGACGGTTACGGCCACCGTCTACCAGCGTGCCCTGCTGGCTCACGAGTTCGGGATCGACCTGACCGGCGTGCAGTGGGTGCAGGGTGGCGTCAACTCCCCCGGCCGGGTCGAGACCCTGCCGGTCGGCTTGCCCGACGGCGTCCACGTCACGGTGGAGACCGACCGCTCGCTCAACGACCTGCTGATCGCCGGCGAGCTGGACGCCGTGGTCGTGCCGCGCCCGCCGCGGGCCTTCACCGACGGCAGCGGACGCATCGTTCAGCTGTTCTCCGATCCGCAAACCGTCGAGCTCGATTACTTCCACCGCACCGGGATCTTCCCGATCATGCACCTGGCCGTGGTGCGCCGCGACGTCGTCGACCGGCACCCGTGGCTGCCGGCGAACCTGACCACGGCGTTCACCGAGGCGAAGGACCGCAGCGTGGCGCGGCTGATGGACTACACCGCCTCGCACGTGCCCCTGCCGTGGCCGGCCGAGCGGATAAGGCAGGCGCGCACGATGCTCGGCGGAGACCCGTGGCCATACGGGCTGGAGCCGAACCGCACAACGCTCCAGGCGTTCTGCACCTACGCGTACGAGCAGCGGCTGTGCGAGCGCCGCCTGGACGTCGAAGAGCTCTTTCCGGCCTCAGTCCTGGACACCTTTGAGGTCTGATCCGCCGGTCAGCGGCGGCAAGATGCCGGCGATGTGCCTCGCGGCGACGTAGCCGAACGTCATCGCCGGGCCGATCGTGCCGCCCGGACCGGAGTAGCCGCGACCGGTGAGCGCCGAGGTCGTGTTGCCCGTGGCGTACAGGCCGACGATCGGCGCACCGGAGCCGTCGAGCACCCGCGCGTTCTCGTCGGTCAGCACGCCGCCCTTGGTGCCCAAATCGCTCGGGACCACCTTGAACGCGTAGTACGGCCCACGCTCGATCGGGCGCAGATTCGGGTTGGGCAGTCGCGGGTCACCGTAGTAGTTGTCGTAGGCGCTCTCGCCGCGGTGGAAGTCCTCGTCGCGGCCGGCGTTGGCGAAGCGGTTGAACCGCTCGACGGTGCTGCGCAGGTTCGGCGCCGGCACAGCGATCTTCGCCGCCAGCTCGTCCCAACTGCGGGCGGTCTGCACCGAGCCGGACTGCACCCAGCTGGCCGGGAGCTTGCGTCCGAGCGGCACCGGGGCCTTAGGCACCCACGGCAGCGGCAGGTGACCGGCGAACAGCGACGTGCGCCAGGAGCGCTCATCGATGATCAGCCATGACGGGATGTGCTGTACTCCGGACTCCTGTCCGGCCAGCATGTCGTGCACGAAGTCGGTGTACGGAGCCGCCTCGTTGGTGTAGCGGCGCCCGTCGCCGTTGACGACAAACTGTCCTGGCAACTGCCGCTCGAACAGCAGCAGGCCGAGTTTACCGTTGCCCCACGGGACCGCCGGCATCCACCATGCGTCGTCGAGCATGCCCGTGGCCGCGCCTAGGTCGACGGCGGCCACCACGCCGTCGCCGGTGTCCTCGGCCACGCCCATGCTCCAGTCCTCGGTGACGAGCGGCTGGTGTTCCTTGCGCATGTCTGCGTTGTGGTCGAAGCCGCCGCTCGCGACGATGACGCCACCGCGCGCCCGCACGCGTAGCGCGACGCCGTCGCGTTCGATCTCGGCGCCGGTCACCCGGCCGTTCTCGTTCCGGATGAGCGCCAGCATCGGGCTGCCCAGCCACAGCGGCACGCCCGCGTCACGCAGAGCCAGCCGCAGCCGGCCGATCAGCGCCTCGCCGCGGGTAACGATCCGCGCCCCGGTGATCCATGATCGTGCGAGCCGGACGAGCAGACGGACCAACATGAGCTTGCCGCGCCAGCTGCGGCGCAACCCGAGGAACGTGTGCAGATCGTTCGAGCGGATCCACATGCCGCGTGGTGTGCGCAGCGTCGGCTCCCGCATGAACGGGTCGAGGTCACCGAGCTTTCGACGGTCAAAGTGCACAGCCTCCACCGAACGCCCCGTCGCCGAGCCGCCGGGCGCATCCGGGTGGTAGTCGGGATAGTCGGGCCGCCACTCGAACACCAGATGCGGGCTCGTCCCCTCGAGGAACGCGAGCATCTTCGGGCCTTCCTCGGCGAAGCGCCGCAGCCGCGGCTCGGCCACCGCGCCGTCGCTGATCGCGCGCAGGTAGTCGACCACGCTGTCGGTGGTCACCGTAACGCCGCGCTCGACGATCACCGGCGCGTTCGGCATCCAGATCGATCCGCCGGACAAGACCGTCGATCCACCGAAGTACTGCGCCTTCTCGACGATCAGCGTGTCGAGGCCGGCGTCGCGGGCGGCCAGCGCAGCGCTCATGCCCCCACCGCCCGAGCCGATCACCAGTACGTCCACCTCGTGGTCGAACGAGCCGCTGTCGTCCATGCAGCCCACTGCCTTCCGCGTCGTTGGATGATGTCCACAGAACTCTATTCCGCCGGTCGGAACGCTGCACGAAGCTTGACAACAGCGTGCCATCGAAGTGTAATTCCGCAAGACCGAACGCCATTCTGCCCTGCGCGCTTGGCTGCGCGGACCACACTGCCTCGGGCAACGGGAGACTGCATGAAGACTCGCGCCGCATTGACGTACGAGACCGACCAGGCCTGGGACGTCGGCAAGGAACTGTGGAAGATTGAAGAGTTGACCATCAATCGCTTCGAGGCGGACGACGTACTCGTCCACCTCACGTCCAGCGGGGTCTGCCACACCGATCTGCACATGATCACCGGAGACCTGCCGCCAGCGATGCTGCCCATGATCGGCGGGCACGAGGCGGCCGGGATCGTCGAGGACGTCGGCGCCAACGTCACCCACGTGAAGCCGGGCGATCACGTCATTCTGTCGATCATGCCGTGCTGTGGTGAATGCCGTTTCTGCCGCTCGGGCATGTCCCACCTGTGCGTACGTGCGATGAACGCGCTGGCCGGACATCATCCCGACGGCCAGTTCCGCTATCGGAACGCGAACGGGCAGGACGTCGGCCAGTGGTCGCTGGTCGGCAGCTTCGCCGAGTACGTGGTCACGCCGCGGGATTCGGTCATCAAGATCGACGACGATCTGCCGTTCGACAAGGCGAGTCTGGTTGGCTGCGCGGTCACGACCGGCTTTGGGGCAGCCGTCGACCGCGCGAAGGTCAGGCCGGGCGACACTGTGGTCGTGTGGGGATGCGGCGGCGTCGGGCTCTCGGCGGTGCAAGGCGCGGTGCTGTCCGGAGCCGCCGACGTGATCGCGATCGACATCAACGATTTCAAGCTCGAGAAGGCGCGCGAGTTCGGCGCGACCGTGACATTGAACCCGAACCGCGACCGGTCGCCCAACCCGTTCCGGGACGAAACCGCCGAGAAGGTCATGGAGTTCACCAACTGGGTCGGTGCCGACAGCGCGCTGCTGACCGTCGACTACATCACCCCCGAGCTGGTTGGTGCGGGCTTCGAGTCCATCCGCAACGGCGGCATGCTCGTGCTAGTCGGCGTCAGCAACCCGCGTCACAACCACCTGCCGATCATGCCGCTGAACGTGACGTTCACCGAAAAGATCATCACTGGCTGCGTCTACGGCTCGGGCAACCCGGCGATCAGCCTGCCGCGCAATCTGCGTCTGTACCAGAAGGGCAAGCTTAAGCTCGACGAGATGATCACCAACGAATACGCCCTCGAGGACGTCAACCAGGCTTTCGAGGACCTGCTGAACGGCACCAACGTCAAGAGCATCCTGCGCTTCTGATCGGCCACCAGAGTCCTGCCGGCCGCCCCGGCAGGACTCAGGTCGTGCCCGTGACGACCTGGGTGCTGCCCCTCAGCCCGCCACCGCCGCCAAGACCTCGCCGCGGCCAGCGCCGCTCACGAGCAGCCGGCGGCACCGCGTGACCAGCCGCGGGGCGCCGAAGCCGGCCACCGCGCACAGCCGGTCACCCGCGAGGTAGCCCAGCACCGTCGCGGCCACCGGCCCGCCTACCGGTCCGCTGCCGTGCAGCGTGATCACGTCCTCGGCGTCGTCGGGACGACCGAGGACCTGGATCCGGACGCCGAACTGGTCGGACCACACGTATGGCAGCGCGAGCGTCCCCACCGGCATGCCCAGCAGGTCGCGCGCGACGACTCCGGCCTGATCACCCGCCGAGGTCCAGTGCTCGTGACGGCGGCGCCCGTGCTGCGGGTGATCCCACGCTGCGACGTCGCCGAGCGCCCAGACACCCGGCCGGCCCAGCGCGCGGCCGGTCGGGCCGCACGCCACCCCGTTGCTGATGGTGAGCCCCGAGCCGGCCAACCAGTCGGTGTCGGCCGCCGCGCCGACACCGACTACTGCGACGTCGGCCCGGACGGTGTGGCCGCCGGCGAGCGTCACGACCGTCCCAGCGGCGTCGCACGTCAGGTTCTCGACGCCACGGCCGAGGTGCAGAACGACGCCGGCGTCGGTCATCAGCCGCCTCGCGAGCTCTCCACCGGCGATACCGAGCACCCGGCCCAGCGGCAGTGGCGCGGCCTCGACGATCGCGGCCGGCACGCCGAGCGCCAGCGCACTGCTCGCCACCTCGCCGCCGATGAAGCCCGCGCCGACGATGACGGCCGAGTCGGCGCCCAGCAAAGCGGTGCGCAGCCGGATCGCGTCGTCCAGAGTCCGCAGGCTCAGTACGCCGTCGGGCTGGGCGGGCAGCCGGCGCGCTACGGCACCGGTAGCGATCACGGTCGCATCGGCGGCCACCGTCGTGCCGTCGGCCAAGTGCACAGCGCCCTCGTCGAGCCCGGCGGCGGGCACACCGAGCCGGACGTCGACAGCCAGGTCCTCGAGTCGCGCAGACGTCGCGAGCACGACCCGGGTGTGGTCCCACGCCCCGGTCAGCACCTGCTTCGACAGCGGCGGCCGGTCGTAGGGCAGGTGCGGTTCGGCTCCGACGAGGGTTATCGACCCGGTGAAGCCGCTCTCGCGCAGCTGCTCGATGGTGCGCAGCCCGGCGAGCCCAGCGCCCACAACAGCGACCCGGTCGGGCGGGGCCCCAGAGGACGAATTAAGCACCTAGTCCGCCTCCACACGGGAACGAGGACGTGCCCCGCACATGCATGCACTTCGGATTTGTCTCGATGCTGGTGCCCGGGTCCGGGCAGTGCTACGTTGAACCAAGTTCTGATAAGCCAATCACGGTTCTGTCCGTCAGAAGATTACCTTGTTTCCGTCAGGAGGTGTCAATCGATGACCACGACAGGTGCGATGCAGCTGCCCTCGCTTCCGAGCTACCCGATGGCGCGGCGGTGTCCGCTCGATCCCGCCGACGAGCTGGACGTGCTGCGCTCCGAGCGACCGGTGGCGAAGGTTCGGATCTGGGACGGCAGCGAGCCGTGGCTCGTGACCGGCTTCGACAATGTCCGCGCCGTCCTCGGCGACAACCGCTTCAGTGCCGACTTCCGCCACCCCGGCTATCCGGGCAGCTCCGCTGCGGTGCGCAAGAGCCGCGAGACCTCACCGTGGTTCGTCAACATCGACGATCCGGATCACGCGCGCTTCCGGGCGATGCTCACTGGCGAGTTCACGGTGCGTCGCATTGAGAATATGCGCCCAGCGATTACCTGCACCGTTGACGAGCTCATCGACACCATGCTCGCGAGCGGGCCACCGACGAACCTCATCGAGTCCTTCGCGCTGGCGCTACCCTCCGTCGTCGTCTGCCAGATGTTCGGGCTGCCCTACGCCGATCGCGTGTTCTGGCAGACGCACAGCCGCGCATTGTTCGACGTCCGTTCCTCTCCTGAGGAGGGTAAGCGGGCCGACACCGAACTACGTAACTACCTCACCGACGTGCTGGCGCAGAAAGAGCGTGATCCCGGCGATGACCTGCTCAGCCGCCTGGCCACCCGATTCATCAGCACCGGCAAGCTGAGCCGCACGGACGCCGGCGCGATGGCCCTGCTCCTGCTGGTTGCCGGTCACGAGACGACGGCGAACATGATCGGCCTCGGCCTCGTCGCGCTCCTGCAGCATCCCGAGCAACTCGCCGAGGTTCGTGACGGCGATGCACCAACCCTCCTGCGCGCGGTGGAGGAGTTGCTGCGGTACCTCACCGTGGTGCAAACCGGCCGGCGCCGCGTCGCTACCGAAGACGTCGAGTTGGACGGCGTGACCATCCGGGCCGGCGAGGGCATCATCGCCTCTGAACCGGCGGCCAATCGCGACCCCGGACAATTCCGGCATCCCGACGACCTCGACATCCACCGCAGCGACAATCCGCACCTGGCTTTCGGCTACGGCGTTCACCGCTGCCTCGGCCAGCCGCTCGCCCGGCTCGAGCTGCAGATCGCGTATCCGGCGCTGCTGAATCGGCTGCCGAACCTGCGCCTGGCCGTCGACGAGAGCGAGTTGACATATCGCGACTCGATGATCGTCTACGGTGTGGACACGCTGCCGGTGACCTGGGACGCCGCCTCGTGAAGATCAGCATCAGACAGGACCTGTGCATCGGGTCGGGCGAGTGCGTGTTCTCCGCCCCCGCCGTCTTCGACCAGGACGACGACGGCTTCGTCGTCGTGCTCGACGCCCCGCTAGAGGGTAACGAGGACGAGGTTCGCGCGGCAGCCCACGCCTGCCCGGCCAAGGTCATCAGCATCGAATGACCGAAGCACCGGCTCAGCCGTTCACGACTGTGCAGATGTCCACGCCGGTCGACGGCTTCCGCCTCGCCTACCGCGACCGGTGTCCCGCCGACTGGGGCCCGGGCGACCCCGTGGCGGTGCTCCTGCACGGCTGGCCCGGCGACGCGGAGGACTACCGGCAGGTGGTCCCGTTGATCGACCCGCGCGTCCGCGTCGTCGTGCCCGACCTGCGCGGATTCGGTGAGTCCGATCGACTGCCTGTCGACCCCGAGTTTTACGGCGCGCAGGCGCAGACGCGTGCGGTCGCGACGCTGCTGACCGAACTCGGCGTCCGCGAAGCGGTCGTCGCCGGCTACGACGTCGGCAGCCGGGTGGCGCAGACTATGGCGCACGAGCACCCTGAACACGTGGCCGCACTCGCCCTGTGCCCGCCGCTGCCCGGCGCCGGGGTACGGGTGCTGCAGCCGCACCTGTTGCCCGAGCTGTGGTATCAGTTCTTCCACCGCATCCCGCTGAGCGTACGGATCCTCGACGGCAACCGTGATGCCGTGCACGCCTACCTGCAGCACTTCTGGACAAGCTGGTCGGCTCCGCGATTCGTACCCGACCCGGAGCATTTTGCAGCTCTCGCCGACCGGTACGCGCGCCCGGGCGCCTTCGAGGCGGCGACCAACTGGTACCGCGTCGGTGCCGGGTATGCCGCCAATGCGCCGAGAGAACGCCCGCCGGCTGCAGCCGACCGGATACACGTGCCGACCGACGTGCTCTGGCCCGACAGCGACCCGCTGCTACCGCGCGAGTGGTCCGACCGCCTCGACGAGTGGTTCTCCGACGTCTCGATTCGGCTCGTCGCCGGCGTGGGTCACTTCGTCCCGGTCGAGGCGCCGCGCGACTTCGCCGATCTCGTCGCCGCGAGTCTGGCCCGCTCACGGCCTCAGACGACCCAGCGGGCTGACTCACCAGCAGTTCGGTCTCACCGGCCCAGTCAGTGAGCTCGGCCCACACATCGCGGTCGCGCTTCACGCCGTCCTCGAACGCGGTGAACGTCGTACGGGGTGGTCTCCCCCGCCATCGGGTGGGTGCTGTGGCGGGAGAAGGAGGACCTGCCCGAGGACCTCGTATTCCACGTCAACTAGCTCGGGGCCGACCCTCCGACGCTCAGCCTCAACTTCTCACGCGATTCGAGCCAGGTCATCCCGCGGTACTACAACCTGATCCGGCTCGGGCAAAGCGGCTACACCCGCAACATGCAGGGGATGATACAGACCGCCGACCACTTCGCCGAAGCGACCTGGTGGCGGTGCATCACCATGTCCGCCAGGACAAAGACGATCGCGGGCTCGCAGTCGTCGACATTTTCAGGGCCGAGAGCCGGCAAGTTCGTCGAGCACTGGGACGTAGTGCAGCCGGTGCCGGCCGAGGCCAAGAACGACAACACGATGTTCTGACGATGCCCGTGAGCAGCCCAGCGGCCGCACGCTCGTCGGGCGGAGCCGATCAGAGGTGGCCGGAATGGTCGGGGTAACGGCGAAGGACCTCTCCGACGAAGCGCGGGGCGTGGCGTCGGGGCGCGGGCGCTTGGCCGGACGACGCGTGGCGATCATCGGCGCTGGACAGGTTCCATGCCCGGGAGCCGGCGAGGTGCCGATCGGCAATGGCCGCGCGATCAGCCTGCTGTGTGCTCGAGAGGGCGCTGCATTGGCCCTGTGCGATATCGACGAGTCGGCCGTGCAGGAAACGGCACATCTCGCCCAGGCAGAAGGCGCCAGGGTTGGCGTGTCCGTCGGTGACGCGACCGACCCGGACGACGTCTCCCGGTTTGTCTCCGACGCCGTGACGTCGCTCGGCGCCCTAGACGGGCTCGCCTTGGTCGTGGGCGGTGGCCGGGCCGGCGATCTGGCCACCACGTCGATGCAGGACTGGGATTGGACGTTCGCACTGAACACCCGCTCGCAGTTCCTGGCCCTGCAAGCGGCGCTGCCCGTCCTCTCGCCAGGTTCGTCCGTTGTCCTCATCTCGTCCAATCGCCGGATACGCGCCAGTGCACGAAATGGTGGCCTACCACGCGGCTAAAGCCGCCCTGGAAGGTCTCAAGCAGGTCGTCGCGAGGTTGGCGGCGGAGCGGGGCATCCGCGTCAACATCGTCGCTCCGGGATCAATCGACACCCCAACCGCACGCCGGGCGACCAGTCCGACTTACCGCGCGGCCGCCGAAGCGGGTCACCCGGAGATTCCATTGCGGCGCACTGGGACCGGCTGGGAGGTCGCTTATCCGACCGTCTTTCTGCTGTCCGGTGAGGCCAGCTTCATCACCGGCCACACACTCGTCGTCGACGGGGGATTCCTGGCGCTGCGCCACTAAGACCTGGTCTCAGAACCTCGAGGCGTGTCGCTCTCGCTGGTAGGGGCGAGCGTGATTGATCGTCTCGGGTCATGTCGACGCGGGTCTGTTCCCCGCCGCGGCGACTGGTCGACGACCGGCTCT
>JAABUJ010001688.1_pt1 | contig 30718 bp, 34 predicted proteins | sample 5559131 | NCBI WGS metagenome assembly JAABUJ01 (sample SAMN10711875, study PRJNA513366) | rock metagenome | isolation source: Antarctica rocks | place: Antarctica: Victoria Land, Mt New Zealand nord | collected 2016-01-07
AACTCAGTAAGGCGCCGATCGCCTCGGAGGCGGTGCGGCGCATTGACGAGATCTTCGCCATCGAGCGCACCATCAACGGCCGGACGGCGGCCGAGCGGCTGGCGGTGCGTCAGGACCAGTCGAAGCCTCTCGTCATGGAGTTGGAAGCCTTCCTGCGTGAAAAGCGGGCTCTGCTGTCGGCCAGGAGCGAGACCGCTAAGGCGATCAGCTACAGCCTGAACCATTGGGCAGCCTTCGCCCGGTTCCTCGACGATGGGCGGATCTGCCTGTCGAACAATGCGGCCGAGCGCGCCCTGCGCGGCATCGCCATCGGACGGCGCAATTGGACATTCTGTGGCTCCGACGCGGGCGGCCACCGCGCCGCCGCCATCTACACGCTCATCGAGACCGCAAAGCTCAACGACGTCGATCCCCAGGCCTGGCTGGCCGACGTGCTGGCGCGGCTACCGGATCACCCGGCCAAGCGCATCCACGATCTGCTGCCCTGGGCATGGAAAGCCAGCCAAACGGCCGCGATGCTCGCTCAGGCGGCCTGACCCCGCTCCACGAAGCTCTGGCCAGGTACCTGCGGCGCTGCTCGGATGCTTACGAGCGAACGCCCGCTCCGGGTGGAGCGGGACGCGGACGGACGTCAGTGTCGTCCGCGGCCGGCCAAAACGGCGGTGCTGACGCGCGTACCAACGACGAGGCCGGGTTTGAGGCCGATGGCAGCGGGTGCGCTTCGTCGAGCGTGGTGCAGCCCCGCTCGGGAGGTTCTCTTCCAGGCCGCCCGACGGGCAGCGAATGGACGGATACCGGAAGGCGAGTCGCTGCCATGTCGGCTGTGTGCTGAGGCCTACGTTGAGAGGGTGCTGTCGGCCGAGCCTGGGTGTCCCTTTTCGGCGGGCGGAGCCTGTCACCAGCGCGTCTCCCGGGCTGTCCGGGAGCGCGTCCCACACGACCTCTCGTGGCTTGAGCTGGCCGAAGGACGGCTTCGCCTCGATCGCCTATGTCGCAACGGCGTCCGGCAACTTTCTTCCCCTGCGGGACCACCCCAAACAACAAGTCGCCCGGGGACCCCGGTTCCGCGCATTCCTCGCGAGGCAAGAAAGCCGCCTTCCGCCGTCCTCCGCTGCGCTCCGGCCCGCGAGCGGGTGCGTCGTCGATCGCCTCCGGCCTCAAGATCGCCATCGAGGCCGCGATGGGCGCGGACCCGATAGACAGACAGGAGACTTCACCATGGCGACCATCGGCACCTTCACCAAGTCGGGCGACACCTTCACGGGCTCGGTCAAGACGCTCAGCATCAACGCCAAGACCACCATCAAGGCGGCCGACAAGAGCAGCGACAAGGCCCCCGACTACCGCGTCTTCGCAGGCTCGATCGAGTTCGGAGCGGCCTGGAAGAAGACCTCGAACGAGGGCCGCTCCTACTGCTCGGTCAAGCTCGACGACCCCAGCTTCCCCGCTCCGATCTACGCCACCCTGGTCGAGGGCGAGGACGAGGGCAGCTACAGCCTGATCTGGTCCCGCCGCAACGGCGACTGAGCCGCCCCGCCTCAGCCCCGCTCCACCCGGAGCGGGGCTTTCGCGCGCTGAAGGTCAGGAGACCGCCACGATGCCGCACAGCACGCCGCCCGGAGTGCCGTCGTCGCTGGCGAGCGGGAGGTAGAGCCGGGCGACGCGTCGCCGTCGCCCTTCCAAACGGATCTCGTCCTCGATCAGCACCGGCCGTGCGGTCTCAATGGCCGACCGCGCTTCCGCGTCGGCGTCGCCGCCGACGGGGGTCAGATCGCGCGCCGACGCTCCCGCGAGCGCCACGCCATAGAGCGCGTCGACTTCGGCTCCGCTGCTGGCGATGCTGAGGGTATCATCGTCGTCTCCCTCTCGCATGAGCAGGACCGTCAGCGGCGCCAGATCGGCCAAGCGGTCGGGGTGGAGCGCACTCGCGGGCGGCAGCGAGTTTCCTTGGCGAGCTTCACCCCACAGCCGCATCAACCGCCCGAGCTTGGGGTGTCGTTGCTCGATCAGCGTCATCGTGCTCTCCGTCCAGGTCCTCTCATCTAACCAGATTTTCTGATAACCCGTAAGTCCGCTTACTGGCCCTGTCGGTCCCTCGATCCGCCGACAGGGCGAATGCCCAAGACACTCCGCTCACCCAGACAGCTGCGCTTGATCGACCTCATCGTGGAGCAGCGGCAGCGCGCCGGTCTCAGCCAGGCGCAACTTGCCGACAGGCTCGGTCGATACCAGTCCGTCGTCTCGTCCATCGAGAGCGGCGGCCGCCGCGTCGACGTCGTGGAGTTGCTGGACATCGCCGAAGCCATCGATCTCGATGTCCATGCGCTGGTCGACGCGCTCATCGCCACGCCGAAAGCCTCGCAGAAGTGATTGCGGGCAGGTCGGCCGGTCTTTGCGACGATTTGGTTTCATGCTTGGTGGCTCTGGCCTTCGACGATCCGGTCTCGTGTAGTCTGCAAGCATCTATTAACGATTGACAAGGGATGCGCCTGTTATTGCGAGTCATGGCTGGGCGCGTGAGCGTTTGGCTTGGACAGCCATGCGGAGCACAGCCATGACCGAGACCGCTGGACCGATTCCCGCTTACCTGTATGCGCTCAGCCTTGATGGTCCGGGTCTCGCCTGGGAATACCTGCGGCGCAACAGCGGCTACATGGCCGATTGGCACCGGCACGGCCGAGCCCGGACTCGAGCAGCGGTTGCCCATGCCGGCCGCCGTGCCGAGCCATGGGGGTTGCGATTTCCTGGAAGATCCGACGCTCGATGCCCGCTTGGCGGAACCCGTCTGGCATCCTGATCCCGACCCCTTGGTGGCGTTCGCGCCCGCGATCGTCGACGAGGCCGAACCCTTCAGTCTTTGGTCGCTGCCCGGACGCAAGAGCCTGGTCCATGACGGCCGTCGTCTTCTGATGCGCAGCATGCTCGGGCGTCGTGTCGTTCGTGCCGCCGTCTCGCTCTCGCTGAGCGAAGGCATGCCCTTCGCCTATGCCGCGCCTGCTGGACCGCGTGGCAGGCGCAACCTACAAGCCGCTGCCGAACTCGACGCCGCGCTGGCCGGCACGCCGCCTGCGACACGCAAGCGGCCGGTGACCCGCAGCGACGTGGTGCATATGCGCGCGCTCCAGGTCCTGGACGCCGAGCGCGACGGCGGCTCGGAGCACGAGATCGCGGCGCTCGTCTTCGGCGCCTTCGCCATGCCTGAGAGCTGGAACGATAGCGCCGTCCGCGCCAATGTCCGCTACCTGCTCGACCATGGCCGTCGCTTTCGCGACGGAGGCTATCGCGACCTCCTTTACCCAAAGCCGCCGAAGCTGAAAGCCGCAAAGCCGTAAGTAGGAGGAATCCGGCGCGCGCCGAACCTCCCTGCAAAGACGTCCCCACCTCGTCCAGCTTGCCACCACCGCGCGGCGACCCTGTCGCGCCCGACCCGGTCGGATGGAGGCGGACACGATGACCCAGGCTGCGATCAAGGCTCCCATGGCCCGAGAGGCCGCGACCCGGTCCGCCTCGTGCTATCTCTGTAACGACGAAGCGGCCGAGTTCCTGAAGCTGTCGCCGCGTACGCTCGAAAAGCAGCGCGTAATCGGCGGCGGGCCGAAGTTCCGTAAGTTCGGCCGCCGGGTCGTCTACGCCACCGAGGACCTGGAGAGCTGGGCCAACGCCCGGTCCTGCGACACCACCTCGGACCCGAACTACTCGGCAGTGACGCGCTGAGCGCCGCCCCGATGACCGCGGCCATGGCACACCACCGCCCTCACTCCGAACGCGAGCAGCTCGACCTGTTCCGAGCGCTGCCGGGCGACCTCGCGGCGCGCGACGCCCAGGACCTCATGGCCTATCCCTTCTTCAGCCTCGCGAAATCGCCGCGCGTCCGCCCGATCGATTTCCGCATGGGCAAGATCGCGATCCGGGTCGAGGCCGTACCCGAGCACGGCATGGCGACCATCTGGGACGCCGACGTGCTGATCTGGGCGGCCTCGCAGATCGTCGAGGCGCGCGACCGCGGCTGCCGCCCCTCCCGACTAATGGCGGCCACGCCCTACGAGATCCTGACCTTCGTCGGCCGCGGCACCTCCGCGCGCGACTATGACCGGCTCAAGGCCGCGCTGGACCGGCTGCAGTCCACCACGATCGCGACCTCCATCCGCCAGCCGACCGAGCGTCGGATGCACCGCTTCTCCTGGATCAACGAGTGGAAAGAGCGGGCCGACGCCCACGGTCGCCCCCAGGGTATCGAGCTCATCCTGCCCGACTGGTTCTACGCGGGAGTGCTGGACGAGGCGCTCGTCCTCACCATCGATGCCGCCTACTTCGACCTGACGGGCGGCCTGGAGCGCTGGCTCTACCGCCTCGTGCGCAAGCACGGCGGCCGCCAGGAGGGAGGCTGGAGCTTCGACCTCGCGCATCTCCACGCCAAGTCCGGGTCGCTCTCGGCGCCCAAGCACTTCGCCTTCGACATCCGCGACATCGTCCGTCGGCAGGTGCTGCCCGGCTACCGGCTGGAGATCGCCGTCGGCGGCGGCCGCGAGCGGCTCAGCTTCGCGCCCACCGTCTTCGATCCGCTCGACCGCACCTCCCGTCACTCCGGCGTCACCTGCCAGCCTGTGGATAAGCTGTGAATAGCCTCGTGCTATCAAGGACCGTCCGCCTCGTGCTATCGGGGACCCGACCCTCGTGCTATCGGGGACCGAAACCGGTCCTAAGCCGTTGCCGCGCAACGCCGATCCGCTCCTCTAACTTCTCTAACTTGGAATCCTTCGGATTCTTTCTAACGGAAGAAGGCGCCGGAAAGGGGAGCGGCGGGCGGGCGCTCAGGCACCTCGGCCTCCAAGCCGCGGAGCCGCGGCGATGATCGTCGCGCTCCTCAATCAGAAGGGCGGCGTCGGCAAGACGACGCTCTCCCTCCACCTCGCCGGCGAGCTGTCGCGCTCCGGCGCTCGCGTGCTGCTGATCGACGCCGACCCGCAGGGTTCCGCCCTGGATTGGGCCGAGCAGCGCGCCCGACACGGCCTGGAACGACGCTTCGGCGTCGTCGGCCTCGCCCGCGAGAGCCTCCATCGCGAGGCCACAGCCCTCATACAGGGCGTCGATCACGTCGTTATCGATGGCCCGCCGCGCGTGACGGGCATCGCGCGCTCGGCGCTAATCGCCGCTGACCTGGTGCTCGTGCCCGTGCAGCCGTCGCCGTTCGACGGCTGGGCCTCGGCCGAGATGCTGCGCCTCCTCGACGAGGCGCGCGTGTTCCGGCCGGAGCTGCGCGCCCGCTTCGTCCTCAATCGCTGCGCCGCGCGCACCGTCATCGCGCGCGAGACGGCCGCCTCGCTCGCCGACCAGCAGCCGCCGGTGCTGTCCTCGCGCATCGGTCAGCGCGTCGTCTTCGCCGGCGCGGCGAGCACCGGCCGGCTCGTCGACGAGGCCGATGGTGCCGACGCGGCCGCGCGCGAGATCGTCGCCTTCGGCCTCGCGGTGACGGAGGTGCTGTCGTGAGCGGCCGCGAGACCAAGCCCGCCCCGTTCGCCGCTCGCCCGCGCGATCCCGAAGCCTGGGTCAGTGCGCCCGAGCCCGGTCCGACGCCCGCCACCGGCAAGGCCGACGTCTACACCGCGCGCCTGACCATCGACGTCACGCCGGAGCTGCGCGGCCGCATCAAGGTCGCGGCGTTCACGCGCGGCCTGACCGTCGCCGACATGCTCCGCGCCATGCTCAAGCAGGCATTTCCCGAACCACGCGGAGACGCTTCATGAGCCACGATCTCACGCGGGTCACCGTGCTGTTCCTCCGCGACCGGGTGAACGACCGCGTGCGCTTCGGCGCACCGGCCGGCCAACGAATCATCGACCGGCGCTGCAGGCTCGACCTGTTCGCACCCGGCACGGTGTTCAGCTACGTCCAGTGGCGTGCCAACCCCTACGGGACCGCGCAGTGGCGGCTCTGGGTGCTGCAGGCGGCCACGCCCGGCGAGCGGGCCGAGACCGTGCCCGGCATCGCGCCCGGCGCGCATATCTGGCTGAGCGCCGGCGGCATGGCCCCCGTCACCTGCGCGTTGGCGCTCATCGACGCGATTGAGGCGAACTCCCTCGATCCGGCGACGCTGCCTGAAAGATACTGGCGCACGGCGCACAACCGGATCGCCGCCGGGCTGGCGCCGCGCGTCTACGCGCCGGCCGAGCAGGCCGAGCGTCGCCGGCGGGGCGGTCTGCTGTGATCGGGCTCGACCTCTCGAAACGCCGTGCTGTGACGTTCTATGTCGCGATGATCGGCGCCGCACTCGTGGTCGCCTCGACCGCCGACATCTGGCCGCTGCGCCTCGTCTACAACGCGTCCGCCAGCGTCCCGAAAGGCTTCTACGCTGTCTGCGAACTAGAGGATCCGGCGGTCGACGATCTGGTGGTGGCGCGTCTGCCGCCGAGCTCCGAACAGCTCTTGGTCGAGCGCGGCTACATCGCTCCGGACGTGCCAGTCTTGAAGCACGTCATGGCGCGCACCGGGCAGCGCGTCTGCCGCGTCGGCAACGCGGTGACGATCGGCGATCGCCCAGCCGCCACGGCGCTCGATGTCGACGATGTCGGCCGTCTGCTGCCGCGCTGGAGCGGCTGTCGCGTGCTCGGGCCCGGCGAGGTCTTCCTGCTCAACGCCGCCGCGCCCGCCTCTTTCGACGGCCGCTACTTCGGACCGGTCTCCATCGCCAGCATTATCGGAAAGGCGACGCCGCTATGGACGTGGTGAAAGCAGCGACGGTCGGTGCTGTCGCGGTGTGCGCGACGCTCATGCTCCTGACCACCACGCGCCACGGTCACGCCGAGCCGCCCGCGATGAGGGCGCCCGACGATCTGTCGTCGGACCGCTCTGCGGCGGACGTCGTCGCTGCAGCCCCAATGGTCCACCTGCCGCGGACCACCTCCCCTTCCGGCGAGGCGGATCAAGCAGGTCCACCGCCCGATGTCCGCAGGCACGGCGCGTCGCCATCCCGGCGGCCCAGGTTCGACGCTGACTCCGTCGCACCGTGGGAGGCGCTGATCGCCGAGGCGTCGCGGCGCTTCGGCGTGCCCGCACCCTGGGTGCGCGGCGTCATGCAGGTCGAGAGCTCCGGGCGGACCACGCTGAACGGTCGGCCGATCGCCTCACCCGCGGGCGCCATGGGATTGATGCAGGTCATGCCGGAGACGTTCGCCGAGATGGCCCGGCGTTACGGACTCGGCAGCGACCCTTACGAACCGCGCGCCAACATCCTGGCCGGCACCGCGTTCCTGCGCGAGATGTACGACCGCTTCGGAGTCGACCATTTCCTGGCCGCCTACAATGCCGGGCCGGGTCGCGTCGAGGATCACCTTCGCGCCGGCCGCCCGCTGCCCGATGAGACCCGCCGCTACGTCCAGGCGCTCGCGCCACGGCTGGTCGGCGGTGAGGGGAGCGACGGTCCCACGACCGCGATGGAAGTGCGTGACCTGACGAGCTTGCAGGCGCTCCGCGACGCTGCTCGCTCTCTCTCCCAACGTGCTCCATCGCTCCGCCCGACACCGGCAGCCGCATCCGTCTTCGTCGCCTCGAACGACCGTTCATCGGCGGGTGATCGACATCTCGACCCGCAGAGCGACAACGCGCTGTTCGTCCGCCTCACGCGTGAAGGCCCGCGTAGGAGCATGGCTGGCGCAGACCGACCGGAGGACTGACCGATGTGCAGATTGGAGCAGCATCTGGCAACAAGGGATAGCCGAGAAAGGGAAGGGGAAGCGGAGGGCAAGATAGAAGCGCGCGGCACGCGCGAGGGCTTACGCCCTTGTCTGCACGTCGGTCGGGGCGGCACGCCGCCGGGCCGGCGCGGTGCGCCGGGCTGGGCTAACCGCCTGCAACGAGTAGCGAAGCGGCGTGCTTCGCCCGCTGGAGTGCGCTGGAGCGGGCTTCGTGGCCCGTTCTGACGAGGACCGCTTCCGCGCCCGGCCGGGCAAGATCCGCGCCCGCACCGACGCGGGCGCGAAGCGGTTCACCAGCCAGGTGATCCGGGCGGCGCAGAAGTCCTCGGCCGGCGCGAGCGGCCCCCTGTCGCGCAGCCGCGGTGGCGGCGCCGAGAAGGGACGCGGCCGCGTCGCGGCCAAGATGCTGGGCGGGCGGCTCGGTCCTCGCGCTCGTCGCGTGATGGTCAAGGCGCGGCTCGTCGTCCACGCTCAAGCCGCTGCTGGGAGCACGGGGGCGCACCTGCGCTACATTCAGCGAGACAGCGTCACCCGCGAGGGCGCGCCCGGGCGCGCCTATTCAGCGACCACAGACGTGGCCGACACCGACGCGTTCGAGGCGCGCGTGCGGGACGACCGACACGAGTTCCGGTTCATCGTGTCGCCCGAGGACGCGGCCGAGATCGGCGACCTCAAGGCGTTCACCCGCGACCTGATGGGCCGCATGGAGGCGGACCTCGGCTCCAGGCTCGACTGGGTCGCGGTCGAACACTGGGATACCGACAACCCGCACACCCACGTCATGCTGCGCGGCGTCGACGAGACCGGACGGGACCTCGTCATCGCGCGTGACTACATCGCGCACGGCTTTAGGCTGCGCGCCTCCGAGCTCGCCACTGACCTGCTCGGCCCGCAGACCGAACTCGAGATGCGCGAGCGCATAACGCGCGAAGTCGGGCAGGAGCGCTGGACCGGTCTCGATCGGCAGCTCGCCGAGCGCGCCCGGGACGGTGTTGTCGATCTCCGCGGTGTGCCGGCCGACGGCGACGGTCGGTTCCGGCGCGGGCTGCTGATCGGTCGCTTGCAGGAACTGGAACGGCTCGGGCTGGCGGAGGGGCAGGCGGCCGGTCGCTGGACCCTGTCCGCCGACGCCGAGGCGACGCTCCGAGACATGGGCGAACGCGGAGATATCATCCGCACCATGCAGCGGGCGATGGGCGGGGCCGAGCGTCCGTTGCAAGTGTTCGATGCAGCGGGCAGCTCGGCCGGGCGCGTGGTCGGTCGCGTCGCCGCCAAGGGTCTGGCGGACGAGTTGCAGGACCGAAGCTATCTCGTCATCGATGGGATCGATGGGCAAGCACATTACGTGGCGTTGGCACCCGGCGCGGATCTATCGGGCTACCCGAGAGGCGGCGTCGTCGAGGTGAGTGGCGCGGCGCGCGAACCTCGTCCGGCCGACCGCACGATCGCCGCGCAGGTCGGATCCGACCGGCTGTACCGTCCCGATCGGCATCTCGCCGATGCTCGGCAAGATGCCCGGCCAGGCGATGATCCCAACGGGTTCGTCGCGGCGCACGTACGCCGGCTCGAAGCGCTGCGTCGAGCGGGCATTGTCGAGCGGCAGGAGGACGGCGCCTGGCGCGTTCCCGCCGACTATCTCGCCCGAGCTGCGAGCTTCGAGGCCGAATGCTCGACGGGCGCCGTCGTCGAGCTCAAGTCACAGCTGCCGGTCAGCCAGCAGGCACAGGCGATCGGGGCGACCTGGCTCGATCGCGCGCTGATCGAGGGCGCCGCTCCCGCACCGACCGGGTTTGGCGCCGATGTGCGCACGGCGCTGGACGAGCGACGCACCTTCCTGGCCGAGAATGGATTGGCGACGCGGCGCGGGCAGCGTCTCATCTTCGCCCGCGACCTGCTGTCGAAGCTGCGCGACAGCGAGATCATAGAGGTCGGGCGGAAGCTTTCAGGTGAGACCGGCCTTGAGCACCGGCCCGTGCAGGATGGTGATAGCGTACGTGGCGTCCTTCGGCGTTCCGTAATGCTCGCGAGCGGCCGGTTCGCGATGCTCGACGACGGCGTCGGGTTCAGCCTCGTGCCCTGGAAGCCGATGCTCGAGCAGCGCCTCGGGCAGGCCGTGTCCGGCGTGATGCGGGGCGGCTCGGTATCATGGGACCTGTCGCGCCAGCGTGGGATAGGCGTTTGAGGCTGGACGCACCACCTTGCACACTCGCTGCAGTCGAGCTTTCAACCTGAAAATCCCGATACTCGGTCGGAAGCCAACCAGAGCTCTCGACCCATCTGCGACATTTGGCAGGCCTTAACCGCGCGACCGCAATTGGCCGCAGAACCCGGTCGCACCCGCGTCGACGGCCGGCATCTGAAACCCTTCACACAAGCGGAAGGTCCACTTACGGGCGCCGAAGGTTGACCGCGGACATCAAGACAAGTGCCAGAGAGGTGCCGGATGCGATTTGCACGTTCGGTTGGACCGGTCCGCGCCAGCAACCCGCACCTGCCCATGCTATTGGCACTCATCGCCAGTTTTGTCGCGGGCCTAACACTGTGACGCTACCGTCCTGATCCCGGGCGCAATGAGGTCGACATGGATCCGCTCGCTTCGTCCAGAAAGGGCGGCCGCCAGGGTGCCAGCACAAACGGAGCCGGTCCGCTGGCCTATCTGGAGCGAAGCGTTCCCGGCCTTCCCACCGCGTCCGGGCGAGCCGCCGTCTATATCATCGAGAACCCGGAAAAGGTGGTGCGCTACTCGCTCAAGGATTTGAGCAGGTTCTGCCGGACCGGCGAAGCCAGCATCGTTCGCCTTTGCCAAACGGCCGGATACGCCGGCTTTTCCGAATTCAAGCTGGCCCTCGCACGCGAGCTCGCCATCCGCGAGTCGACCGGCATCCCGGCCTCCCACGAAGACGAGCACCCTCTGCTCGCCATGGGACACGAACTCGCCCGCTCCATCATCCGCACCGCCGAAGCCGTCGACCTCATCGCCGTTGAACGGGTTGCGGCGCGACTGAAGCAGACCACACGCATCGACGTGTTCGGGTCCGGCGTTTCAGGCATCATCGCCGAACTTTTCTCCTACCGTTTGTTGCGGGCGGGCCTCAATGCCCACGCGATCCGCGACGCCACTCTCGCGCACGAGGTCGCAAGCGGTCTGAGCCAGCGATCGGCGGCACTGGCGATCTCGGAATCGGGTCTGTCGTCCAATACCGTCGAGTTCTTGCGCGCCGCGCGGTCGACCGGCGCCTACACGGTCGCCGTCACCTGCAACCCGCGCAGTCCGCTCGCCAAATTTGCCGATGCGATCCTGCCGATGGCTAAACTGAACATCCCGGCCTACGGGGGCTACGTGAATGCGGTGCCGAGGGCCGTCTACCTCGCCGAAGTTCTCGCCGCACTTGCAGGCGCTCAAGCCGGCAACGATATGGAGCAAAATTCCAAAGAACACGTCATAAAAACGAAGTGAAATTCCATTACGACGTGACTCGTGGATGGCGTCTAGCCCCACCCCCAGGCATCCTGCGCGACGCTCCAAGGCGTTCCCACGCAGGTGAGAGCCGGAGGCGACACGGCAGCGGTAGAGGCAGGGTAAATGGCGCCGGACGAGGTCGTGATCAGGGGAATTTCGAAACGCTTCGGCCCGGTCGACGTCCTGCGCGATTTGAATCTGACCGTGAAACCCGGCGAGTTCTGCTGCCTTCTCGGTCCGTCCGGTTGCGGGAAATCGACGTTGCTGCGCATTCTCGCGGGGTTCGACGAGCCGTGCGAAGGCGACGTCTCGATCGGAGGACGGAGCCTTCTGGGCGTTCCGCCCAAGCAGCGCGACATCGCAATGGTGTTCCAAAGCTTCGCGCTCTATCCGCACATGACGGGCCGCCAGAACATGGCGGCGCCGCTGATCATGCGGCGTCTATCCTTCATGCGGCGGCAGCCACTTCTCGACAGACTGTTTCCCGAAACGCGTGACATACGCGCGGGTGTCGCCCGCGACGTGGAGACGGTCGCCCGTCAGTTGCGCATCCAGGCGCTTCTCGACCGCAAACCAGCGCAGCTGTCCGGCGGCCAAAAGCAGCGTGTCGCGATCGGACGCGCGATCATCCGGCAGCCGCGCCTGTTTCTGATGGACGAGCCGCTCTCCAGCCTCGACGCGTCGCTCAGGGCGGAGATGCGGGGCGAACTCGTCGAGCTGCAGCGCCGGCTCGGCGTGACGACGATCTACGTCACCCACGACCAGACGGAGGCTATGACGATGGCCGACCGGATCGTCATAATGATGGATGGGAGCGCGGTCCAGGTCGGCACGCCCATCGAGGTGTTCCGCAACCCACAGCATATTGCCGTCGCGAGGTTTCTTGGTACCCCGACCATCAACGTTCTCCGGGGCAAGCCGGTCGGTCAGAGCCGCATCCATGTCGCTGGCCACGATTTCGTCACGTCGGGGATGGCCGTCGATCGCTCCGAGGTCGTCGACCTTGGCATCCGCCCGGAGGATGTCAGGCTCGGCACGGATCCGGCGCTGCCCTGGCGCGCCACCGTCAGGCGCGTCGAACAGGTCGGTCACGAGGCGCTCGTGCACCTGACCCTTGATGCTGCGGGAGCGGCTCAGGTTTCGGCCCGGCTGACGGGCGACGCGATGGCCCGGTTATCGCCGTCGTCCGGCGATCAGATCATGGTCGGTTTTAACCCCGCGCAGGCCAAGCTCTTCGATGGCTCGGGCGGGCGGCTCCCGTTGTCGATCGTGTCCGGCGAACGTTCGAACGGTTCGCTCCTCAAAGCGGTGGGGCACCACGCGTGACCGCGCTGCCGTTTCCGTCCCTGAGGGTGCCGAGCGCCCGGCGACGCGATTGGACCGACACCCGTCGCGGCTGGCTCCTCGCGGGCCCCGCCATCATTTTGCTGGCGGCGTTGACCGTGGCGCCATTCCTGCTGGTGTTCGGTTTGAGCGTCACGGATTACAGCCTCGGCGCTACGCACTGGAGCTTCACGGGCCTCTCCAATTACGCGGCGATCCTGGGCGATCGCCGCGCGATGTTGGCCGTCATGCACACGGCGGTCTACACCGGCATCGTTGTCCCGCTCTCCGCCGGGCTCGGCCTCGTTCTGGCCCTCATGATCCAGGAGCGGCGCAGGCTGCGACACGCCTACGAAGTGGCCTTCTTTCTTCCGGCGACCAGTACCTTCATCGCCATGGCGTTGGTCTGGCAGTTCCTGCTGCATGGTCGGATCGGACCGATCAACGAATGGGTGGTGGCGCTCGGCTTCAAGCGGATCGATTTCCTGACCGACCCCGCAACGGCGCTCCCCACCCTGGCGGTCATAGGGGCGTGGCAGCTCGTCGGCCAGACCACCATCCTGTTCCTGGCGGGCCTCGCCTCCATCCCGGCCGACATCTACGCGGCCGCCGCCCTCGACGGCATGGACCGAGGCTGGGACAGGCTGGTTCGGATCACCCTGCCGATGCTCGCCCCCACGACGCTCTTCATCGTCGTGACTACGACCGCGACGGCGCTCCAGGCCTTCGACGCGGTCGCTGCCCTGACCCAGGGCGGCCCGGCGGGCTCCACGGAGACGCTTCTCTACAGGATCTATCTCGAGGCCTACCAGTATACGAACATGGGCTACGCCGCGGCCCTGTCCGTCTTCTTCATGGCGGCCATCGTCACGCTCTCGCTCGTCCAGATCTTCTTCGCCGACAAGAGGATCCACTACTGATGGGCGCCCGCGCTATGAGCATCATCGGTGCGATCGCGGCCAACCTCGTTCTGCTCGGCTTGGCCGCCGTGATCCTCCTCCCCTATGCCTGGATGGTCCTGACGGTGACGCGGGCTCCCGCCGACATCTTCTCCGACCCCTTCGGGTGGCCGCACGATGCCTCGATTGTCGTCGGCAATTTCCGCCGGGCCTTCGAGGCAGCCCCCCTTCTTCGCTTCCTGCTGAACGGCGCGATCGTGGTCACCTGCGTGCTGGCGGTTCAACTCGCTGTCGCCATTCCCTGCGCCTATGCGTTGGCCAAGGTCCGCTTTTCCGGCGACGTGGTGGTTTTCGCCCTGGTGATCGGCGCGCTCTGCGTGCCGATCCAGGTGCCGATGCTGCCGATCTACGTCGCCTTAGCGTCCCTGGGCGCACTCGACAGCTATTTCTCTCTGATCTTCCCCTTCGTGCTTTCGCCTTTCGCGATCTTCCTCCTGCGACAGCAGTTCAAATCCTTTCCGAACGAGGTCATCCACGCGGCCCGGCTCGACGGGTTCAGCGAGCTAGAGATTCTGGCGAGGCTCATCGTGCCGAGCGCCAAGCCGATGCTGGCGGCCTTCGCGGTCTTCTCGATCACGGCCCATTGGAACGACCTTTATTGGCCGCTGATCGTGGTGTCATCGCAGACCATGGCGACCCCGCCGCTGGGCCTGCTCCTCTTTCACGACGGCAACCTCGGCACCGACTACGGGGTGCTGATGGCGGGTGCCATCGTCACCGTCGCGCCGATCATGATCATCTTCCTGATCGCGCAGCGCCACTTCGTCCGCGGCCTGACCGTGTCCGGCCTCCGATGAACGCGACGACCTGATCGGGTCGGCCGCGCACGGCCGACCCGATATCCCGACAAGGAGCATGAAATGATGATCACATGGATGCGAACGCTTGCCCTCGGCTGCGTGGCGGCCGTCATGGCGACGCCGATGGCGGGTCTGGCCCAAACCGTCACGCTGAACGTTCAATACGCCTGGCCGTCGCACAAGCGGTTCCATGACCCGCTCGCCGACGCTTTCATGAAGCAGAACCCCGACATCAGGATCAACTACCTGTCACCCGCCGCCAGCTACACGGACGGTCAGCAGCGCATCCTGAGGTCGGCCGCGACCGGAAACCTGCCGGACGTCTACTACTCCGGGTACAATTATCTCGGCGAATTGGTCCGCACGCTCGACGCGAAGCACGAGATCACGGACCTTACCCCCATCCTGACCCGCGAGGGCGGCGATTGGGTCAAGCAGAACTACTCGGACAACGTCCTGAAGCTCGGCCAGGTCGATGGCCGACAATGGGCCATACCGTTCACCTCGTCGACCCCGATCGTATACTATAACAAGACCCTGCTCGGCGCAGTTGGCGAGACCGAGGAGGCGACGCAGACCTGGGACGGGATCATCCGTGCGGCCCGAAAGATGTCCGACGCCGGATCGGCCGATGGCGTGTCCTATGCCGTCAACGAGTGGGGTGACGACTGGCTCTGGCAGGCCCTGATCCTCAACGCCGGCGGCCAAATGATGAAGGACGACCGGAGCAAAGTCGCCTTCGGTGACGAGAGCGGCGAGGATGCGGTCAAGCTCATCCGCCGTCTCGTAACGGAGACCAAGATGCCCTTCCTCGACGAGGATCAGGCCATCCAGCAGTTCGCTGCCGGCAAGCTCGGCATCTTCATCGGATCGACCGCCGAGGTGCGGGTGATGGGCGATGCCGTGGGCGGGAAATTCCAGTTCGGCACCGCGGCGTATCCCAAAGCAGTCAGGGGCGAAGGAGGCCTGCCGGTCGGCGGGAGCGCGGCAACAATCCTGACCAGTGATCCGGCAAAGCAACAGGCCGCTTGGGAATTCGTCAAGTTCGTCACCGGCCCTGCCGGGCAGAAGATCGTGGTGCTTGGCTCGGGCTACATGCCGACAAACTTGCAAACCGTGAAATCTGATTATCTGGGCACTTTCTATTCCCAGCATCCCGAGTGGACGACGAGTGTCGGCCAGTGGCCGATCGCCAAGCCCTGGTTCGGCTACCCGGGCGGATCCGGCCCCCGCATCTGGGATGAGCAAAAGGTTGTGCTGTCGCAAATCATGCGCGGCGAGGTTACGCCGCAGGCGGGCCTGACGACCCTCGTCGAGGTCACAGACAGGCTGGCCCAGTTGAAGAACTGAGCGCGCTGGGTCAAGTGGGGCGTCCGCGCCCCACTTGGTCCTTCCCAAGCCCAACAGTGTTGTCCCATGAGCAAGATCATCCACCTGTCGGACATCCACATGTGCCCTCCCGGCGGCCGCGTGGTCGGCTTCGATCCGGCAAGCCGCCTTCTGACCGTGATCGAGGCAATCAACAAGGAGCACGGGGACGCGGATCTGTGCGTCCTCAGCGGCGATCTCACAGATCAGGGTGACGAGGTTTCCTTCCGGCAGTTGCGAGACACGCTGCAGCATTTGGTGGTGCCGGTTCACCTGATGTTGGGCAATCACGACCGACGGGCGGCGTTCCGCAACGTGTTCCCCGATGCGCCGGTCGATCCGCGAGGGTTCGTCCAAGCGACCGTCGATATCGGATCCGAGCGACTGATCCTGCTCGATACGCTCGACGAGGCAGAACCCAGCGCAGGCTTCCTCTGTCGGTCCCGGCTTGCGTGGCTCGCCGAGACTCTCGCGGCCCGTCCGGCGAGCCCGACCCTGGTCTTCCTGCATCATCCGCCTTTTTCGCTCGGCGTAGACTATTTCGAGGCGATGCTGTTGCGGAACGGCGATGAGCTCGAAACGCTCCTCGACCGCCACGCCCAGGTGACCCACATGGCTTTCGGCCACGTTCATTGTTCTGCGTTCGGTCGATCCCGCGCCCGTTCTTTTTCCGCCGCGCGAGGAACATGCCATCCAATCCGCCCCGTCCTGGCCGGCATGACGGCGACCTATGTCGACCGCCCCCCTTCCTACGACGTCATCATCGTCGACGCCGAGCGGACGATCGTTCACCACATGGAGACCAGCACGCCGGAAGAATTGGTGGCGCGAGAATACGCTGACGCGAACGGAGGGCCGGGCTCGATCGAAATGATCAAGCTCAGCCGAGTTTAGGGTAGCTATGACGCCTGATCTCCTCATCTGCGACTGTGATGGCGTGCTGGTCGACAGCGAAGTCATTGCGTGCCGGATCGACGCGGAAGAGCTCGCTCGGCGTGGCTTTGGCAACTATCCTCTGGACGAGGTGCTTCGGCGCTTCGCCGGTATGTCGCAACGGGACATGATCGACACCATCGAGCGGGAAAGCGGCCGGAGCTTAGGCAGCGATTTCTCGGTCGTGGTCGCGGAGCGTGTGGAAAGGGCTCTTGCCCAGAGTTTGGAAGCGCTGCCCGGCGCCGACATGGTTCTCGCCGAGATCGGCCTGCCGAAATGCGTTGCCTCCAGCAGCACGACTCGAAAGCTCATGCTGTCCCTAACGGCCACTGGCCTGATCCGCCACTTCGAGCCACACATCTTCAGTTCGACGCTTGTGAAACTTGGTAAGCCTGCTCCCGACCTGTTTGTCTACGCGGCTGCCCAGTTCGGGGCCTCTCGGGACCGGTGTTGCGTTATCGAGGACAGCCCGGCGGGCGTCGCGGCGGCTCGCGCCGCGGACATGACGGCTATCGGATTCATCGGTGGCTCTCACTGCCGGCGGGACCATGCGGAGCGTCTGAGGTCGTTGGGCGCCGCCGCGATCGTGTCCCAATGGGTGGAGTTGCCGTCTCTTCTTCTGAGCATTCTCGGCTAGGCTCTCATCCCGGACTTTGTTGGTGTAGTCTTCTCGTCAGATTAGAAGGAGAGGTATGGGCACGCTCTCCATGGCTGACCGTGAGCAATCGAGTTTGAATTGCTCCGATGAGATGCGGCAAACGTTCGAGATCAACGTGACGGCAGCGGCAAGCCCACCGCCGCTTTCTTGGCTCAACGTCCTACGCCGCGAAGGTCGAGGATGGGCGCGAAACAGCCGTAACCAGCTGCCGGGGCACCTTCGGCTTTTATCGATCTGCGGCTCCAGCTGTGTCCGCCGTCGGTTCAGAGCTTCGTGACCAGAAAACCACACTCTCCGCGTGATCACTGCCGATCAAGATCGGCTCTCCTTACGCTGTACTAGCTTCGGCTTTGCTCTAATTTTACAGGCTAAGATGGAATATATTTCAGATATCTTCGATCTGAACGAAGACTTATACTGTCTTTGATTCTCTTTTCCCATCCGCCAACCCTCGCGCTCAAGCGTGCCGTGTGGTGCACGTGATCCAGTAGCGCGCGAGGCGGTCGGATGACGCCGACCAAGGTTCTTCTCAGTCAGATCTTTGTCGTGTTCGGCATCGTGGCACTTGCCCTGTCGCTCGCCACGCAATGGACGGCCGCGGCGCTCGGCTACCAGGCCCAGCTCGGCCGTCCATGGACCGTGCTGCGCGGGGTGCCGCTGTATCAGCCGTGGCAATTTTTCCTGTGGTGGTTTCAGTTCGATGCTTATGCGCCCGACGTGTTCCAGCGCGGCGCCTACGTGGCGGCGTCGGGCGGCGTAGTGGGCGCGCTCGCCGCCATGGTCGGGTCGGTCTGGCGCGCCCGGCAGGCCAAGCTCGTCACCACCTACGGCTCGGCGCGCTGGGCGACGCCGCGCGACCTGAAGCGCTCCGGTATGCTGAAGCCCGCGGGCGTGTTCCTCGGCCGGGCGGGCGAGCACTACCTCCGTCACGACGGCCCCGAGCACGTCATGGCGTTCGCGCCGACCCGCTCCGGCAAGGGTGTCGGGCTCGTGATCCCAACGTTGCTGTCCTGGACCGGCTCGGCGGTGATCCACGACATCAAGGGCGAGAACTTCGCCATCACGGCCGGCTGGCGCGAACGCTTCTCGCACTGCCTCTACGTCAACCCGACCGACCCGCGCTCGGCCGCCTACAACCCGTTGCTCGAGGTGCGCCGCGGCGCCCACGAGGTGCGTGACGTCCAGAACATCGCCGACGTGCTGGTCGATCCCGAAGGCTCCATCGAGAAGCGGAACCATTGGGAGAAGACCAGCCATAGCCTGCTGGTCGGAGCCATCCTCCACATCCTCTACGCCGGCGAGGACAGGACGCTGTGCGGCGTCGCCAACTTCCTGTCCGACCCAGCGCACCCGTTCGAGCACACGCTTCGGCTGATGCTGACCACGCCGCATCTCGGCCCGCGCGGCGTGCATCCCGTGGTGGCGTCGTCGGCGCGCGAGGTGCTGAACAAGTCCGAGAACGAGCGCTCGGGCGTGCTCTCCACAGCCATGTCGTTCCTCGGCCTCTATCGTGATCCCACGGTCGCGGCCGTGACCTCGCGCTGCGACTGGCGCATCGCCGACCTCGTCGCGGCCGAGCACCCGGTCTCGCTCTACCTTGTGGTGCCGCCGTCCGACATCAGTCGCACCAAGCCGCTGATCCGGCTGATCCTGAACCAGATCGGCCGCCGGCTGACCGAGAGCCTCGACGACCAGGACGGCGCGGCGCGGACGCACCGCGTCCTCTTCATGCTCGACGAGTTCCCGGCGCTCGGTCGGCTGGACTTTTTCGAGTCCGCGCTGGCCTTCATGGCGGGCTACGGCCTCCGTTCGTTCCTGATCGCCCAGTCGCTGAACCAGATCGAGAAGGCCTACGGGCCTAACAACTCGATCCTCGACAACTGCCACGTCCGCGTCGCCTTCGCGTCGAACGACGAGCGCACCGCCAAGCGGATCAGCGACGCACTCGGCACCGCGACCGAGTTGCGGGCGCAGCGCAACTACGCCGGCCACCGGCTCTCGCCGTGGCTCGGCCACCTCATGGTGTCGCGGCAGGAGTCGGCACGGCAGCTGCTGACGCCCGGCGAAGTGATGCAGCTCCCGCCGGATGACGAGGTGGTCATGGTGTCGGGCCACCCGCCGGTCCACGCCAAGAAGCTGCGCTTCTACGCGGACGCCAATTTCACGCCGCGCCTGCTACCCGCGCCGCTGCTCCAGGCCGAGGGCTACGCCGACAAGCCGGCGGCCCGTGGCGATGATTGGTCGGGCGCGTTCGATCCTGTCGCGGCAGAAGCGGCCAAGCGCGCCGCCGCCGTGACGGACGGGGACGAGGGCGGCCTCCGTCGCCAGCCCGAACTCGACATGTCGGTGCCGCAGGCCGCGCCCGTCGAGGAGCCGCAGCACGACGTCGCCTCGCTGCTCGACGATGACGATGCTGAGATCGAAGTGGAGCGAGCCCGCGCGATCCGTGCCGGCGAGCGGCAACTGCAGCGCAATGCGCGCACCGCCGCGCTCGATCCTGACGACGGGATCGCGCTGTGAGCCGCGCCCGCCTCAACATCTTTCTCGATGACGACCACGCGCGGCGCCTCGCCCAGCTCGCTGGGATGAAAGGCGTGTCGAAGTCGGCGATCGTCGCGGCCGCGCTCTCGTCCTACCTGTCCCCCGACGGCGGCGACCGGCGCGAGGCCGCGATCGCCAAGCGGCTCGACAAGCTGACCCGGCAGTTCGACCGGCTCGAACGGGACCAGACGATCCTGATCGAGACCGTCGCGCTCTTCGTCCGCTACACGCTGACCGTCAATGCGCCGATCCCGGCCGCACACCAGGACGCGGCTCGCGCCCAGGGCCGTGAGCGCTTCGGGCAGTTCGTGGACCAGCTCGCCCGTCACCTCCAGAAGGGGCGCAGTCTCGTCAAGGACGTCCACGAGGAGATCTTCCCCGACGAGGGCAAGTTCTTCGGCCTGGACGGCGAGGAGGACGGCGCCAGGGGCGGGACCTCCCTCAATGGCGCCGCCGGCTCCGGTCAGGGGGCGGCGCCATGAGCGCCCAGCCGATCCTCCCGGGACAGTCCGTCGCGGCCCGGCAGGTGCGGATGCTGCGCACCGCCATGGGGCCGGCGATCGCCGCGGCGCTGGAAGACCGCGACGTCGTCGAGGTGCTGCTCAACCCGGACGGCTCGCTCTGGCTCGACACGTTGAGCGGCGGCCGCAAGCCGACCGGACTCTTCCTCTCCGAGGAGGACGCCGGCCGCATCATCCGGCTCGTGGCCGCGCACGTCCGCCTTGAGGTGCATCCCGGGTCGCCGATCGTCTCGGCCGAACTGCCCGAGACCGGCGAGCGATTTGAAGGGCTGATCCCGCCGGTGGTGCCAAAACCCACCTTCGCGATCCGCAAACGCGCGAGCCTCGTCTACACGCTCGACCGCTACGTCGCCGACCGCGTCTTGACGCCCGCGCAAGGAGCCTACCTGGCGCAGGCCGTGCGCGAGCGGCTCAATATCGTCATCGCGGGCGGCACCTCGACCGGCAAGACCACGCTCGCCAACGCGCTCCTGGATGAAGTCGCGCGCACCGGCGACCGCGTGCTGATCCTGGAAGACACGCGCGAGCTGCAATGCCTCGCCGACGACCAGGTGGCGCTCCGCACCAAGCCCGGCGTCGCCTCGATGGCCGAGCTCGTCCGCTCGACCCTACGCCTGCGGCCCGATCGCATCGTGGTGGGCGAAGTCCGTGGGGCCGAGGCCCTCGACCTGCTCAAGGCCTGGTGCACCGGCCATCCCGGCGGCATCGCCACCGTCCACGCGGGCTCAGCCGCCGGCGCGCTGCGTCGCCTGGAACAGCTGATCCAGGAGGCGGTCGTGACCGTGCCCCGGCAGCTCATCGCCGAAGCTGTCGACGTCGTCGCCTTCATCGCCGGGCGCGGCACCAATCGGCGCGTGCGCGAGATCGCCCGCGTCACCGGCCTCGGGCCGGACGGCTACCGCCTCGAACTCCTTACCGCAACCGACCCTCACCAGACCGGAGATGCCCAATGACGCCTTCACGCCTTTACGGAGATACACGAACCCGCATCGCCGGGACGGCGGCTTTCCTGCTCTGCGGCCTGCTCGCCGCGCCCGCCTACGCGGCCGGCTCGCAGATGCCCTGGGAAGCGCCGCTGCAGAAGGTGCTCGATTCGGTCGAGGGTCCGGTCGCCAAGATCATCGCGGTGATCATCATCATCACCACGGGCCTGACGCTGGCGTTCGGCGACAGCTCGGGTGGCTTCCGCAAGCTGATCCAGATCATCTTCGGCCTGTCGATCGCCTTCGCGGCTTCGTCCTTCTTCCTGTCGTTCTTCTCGTTTGGCGGCGGAGCGCTGGTCTCGTGAGCCGCGCAGCACTCCCCGACGGGTTCGAGGTCCCGCTCCATCGCTCGCTGACCGAGCCGATGATGATGGGCGGCGCGCCGCGCAACGTGGCCATCTCGGTCGGCACGCTCGCGGCCGCCGTCGGCATCGGCCTGCAGCTCTGGGTCCCCGGCGCCGTCATCTGGCTCATTGGCCACACGCTGGCGGTCTGGGCCGCGCGGGTCGAGCCCCAGTTCCCGCAGGTGTTCGCCCGGCACATCAAGCACCGCGGCTACTCGGAGGCGTGAGATGATGAACCTCGCCGAGTACCGCCGCCGTCCCGCGACCCTGTCCGACCTGCTGCCCTGGGCCGGGCTGATCGCGCCGGGCGTGGTACTGAACAAGGACGGCTCGTTCCAGCGGACCGCCCGGTTCCGCGGCCCCGACCTCGACAGCTCGACCGAGAGCGAGCTCGTCGCCGTCTCGGCCCGGCTCAACAACGCGCTGCGCCGCCTCGGCTCAGGCTGGGCGCTGTTCGTCGAGGCCGACCGCCGGCAGGCGGCGCCGTACCCGCACGCGACTTTCCCCGATGCCGTGTCGTGGCTGGTCGACCAGGAGCGCCGTGCCGCCTTCAACGAAATCGGAGAACTGTTCGAGAGCGGCTACTTCCTCACCCTCGTCTTCCTGCCCGCGCCTCAAAACCGCGCCCGCGCCGGCGCCCTCATGCTCGACGCGCCCGAGCGCCGGGCCGTGGACTGGCGCGAGCAGCTGTCCGGCTTCGGCGAGCAGACGGAGCGGTTCGGCTCGCTGCTCGACGGCTTCCTGCCCGAGCTCGCCTGGCTCGGCGACCCGGAAACGCTCACCTACCTGCACGGCACGGTGTCGACGCGGCGGCACGCCGTCGCCGTCCCCGAGACCCCGGCCTACCTCGACGCACTGCTGGCCGACGAGCCGCTGACCGGCGGGCTCGAGCCGATGCTCGGCCAGTCGCACCTGCGGGTGCTGACGGTGCGCGGCTTCCCGGCCTCGACCTGGCCGGGGCTGCTCGACGACCTCAACCGGCTCGGCTTCGCCTACCGCTGGACCACGCGCTTCCTGTTCCTCGACAAGGCCGACGGCGAGAAGGAGCTGTCGCGCCTGCGCCGGCAATGGTTCGCCAAGCGCAAGGGCATCGTCACCCTGCTGCGCGAGACCATCTTTCAGCAGGAGAGCCCGCTCGTCGACAGCGACGCCGCCAACAAGGCGGTCGACGCCGACGAGGCGCTGCAGACGCTCGGCTCCGACCAGGTCGCCTTCGGCTACGTCACCGCCACCGTGGTGGTCTGGGACGAGGACGCCCAGGTCGCGGGCGAGCGGCTGAAGGCCGTCGAACGCGTGATCCAGGGTCGCGGCTTCACCACCAGCCCGGAGACGCTGAACGCCATCGAGGCATGGCTCTCGTCGGTGCCGGGCCACGTCTACGCCAATGTCCGCCAGCCGATCGTCTCGACGCTGAACCTCGCCCACCTGATGCCGCTCTCGGCCGTGTGGGCCGGCCCCGAGCGCAACGAACACCTCGACGGCCCGCCGCTGCTCATTACCCGGACCGAAGGCGCGACCCCGTTCCGGCTCAGCACCCATGTGGGCGATGTCGGTCACGCGCTCATCGTCGGGCCGACCGGCGCCGGCAAGTCGGTGCTGCTCGCCACCCTGATCCTACAGTTCCGTAAATACGCCGATGCGCAGATCTACGTCTTCGACAAGGGCCGCTCGGTCCGCGCCGCCATGCTGGGCCTCGGCGGCCAATTCCACGATCTCGGCCTCGAAGGAGGCCTGACCTTCCAGCCGCTGCGTGATGTGCACGATGCGGCCGCCCGCGCCTGGGCGGCGGAATGGGTGCAGGGCCTGCTCGCCCACGAACGGGTCGAGCCCTCACCGGAGTTCAAGGATGCGGTGTGGTCGGCGCTGGGCAGCCTCGGCTCGGCGCCGGTCGAGGAACGGACGCTGACGGGACTGGCGACGCTGCTCCAGTCCAACAAGCTGCGCCAGGCGGTCCAGCCCTACACGCTGAATGGCCCTTTCGGCCGGCTGCTCGACGCCGACCATGACGAGCTGGCGCTCGCCGACCTCCAGGCCTTCGAGATGGAGGAGCTGCTCCACGCCAAGGGCGTGGTGCTCCCGGTGCTGACCTACCTGTTCCACCGGCTGGAGGCACGGTTCGACGGCCGACCGACCCTGCTGGTGCTCGACGAGGCTTGGGTGTTCCTCGACGATCCCGTCTTCGCGTCGCGCATCCGCGAGTGGCTGAAGACGCTGCGAAAGAAGAACGTCGGCGTGGTGTTCGCCACGCAGTCGCTGGCCGACATCCAGCGCAGTCCCATCGCGCCCGCCATCGTCGAGAGCTGCCCGACCCGCATCTTCCTGCCCAGCCCCCAAGCGATCGAGCCGCAGCTGCGGCCCATCTACGAGGGGTTCGGGCTCAATGCCCGCCAGATCGAGATGGTGGCGCGCGCCACGCCCAAGCGCGACTACTACGTCCAGAGCCGCCAAGGGAACCGGCTGTTCGACCTCGGCCTCGGCCCAGTGGCGCTCGCCTTCGTGGCGGCCGGCACGCCGCGCGACCACGCCGCCATCGACCGCGTGCTCGCCGAGCATGGGGCCGGCGGCTTTGCCAGGGCTTGGCTGACCGGGCGCGGGCTCGACTGGGCCGCCGACCTCGCCCGACGCTTCGACCTTCTGCCGGAGACCACCCGATGAGACTCAAGCTGCACGCGGCCTCCGCCGCGCTCGCCCTCGCATCCGCACTCGCCATCGCGCTTCCCAATAAATCAGCCCGCGCGCAGTGGATCGTCTACGACCCGGCCAACTTCGGCCAGAACGTGCTGACCGCCGCGCACACGCTGGAACAGATCAACAACCAGATCCACAGCCTCCAGAACGAGGCGCAGATGATCCTCAACCAGGGTCAGATGCTGGTGAACGAGGGCAAGAACCTCGCGAGCCTCGTCTATTCGCCGATGGCCATGCTGCAGCAGGACATCGCGCGCACCCAGGCATTGATCGCCCAGGCGCAAGGGCTGGCGACCCAGGTCACCCAGCTCGACCAGCAGTTCCGGCAGCAGTACCCGTCGAGTTACGGCGCCAATACGTCGATCGACCAGACCGTGGCGGACGCGCGCACGCGCTGGAACAACTCGCTCGAGGCGCTGCGCACGACGCTCGAGCTGCAGGGCCAGGTCAACGCCTCGATCGCGGCCGACACCCAGACGCTCGCCACGACGGTCGGGTCGAGCCAAAGCGCGGTGGGCATCCTGCAGGCCGTTCAGGCCACGAACCAGCTGCTGGCGCTGCAGGCCAAGCAGACCATGCAGTCGCAGCAGTTGCGCATCGCGGAAGGTCGGGCGACCGCGCTGGAACAATCACGGACGCTCGAAGCCGACCAGCAGGCCCTGGCGGCTCGGGCCCAGTTCCAGGGATCTGGGGTCGCCTACACGCCCGCTTCCGTCCAGGTCTACGCGCCATGATCGCCGCCGGCAGGAGCGGCTCGGCCATGCTGGTCGGCATGCGCATCATTGTGCCCACGAGTTTGCTTGCCGGACTGCTTGTCGGCTCAGCCGATCATCAAGCCAGAGCCGAGACGGCCGACACCCTGATCGCCGACCCGCAGCGGCTCGAACTGGTCCAGGCGGGATGCAAAGCCAACATGGCCTGGACCACCCCCGACATTTGCCAGGCGGCCGCGCAGGCGATCCGGATGCGTTTCCAGGGCGGCGGTGTCCCGTACACGCCACACACGGTCGACCTGTTCCCGAGCCACCCGGCGATGGTGGCACCTGCGCCGCCACCCGCCGCACCGGTGCTGCAGAAAGCTCCAGCGGTGCAGAAGCCGCGATCGAAGACACGGGGCCGCATGCATCGCCTCGCCAGAGCTGACGCGAAGTTTTGGCGATGAACGACCTCTCGGTCATCGACCGCTTCCTCGATACCTTCTCGCGCTACATCGACTCAGGCTTCGGGTTGCTGCAGCCCGAGATCGCCTACCTGTCGACCACCCTGGTGGCGATCGACATCACGCTCGCCGGCCTGTTCTGGGCGATGGGCGGCGAGGAGGTGGTGCCACGCCTCATCAAGAAAATCCTCTACGTCGGCGCCTTCGCGTTCATCATCGGCAATTGGAATTACCTGGCCGGGGTGATCTTCAAGTCCTTCGCCGGGCTCGGGCTGAAGGCCTCGGCCGCCTCGATCGGCCCCGACCAGCTGTTGCAGCCCGGGCGCCTCGCCCAGGTCGGCGTGCAGGCGGCCCAGCCCATGCTCGACGAGATCGGCAAGCTCGCGGGCTTCACGAGCGTCTTCACCAACATCGACACGATCGTGGTGCTGTTCGTCGCCTGGATCATCGTCATCGTCAGCTTCTTTGTGCTGGCGGTACAGCTCTTCGTCAGCGTCCTCGAGTTCAAGCTGACCACGCTCGCGGGCTTCGTTCTGGTGCCCTTCGCGCTCTGGAACAAGACCTCTTTCCTGGCCGAGAAGGTGCTCGGCAACGTGGTCTCGTCCGGCATCAAGATCCTGGTGCTGGCCGTCATCGTCGGCATCGGCACGGGCCTGTTCACCCAATTCCAGTCCGCGGCCGGCACGACGCCCACGATCAGCCAGGCGCTCGCCGTGGTGCTCGGCGCCATCTCGCTGCTCGGCCTGGGCATCTTCGGCCCGGGCATCGCCAACGGCTTGGTTTCCGGCGCGCCGCAACTCGGTGCCGGCGCCGCGGTCGGCGCCACGGCGGCGGGGACAGGCCTGATCGTCGCGGGAGGCGCCGGCGCGTTCGCGGCCGGCCGGCTTGCGGGCGGAACCGCCATGGGCGGCATGCGAGCCGCCACTAGCATGGCGTCCGGTGCACGCTCGGCCTACGGCGAGGCCGCGTCCGCGTCGGGCGGCAGCGGCTCCGGCCGTGCCGGCGCCGGCCTGACGGGCGTCGCCCGCGCCGGAACGAGTGCCGCCGGCGAGGGTGTCCGCTCCGCCGCCCGCCGTGCCTGGACCGGCGGGTCCGCCGGGAAGGGAAGCAGAGGTGGTGGCGAGGCTGGTGACTCGTCCGGCTCCGACGCGGCCCCCCGTTGGGCCCGCAACCTCCGCGGCAGCGACGCCGTGCGCCGCGGCGTCGAAACCGCCGCCCATGCCGTGCGATCCGGCGACCACGGCGGCTCCGGCGCCGGCCCCAAGCTCGATACTGACGAGGCCTGACCCATGCGCTTCAAACGCGCCGCCGTGCGCTATTCCGACACCCCGCAGCCCGAGACGCCCTACCAGCGCGTGGGCCAGGTCTGGGACGAGCGCCTTGGCGCCTCGCGCACCCAGGCCCGCAACTGGCGGCTGATGGCCTTCGCGTCGCTCGGCCTGTCGCTGCTGATGGGCACGGGTCTCGTCTGGAACGCCGGAAGGTCCTCCATCACGCCCTACGTGGTCGAGGTCGACAAGCAGGGCGACGTCCGCGCGGTCGGCGCGGCGGCCGAGGCCTATACGCCCACGGACGCCCAGATCGCCAACCACTTGGCGCGCTTCATCAGCGACGTGCGCGCGCTGCCGCTCGACCCCATCATCGTGCGCCAGGACTGGCTCGAGGCCTACGACTACGCCACCGACCGTGGCGCCGCGGTGCTGAACGAATACGCCCGCGCCAACGACCCCTTCGCCAAGGTCGGCAAGCAGTCGGTCGCGGTCGAGATCACCAGCGTGGTGCGGGCCTCGCCGGGCTCCTTCCAGGTGCGCTGGATTGAGCGCCGTTACGAAAACGGCACGCTCGCCGCGACCGAGCGCTGGACCGCCATCCTGTCGATCGTGCTGCAGCCGCCCGGCAACGAGGCGCAGCTGCGCAAGAACCCCCTCGGCATCTACGTCAACGGCCTGAACTGGAGCCGCGAGCTCGGCGGGCCATGAGGAGACGATCCATGATCCTGATCCAGACCGGAAAAGTCTTGAGCCTGACCGTTTCGGTCTTGGCGCTCGCGGCTTGCGCGGGCGGCACGCCGCCACCGGAGATCGGCCTCGACGAGCCAGTGGCCGGGTCGGTCGCCCTCGTCGATCCGCCGAAGCCGGTCGAGATCGTTCAGGTCCCGAAGCCATTGCCGCTGCCGGGGCAGCTCAAGCCGCCGCCGGGGTCCGGGAGAACGGCTCCGGAGCCGGCCGATCCGAGAGATCGCGTGGCGCTCGCCAATCGCGCCGCCCGCGTGCAGCCGTCGCGCTACGGATACATCAACGCCACCCAGGTCTGGCCCTATGCGGCGGGCGCCCTCTATCAGGTCTACGGCAGCCCGGGGAAGGTGACCGACGTCGCCCTGCAGGAGGGAGAGCAACTCGTCTCCGTCTCGGCCGGCGACACGGTTCGCTGGGTGATCGGCGACACCTCGTCGGGCACGGGCGCCACCAGCCGCGTCCACATCCTGGTCAAGCCGACCCGGCCGGATCTCAAGACCAACCTCGTGGTCAACACCGACCGGCGCACCTACCTCATGGAGCTGACCGCGACCGAGCTGACCTGGATGGCCTCGGCGTCCTGGGATTATCCCTTGGACCGGCTGCTCGCCTTGCAGAACCAGAACCGCCGCGCCGAGGCGGCCGCGCCCGTGGCGGACGGCATCCCGCTCGAGCGGCTGCACTTCCGCTACGCAATCACCGGAGATACGCCCCCGTGGCGGCCGGTGCGGGCCTTCGACGACGGCGAGAAGGTCTACATCCAGTTCCCCGCCGGCATCGCCCAGGGCGAGCTGCCGCCGCTGTTCGTCGTCGGTCCGACCGGCGAGAACCAGCTCGTCAACTACCGCTCGCGCGCGCCCTATTACGTGGTCGACCGCCTGTTCGGTGCTGCCGAACTCCGCCTCGGGGGTGACCCGCAGCAGGTGGTGCGGATCGAGCGCACGGACGGAGTGCGGCACGGGATCTTCGGCTCATGAGCGCGGTCCCGCCTCCCGGCACTCCGCAGGTCCCGCCGCAGACGAAGGTGGCGCCCGAGGCGCTGGCGCTCCGCGCCAAGCCGCGCCCCGTCACGCGCCTGTCCCGCCGCGCCCTGGTCCTGCTCGGCTCGGTCTCGGCCCTCACCATCGCCGGGCTCGCCATCTGGGCGCTCGGTGTCCAGCATGGCGGCGGTCTGGCGCCGCAGGAACTCTATTCGACGGACCGCAAGCCGATCGCCGAGGGGCTGAACACGCTGCCGCGCGACTACGGCAGCTTGCCGCCTGCGGCGCCCCAGCTCGGGCCGCCGTTGCCTGGCGACCTCGGCCGGCCGTTCCTGCGCGCCCAGCAGGAGCAGGGCGTGCCCATCGCGGTGCCCGCCGCGCCGACTGGGCCCACGCCCGAGGAGCAGGCCGCGGCGGCGGAGCGGGAGCGCCAACGCCAGGAGGCGGAGGCCGCCCGGCACGCCCAGCTGTTCGTGCAGGTGCGCGAGCGACCGGCCGAGCAGGTCAAGGCCGAGCCCGCGAGCGCGGCTGCACCCGCACTCCCGAACCCGTTCGCGCCGCTGCCGGGCTCGGCCGAGAGCGCGCGCCCCGACGAGGCCGCCACCCAGAACGGGCAGGACAAGAAGCTGGCATTCCTGAACGCGGCCGTCGACGACAAGATCTACTCGCCCCAGCACCTGCAGAAGCCGGTCTCGCCCTTCCAGGTCATGGCCGGCACGATTATCCCGGCCGCCATGGTGACGGGCTTGAACTCCGACCTGCCAGGCCAGTGTATCGCCAGCGTCACCGAGCCGGTCTACGACACCGTCACGGGCCGCACGCTGCTGATCCCGCAAGGCTCGCGCCTGCTCGGGACCTACGACGCCCAGGTCTCCTACGGCCAGAGCCGGGTGCTGCTGGTCTGGACGCGGCTGGTTATGCCGGACGGCTCCTCGATCGTGCTCGACCGCTTGCCCGGTACGGATACGAAGGGCTTCGCCGGGCTGGAGGACGAGACCGACAATCATTGGGGCAAGCTCATCGCCGGCGCGGCGCTCTCGACGCTGCTCGGGGTTGGGTCGGAACTCGGCTCACAGCAGAGCGGTCTCGGCGGCACTGGCCAGCAGACGGTGGTGGTGGCGACCTCGCGTAGCGCCGAGGACAGCCTGAACCAGGTCGGGCAGCAGATCACCCGCCGCAACCTCAACGTCCAGCCGACCCTGACCGTGCGGCCGGGCTTCCCGGTCCGGGTTATCGTCAACAAGGACATCGTGCTGCGGCCCTACGGCGCCGCTAGCGCGACTCGGACCGCGGGACTGAAGCCATGACGGCGAAGCTTCGCCTCGGACCGCTGCCGAGGACCGAGTTGGTCCGGCTGAACGTCTCGCTGCCGGCGGCGGTGAAGGCCGACCTCGACCGTTACGCCGAGCTGTATGGCGCGGCGTACGGCGAGGCTATCGACGCCGCCGCGCTCGTGCCGCACATGCTGGCGGCCTTCATGGAGCGGGACCGCGCCTTCCGAAAGCGACGTCAGGTTGCCTCACCGGCTACGCCGGTTGCGATCAATACTGTGAATTCGACGGGAGCGGTAACCTCCTCTGACGACATTGGCCAGAACAGGACGTGTGCTACCGAGGAATAGCTGCACGCTTGCACACTCCGCCGGAAGAAGTCTCCCGCGATGCGGCTGGCCAGTAGCGCGTCTACATGGCCAACTCGCTGGTGAACCCGATGACGGGCATCGCGCACAAGTCCTGGCCAGAGCAGCCCTAACTCTTGTTTCGAGTCGGCTTTGCCGGGAGTTGAAGCAGCACGGCTGGTTCTACGTCGAAGACGTTTGCGAGCTTGGCGACCGTCGTGATGCTGGCGCTGTATACAGCTCGCTCGAGGGCACTGACATAGGTCCGGTCGATACCGGCTTTGTCGGCCAGCGCTTCCTGCGACAGGCCCTTCTCCTGCCGGAGCTTCCGCAGGTTGCGCGCAAAGACCTCTCGTATTTCCATCCACGAGAGGCGAGCCCGTTGAAGGGTATTTCACCACGGAGTATTCTCAACAAACGACATGAGCGAAGCGTTGGCTCGCCGACCGGCCCGGTCCTGGCATGCCCGCCTGGGCTTATGTTCCTCTCGGTGAAGGGCTCGGCCCTGCCGATCCTGGGGCTTGCTGATGAACCTCGTTGCCGCACGCTTTCTCGGTCTCGCGGATCTGCTCACGCTCTGGAGGTCGCTCCCACGAGAAGAGGTTGCGCGAGCATCGACGCTCGACAACGCAATGCTGAGGGATCTCGTCGTGCTGATCGGGCGCTCGGGTGGGCCC
>JAABUJ010001689.1_pt1 | contig 30716 bp, 26 predicted proteins | sample 5559131 | NCBI WGS metagenome assembly JAABUJ01 (sample SAMN10711875, study PRJNA513366) | rock metagenome | isolation source: Antarctica rocks | place: Antarctica: Victoria Land, Mt New Zealand nord | collected 2016-01-07
GTTTGAGTAGGGTGGGGTACTTGTTGCTCATGGTGGCAGCGAGTACTCAGGTCGCCCAGGCAAAGAGCTATACCCAGCGGCTGCACCAGCCGGCCCCGTCATCCGACCAGGGGCTTACGCCCGGTGTTGTCGCAGCCCCGGCATCGCCCGTGGCGGTCCCCACCGTGTCGGTTCCCAGCGTAAATCCGGTGATGGTACCGACCGTTGCGCTGCCCCAGCCAACGGTGGTGATCACGGCAACGCCAAAGCCGAGGCCGAAGGTACATCGACGGCATCCCACAGTGGCAAAACATCCGGCGGCGAAGCGCCGCGTGGTGAAGCATGCGCAGGTACCGCAAGTGCGGCAGCCGAAGCAGCAGTGGGTGCTGGCGTACCTGAGTTCCTACTGTCCAGGCTCCGCAGGCGGAGTCTCGTCCAGCGGGATACCTGTCTTCTACGGCATGCTGGCCAATAACTATTACCCGTTCGGGACGCACGTCTACCTGCCGGTGCTCGGCATCACAGGCGTGGTCGAGGACCATGTCGGCGCCTTCCCGTCCTGGTATCACTTCGACGTCTGGAGTCCGGTCTGTTACAGCACACCCACCGGCTACTTCAGGGTCGCGGTGCAGAGTTAGCCAGAGCAGACCGCTCGCGCTTAGGCCGTAACCGCGGCTTTGCTCTCGCTCACCGGCGGTGTGGTGGCAAGGTGCTCGTCGATGCGCGCGGCAACGGCAATCAGTTCAACGTCATGCTCAGCCACGATCGCGGGCAGATCGGGCAAGGTCAGGGGGCACGGCAAGTGTTCGCCGGTCAGTAGAAGGTAGCGCTCTCGGTCTTCGGCGTTGGAAAAGCCCTCGTTGAGGTCTTGGTAGAGCGTTGCCGCCAGCTGGCGATGGTCTTCCTGGCTGTGATCGAGACTCCAGGCGGTATAGTGCAGCAGCGCCTGATGTCGTGGCTCCGGCCATAGATCGAGCAGGGCTTCGAGTTCCAGAACCGCCTGACGCGGGTTGATCTCGTTGCCTGCCAGGCGCAGCCTGAGCGTCTGCACCTGGTTATCGAGCAGCATCAGATTGACTCCGCAATCCTCCATGCACCGCAGGGACCACGCGTTCAGCGATCGTGCCTCGTCCAACCGTCGCTGGTCGAGGCACAGGTCGGCGTGAAAGTGGAGGCAGGCGCCAAGGCGCATTGTGTCCTGTAAGTTGATGAACATGGCCCGTGCCCGTACCTGCCAGTCCTCTGCTTCATCGGGCCGCTCCTGGAGTGCGAGCGTGCAGCCCAGGTAGGACAGGGCGTATGCAACCACGGTCCAGAAGCCGGCCTCCGTGCCGACCTGCAAGACTCGCCGGTAGCACTGCGCCGCTTCCTCGTACCCTCCCTGGATTCGCCAGGCATCTGCCAGGTGGTTCAGCAGGTAGCCCTGCGCCGGCAGAGCGCCAAGATCGATCGCCAGATCGAGTGCGGGGAAAAGATAGTCAAGGGCCTGCGTGAACTGGCGTGAGGCGAGATGGACGCCCGCGCAATCGCACATTAGGCTGAGTTCGCCGGCACGGTCGCCCACTTCGCGTGCCAGTCGAAGTGCCTCATGCAGATGTTCGATGGCGGCTTCAGGTTCGCCTCGCTCGTGGTAGCACCCACCCAGCCGCCAGTAGGCCAGCCCCAGCGCCCACGGGTCGCCGAGCTGGTTGGCGAGTTCGAGGCTCTCCAGAGCGAACCCGACGGCTGCGACGTGCTCGCCAAGCTGACGATTCCCCAGGGCCAGCTCTCCCAGCGCCTTACTTATCGCTATAGCGCTGCCCCCTCGCCGGGCGAGGCGCACCTGTTCTTCATAATACGGCAGGGCCTGGGAGGGCTGCCCGAACCGTCCATAGGCGTTCCCCAATTCACCGGCGACCATGCTCAGCCCCACCTGGTCTCCCAACCCCTGGTAGCCGTGGTAGGCGCGTTGCAGCTTGGGCAGCGCCTCCGCCAGACGGCCACGCAAGCGCAGCAGCCGTCCCAGCCCCGCTTCCGCATGGATTGATAGAGCGAGCTGGTCCAGCCGCTCCGCCAGGTCGAGCGCCTCCAGCAGCACGGTGTCCGCCTCGTCCCATCGCCCGGCCGTGTCCAGCACCGCCCCGAGGTCAATCAGGACCGGCGTCCGGTCCTCTTCCGGGAGGAGGCGCAAGGCGGCGCGGAAGTGCGGCACCGCCGTGTCGTGGGCATAGATTCGTGTGGCGGCGCGCGCTGCCCTTAGGTAGTGCGGCGCCGCCTGCTCCGGCAGACCGCCTCGTTCCAGGTGGACGGCGATCTGGTCGCTCACCATATCGACATTGGAGGCATGAAGTGCGAGCAGGGCGGTTGCCACCCAGCGATGCAACAACCTGAGACGGGCCACACCCAGACTGTCGTACGCGATCTCATGCAGTTTGTCGTGGCTGAAGTGATAGCTCCGTGGGCTCTGGCTGCGTAGGATACCTCCCCCGGCCAGCTCATCCATGGCCGCGGCCAGCTCCACCTCGTCCATGTGGCTGGCCTGGGATAGAAGATCGAACTCGACCACCCGCCCCACCACCGCGCCAAGCTCGACCACCGTCCGGGCCGGCGGCGAGAGCAGCCCCAACCGCGCCTGGATCAGCGAGCGCACGCCAGGCGCCACCGAAGGTCGCTGGTCACCGTCCCCGGTGTAGTTGCCGGCGTTCAGGGTCTCTAATAGGAAGAACGGATTACCCTCGGTCTCCGCGAAGAGGGCGCGGGATCGGACGGGATCCAGCGCCTGACCGGTGGCCAGCTCGGCCAGGCGCGTGGTGGCGGTGGCGTCGAGCGGACCAACCGCAATCTCGGTCAGCCGGCCATCGCGGCGCAGATCGGGCCACAGTCCGGCCAGGGCGCTGGCGGCGCCCAGGCCCTCGGGCCGAAGACCACCGACCAGCAGGATCTTCGCCGTGCGATCCCGTCGCAGCAGGAAGTGCAGCCACTGCAAACTGTCCGCATCGCACCACTGCAGATCGTCGACCACCAGCAGCAGCGGCGTGCGGCCGGCCAGAGCACGGGCCAGTGCCTCGAAGAGATGCGTCCGCTGGGCATCCCCGGTTCGCGAGAGTGGCGCCGGCAGCCCGGGATGGTCCTGCCGCACGCCGGGGAGCAGGCGGCTGATCTCGGTGAGCCAGATGGGATCGAGCGGCGGAAGCGGCCGGCTCTGCAAGAGGTCCGCCAGTGGGGCGTAAGCCAGCGTGCCTTCCGCCGGATAACAGCGGGTGGCCAGCGTGGGAATGCCCTGCCGCGAGGCCCAGGTCAGCAGCTCCTCGATCAGGCGCGTCTTGCCGATTCCTGGCTCGCCGCGCAGCAAGGCGGCCTGTGGTCCGCTCGTCGTGGCTGCGCGCCAGACGCGCAGCACCTGGTCCCACTCGGCGTCGCGCCCCACCAGGGCCAGGGCCCGGTCCGGCGCGGCCGGCGGCGCCGCTTCCCGCAGCAGGCGCTCGTACGCCAGCCGCGTGTCCGGCGACGGCTCAATGCCGAGGTCGCGCTCGAGAGCGGCGACACAGAGCTGGAAGGTCTGCAGGGCTGCCGTGCGATCGCCGCTGATCGCCTGCAGTCGCATCAGGGCCACATAGGTCTGCTCGTGGGCCGGTTCGTGCCGCAGTCGAATCCGGGCATACTCCGTGGCCGTCCGGTAGTCGCGCGACTGCTCCGCCAGACGGATACCGTCATCGAGCAGCGCCAGAAAGCCCTGATGGAACCGTTCCCGCTCGGTCAGGAGCCAGTCGTCCCAGCATCCTGGCAGGAGCTCCCCACGGTAGAGGGAGACGCCCCGAGCCACGCTCTCCGCTGTGCGCGCCCCCGCCAGCACCGCTTCAAACTCGGTGACATCGAGCGTATAGCGGCTATCGCCCCGCCAGGTCACCTGATTGCTATCGGCGGCAAGCCAGCGATCGGGGTCGGGCAACGCCAGGCGGAGATCGTGCAGCACTTTACGCAGGTTGCCCAGCGACTGTGCCTCGGAACTGTCCGGCCAGAAGTGAAAGGCCAGGCGAGCACGCGACTGGGGCACGTCGGGATGCAGGATCAGGTAGGCCAGCAAGGCCTGCAGCCGCCGACCACCAAGCGACGAGACCGGCGCCTCACCGTGGAGCATGCGGAACTGTCCGAGCAGCGAGACGTGAAGCGAAACCATGAACGGCACACGATATCCGGTGGTGACTATGACAGATTTTCGTTGCAGTATACCCCAGCATGAAACGCTTTTGTAACGGCAGCCAGTATACGCTGGTCCCGCATGGCGACACGCCGGGGAGGCGTGCAGGTCCATTTCAGCTCCATATTCGCGCAAGGAGGAGACCATGACCGATCAAAGACTCTCTGCCACCGTCCGTCGGTGCGCGCTGCCGCCGGCAGCGCGCACTGTGAGTGGGTGGGCCATCCCGACCGGGCAGGTGGCAGCCCGCCATCTGCCCGTGGGGCGTGCGGGGCTCGCTGGATGCGGGCGAGAGGAGAGGTGGACATGAACCGGACACGCGTGACACGAGGGCTGGCGGTGGCACTGCTCCTGACCGGGGGGATGAGCGGCCTCGGTGGGGCGACGCCCTTCGGGACGATCCCGTCCGCTCTGGCGGCCTCAACCATCTCCTTCGCGCCTCAGGCAACCTATGTCGTGGGGAACAGCCCGATTAGGGTGGCGATTGGGGACTTCAACGGGGATGGACATCCCGATCTCGCCGTGGCCAACAGAGGCTCCGGGACGGTGAGTGTGCTGCTGGCCAAGGGCGACGGGACCTTCGGCGCCCAGACCACCTATTCCGTGGGGGGCAGCCCTAATGGTGTGGCGATTGGGGACTTCAACGGGGATGGACATCCCGATCTCGCCGTGCCCAACCTCAGCGACCGCACGGTGAGTGTGCTGCTGGGCAAGGGCGACGGGACCTTCGGCGCCCAGACCACCTATCCCGTGGGGGGCAGCCCTGATGGTGTGGCGATTGGGGACTTCAACGGGGATGGACATCCCGATCTCGCCGTGACCAACTTCGGCGACGGCACGGTGGGTGTGCTGCTGGGCAAAGGCGACGGGACCTTCGGCGCCCAGACCACCTATCCCGTGGGGCCGAGCCCACAGGATGTGGCGATTGGGGACTTCAACGGGGATGGACATCCCGATCTCGCCGTGCCCAACTTCGGCGACGGCACGGTGAGTGTGCTGCTGGGCAAGGGCGACGGGACCTTCGGCGCCCAGACCACCTATCCCGTGGGGAGCGGCCCTTTTGGGGTGGCCACTGGAGACTTCAACGGGGATGGACATCCCGATCTCGCCGTGACCAACTCCAGCTCCGGGACGGTGAGTGTACTGCTGAGCAGAGCCAATCCCACTGCCGCATCGGTCTCACGCTTCAGGGTCTCGCATAGGGGCCACGGCCTGCTCTTCCACTGGCGGCTGGCATCGGCCTCGGGCATCGTCGGGTTCAGGCTCCTGGCGCATGGCCGGCGGGTGACGAGCCACCTGATCCCGGTTCACGCCAATCAGGTCTACCGGGTCACGGTCCGCACGTCTCCTGCCGGTCCCTACACCTTGCGAGTGCTCTTCAGCAGTGGTCGCACGGCCACGGTCCATCTGCTTGGGCCTCGGTGATCTGACCCGCGTGGCTGCACGACTCGTCCACGCTCTCCACGGTCGGGCCACGCCCTTGTTCGGGCGTGGCCTCCTCCCTCTCCCAGCGCCGTGGGGCCGCCTGCCTGTGCCCCCCGCAATGGCGGGGTATCCCCAGCGCCGCAGGGCTGGACAGGCCGCCCAACGGCGCTGGGGAACGGAATGGTCCGAACTCGTGTCCAAGTTGAACGCACGGGCGGCCAGTTGATCGGATAGCAGCCAACCAGGCGGCGACCACGCCGGTGCACTAGCCATTGCCGTCGCAGTGGACAGCTCGGGGGATGTCTATGACGTGGGAAATATCGACTTCCCCACCTGTCCCCAGGTGCGGAATCGTGCAGCGGTTTACGCAGGGTGCCAAGCAGCTGTGCCTCGAAACTGCCCGAGCAGCGAGACGTGAAGCGACAGCATGAACGGCACACGATATCCGGTGGTAACGAGACAGCTTTTCGTTGCCAGTCTACCCCAGTTTGTAACGCTTTTGTAACGGCAGCCTGTGTACGCTGGTCCCACTGCGGATCCAAGACCGGCGGCGAGGAGGCGAGCACGCCGGAGTGTACTGATTGACAGCGCCCGATCTTCCCCCTTTCCGGTCCCGAATCGATGTCGTGTCCTCTATCCCTCAGGAGACTGTAATGACCATGACCCGCCCGGCGAGCGTCCTTGCCCTGCTCGCGCTGCTCCTCGCCACCCTGACCGCTCGCGCCACAGTGCTTCGTCCAGGCGCACAGACACTCGCGCTCGGCAACGGGGTGGCGCTGGCCGCACCTCCGTCCGCTCGCCCCACCCTGGCCGGCGCCCGTGCCGACTATGGCCGGCTGCCGCTAAGCTTCGAACCCAACCGTGGCCAGGTGAGCAACCGTCAGGTTCGCTACCTGGCACACGGCGCCGGCTATTCCCTCTACCTGACCGATCGCAGCGCCATCATCGCCCTGCGGGGTTCGACCCAGCGCTCGGTGGTGACCCTGCAGTTCCAGCACACCTCCGGTGCTCCCCGCTTCCAGGCATCGAACCCTCTGCCCGGCCGGGTGAACTACTTCCTGGGGAACACTCCCAATCGCTGGCACACCAACATCCCGACCTACGCCCGCGTGAGCGAACAGCAGCTCTACCCAGGCGTGAGTGCCGTGTACTACGGGCATGCCGGCCGGCTGGAGTATGACCTCGTGCTGCAGCCGGGTGCGCATCTCCCCGCGGATGCGCTGCGCATCGGGGGAGCAGGGAAGCTGCACCTGGATCGAGCAGGGAACCTGCTGCTGGGTGAGAGTGTACGTCTGAACGCACCGTCGATCTATCAGCTGGTTGGGGGCATCCGCCGAGCAGTGGACGGGAAGTATCAACTAACCGGACACAACCAACTCGGGTTCCGTTTGGGCCAGTATGACCATCGCTACCCAGTGGTGATAGATCCGGTGCTGGTCTACAGCACCTACCTAGGCGGCAGTAATTCTGAGTTTGCCACTGCCATCGCGGTAGACGGCTCGGGTGATGCCTATATCGCGGGATACACCGCCTCCTCCGACTTCCCCACCTGCCCGACCAAGCAGCCCAGTCAGACCGACGCCTGTGCCAGCAACAGCGGTACCACCCTCCAGACCACGTTGACGGGAGGCCAAAACGCGTTCGTAGCCAAGCTGAACCCAACGGGGAGTGCGCTGCTCTACAGCACCTATCTCGGTGGCAGTCAGATTGACCAGGCCAACGCCATCGCCGTGGACGGCTCGGGAGATGCCTATGTCGCGGGATTCACCTCCTCCTCCGACTTCCCCACCTGTCCAACCAAGCAGCCCAGTCAGACCGACGCCTGTGCCAGCAGCAGCGGTACCACGCTCCAAACCACGAACAAAGCGGGAACGAATAGGACGCCGTTCGTCACCGAGCTGAATTCCGCAGGAAGTGCGTTGATCTACAGCACCTACCTCGGCGGCAGCAGCGGAGGCTTCGGTAACGAGGCCTACGCCATCGCGGTGGATAGCTCGGGTGATGCCTACGTCGCGGGAGACACCACATCCACCGACTTCCCCACCTGTCCGACCAGGCAGCCCAATCAGACCGATGCCTGCGACGCCGGCAATACCACCACTACCCTCCAGACGACGAACAAGACAAATAACGGCAACGTGACTGCTTTCGTGGCCAAGCTCTCTCCCGCCTCGGGGGTCACCGCGGCTCGCGTCTCCCGCTTCACCGTCAGTCATCACGGTCGCACCCTGCTCTTCCGCTGGCGGATGGCGCTCCAGTCCGGGGTGCTCGGCTTCGATCTGTTCGCCGGCCAGCATCGGCTCAACGCCCACACCATCCCGGCGCATCGCGCCGCCGCCTATCGCTTCAGCACCGGCCGGCGGGGTGATGCACCCTTCACCCTCCACGTCCTGCTGGCCGGCGGCGGCCAGGTCACACTGTCGATCTAGGAGACCATCATGACCATGACCCGACCGGCGAGCCTCCTTGCCTTGCTGGCCCTGCCGGTCGGTGCCCTGGCCACTCGCGCCACAGTACTTCGTCCAGACGGACAGACACTTGCTCTCGGCAACAGGATGGCGCTGGCCGCACATCCGTCCGCTCGCCCCACCTTGGCCAGCGCCCGGGCCGAGTATGGCCGGCACCCACGAACATGACATCTCCACTGACGACGTGGGAGGGTGACATAGACACTGACCTGCCACAAACAGCATTAACAGCGACGCGGCGTCGCTATGAACCGACGACCGCATTCACGATCTGACGAACGACGCGAACCGCGGGAGCCAGGACGCCTGGGATGTACATCGGTCACCTGTCCCAGGCCGAGCTAATGGTGAATCCATACCGCGCTGGATCGCTTCAATCAATGGAGTTGTGCCGCTCGATGGTATCGAGGGTCAAGGCTCAGGATAAATCAGATCACTTCAAGCCGCCCGATCGGCCGATCGCTCTTCGACTATCAGCGCCTCGCGGCTGTAGCCAAGCGACTCGTAGATCGCGATCAACTCGCGTAGATCGGCGTCCGAATCGATGTAATGGTAGGCGAGCGTGCTGTTGCGTGCGCCTTTCACTTTGAGAACGTACATAGAAACCTTTCGGCGGAAGAGATCCGCTCCTGACTCTCGGGATATGCAAGATTGAGCCCGTACCTGGCCGGCTCTCACAGCTACAACGGCTCACCGGGTCGAATTGTAACGTGAGCTGCAGGCCCTGGTGCGTAGCGTACCACATAATGGGAGGTCGAAGGACGCAATGCAGCGTTCTGGGCGTAGTTTGGCAGTGTGGAGATATACCGTGTTTCGACCGCTTGACCGTTTTATAGAGGGACAACAATGGCTGGATTCGCTTGGCGGGACCTTGCAGCCCAAGATCAACGGCCTCTTTGCCGGAAAGGCCGGGAAACCGATCAAGAACGCGCTCAACGGAACCTGGCTGGGCCATCCCCTTCATCCGGCCATCACCGATGTGCCGATCGGGGCCTGGGTCTGTACCTCCATCCTGGATGCGCTGGGCTCCGCCAATAACGATACGTCGCTACAGCGTGCGGCCGATGTCACCCTGATAACCGGCCTGGCCAGCGCGGTCGGCGCCGCTTCCACCGGCTGGACGGACTGGAGCGATACCTATGGGAAGGATCGCAAGCTGGGACTGCTGCACGGCATGACCATGGGAACGGTGGTCGTGATCTACGTGGCATCGCTGGTAGCACGCCTCACCGGATCACGCAGTACCGGCACCAAGCTGGCAAATGCGGGACTGCTGCTGGCTTCGGCCGGAGCGTATCTGGGCGGCGATGAGGTCTACGACCTGGGCTATGGGATCAACCACACCGCGTTTGAGCAGGGACCCAGTGACTACACCGCAGTGATGGCCGAGGCGGAGTTGCAGCCAAATACTCCCACCAAGGGGCAGGCCAAGGACGTGCCGGTGCTGCTGGTGAAACAGGACAACCAGATCTACGCGCTGGGCGATACCTGTGTGCACGCGGGCTGCTCGCTGTCCAGTGGCCGGATTGACGGCCACAGTATCATCTGTTCGTGCCACGGCTCTCAGTTTGACCTGCGAGATGGCAGCGTGATGACCGGTCCCGCCACCATGCCCGAGCCGGCCTACGAGGTGCGCGTCCAGAATGGGGTGATCGAGGTAAAGCAAGCGTAACCCCGTTGATGGGGAACGTTAGGTGCCGGCCATCGCACCCTCACCCCCCGACCCTTCTCCCGCCCGCGGGAGAAGAGAGGTTTCGGGCGAAGACCCTGCCTAAAGAAGCTCCCCCTCGCCCGCGGGCGGGAGAGGGGGCCGGGGGGGTGAGGGTGCGTCGAGGCGCCCTCACCCCCTTCATGCCACGATTACGCCGCCTGCGGCACCGGCTGAGCCGGCGCCACCTGCACCACACCATCCTGCATGGTGAGTCGAGCCTGTTGTCCGGCCTGCAGCGTGCTGCTCAGGATCGCGTCCGCCAGAGCATCGTCGATGTGGTTCTGGATGGCACGGCGCAGCGGACGGGCGCCGTAGGCCTCGTCGTAGCCCTCGGCGATCAGGAAATCGCGTACCTCGCCGGCGATGTCGAGCTCGATATTCTGTTCCGTCAGGCGCTCGGCGACTGCTTCCAGCAGCAGGTCGACGATCTGGCGCAGGTTTTCACGCGTCAGCGCGTCGAACACCACCACCTGATCGATGCGGTTCAGGAACTCCGGGCGGAAGGCGCGTTTCAAGCCCTCTAACGCCTTGTCACGAAGTTCGTCATGGGCCGCCTCGTCGCCGCCCAGCGCAAAGCCGATGCGTGCCGCACGGCGGAGTTGGTCGCTGCCGACATTGGAGGTCATGATCACCACCGTGTTCTTGAAGTCCACGGTGCGGCCCTGGCTATCGGTCAGCCGGCCATCGTCCATGATCTGGAGCAGCGCGTTGAACACCTCGGGATGCGCCTTCTCGATCTCGTCGAAGAGCACCACCGCGTAGGGGCGGCGACGCACTGCCTCGGTGAGCTGGCCTCCGTCGTCGTGGCCGACATAGCCGGGAGGGCTGCCAAACAGGCGGGAAACACTGTGCGGCTCCATGTACTCGGACATGTCCAGCCGAATCATGGCATCCTCGCCACCGAACAGCTCCCTCGCCAGGGCGCGCGCCAGTTCAGTCTTGCCGACACCGGTCGGCCCCAGGAACAGGAAGCTGCCAATCGGGCGCTTGGGGTCCTTCAGGCCGGCCCGCGAGCGACGGATGGCCTTGGAGACCGCGCCGATGGCCTCATCCTGGCCGATGACGTGCTGGTGCAAATCCTGCTCCAGGTTCATGAGATCCTGTCGCTCGGACTCGAGCATCTGGGTTACCGGCACGCCGGTCCAATCCTGGACCACGCGGGCCACCAGTTCGGGCGTGACCACCAATGGCGCCGCCTCGGATATGGTTTCGCGAGCGGTTTCCAGCTCGGCTAGCAGCAGCACCTCGTGCTGGCGCAATTGCGCGGCGCGTTCGTAATTCTCGGCCAGCGCCGCCTGCTCCTTTTGTTGCTGAACCACGGCTGCTTTCTGCTCCAGGGCGGCCACGCCCTCCGGGCCTTCCCCGCTCTCGCTGGCGTCGATCCGCAGCGCCGCGGACGACTCATCGAGCACATCGATGGCCTTGTCCGGGAGGAAACGGTCGTTGATGTAGCGGTCGGACAGGGTGACGGCTGCCACCACGGCCTCATCGGCGATCTGGACCCCGTGGTGCTTCTCGTACTCCGACCGCACCGCAATCAGCATGTCGATCGCCTCCTCGATGGACGGCTCGCCGACCAGGACCGGTTGGAAGCGTCGCTCCAGCGCGGAGTCTTTTTCCACGTGCTGCCGGTACTCGTCCAGGGTGGTGGCGCCGATGCAGCGCAGCTCACCACGAGCCAGCGCCGGCTTCAGCATGTCGGCGGCGCCCACCGCGCCTTCCGCGGCGCCGGTGCCGACGACCGTGTGCAGTTCGTCGATAAAGAGGATAATCTCCGGATTATCCCGCACCTCGGCCAGGATGGCCTTGACCCGCTCCTCGAACTGGCCGCGGAACATGGCCCCAGCCACCATACCGCCCAGATTGAGCGAGATGATGCGCTTACCCAACAGAGCAGAAGGCACGTTGCCCTCCACGATGCGGCGCGCGATGCCCTCGACGATGGCGGTCTTGCCGACGCCAGGCTCGCCGATCAGTACCGGGTTGTTCTTCTGGCGGCGGGCTAGTACGGTGATCACGCGACGTACCTCACGGGCGCGGCCGGCGGTCGGGTCCAGCTTGCCGTTCTCGGCTTCGCCGGTCAGGTCGCGGCCAAAGTGATCCAGCGCTGGGGTCTTGCTCTGCGGCGCCTGGCGCTCGGCGGTAGCCGTGCCGGGCGCCCCGCCGTTCGCGCTGGGCGGTCCGCCGGCCTGACCGAAGATCGAGCCCAGCGGCGTGCCGCCGAAAGCGGCGCCCTCGCCGCCCATGATCTCCTGGGCGCAGCTCTGGCAGAAGTAATGCTGCTCGCGGCGCCCCCCATTGATACTGTCGAGGCGTACGCGCGCGTCGTTGATTTTACATTTTTCACAAGTAGGCATGAGATTCAAAAATCCTTTCTCAGACCCGAGAGTCGCACGACCGGGGTCTTCCCGGCCGTCGCCTGGGCGGCTGCGCCGCTTCGTAGGCGGCCAGCACCTGCTCGGGGGTAACGTGCTCGCCCGCCTGCACCAGGTAGGCCCGCGTCCACACTGCCGGAATCTTCGTCATCTCTTGGAATTCATGACGCAGGCAGTGCGAGGAGTGAGCTTTAAACTGGCAGACGATGCGATGCGGTGACAGAATAGCCGACGCCGACACCGCGACGTACACACGATCCGGGAAGACCACCAGATCCTCCACGGTTATGTCGAGTTCTGCCGCGCGTTCGCGGATCAACTCGTACAGTCGCTGCGCGGCCCTACCGATCAAGCACGGCTTGGCGCGCATTGGACCCCAGACAAAGTGGTACGTAACGCGCTGTTCCATGTGTAATCCTGTAGATGCTAGCCATTCAGCTACAGAATTATAGCACGTCTTCGGGTCACATTGTGAGATAGATTGAGCGCCAAGTTATCAAGTGCTGCCAGCTTTGTTGCCGAGCGGTGCCCGCAATAATGCGTAGAATCGGTCTTCAGATCGTCCGCAGGAGGCTCCGCGCGCAAGCGTCGGCGCCGGCCAGTCCCACGGAAGTACCATGCGGTGGCATCTCGTCGAACGGAGATCCCCGAACGGGGCACAGGACCAGCGTCCGCCTGACGCACTCCTCCCCAGCGCAGCGCCGTTGTCACCTGCACCCGAATCCGGTCTCCCACCGCGGAGGGGAGCAGGGAAGCCCAACCACGGGTGGCTCGACCACCCCACTGCGCCAAGGCAGTCGAAGGGCAGCATGGTGGGACGGCCCAGGACCGGCGCTGCCGCGCGGTCCTTCCCTTGACGGTCTGAAGACCAATACGGTTGACTTAAGAGAATGGCGGATTCCCCGCCAAGGGGCGTCACACGCGCCTCCGTCTTGCACCGGCATCACATGGGAGGCCGAATACTCACTCGCACAGCCGGAAGTGCTGGCCTGCGGGCCAGTCCCGGCCAGGACGGCCGGGCTACCGGACGGAGACGACACGAGGGTGGGCCTACCGGTCGGTCGTACTCGGTCGATAGCGGCGGGTAGCCCGTCCGCTTGTCGGCGGGATCGGCCCGCAGGCCGACACCATGGTTTCGTTCGGCGAGGACGTCCGGGTTACGGGCACAGTGGCATACATCGGCTTGAGAGCCGCTTAAGTCAACCGTATTGGTGTGAAGACCAATTCTACGGTCGATCGTAGCCGGGGCCGCAAAGCGCTGCGGTCACACCGTCACCACATTGTCCGCTCATGAACGCCTCGAAGCGTGCATTCCTGGTCAGCTACCAAACAGCATGGCTATTCCCACGCTAGTAATTGTGACGGAACCGCCGGCCACTGGGGAAACCACCCTGGCGCGTCGGCCTGGCAACGGACCTGGAGTTACCGCTCATCACCGAGGACGATATAAAGGAAAGACTATTCGACGACCTGGAATGGAACCTGCCATACCTACAACCGTGGATCGACCGGCTCGCTCTCCAACGCCAGCACACCAAACACGCATTCGTGTACGCGCCGCAGTGGCTCGTTCCGAACGAAGCGCTCCAGAGCCTCGATCCCGAGGGCAAACTCGCGTTGCGCCAGCGACCGCTTGAGAGAGAGGCCGCGCTTTCGTAGCCGCTCCATGTTTTGCGGAAGGGTGTACTCCGGTCCGTAGATGATCCGCAGGTACTCGCGTCCACGGCACTTTACTGCCGGTTGAACCAGGCCGCGCCGGCCGCGAGCGACGAAGCTCAACGGCTTGACCACCATGCCCTCGCCGCCGCGCTCCGTCAACGCCTCCCACCAAGCGACTGCTGCCCGCTCGCTCAGCGGGTCGCTCAGATCCACCACCTGAAACGGCGTGGCCAATAACACCTCCGGGTCGTGCCGGCAGATCTCAGCCAGCGTCGCCATGTGCCAGCGATGGTCCTGATCGGCGTGTACCCGGTTCTCACTGGCCAGGAGATGGAATGGCGCCAGCTGGTAGTCCGCAATCGAGGCAGCCGGCCAGCAGTAGTGCTGATACGCCGCCACAAACCGGTCGGCCAGAGCCAGGCGTTCCGCCTCCCGCCCCAATTCCTGTTCCACGTCCAGCCCGCGGGCCGCAGCCTGGGCAAGGGCAGTTCGGCTCGCTGTTAGTCCGGCGTGAGCCGCGGCGCCAACGGCGGCGTACTGCTGCCGGATCAACTCCTGTGCCTTGGCGGACCACGGCATGAGCTCGCAGTCCAGGCACACCCAGTCAGTCTCCAGCCGCTCCCACATGCCGGCAGCGGTCAGGGCCTGGCGCACCCGCGCCAGCAGATCCGACTCCAGTGAACGATCTTCAAAAAAGCGCCGGCCGGTGCGCGTGTAGACGATCCCGGCGCCGTCAACGGCGCCAAAGCGGGCCTGTGCCGCCGCGGCATCGCGGCAGACCACCACCACGGCGCGCGAGCCCATGTGCTTCTCTTCACACACAACTGTAGCCACACCCTGGGCTCGGTAGTAAGCAAACGCCTCGGCGGGGTGTTCCAGCAGGTCCGGCCGGGCACTGGTCTCGCAGGGCGCCATGGCGGGCGGCAGGTAGATAAGCCACCGGGGATCGGCGGCGAACCGCGTCATCACCTCCAGCGCGGGAATCGCGTTCTCTTCGCGGATAGTGACACTGTTGGCCAGGCGGGTCTGAACCAGCCGTTTCCCCAGCACGTCGTCGAGGTCCAGCATATCGTCGTGCTGCTGCTGGGCGCTGAGGGGAGCGTGCTCCTCGGCGGGCAACCCCGGTCTGACCGGCTCCAGGAAGGGCCTGACCGGCGTATAGTAGGTGTGGTTCGCGGGGACCGATACCAACTCGCGCTCCGGATATCGCAGCGCGGTGAGCCGGCCGCCGAACACGCAGCCGGTATCGATGTTGATGGTGCCGTTCAGCCACTCCGGCCCAGGAACCGGCGTGTGGCCATACACCACCAACGCCTGGCCTCGGTAGTCGGCGGCCCAGTTATAGCGGACCGGCAGACCCATCTGGTCCGTTTCCCCGGTAGTTTCGCCGTACAGGGCGAAGGCGCGGACCGCGCCCGAGCCGCGTCCCTGCAACTCCTGCCGCATACCGGCGTGCGCCACCACCAGCTTGCCGGAATCGAACACGTAGTGGCTGACCAATGAATCGAGGAACCGCAGCGCCTCGGGAATAAAGCGCTCACGTTCGGCCCCTGGCAAGGCCTCGATCTGGCGCAGTGTGGCGTCCAGGCCGTGCGTCACCTGGACGTCACGTCCCTGTAGCTTGCGCATCAGCTTCATGTCGTGGTTGCCCGGGACGCACAGCGCATAGCCCGCCTCCACCATGTTTCGCGCCAGCCGCATGGTATCGATCACGCGCGGCCCACGATCGACCAGATCGCCCAGGAAGATCGCCTTTCGGCCGTCGGGATGCGCGTACACCGGCCCATCCCAGGGCGAGCCTTCAGATAGCGTCGCGGTGATCACGTAGCCCAACGCCGCCAGCAACTCCTCCAATTCATCGGCGCAGCCGTGAATGTCGCCAATCACATCGAAGGGACCGTGCTCGTCCCTCTTGTCGTTGTAGAGCGGCTCGCGCGTGATTTCGACGGCCTCGATCTCCTCCACCGAGGACAGCACGAACACATGGCGAAATCCCTCTCGCCCCAGGCCCTTCAGCGAGCGTCGCAGTTGCTGAACGTGCTGACGAGCGACGTGCGGCCCAAAGTCGCGATCCGGGCGCGCGCGATTGCGATCCTGGCAGAGGCGTTCGGGTAGGTTGAGGACGATGGCTACCGGCAAGCAGTGATACTCGCGGGCCAGCGCCACCAACGGTTTGCGTGACTCCGCCTGCACGTTGGTGGCATCCACCACCGTCAGCCGCCCGGCGGCGAGCCGTTTGGCAGCAATAAAGTGCAGCACCGCAAAGGCATCGTTGGTGGCCGTCATGTCGTTATCGTCATCCGACACCAGGGCGCGGCAAAAGTCGGATGACAGTACTTCGGTAGGCAAAAAGTGTTTGCGCGCAAAGGTCGATTTGCCGGACCCGGAGGCGCCGATCAGCACCACCAGCGACAGCTCGGGAAGAGATATGTTCACGCTAGACACGCTCAAAGACCGCCATCTGGGTGGGCGCGCCCAGCACCGGATTCTCCGGACCGATCGGTAAGAATCGCACTGCATACCCAAACTGCTGGCCGACCCGCTCGGCCCATTCCTGAAATTCCGCGCGTGTCCACTCAAAGCGATGATCGCGATGCCGAAATTTTCCCGCCGGCAGCGATTCCCAGGTCACGTTGTACTCTCGATTCGGCGTCGTGATAACCACCGTTCCCGGTCGGGCAAACTCAAATACCGCTCGCTCAAAGGCCGCGAGGCGAGGCGGATCGAGATGCTCGATCACCTCGACCACGGCAGCCGCGTCGTAGCCCTCGAGGCGACGATCGCGGTAGGTGAGCGATCCCTGGAACAGGGTTATGCGCTCCCGAGCCACCGGCGCCAGACGTTCCAGATGCAGCGCCGCGCCGGCGCGGTCCAGGGCGCGCTGGGACACATCCATGCCGGCGATCGTCACGAAGGAACCGTCCTCCAGCAGATCGCGCAGGAGACGCCCCTCGCCGCAGCCGAGATCGATGACCCGCTGGGCGCCGCTGGCCTGTAGGACCGCGAGCACCGCTCCCAGCCGCTGCTGGTTCAGGCTCATGCGCTGCTCCACGGCAGCCTCTTCCACGGCGTGCAGTTCCTCTACCTGGTCCGGGTCCGCCTCATCGACCAGCCGCGCCAGCGCTTCTCGGGTCAGCGAGCGGCAGTGTTTGAGATAGCGATCAGCAATCAGGTCGCGCTCGGGGTGCGCCGGCAGCCAGCCGGCGCCGTGCCGCAGCAACTTCTCCACTTCATCCGATCCCACCCAATAGTGCTTGGCATCGTCCAGCACCGGGATCAGCACATAGAGGTGAGAGAGCAGGTCACAGAGCCGCACCGTGTTCTCCAGTTCCACGGTGAAGTATCGGCTGTCCCCCCACTCCGGGAACCGCGCGTCCAGCGAATGTCCTTCCAGAGTCACGCGGTACCCGAGCGGCTCGAAGAGGCGCCGCAAGACGGCCTCGCCCCCACGGCACGGTACCACGCCCAGGCACGCACGCAACGGCAGTGGCGTATCCGCCAGCTCTGGCCGCTCCTTGCTGCGCCCGGCGAGCGCGCTTCCGAACACCTGGGCAATGGCCACGCTGAGGAACGAGGATGCCACGTACGGGCGGTCGTTGACATACTGATCGAGCAGACCATCTCCGCCCCCCGGTCTACCGCGCACCAGCCCCACCGGGTCGATGTCGAGCAGCAGACAGGCGGTACAGCGTTCCGGCTCTGCCTCTGGATAAAAGACCTGCGCCCGGCCAAATGACAGCGGGAACGACTGAAAGCGCGCCGGATTCTTGGCCAGCAGGAAGCCAAGGTCGGTAGCCGGTGCGTGGGTGGTGGTAATAGAGAGAAGCACGCTGGTGTCTCCCGGTCTGGCGTCGGCGCCCAGTGAGTTGCTAGACGGCTTCCGCTGCGTCTCGGGCTTGACCAAGCAACTCGGCAACTGAGTGAAAATACGAGCCGTGGGTTCGCTGCAGTGCTTCCCTGGAGGCAGCCTCAAACAGCACGATATCCTGATCGCGATGCGCGCGAAGAGCTTCCCGCTGGGCTTCGAGCCGGAACCCTTCCGCGGCAGCGCGTTCCCTGTCCGAGTACTCGCGAAACTCGACTATCTTCTGAGCCGGCCGATCGTAGATCAGTACGAAAAAGCTCATGGTGGCAATGGTTCCTTTAGATTAAGAATGGCTGTATCCAGCAATTTGATGAATTCTTCACGAAAATGCCTCAGTTCCGCAGGTACGTCAAGGGGATGCACCTGCTGTTCCGCCGTCTCCAGAATCGCTATTATGTCGCTGAAACCTTTCAGGGTAAGGCGAAGGGCAGGAGCGCCTTCCCCATACTTCGCCCCCGGGCTGATCCGGTCAATCGCCTCGCTGAGATCCGCCCACCGGTGCTGCAGGATCGTTCGCATTTGGACTTCGACTGTACCACGTTCTCCCTTTCGTAGCACGTGAAGGGCGCGATAGCCGTGCATCGGGGCATGCCGGCGATCAATGATCTTCCACTGGTCGTCACTCGGAAGGTGAGAGCGGACGGCCTCCTGCTCTGCGATATCCGCCACGACCACTCGGAAGCCAACAAGATCCTGAATGGCTGTGAGCCTGGTTGACTGTCGCTGCAGCTTCGCGACTGTCGAACGAAGCTGCTTGTAGCGCACTGTGGGTTCGTAGATACGGCCGGGGAGGGCTGCAAGAAACGCCAATTCCACCTGACTGCTTGTTTCATGCAAGTCGCCCGTTAAGGATGCCTGGAATCGCGCCAGCAAGTCGAGGTCCTCATCGGAGAGAGGCCCGCCGGCGCGAAGTCGTTCGCCTAGCTTGTCTATCTGGCTTCGCGTAAACGAAGGATCGACCCCAGTCATGACAATGGCATTCTCATGCAGCCACACTCATCCCCATCCTCGGCTCACCGTCGAGACGTGCACCACGGCGCCTTGCGCTTGTCCATGATATACGGGCTCAACTCACAGTCATCCGACTGCCCGCTCAAGAGCCCGCATTGAAGGGGACCATAGATAGAAGGAACAATTGCCCTCCACTCGGGGGCCATTTGGCCGGTGTGCTCGCGGCTGTTTGGGGTGATGATACAGCTATCAAACATCACCATTTGCCGGCGAGATCTCGTCGAGAAGGGAGCAGACCATGGCATCGACCCACGACACCTCAGGAGGAGAGCAGAGCATCGCCTCGATTTCCGCGTTGCAGGCCCAGGCCTGGGCTGCCTGGAATGCGAGCTATCACACGCCGGCCCGCGAGGCCTATCGTACGCTCGGCAACACCCTCTACCAGCAGGACGTCCACGAGCGCATCGAGAGCCTTTTCGCCCGCCTCGATCAGCAGAACAATGAACTCGATCGGCATCTTTGTGGGGAGGCCGCGTAGGACATACCGCGCGGTTCTGCACATCACGGCTTGGGTGCGCCGCACCGCGTCAGGCGCTCCAGAAGCCTACAATGAGATGTGACCATCATCGACACTTTGCAGCGTCCGCTGCACGACCTACGCATCTCCGTGACCGACCGGTGTAACTTTCGTTGCACCTACTGCATGCCGCGCGAGGTGTTCGGACACGATTTTGCCTTTCTGCCGCGCCAGGACCTACTCTCCTTCGAGGAGATTACCCGGCTGGCGCGGCTCTTCGTCGGGCATGGCGTGGAAAAGATTCGTCTTACCGGCGGAGAACCGCTGCTGCGCAAAGACCTCGAGCACCTCATCGCCATGCTCCGCGGCATCGACGGTCTGCGGGACCTGACGCTCACCACCAATGCCTCGCTGCTGCCACGCAAGGCAGAGGCGCTCAAGGCGGCCGGCCTCCAGCGCATCACGGTCAGCCTGGACTCGCTGGACAACCAGACCTTTACCGCCATGAACGATGTCGGTTTCCCGGTAGACCGCGTGCTGGCCGGCATCGAGGCAGCGGATCGGGTAGGACTGAACCCAATCAAGATCAATATGGTGGTGAAAAAGGGCGTCAACGACCACCATGTGTTGGAAATGGCACGATACTTCCGCGGCACCGGCCACATCGTCCGCTTTATCGAGTTCATGGACGTGGGGCACACCAACGGCTGGAAGATGGATGAGGTCATGCCCTCGGCTGACATCATCGACGCCATCGGGGCCGAATGGCCGCTGGAGCCGGTCAATCCCAACTATCCCGGTGAGGTGGCTAACCGGTATCGCTACCTCGACGGTCAGGGCGAGATCGGCGTTATCGCCTCAGTTACCCAATCGTTCTGTGGCGGCTGCACCCGGGCCAGGCTCTCCGCCGAGGGCAAGCTCTTCACCTGCCTCTTCGGCGTGAAGGGCCACGACTTCCGTGCGCTGCTGCGCGAGGGCAAATCTGACGAAGAAATCGCTGCCTTCCTCCGGATCGTGTGGCGCGGCCGCACCGACCGTTACTCCGACCTGCGCTCCGCCGGAACGATCGATCTTCCAAAAGTAGAGATGTCGTACATAGGCGGCTAGCGTGCGGTCGCTCATCACCTACCAATGAACCGCGCACGCGGCCCTATGCTGTTGGCGAATCCCTCTCCTCATCGCCTGGCTCAATCTCCTGCTCCGCCATCTGCGCATACCGTCCCTGATGGAACAGCAGCGGCGGCATCTGGTGGTTGGCGCCGAGCGCCACCACCTGGCCGATAAAGATAATGTGGTCACCCGCCTCGTGCGTCGCCACCAGCCGGCAGTCGAAGTAGGACGCACTGCCATCGATCACGGGTGAGCCAGTCGCCGCGCGCCAGTGCGGAATACGGTCGAACATCTCGGCGCCACGTGGCCGGTCGCTTGAGGCGAAGTAGCGAGAAAGTGTCTCCTGGTGGTGGCCCAGCACGTTCACCGCGAAACAGCCGTTTTCACGGATTCGCCGGCCACCCTCAGTGCCATCGACCACGCACACCAGCACCAGCGGCGGCTCCAGCGACACCGAGGAAAAGGCATTGGCCGTCATACCGTAGGGATGATCGGCGCCCTGCGTGGTAATCAGCGTAACACCGGTCGCGAAACAGCCCAGGGCGTCTCGAAACTCGCGGGTGTCGAAGGCCTGGCCGGCGGCATGAGAGGTGGTCACGATGCGATGCTAGTCGAAAGAGGTCAGGCTTCGAACCTACCTCACCAGCGCGCCGCCATCCCGCGCTCAGGCACCCAGCCGGAACGGCGGGTATTGATCGGTAAGTCCCAAAAAGTAGCCGCTGGTCCGCATCGACCAGCGGAGATAGCCGGTTGTGAAGGAGTACGCCCAACGCGGATACTGGCCGATGAAGAGGACTGGGATCCAGGATACAAGTTGCATGAGCACCGTAACCAGACCGAGGACGCTCGCCGCGATGAAGTGGGGAATGAGGATGATCAACTTGATGACAAAGCCGGCGAGCGGAATCGCCCACAGGCGATTGCTCTCCTCCGGGCGCTCGAAGAGGACGCGCACCGGATAGCCATCGTCATCGTCGCTACCCAGGGCAAACGGTGGATACTGATCGGTAAGTCCAAACAGGTAAGCATACATCCGGCCTGACCAGCGCAACACGCCGGCCTCAAACGCGTAGAGGCCGGGCTGGAACTTGCCGCTAAAGAGGACCGGAGCCCAGGCGAATAGCTGAATGAGAGCCACGGCATAGGAGAGAACATTGACCGCGATACCATGCGGGATCAGCAAAACAACACGAATCAGCCAGCCGATAAGCGGAATCGCATACAGTTTACCCGGGCTTTCCGGGTAATCGGCCTGAAAATCAATGGGGTATGAGGACCTCGCATACGTCGACGCCCCACCCTGGTCACCTACCTGAGTTGCCATGAACATCTACCTCGCACCTGATGGAAGACAGAAAAATAGGCTGATGCACATACCTGGCTTCCCTCCTTCGCGCCCAGCCGATCATCGGGAGTAAGCGTCGCGCCATATTTCAGTCGAGCGCGACATCTCTATGCCATTACGCCACTATAGACGACCAGAAGCTCACTGCCGTAACGAGTGCGCCGTCGCCATGGAGGAACGAGTGCGGAGTGGTACAGCGCGTATGATGCCGACCACGGGCCAGGGTTGCTGGGCTACAATCCGAAGGACTCACGAGGCAGCGTGCAACCAGACGCTATACAAGTCTCGTGCTGGGGAGAAGGGACAGCATGGCACAGCAGCAGTGGAAACAAGCTCCGACCATGGAGATCGACGAGAAGCGGAATTACACAGCGGAGATCGAGACCTCCGAGGGAACCGTCTTAGCGCGACTGTTCGCCTCCGAGGCGCCCCAGACCGTCAACAATTTCGTGTTCCTGGCCCGGCAAGGCTTCTACGACGGTGTCATCTTTCACCGCGTCATAGAAGGCTTCATGATCCAGACTGGTGATCCCACGGGCACCGGCCGCGGCGGTCCCGGCTACCAGTTCCGCGACGAACCGGTCAAGCGCACCTACACCCGCGGCATCCTGGCCATGGCCAACTCCGGCCAGCACACCAACGGCAGTCAGTTCTTCATCATGCACGGCAATGCCGGGCTACCCCCGAACTACACCATCTTCGGCGAGGTGACGGACGGCCTGGACGCAGTGGACAACATTGCGCTGACTCCCAAGAAACCGGGTGGAGAGGGCTCCGCCCCAGTCAACCCGCCACGCATCGAACACGTCACCATCAACGAGGCGTAACGAAGCTGCATCGCCTTCCTTTCCCCCTCCAGGCTTCATGAGCGGATAGTGTGGTGGGGGGTGCCCTCACCACTTCCGCCCGGCCACAATCCACCGTAGAATCGACCTTCAGGTCGTCCTGGGAAGGACCGCGCGGCAGCGCTGGTCCTGGGCCGTCCCACCATGCCACTCCTCGCCTGCGCTGGTGGAGTGGGATGGTCGAGCCACCCACGGGCGTGCTTCCCTGCTCCGCTCCGTGGTGGGAGACTGGACCCGTGTGCATGCGACCACCGAGCCTCGCCGGGGAGGAGCGTGTCATGCAGACGCTGGTCCTGTGCCCCCGGTCAGGGATCTCCGTCCTTAGAGATGCCGCGAAATGATGCTGCCGCGGTGCGCCCCGGCGCCGGCGCTTGGGCGCGGCGCCTCCAGCAGACAACCTGAAGGTTGTTGCTACGCATCCTGACGAGGACGGTGCGGCGTAAAACTGTCCGCTCATAAATCCTTTTTCTCAAGAACTCTCCCATCTCCCACTTCTAATGCTACGGTAAGGACATGGACGACGGGGTGAACGCAGCTATCGACCCGGCGGATGTCGGCATCGGGCGCCTCTTTTGGACCATTCCCGATGCGATTGTGGTGGGGGATGTAGAGAGTGGGCGCATCGTCCTCTGGAACCCAGCAGCAGAGTCTATGTTTGCCTACTCAGCGCAGGAAGCTGTCGGCCTTTCGCTGGAGGTCCTCATCCCTCCCGGTTTGCGTCAGCGCCACCGTGCAGGACTGGAACGGTATCGAGCCGGCGACCACGGCTCCCTCATCGAGACCCACCGCCCCGCCGAGCTACCCGCGCTGCGCAGGGATGGGCAGGAACTGACCGTCGAACTGACCTTGAGTCCGCTCGAAGTTCCGGGCCAGTCGAAATCCTATGTCGTGGCCAGCATCCGCGACATCACGCAGCGTGCTCAGGCACAGGCGGAGGTGCGTGCCCTCAACGCGGAGCTTGAACGACGCGTCGAGGAACGGACGGCACGTCTGGAGGCAGTGGCGGCCGAACAGCGCGCGATGCTCCGGCAGATGGCAGAGGGCGTGATCACCGTCGATGCCACCGGTAGCGTCACCTTTGTCAATGACGCGGCGACCCGCATGATGGGACCCGTAAAGCTGGGAAGCCGCCTCGACGCGCTGGTCTCGTTTTTCCAGATCCTGACGCCCTCCGGCCTGACGCATCCGCCCGAGCAGCTTCCCCTGGCTCGCGCGTTGCGGGGTGAGACGGTGGTCAATGCGCGCTGGCGCATGGGCCGGCCAGGCGGCGGCGACGAGCTTGTCATGGAGGCCAGCGCAGCGCCGGTTCGGGCTGATTCCGGGAACATACTTGGCGCCATCACCACCCTTCGTGATGTGACGGAACAAGTGCGGCTGGAACGCGAGAAGAACGAATTCCTATCCTATGTCGCGCACGAACTGCGCACCCCACTGACCATCATTCATGGTCAGGTGCAGCTCTTGCAGCGAGCGCCCCAGGACATGCCCACGGCGCTGCACCAGCGCCTCCAAACCATCAATCGTCAGAGTTCCCAGCTCGCGGTCCTAATTACTGACCTGCTCGACCTGGCACGCATCGAAACCGATCACATGCATTGCCGGCTCATGCCGCTCGACTATGCCCTCCTGGTCCGCTCGATCACCGAAGAGATGCGCCTCCTGCACCCGGACCACACCATCGACCTCGAGATCTCGAACAACTGCCGGATTATGGGAGATGCGCTCCGCCTTCGGCAGGTCATGATGAACCTGATCGATAATGCATTGACCCATGGGCCACGCGGCACTGCGGTCAAGCTGTCGGTCACAACCGATCTAGAGAGAATGACGACCTCGGTCCGCGACGAAGGACCGCCACTTCCAGCCGAGGAACGTGAACGGATCTTCGAACGGTTCCATCGCCGTCCCTCCGCCGCACGCCTGTACGCGGGCGGGCTGGGCCTTGGTCTGTCCATCAGCCGGGAGATTGCGGAGGCACATGGTGGGCGCCTCCAGGTCGTCGATGACGAACACTCCTGCTTCGCGTTCTCACTCCCCATCGCGTAAGGTACAGAGCCGGCGACCCGCACGGTAGGTACGGGTGGGTCACCCCAGGTAGTCCCCAAAGAGTCAGCCCCGGAGGGAGCCGCCGCGGTAGCTGGAGAGGCTGGCCAGCGCCATGCTGAAATCTTCGCTCGTGGCATTCCCGGGCAACAACACGACGTTACCAACCCTGGGCCGGTGAGTGGGGATGCACGATGCGATCAAGTCTTCGGAGCCATGGAGTCGATTCTAGAGAGAACCCCGGTTGCCGCGACGTGACGGCGGCCATCGCTGCCACGGCGGTGAGCACCACGGTAAGCACGGCCAGAGCAGGTGACACCACATCGAGGGCTGCGACACTCAACGAGCCACCAGTGTACTCGAAGGAAGGTGGAGTCAATGTGGCAAAGGCGACCGCGACGATGAGCGATGCGGTAGAGATCCAGAGACCTGTCTCCGTTTTACATCCAGTTGAGTTCGCCGCCCGATCCGACCAACCACCCTTCCGACTCGACGCCCCAGCGACCGTTGCATTGCCACACGGCTAGCTTGACCACGTGAAAGCCGTTCTTGCGCTTCATGTTGGCCCACAGCGCCAACGAGTAGTCGAAGGTGTACCAGCCACTGACCCCGAAGGCCAGGATGTGATTGCGATCCAGGACTTCACGGTCAACGAACCGGCGAGCACGCTTCCCCACTTCTGGTCGATGCCCACGACGGCGAGGAAGGTGGACACGTCGACCTACCTGAACCTGCGACACCCGAAGCCATAACCCATGGCGAGTAATCATCCACATTATCGTGGACAGGGGAATCGTCCGCAATCCGAGTCGATCTGCTACCCCGCCTCAGCCGGCTGGTAGGAGCGGTGGCCCATCTGGGGTACGCGGCGGCTCCTGACCCAGCGTCATTGGTCGTTGGAGGCGACGCTGCTGGTTGGCATGGGATGTATGTCGACTGAGACGATCGTGTCCGTGCGCGTGGTGCTGGTGCCGCATCTGGGACACTGAGGGCTGGCCGGCCTGTCCAGCCCAACGGCGCTGGGGGTGGGAACCCGGCCACTACCGAGACAGTATCTCGAATGGGGAATGCCTGCTTTAGGCCGACACGATTATCCTAGGGGCCGTGGCCTGTCCAGCCCTGCGGCGCTGGGCTCCGCCCGGCCAGCCCATCGGTGTTTCCCGATCGTGGTGGCATCTCCACGCTAACGATCTGCAGCAAAGTTTTTTGCCGACCAATAGAACGGCTTGATGGTCTTCACGCTACCGGGCGCCGAGCACTCTACATCGTGGGCGGTCTGGACCACCCATGTCATTCTGCCACCTGTAAGATTTCGGGTGCCTCCTCGTTAGAAGGACGAAAGGATCAACCAGGCAGGGAGGACCGAGATGCGGGATCACCCATGGACATGAGCGACGTGGAGTGCCGATCGACCGGGTACGTCGAGGAAGCGGTTCGGGATGAGCTCGTCGGGCTCATGGACGCGTACCAGCACATGCTCTTTAACTTCCTCACCGTGCCGCTGGGAGATCGGGATGCCGCTCAGGATTGTGCCCAGGATGCCTTTCTCCGCGCGTACGAACATCTCCACCGCGTCCGGCAGGTGAATGTGGCGTGGTTGTATCGTGTCGCCCGCAACCGGGCCATCGATGTATTACGCCGGCGGAAGCGAGTACGGACCGATTTGGAGACGATCGAGGCAGTGGAGGTGGTCCGGTTCGCGCCGGTGGAGCGAGGCATCAAGTGTGTCCCCAAGGGCCCGACCGCAAGCGACTGCAACACACCCCTCGATTTTGGGACGGCGACCGTCTGGATCGACGACGCAACCCACGTCGTCTTGAAGTACGAAGCAAATCTCGCCAATCCTCATTCCATGATGCGCACCACTGTCTTTCAGGTCACATCCTTCATACCAGGCCAGGGAGCGACACAGGCACAGCTCTCCGAACGGCCGCCGGTGCCCGTTCAGCCGTTCAGGCATGACTCGATCGGTACCTCAGGACGCGGCAGGCCGCCGCGCCTGGCAGCACCGGTGCCACCGGGCTTCCTCCCGGCTCCTGCGCCTGCAGAACTTCCAAACGCGCTCTCAGACGAGGCAAGCGGAACTTTGTTAGAGAGTGTTACCGACGCCGCCCGTCCGCGTTATTCACTATGGCGGTCAGCGGATCGTACCCCTTGGCTGACCGAAAACGTTATTCCATATGACGGTCGATACATCGTAACCATCGGCCGATCGAAAGGGAAGGGGCACACACTCATGCACAGGTTCGAAGCAGCAGTACGACCCTCATGATGAGGGAAGCTGCGTCAGGAGCGCTCTCGACACGGGCAACGCTTGCCGCGCAGCGGAACGAGATTGCACGCGCGGACGAGCCCCTGAAGCAGCGCATTGCATGGAGCACAAGAACAGCGGCCTCGAAGGGGCGAGGTATGGCGGCTGGAGACGCTCACTCAGACCCATGACCCGGGCATACCGCACGTCGCGCTGATCGTCTCTGAGAGATACCCTGGGTGCTCTCTACCGCTCGATGAGGAGTTGGAACCCGTACTGGGTGAAGTTGTGATCGAACGAGAAGGCGTGGGCGATGTCAAGGCGTTCCATGACAACAAAGCTCAGTGCATCGGTGAGGGAGAATGCCTTGTCGTGGTAGCGCACAATCAGCGCACGGGCTCTGCGCTCATCGTCCGCTGTGATGCGAATAATTGTTGTGTTGCTGGCATCGATGCGCTGGAGCATAGTAAGGGCAGGATGGTAGCCGAGGCGGTTTAGGGTGAGTGCGTGGATCTCGGCGAGGATGAAGTTTGTCGTCCAGAGACGCCATCGTTCCTGAATGAGGCGCTGCTGGATGACCACTGCATCCCGATGGGTGCGTTCACCCCGGTCTGTCAGCGCGTAGTAGGCCGAAGTGTCGACCAACGCACGAGACGAGCCGGACGCAGCACTCATCTGCCCTTGGGCAGATTGGCCTGGGCAAGATAGGCGTCTACGTTCTCCGCTACGTCACCCGGTCCGTTGCTGGTGGCAAGACCGACAATGTCCCACAAGGGATCAGAGGCGCTGGTTGCTTTCGGGCGTTGGGATGCTCTCCGACGGCGTACGGCGGGGGTAAGAATGGCGACTGTTCGATGATCAATCTGGAGTGCCCGCGCTTGATTAACGGCCTGGACCTCCGCCACGAGGTGACGTGCCTCAGCGGAGTGCGAGATATCAATCGATTTCAGTTCTTCAACCATGGTAGTGTTCCTTTAATTGCTTGATGGTACAACGAAGAACGAGTCCTGTCAAGCGAATTCACGGCTACTGCGGCCACGAAGAACCTCCTCAGAGAGCGTGGAAAGTTGTCGCGCGGGCACGATGCCGTGGACGATGCTCTTTCTCAGTCTAACTCGTGACAGTAGGGAGGTATCGGGTATCAGGCGCCACGGCGGAGGCAATCAGGAGGGTAACGGGATGCCATCCGCACGCCTGGACACCGAGGGCTGGCCGGCCTGACCTCAGCGCCGTGCAGAGCGCCGGTCCATCCTCGCTGAACTTTGTTAGATCGTGTTACCAACGCCGTCCGTCAACGTTATTCCATATGACGGTCGATACATCGTGCCCATTGGCCGATCGAAAGGGAAGGGGCACGCACTCGTGCACAGGTTCAAGGCAATGGTCCGACAGCGTCTCTCTCGTGCTCGCCAGCGCTTTCGATGTATCTATGAAGGGAAGAATCTATGAACAAGTCACGTGCATTCACCTGTGCCATGGTTGTCCTAGCGCTCTCGCTCCTGAGTATTTTGCCCCCGGCGGCAACCTCCCGAGCAGCTCCGATCGCCGCTCCCTCACCACTGGTGACCGCATTCGCCGCACGTGGCTCGGTCTACGCGCTCCACAGCGACGGCAGGACGCTGCAAGTGACCGGCGGCATCAATGCGGTCGATCCGATCCTCTCGCCCAATCGGAGTACGATCACGTACTTCAGGGCCACTCGGCCCAGGACAGACCGATACGGCGGCACAGTGCTCAACGGGGTCTGGACGGTCGGAATACGTGCCAATCGCCAGATCCTGGTCGCCGACCTGCCTGGAGGAGGAGCCGGCACGCTCGCCTGGTCCCCCAACGGCCGGTACCTAGCATATCTGTATGGCCGTGAGGTGGGGGTGTGGCAGGGACCAGGCGGCGGTTCCCAGATCGTCGCGCGGCTCAGCCGCAACTCAACCCTGGGTTCGGCGCCGGCGATCGCCTGGTCGCCGAATAGCCGCCAGATTGCCGTGCCGTTACCTCCGGCATCGCTCCAGCAGCCTCCAACAAATCTCACCGTCGCCATCGTGGATGTCCCGACTGCGTCTTCCAGGGTCGTCCAGGTGCGCTTCCCCCAGCGGTTGATGGGTAGCCGTACCACGGCGCTCGGCTGGCACCCAACGTCCAACCAGATCGGCTGGTCTCCCAATGGAAACAGCCTGCTGGTGGCAACGGTGATCAACGGCGCCGGCAATTCCCTGAGCGGGATCTGGACCATATCGAAGGGCGGTGGAATGGCGCACCTGCGGTACGGCAACCCGGCCGATGCAGCTCGTGGCGCCACTCCAGCGCTCACTGGCGCCACGCACTTCCTGGTATCGCCCGGTGGCAACCGCCTGGCGACCGACCCCGGCCGTCGCTTCTGGGTCACCGCACTGGGTGGCGTGGGCGGACAGTTCCTGGTACCGCGTCAGGCGGCCGTCTGCACCATCGTCCAATGGGGATGGCTGGTCGGAGGTCAAGGACTGGCCCACGTCTCACTCTGCACGGTGGGAGGCACGACGAATTTTCGATCCACCCTCTCGACCGTGTCACTCCAGACGGGACATTCCCGATCGATCGTCACCCTGCTGAGCCCGACGATGACGGTGCTGAGCCTGGCGCCGCCGGTCCGATGCCTGGCGTGCGGATAAGATTGAAGAAGGTATATATGAAACGGATGTCCTCTCTCGCGGCTGCGAGTATCCTGGTTCTGCTGTCCTTCGGCGCCATGGGAAGCGCGGCACCACCGGTCTCCGCCACGGACGTCTGTAGCGCGGGCCTGGTCCTGACCCTCCATCCCGGTTTACCGGCCTCGATGCAGCACTTGCCGCCCGGGATTGCCCGTGACATACCACGGGCTCCGGTCAGCGTGTCGGTACCGCTCTATCCCGGCGCCCGGTCGCTGGCACAGTTCGTGGCCTCAGCCATCCCCGAGTATCCCCCGGACCCGTACCTGCAGACCGGTGTCGCCGAGTACCAGACCGCCGGCTCGGTCGATATCGTGCAGGCCTGGTACCGGAAGGCGTTCGCGGCCTGTGGCTGGCGCTATAACGGGTATATGACCACCAATGCCAGCGCGTTAACCTCGGGCATCACCTTCGCGTCGATCGATACTCCCAACCTGACCATGGAAATGACCTTTGGGGACACGCCGTCCGGTGGGGCGTACATCGCCTATGGCGCCGAGGAGCTCACCTACCCACCTCGTCCGGCGTCGCCCTATCTGCGTGGGCCCTTCAGCGCGATGCATATTGCCCTACGCCGAGCGATGGTCCAGAAAGGGCAACTCGTCTCACACATCGTCCGGAGCACGGTCATCGCCCGCCCGCTCATCACCCAGTTCGTCCAATCGATCAACGCCCTCACCGGGTACTACACCGTGTCCGGCAACTGCCGGGGTGGTCTCCGTCTGGTCAATCCGGCCTGGCTCTCGTTTGTCCGTCGCGATGGCTCGGTGGCGTATGCTTATGAGAGTCAAGGATGCGGGGAAGGGCTGTCGGTCAACGGCGTGGGCTGGCTGATGGATGACGGCCGGGTGTGGAATCTGATCGGGCGTGTCGTGAAGCAGCAGGAGGCGAAGCCGCTCCCGCTGCCCTTCCTCCATAGCTGGCACGGCCCCGGGCTCTCCGCGTGGTTTCACCTGGGCGCCGGAACGTACGACTTCTCGGCGCGGTACCATCCGCTGGGGTGCGCCACGGACGTGGCCCTGGTCGCGAGCAACGGCTACCACGTGGCCGGCATCACCAATTTCGTCCCACACCTGCCCCACTTCAAGGGAGGCGCCAGGTGGGCGGGCTGGACGCTCCATCTCGTGCCCGGCATCTATCGCATCGAGGGGCGGAAGGTCTCCGGCAATTGCAACTGGTCGGTGCGCTTGGAACGGGCGGCGCGATGAAGCGGATTCTATTGGCGGCAGCGCTGGCACTGGCGCTGAGTCCAGTTCTCACCCACTCTGCATCGGCAGCTCCCTCTCCGCCACCCTGGCTGGTGACCCTGTCCAG
>JAABUJ010001691.1_pt1 | contig 30691 bp, 23 predicted proteins | sample 5559131 | NCBI WGS metagenome assembly JAABUJ01 (sample SAMN10711875, study PRJNA513366) | rock metagenome | isolation source: Antarctica rocks | place: Antarctica: Victoria Land, Mt New Zealand nord | collected 2016-01-07
CGGCGCGCACGCCGCTACGAATGCCTGAGCCAGACCGACCGGCACCACCGGACCACGCACACGGAGCGCACGCGCGCCGTGGTTGGTCTGGTCAACCGCCGCCTCGACCGCCAACAGCGGCGCCGGGTGGCGTAACCCGATCGACGGGGAGGAGGCCATGCGTCTCTCCTCCTATTGCCAAGATGAACTATTGGTGGCCTCCTGCTTGAGCCGATCGGGCCGCGCGCCGAGTTGTGGCTGATCGCGGCGGGATTCGCCGTGTGCGCCGTTGCTGTAACATGTACCACAGTGCGCCGCGCATAAGATTAAGATAAGGGAGGGATGCATGCGCATTGCGATCATCGCGGACATCCACGGCAACCTGACCGCGCTGGATGCCGTGCTCGCCGACCTGGAGGATACGGGGGCCGATCGAGTGGTCTGCCTGGGCGATGTGGCGGTGACTGGTCCACAGCCACGCGCGACGGTGGCGCGGCTGCGGGCGCTTGGCTGCCCGGTCGTGATGGGCAATACCGACGCCGCGTCCTTCCGCCCCGTCCGGCTGTCGCCCACGGATGAGGAGGGCCGCCGATTCGCGGAGATCGATGAGTGGTGCGCCGCACAGCTTACCCCGGCAGATCTGGCGTATATGCGCACATTCCAGCCCACGCTCACCATGCCCTTGGGTCACGACGCGACGCTGCTCTGCTTCCACGGCTCGCCGCACAGCAATACCGAAGGCATCGTCGCTACGACGCCTGACGCGGCGCTCGCGCGGATGCTGGCCGGCTACGACGCCACGGTGTTGGCCTGCGGACACACGCACGCGCCGTTTATCCGTCGTTACAGAGAGGCGTTGCTCCTGAATCCGGGGAGTGTTGGGCTGCCCTACGAACTGACGGGGGAGGGGCCGCGCAATCCACCCTGGGCCGAGTATAGCATCGTCGAGTGGCGCGCCGGTTCCATCAACGTCGAATTGCGGCGCGCGCCTATCGACGTGGACATGGTAGTGCGCGCGGCTCTGGGGAGCGGTATGCCGCACGCGGACTGGTGGGTTGCCGGCTGGCGATGACGCCCTGGCCGCGCTCTACAGGCGTACCGATGTGCCAGAGCGGCAAGACGATCTTGAAGGCGAAGTATAGGCCAGACGGCGCCTCCTCTCAAGATATGAGATGGCCTCAGGCCCTCGCCGTGCTGGCAGCCAATCGCGCGCTGCGCTATCATTCCTACTTAGAGACTTCCCACTACATTAAATGGACGAGAGATGCCCGACGACGTGCTGCTGGTGATCCTGTGCGAGCTTGGTGAGCGCATGCTGGCGATGCGCGAGGCGCTGGCCGAGCCGTCCGTCGCCACGAAGCCACACGCGCGCGCCGTCGCCGCGCTGCTCAACCAGGGCCTCGACGCCCTGGAGGCGCGGCTGCAGCGGGACGTGCTGGCGCCGGAGGGTGGGGCGAGAGAGGCGACGCCCGCCCTGCTCGACACGCTCTACCAGTGCGGGCAGGCGCTGCGCGCCTTGCACTCTCGCCTCGGGTTGCTCGACATGCGCTGGAGCGCCGCCTCGGTCGACATTTTCCTGCGCAAGTTGCGCGACGACGTTGGCGCGAGCCTGCCGCACCCCGCCGTCGTGCTTTCCGACGATTACGCTGCCCTCGACGACGACGTAGCTGACAGCCTGTATACCGCGCTTAAAGCGGTTGGCGTGACGGTGGACGTGGCGCGCGGCATGGAGCCGACGGTTGCCCTGCCACGCATCGAATCCACTGACCCGCTTTGCTGGCCGCTCTTGCTGCCGGCGCTGGCGCGCATCTACAAGGTTCAGTGCAATGATCCGCTTGCCCGGACTGGCGGCCAACCGCGCGCCCTCGCTACTAGCGCCGATGCTAGTATCGCCATTCGCCTGATTGGTCCCGCCGCTTTCGCCGCCCGCGCCGCCCAGGCCCTGACATTCACTCCTGCCAGCGCGCCCACCTGGCATCCAGTGTCCGCGGTGGCGCAACGCACGGCGCGGGCATACGCGGGTGGCCTGGAGCCGGAGGAGCGGGACGGCGCGTCTTTCGATCAAGGTGGCGCTATCGCCGTCTTCGCGCGCTTGCTACGCGCGCGCGATGCCGTGTTTGATCGCGGTTGGTCGTCAGGGCAAGTGGTCACTATCAGCGATGAGGGCTGGGGCGCCATGGGCCTGCCCAAGCCGGACGTGCCGGCGGCGGAGGAGACAATGGCGCTGCTGGACAAGCTCGTAGCAGGGACGCCTATCAACGCCATCGACCCGCCCGTGCCGGCCGACTTCCTGGCGCGCCTGGAGAGCGTCGACACGCCCGACGCGTTTTATGCCCTGATCGGTCCTCTGGGCGAGCGCCCGGCCTCGCTCGCCGCTATTCTGGGCGTGGGCTGGCTCTACAAAGTGCGCTACAGCTACCCCCTGTTCGGCCGCTTGCTGGAGGAGCATGGCGATATAGGGCGCGCGCTCGCCGCCTATCGCCCGCACGCGCTGGAGCGCACCGATTTACTGGCGCAATCGATCGAGGCCGCGCACGTCCAGGGTATCTTCGTGCGCGGGAGGTTGGCGGAATGACGGACGACATGGACGACGCTAGGAAGAGGGCTGGGCAAATGACCATGGCCATTCTCAACGAGCGCGAGATCTTACGCCGCATGCTGGTGACGCGTGACGTCGTCGTTACCCCCATCGTCGACCTCGCCACGCAACTCGGACCCACCTCGCTCGACGTGCGCCTGGGCACGCGTTTCCAGGCGCAGAAGCGCAGCGCCCTCGCCTATATCGAGCCGCTGCAGGACCCCGAGGCCGTACGCCGTGACGTGGCCGAGTACACGCAGGACTACACGATCCTGCCCACCGAGCCCTACGTATTGCACCCCGGCGAGTTCGCCCTGGCTAACACGCTCGAGTTCATCCGTCTGCCCGCTGATCTGGCCGTACGCCTGGAAGGGCGCAGCAGTTGGGGGCGCGTGGGCCTGCAGATCCACTCCACGGCCGGCTTCGTCGACCCCGGCTTCGCCGGCACCATCACCTTCGAACTGTCCAACATCGGTAAGGTCCCGATCCCGCTCTACCCCGGCCTGCGCGTCGGGCAACTCTCGTTCTATACGAGCGACGAGAGCGTGATCCCCTACCGTGCCAAGCGGCTCACTAAGTACGCGGGCAAGATCACGCCGGTGGGCAGCGCCTTCTACCAGGACCCCGAGTATCGCTACATACGCCGCCAGAGGGAGCGCGATCGTGCGGATCATCCCCCCGTATAGGGAACTCAACCAGCAGTTGCCGCGACGCCTGCGCGGGACGCGCGCGCGCGTCCCGACACGCCAGCGCATCCCCAAGCTGCACCGTCCCGAGGGGCACGAGATTGTGCGGCCCTCAGCGCGCGTCAGCCTAATGCAGTTCGTCACGACCCTCGGCGTCGTCGCCGTGATCTGGGTTGTTGGGGCCATCTTCCAGACGGTCTACGCTGGCCGCATCTACCCGCATGTGACCATCGACCATGTGCCGGTTGGCGGTCTGACACGCGCCGACGCGCTGGCCGCGCTGCGCGACACCGAGACGGCGCGCGTCAATGCGCCCATCTTCGTGCAGGCCGCTGATAAGAGTTGGCAGGTCACCCCGACGCGCTTTGGCGCGCGCTACGATAGCGCGGCGGCCGTCGACCGCGCGCTGGCGCTGGCGCACAGTGGCCCTCTGTTCTTTGGTGGTTGGAGCGAGGCGCAGACAATTTTTAACGGCGCCAACGTGCCCTTAAGCGGCACGCACGACGTGGCGGCGGTGTCGCGCTTCGTGGCGTCCGCCACGCATGAGGTGTACGTGCCGCCGCGTCGCGCTGTCGTCGGCGTGGACGGGAACGACGTCGCCATCCTGCACGGTGCGGTCCCAGGCCAACAGCTCGATGCGGCGGGCGCGGCGGCCGCCCTCGGCTCCGTTATCAACACGCACGACGCCACGAGCGTCGCGCTCCCGCTGCAGCAGGTCGATTCGGACCTGGGGGACGACCAGGCGCAGGCCGTGCTCGACCAGGCGCACGCGCTGCTCTCCGCGCGCGTGCAGTTCCTGTACAACAACGTCGATAGCGGCACCGCCCCGCCCTGGTACCTCGATCGCGCGGGCCTGTTGCGCCTGCTCACCTTTACGCCCAGCTGCGGGACGCGGTCCTGCCGTTTCGATCTGGGCATCGACGCGCGTAAGCTAGCGGTGGCCTTCGACCGCGGCGGCGTGTCGCGCAACGTCGATCGGGCGCCGACGCCGGCGTATTACAGCCTCTACAAGAACGACGCCGACCCCAACCACACGCAAGTGGTCGTCAATCAGGACTTCGGGGGTCTGACCATCAACGTGGATCGCGCGGCCGACCTCATCCTGCAGCAGGCCGGCGTGCCCGCCTCGTCACGCACGGTCTACATACCGACGCTGCCGGTCTCGGCGCCGTTCACCCTTGCGGCCGCGCGGGCGCTCAAATTCAACGCCAATGTAGGCTCCATCGCGCTCGACTACGCCGGGCTGGACTGGGCGCGCCAGACCAACCTCGCCACGGCGGCCAACGCCATCACCAACACCATCGTGCAACCGGGGCACACCTTCAGCTTCGCGGCGATCGCGGGACCGCTTGACGCCACGCAGGGCTACACCGCGGGGCAGAACATGGTTGGTCCTAACGATATCACGGGAGTCAACGGGGGAGTCAATCTCGTGGCGTCGGCCGCGCTGGCCGCCGCCTACGACGCCGGTCTATCCATCGATCGCCGCGTGCACTACCCGTACTTGAACGTCTACACACAGCCGGGGCTCGACGCCATGGTGGGCTACGACGCGCGCGCCAACGCGAACGGACACGCGGGGCAGGGGCGCGTGCCCGATCTCGTCTTCCGCAACACGACGAACCATCCGGTGTTGGTGATGGCCGATAGCGCGACGCCCGGCGACGGGACGGGCGTCGCGACCGTCTACATCTTCAACAGCGTCGGCTACGCCCCGCTGCATCAGCAAGGTTCGTACAGCGTCGATGTCGGCACGCCGCAGGTGACCCTGAACCCAGATGGCAGCGTCGACACCACCATCGCGCGCTCCGTCACCATCAACGGCAAGGTCACCACTACGACCCACGACAGTCTCTCCAGCCACTACGCGCCAATAGATCCGTAGTTGCCAGGCGTCAGGCGTCAGGCGTCAGTAAAGCCTATGTGGCACACGCTTGTCGAGACCTTGGCGGTATTGATAGTGATGCGCTTTCATCATGCAAACTACCACTCTGTTACCGGCTGCCGGCAACTGACGCCTGACGCCTGACTACTGTATAATTCTGATAGAGCAATGGGCGGTGGCGCAATGGTAGCGCAACTGACTTTGGATCAGAAGGTTGCAGGTTCGAATCCTGCCCGCCCAGCCATGAATTTACGGGTGAAACGTCCGATGCGGCGGCTCTCGGATGCCACGGTGGCGGGCATTTTTGCAAGATTTTTGCAAGGACGTGTTTGAGGGCCGTCGTGCAGTCCTCTGATTGACCTGGTAAGTGCGCACCTACACGCGTGTGTCTGCTTTCCGATTGAGAGACGGCATGCTTTCGTTCCCATCTACTCTGTGCAGCTGGGTACGGCGGATGGATGCGTTGCTACGACTGCATCCTGGTACTCTCATCCACTAATCGCTGTAGCACGCCACGAGGGCATGTCTTGCATCGTCTGGTCATGACGATCGAGAGGTTCATACGGGGGTGTGATAAAAACCGATGAGCCCGGGAACTTGTTGCTGAGGATGTAATCCAGGCAACCGGCTGTGTGCCCTTGTGCTTGTGCGCTGGTCGCATTGCCAACAAAGTCGTAAGCTATCAGCGTTTGTCGACGCGTGCGGCTGAGGGAGGGACATGATTTGTTCCCTGGCGATGCCGCATGGTCCAGACGTTGCCCACTCCTAATTATCTGGGAGACGCACCCAATGTCGTTACGACGGCCGCTCGACCTACTTGACCGCGACCTGATATTTAGTCAATTGGAACCGTTGTACGCCGAAGATTTCATTCGCCAAGCGAAGCAGCGAGGGGTCGCCCTCGGACAAGGAGAGCTTGAGGCCTTCCGTATCGCGCGCGTTGTGCAGCCACTCTATCGTGTGGCCCGAGATATCCGCACTGTCGGCACCTATCTGCGCGATCAGCCTGCGGGAACACCGCCTTCCGAGGCTCCAGCGGCCAAGATTATCACCACTGGGCATGACCTGTGTTCAGACCGTGATGCCGGTCGTGTCTTGGACCCGCGATCCGAGGAGCCGAAGCGCCAGCGCCATTACCGGAGCACGTACGGATTCTACCCATTCGCGGCAATTGATGGTACCAGGGCGTTGCGGACGATTCAGTCGAGTGAGTTCCTCTATTCTCCACATCAACTCCTGCTGCTACCGCTCGTCCGTCACCTCCTTCCAGTGTTGCGCCGGCGGCGCATGCGGGATGGGGATATCCAGTTCACGTTATCTCTCCCTGATGTTACCCGAGCGTACGTAGCACTGCGGGTTGCGGCGAACGATGACCTCATGGTTGGCCTGAGTGTCTTCGACACCGCGTACCGCTGGCGCGTGACAGGGCAAGCACACTTCCAAGGGTCGATACGCGAGGATGAGTGGGAAGCGTATGTGCGGGTGTTCGATCCGGCCGAAGCCCTCGACTGGTTAGGGTGGACGCCTGAACGCCTCCTCAGCCTGGCCGACGGGCTGCTCACGGATGCGCACCGCATCGATCCACTCGCCGACGAGTGGCAGGAGCTTGTGCGCCTAGCGACGCCGAGGATGTGGGAGAAGCTGCGGGGCGATGCGCTCATCACGATGGATCATCGCATCGCCGCCGAGATGTTGCTGCAGGTATACGAGGATCTGGCGCAGCAGGGGCGCGCGGTGGCGCTGCCCGCCCTTCCGGATCTCGATTGGCATCCCCGCCACGATCGACTGCGGGTCGAGCACCAGCGGCTCGATGGGGTGCTGACCAGATTCGGCCTCTCCCCGCACCCCGCCCTCGTCCTCGTCTTGGAGGGAGAAGTCGAGCACGACGTCATGATGCCGCGGGTGATGGATCTCCTCGATGTGCCGCGTTCCCACACGACAATTCAACTTGCTAACCTGCATGGCATCAGCAACGACCCCGGCTTACTGGCGTCGTATGTCTCCATGCCCCTGCTGGGCGCGGCGCGCGGCGATGTCCAGCTTCTCGACCGGCCGCTCACGCGGTTCATCGTCGCGGGCGACGCCGAGGGGCGGTATAGGCAGCCGGAGGATCGCGAGCACAGGAGACGGGAGTTCGTGCACCAAATCATGGCGACCGTGCCGAAGGATCGACAGCCGACGCAGCTCGAAAATCTCATCGACGGCATGGTACATATCGAGAGTTGGGGCGACCAACCGTTCGAACTTGCGCACTTTACGAACGCGGAGATCGTCGATGCTATCCACCGCGCCCATCGAACGAAGCACCCGGACGAGGCTCCTCATCGCGTTACCGAAGAAGACATCGAGAGCTGCCGGCCTGTCAGAGGGCGAAAGGGCTTCAACCTGCGCAAGTACCTGCCGACAGACGTGACGAAGGTCGATCTTGCCGAAGAACTCTGGCCCATCCTCCGGACTCGTATCGAGGTGGCGCGTGCGAACGGGACTCTCGCGACCATACCGGTGGCGCGCGTCGCGCTCAAAGCCTGGGACGAGGCGCAGAAAGGCCTGCGGCAGCGTGCGTTCATTAGGACACAAGAGTCTCTGCCATCCGGCGAAGAGGATTAGCGCCCTTTCTGTGGCATGCGCGATCACAGAGGTAAGCGATGCCGCCTAGTACGGAGTGATGGTCGCGGCGGAAAGCACGAAGACAGGCGATGTGTCGCCGTGGTGAAAGTTGTAGACATCGACAATTCACCTCGCCACCGTGCGACGCCTGGGTATTCGGGCGAGGAGGTAAGCTGACAGGTAGGGAACTTGAGTCAGGAGCATACTCATGCCATCCGCGCACGATGCCGAGATCCGTGGAGATTGGAGCGACCTGAAGGGGGCGTATTACCATCTCATCTATGCCATCTGGGTTCTGGTGTGCGACCATGGCCACCGCGTGGCTTTTTATGAGGGCAATGACCTGCGGGTACGCCCCGCCCCTATCGCCCCGATGCTGCCACAGGGACCCGACGATGCCCTCCCATCGATTGCAATCTCCGTCGCACCTGCCGACAGCGACATCGACATCTGGGTCCAGCTCAAGGCCACGACCGACACCTGGAGCCGCGCGGACCTGCTCGCGGGCAACCTCATGGTCAATTTCCTGTGCAACGCCCTCGCCTCACGGCGCGCAGGCCGCGACTTCGAGGTGCGCCTGGTCACGCAGGGGGTGGTCAAACGTGGTGAAGTCGCCGAGCTGGTCGCCCGGCTCGATGACCCCACGCGTCGTCAGCCCAGCTTGGCGAAGCTTGATAAGGTCATCGCGGACGTGCAGCGACTCTGCCGAGAAGTGGGCGAGCCCGTCCCCATGCGAGATGAAGTCCGGGCTTTGGCTCGGGACGTTTTGGCTCAATTGCACGACACGGTCCCGACCTCCCAACGTGCTCTCCAGGCCGAGATAGAGCGTGACCTGTACCGGCTGTATAACGACCAGGCGACGGTGCGAGACATCAAGGCAGCGCTCCTGGGGACGCTCCTGGATGATGTCGCCGCCGGACCCTCCGCCGCGCGCGAGTACGATCAGGCGTGGGTGGAACGAGCGAGCCCCCTACCGCTCCTGAACCGGGGTGTCCTCGACGACGATATGGTCGCCGCGTGCGATCGGGCGCTGGAGACCGCCGCGCCGCACGGCTGGGGGTCGTCGCCGTGCGCTCCCCGCGAGGAGATGCTGGCTGCTCTCAACCGATTCCTGCTGGACCCATCTCCCCTTTTCGTCCTCACGGGCGGGACGGGGATGGGTATGTCGTGGGGCGTGTTCGACTGGGCAACGCGCGTCCTGGCTGGACGGGTGCGCCTGATGGTCGCGGGCGATACGCTGGATCCGACGGCAAGCGTTGCCGGGCTGGTGGTCGGCGCGCTGCGCCCCTTGACGACCGCGCGCTGGCCCGATGAGGAGTTCTTGCGTCGAGTCCAGGCGGCTGCGATGGGCGCGGACCGCGGTCCTCTTGTTGTCATTGTCGATGGGGTGCGTGCGCCGGCGATAGGGGAGCAGGAACGTCTAGGTCGCGCCATCGCGCGCCTGGCGGCGGATTGTCGCCGCGCCGGCGTCGATTGTCGCCGCGCCGGCGTCAAGCTGATCCTGACGTGCCATGCCCACGTCTGGGCGCTGAATAGGCTCGCCGCCTATGTCCCCCCCCATGACCTCTTCCTCCTGAATCCCTTACCCGCGTCGTCCGGATACGGTGCCACGGGCGAGGATGCGGACAGGTTCGACGCGCGGGCGAGTTTTGCGCTAGATGGGCTCCATCCTGACGAGATCGCTGAGATCGTTGGGAGCCGCTTCGACGCGGATATTGCCGCACGCATCGCCCCGCAGTTGAGCGCGCCGGAGTTCGCCCCGCTCCGCACGCCTTATCTACTCGACCTTTATCTCCGCGAGTTCGAGGCGAACCTGAGCGGGACGGGACAGACTCCGCCGCTTCCTGATGTTGACCAAATGCTGGATGGTCATATCGCTCGCACCCTGTTCCGGGTCGCGCGAGCGGTGCAGGCGCGACCCGAAGCGGTCCGGGCCGCGTTCGAAATACTCGTGCAGGACCTCTGGGCAGCGCGGCTCACCGCCTCGGGCCTGGACTATCCGACGGCCATCGATAGCCTTGACAGGCATCTCCGACACCGGGGCGAGGTGGCATTCGATGCGCTGATTAAGGAGGGACTGCTGACCCCCGCAGGTCCGCTGGTGCTGGCTGAGCCAACGGTGACCGCGCGCCTCTTCGCCCGTGAGATGCAGCGACGCCTTGCCGGAGGGGGTGCCCCGTTCGGTGAGCTGCACCTGGAGGTGGATAGCGACATCGTCGTGGCACTGCTTCGCGCCGCAGCGGACCCAGTGCCGTATGCCGAGTCGCTCCTAGAACTAGATGAGCGGTGGCTGAGGGCCGTCGTGGGAGGGCTGGCCCAGTGTTCGCCGGACGACATGCGCATCCTCGCATTCCTCACCGTCCTGAGCCGGCCTGAGCTAGACTCCACGCGGCTCAGCCGGCGCGTCGCCTGCGAGGCGCTGGGGACTCTGGCATCGCGCGGCGCGCGCGCCTTTCGGTGGGTCGCGCGCATGTATCTGGACGACCGGGAAGTCGAGCGGTACCGCGGCGGACAGGCCTTGGCGACGACGCTGAATCTCGCACCGGCAAAGGTCGGAGAGATTATGCGCATCCGCCTCGCAGGTGTGGCGGCGGACGTACAGAGTGGGGCCGTACAGCGCGACCAACTAGATGTGAATCTCACTGAGGCGCTCGAACCTCTCTATGACGTGCAACATACCGCCGCGGCGCGTGTGGCGCACGAGATGCTTGCCATCGCCGAGCCCCTCGCCGCGGAGATCGCGGGCGCGGATGCCGAGTGGACGATTGACACCGTGCGGGGACATCTTGCGCTCGTCCTCGGCGACACGGAAATCGATCGACTCCTGGGTGATCTGCGCTCCCCGGTCGGCGTCACCCGAGCACGCGCAGCCCTTGCTTTGCGCCCGGTTGCCTTCCAGCGGTCGGAGCGGGTACGGGATGATCTGTGCGACGCCTTGAGCCGGGAGACGGAACCAACCGTGATGACGCGCCTGCTGTGGACGGCATACCGTCTGAGCAACAGCGATCCAGATGCGCTTCTCGATGCGATCACCGCCGGCCGCGCTGCGGACTGGCAGACCCCGCTGCCAGTATCGGTGGCGGCCCTCGCGCTCTTGGTGTTGGGTGCCCTCGCGTCGCGTCGTCCGGAACGAGTCTGCGCCCTGCTCCCGACCCACCTCGCTGCATATAGTCCCGAGGCACGCGCCATCCTGGCCGAACCGCTCGCGTACGCCTGGTGGCGGTGTGCCGAGTACAGCCCATCCGCGCGCCAACATCTGGACGCATTGCGCCAGGCGATCACAGGTAACATACCTGGCGAATATCATCCCTTTGCGCTCCGCGGTGCTGTCTTAGCGCAGTTGGGCATGATGTGCGTGGGGCGCGGGTACGTGGATGAACTCAACGACAAGCCCACGGCCGAGGGGAGAGAATTGCAATACTTCACCGTCAACACGGATGACTTCGCCGTGCGGCATGCCGCCGAGCTTGCCGCGCATGAGGACTATCCCGCGTTGAAGGTACGCCTACTAGCCTGTGTCGTTACCGAAGAGATGGTTCACCATCGCGTGTGGCACGAGCCGCTAGAATACCCGCTTCATACTCGCGCGCGCTATTGCTCCACCATGCTCGGCCTCCTAGCAGCCTACCGTCCGGACCCAGTCCCTGTGCTCAAGGCCATGCCGCAAGAATGGCAGGCGCTCCATGCGACCGGATGGGTGCTGACCGCTGGACATACCGAGCAGGAGGTTGTCGCGTACGCCGAAACGCTGTGCGCCCGCTTCGAGCGCGGCGGTAGTGCAACTGCGAACCACGAGCGCCAGCGATGCCTCACGGTTTTAGCGCGTTTGCATGGGGAGGCGTCGGCCGCATTCGACGCGTATCGTCGGACGCTCGGCCGTCTCGATATTGGAGGGCGGGGCCTGGGACGCGCGTTCGCGACGGCGACGGATGAGCATCCGAAAGAGGTGCTCCGTCTCCTGCATGAGCGCGTGCGTGACGATCACGACTTGCCACTCCTCTACCATTGGGAGGCGGCGACGCGGTCGTGGTGCAGCCTGCTGATCGCGCGGGTGTACGCTCGCATGTTCGATGCCCGCACAATCGACATCGATGAGGCACGCGATCTGTGCGATGGTCTGCGGACAGGGCTCGCCGCACTGGCCGATACTCCGCCACATCAAGACTACGTCGCGCTTTACACAGCTATCGCGGATGCGCTGAATGGGCATATACGGCCGGTACCGCCCCTATCGGAAACGTCGAGTCGTGTCGGCCAGTCACATTCCTGCGCGGTGTCGCTCCTCAACGAGGTCCGGACGGTGGATGACGATCCGACTCGGCTTGTTAGCGAAGCCTCCGATCCGACGGCGACATGGGAAACGCGGCACTACAGCTTTGCGCGCGGTTCCTTGTCGGAGCATTGGAGCCGCTTACCGATTTGTCTCCTCTATACCTACCCAGCCGTTCGTCTGGCGTTGGTGGCGCTCGGCCAACGCCTGGAGGTTCCCGATCCGTCCGCATGGTACATGAGAGGGCGAGCGGAGGTGGATATGCTCATCGCCGAACTCGACCATCATCAGGAGGTTGCTGACGATCACGAGGAGAGAGGCGAGCCTGTAGCCGACATGTCCGACGTAGAGGCTAGGCTCGACCAGCAGAGCACTCGCACACCATGGGATGAGCGAGTGTGGCAGGAGCGTGGCGCTCTCGCCTTAACGCACGGCGATCTCGCAGGAGCCGAGGCTGACCTGACGCGATGCCTGAACTTGCTCTCTGATCCCCTCATCGGTTCGTGCAGACGGGAAACGCGAGCCGTCGCGCTCTATCACATCGCCAGCGTCTATGCCCGGTCAGGACGGCTGGACGAGTGCAGGCGTGCTCTTGCGGAAGCGATATCCCTGACGCCCCTCAACGGACGACGAGCACGGCTTGATCCGGATTTAGAGGAGGTGCGCCCATACGGTTGGTTTCAAAACTTCTGGCGGCGGCGCCTCAAACGTGCAATTGGGGGCAGAGAACATTACCGCAGCCAACGCCGCAAGGCCGGCGTCGCGCCACTAGGGGTAGCGCCGGTCCCTCAGCACCAACGACATCGTGGCCCGCGCTGGCTATAGCGGCATCGGAGATTATCCGTAATAATCAACCCAGGGATTGTGTTGGGTACCTACGCCGTACGACTTCTTAATGTGAGCAGTAATTTGGGTTTATGGGTGTGGTCATTGCGACGGCGTGTAAGATAATGGGGCATGCCTTGTCTTCGGTTCCATGGTTGTGCGATGCGTACAGCGCGGTACTGTGACCGGGCAGGCGTTTAATATGGCTACCCCTCCTCTTTAGCAGGAGTGATCATGTTGGAGAGAAGGGTCAGGGCCTGTGCACGCTGGCTGCCTTGAACGTGCCGGTAGACTTTCATGGTGATGCCCGGATCGCTGTGACCAAGAGCTTCACTCGCAGCCTTGATGTCGGCTCCCGCATCGATCATCAAGCTCGTCGCCGTATGCCGCAGGTCATAGACACGAATACGCGGCAGGTCGGCCTGTCGGCACAGGCGTTGAAAGCGCCGCTGCGTGTTGCGGTGGTCGATCGGCGTGCCGACCTCCGTGGTGCAGACGAGGTCAGAGTTCGGCCACTCTGTCCCGGCCACCGTCCGCATGGTCTGCTGGTATGCGCAGTGCGCGCGCAGCCGCTGGATCAGCGGTTCCGATAGGTAGAGCGTGCGCGTTCCCGAGGGGCTCTTCGTCCGCTCGCTCTCGAAGGTCTTACCGCACACGGTGGGCCGCGCGCGCTCGACGCGCAGCGTGCCGCCGTCCAGATCGACCGACGTCCACTTCAAGCCCGCGATCTCCGATGGGCGCATCCCGAGGTAGCACGCGAGATGCCAGTAGGGCGCATAGATGTCCCCATCAGCGACGGCAAGGAACCGATGGACCTCGTCTGATGTCCACGCTTTGCCCTCACGCGGGACATGGGTTGGGGCTGTTGTCCGCGCGACGGGGTTGAGGGCGATGTGTCCCAACCGCGTGGCCTCGTTCAGCGCGCTGTTGAGCACGGCGCGCGCCTTCTTCGCTGTCGCAGCGTGCGGCAAACTATCGATCCACTTTTGTATCTGACCTGGGGTCAGTTTGCTGAGCATGGTGCCCGCCAGGGGTGTGCCCGTGACGGTGTGCTGGATCAGCCAGGCATAATTGGTCACCGTAATGGGCTGTACACTGCGTCCTCTGCGGTGCAGCCACTCGCCCAAGTACTCGCCGAGCGTGGTCTTGGCCGTGGCCCCGCTGATGCCTTGCGCGATCTGTGTTTCCCACGCCTTCGCGGCTTTCTTGGCGTCGGTCTTGCTGGCGTATGAACGCGACTCCTGGATCGGCTTGCCATCCTTCTGGTACCCAGTCACCACACGGACACGGTACGCCGTGGTGCCGTCCTTCTTCTTGTACTCACTGAAATGTGCCATCGATTGCTCCTAGTCGTCGGTCGTGAGGGCACGCAGGGCCCTCATCCCATCTGCACGGTTGCGGTCTCATCGACATGCGCTAGGCGTTCAACGGCGACGCGCGGGATGAGCACGCGGCGGCCAAGCCGCACGCTCGGCAACTGGCCACCGTGCACCATCTCCCAGCACAGGGTCGTGCCGATCCCCAGGAGGCGCGCCGCCTCCGGCACCGGCAGCAATAGCGAACCGTCACGACGCCGACTCGCCCCTTCATTCAGATTGATCACGCCGTCTCGATGATGCATGATGCCCTCCCTCCTTGACTTGGGCGTTACGCGGTGTCCGGCGGGCACAAGGCCCTTGTGTCCCACTCACCTATAACGCTAAAATGCTATACAGCTATAATACGATAAGAGACGGTGTGTTGTCTACCCCTGTTGGTGCCACCGGCGCCCGACCGGGGCTACGCCGCCAGCGCCCTGCCTATCCACGAGGAGATGCCGATGCCACTTGTCCGCCCCACCACCACCCCGTTGCCCGATGAGATCTACGACGAGTGGGTCCCGCTTCTGGGCGAGGCCGAGCTCAAGGTCCTGCTCTACATCGTGCGCCGCACGCTCGGCTTCCACAAGGGGGCCGACGCGATCAGCCTCACGCAGTTTGCCCGCGGCATCACGACGCGCGATGGTCGCGTGCTCGATAAGGGGTGCGGCATCACCAGCCGGGCGACCCTCGTCCGTGCCTTGACGGCGCTGGAAAAGAAGGGCTTGATTAGTGCCCGCAAGGGGCGGAACGGGACCGGCGGCCGCTCCGTGACCGTCTATGGTCTCTCCTGGATGCCCGGAGGTGCGGGAGGCGATCCGTCGGGGGGTGGTTCCCATCGCGAACCATCTGGGACGGCCGGGCAACCAGGGTGGTTCTCTGCGCAAACCGACCTGGTTCGCACAGAGAACCAGGGTGGTTCGCCAGCAGAACCTACAACAAACAGTACTCCAACAAACAGTCAACACAACAGGATGACAACACGCGCGCCCGCGCGCGGGTCCACCTCTCCTGCTGCGCCGGCATGCATTCCTCGCGGCGACGCGCTAGACGGTGCTGCCCTCTGGCAGGCGGTCATCGACGACCTGCGCGGCACCATGACGCCGGAGAACCTGACGATGTGGTTCGCGTCGGCGCATGTGGTGGCGCGCGAGGAGGATGTCCTGCGCGTCGGTGTGCCGTCTGCCGTGCATCAGCACTGGCTTGACCGGCGCCTGCGGGGGAAGGTGGAGATGGCATTACAGCGCTTGGGACACGGCCATGTGCGCGTCGCCTTCGAGGTGAGAGCATGACGCGGGCGCGGCCCCTTGTCTCGTGGGCTGGCGATGCGCTACGCTGCATACCGACGCGTGTGCTGGAGGAGGCAGGTGGAATGACGGTTGGGGAGATCATCGCTACGGGGCGCAAGCGGGCGCGCCTGACGCAAAAGGAGGTGGCGGCGCGCATCGTGAAGGATGACGGTGTGCCCATCTCCCAGCCCTACCTCAATGACATCGAGCACGATCGCCGCGGTGCCTCGCCGTCGCCGCAGCTTCTCAAGCAGTTCGCCGACGCCCTGCATCTTTCCTACGACTACCTCCTCTTTACGGCCGGCCAACTGCCCGACGACCTCCGGTCGGAGTCCTATACGCCCGAGGAGGTTGAGGCCGCCTTCCAGGCCTTTCGTCGCACGCTTAGCGAGCGATCGACGCACCGCGAGCCGTAGCCGGGCCTGGATTATAGAGAGAAGTTATACGTTGCGATATGCGCTATAATAGAACATATTTCCTAATATGGTGTGGCCCATCGGCGTCTTGATGAGGTGCTGCGCGTGGCGACGGGAGGGGAGGGGCGTATGCGATGGGTTCCTGATCAGACGGGTCGGTTCAGGTGGCGGCCCTGGTATGGTGCAGATGAGATTGATGGCCTGTGTGAGGGCCATGTGCAGCGGTTTTTGCGGACACGCCATGGCCTGGTGTCCTATCCGCTCTCCACCGACGACCTGACGCTGCTCATCGAGCAGGAGGCGGACGATCTCGATCTGTACGCCGACCTCTTCAGCGTGGCCAAAGACGGCGGCGTGGTCGAGGGCGTGACGACGTTCGTCTGGGGTCGCCGCCCGCGCGTGCAGGTCGCACAGGCGCTCTCACTCGATCCACGACGCCAGGCACGACTGCGCACGACGCTTGCACATGAACTTGGTCATGTGCTCCTCCACAACGTCGTTGGCGACCGGGACGACGATCAGCTGCCGTTCGTTCCCGCCGACGAGATTGACCCGTCGCCCGCGCCGTGCTGCACGCCGGCGACACTGCTCGGGACGGGGCGGATCGACTGGATGGAGTGGCAGGCCGGGTATGCGAGCGGCGCCGTCCTCATGCCATGCACAGCAGTGCGCGCCATCGCGAGCCCGTACGCGACGAAGACTGATGGATCACGGAACGGCCTTCTCATCGACCATGTGGTGGGACACTTCCTCGTCTCCGAGGCCGCAGCGTGGGTGCGACTGCGCCAACTTGGCTATCTGAGCGGTCAGTGGCCGACATCCACGGCGACCGACGTGGACGACCCATGGCTATAGGTGCCGATCCCCGCTTGACCCATCACCGGACCATGGGTGAGTGTTGCATGAAGGTTTGGCGTGCTGGCGCGGCCGCTATGGATGTGGTGCGCTATGTGGGCGTCCACCAGGCGCGGAGGCGGGCTGCCATGTCGCCGTGCGATAGCGTCAGGCCACCTATGAGGATTCAGCGGTCCGGTGCCACGACAAGAAGGCGAGTGAGGAGCCGATCAAAGATAACCTGCTTGCGCAGGCGCGCTATCGGGAGGCGACTGGCCCGTGCCTGGGTGCGCAGACGGGCTTCCAAGGCGAGACGGAAGCGGTCCGGCGTCGAGTACCGCATGCCGACCGCGTCTCCGTTCCGAGTGCTGCCACGACCACACGGCCCACGCGCGGCCCACGCTCCTGTGCTGCACGACGGAACCGCGCCGTGTCGAGCCAGCCGCGTGCCAAAACGGTCTGGATGCCCCGCTCGGTGTGTTCCAGGGCCGTGCCTGCCTCGACCATATCGAGGAGCGTCCGCTCCGGTGTCGTGAGCCGGACGCCCTCGCGGATCGTGACCTCATCATCACGCAGGGCGCACGTTGTCGTGTGCAGCGTCACCCCGGCCGGTGGGTGCAATCCCCGCTGGGCGCGCGGCACGATCAGGTGTACGGACGAGGGGATGATGTCGCTCAGATCGTAGAGATCGAGCGCCGTGTCATGCGAGACGATGCTGCGATCAGGTCCGACGGCGAGCCATGCCGCGACCACCTCTTCGTAGAGTGATGACGGATAATCGCGGAAGCGATAGAGGCCACGCCGTACCCGCCGGAACCGTCCGCGTGCGGCATGATGTGTAAGAGCCCGCCAACTGACGCCGTGCTCTCTCGCCTGGGGCGACGTGAAATAGCCCGCTTGCGCGGAGGCGCTGGCGTACAGCGCCTCATAATCGGGAACACTAATGTCATTCATTACTTACGATTATAGTAAGTTTCTAACGACATAACAAGAAGACTAGACATACCTGTTGGCTGTCACTTTCTACTTTAATTGGCGTAGTTTTTGACCCGTTGGTTGGCGTACCGCCATCGTCCCTTGGGGCACCCCGCCTGGAGCGGGCCTCGCCCGGCAGTGTGGCCCCTCCCTACTTGAAGCGATCCAAATCAGCCTCGACCATCAGCTTGATCAAGCCCTCAAAACTCGTCCTCGGCTCCCAGCCAAGCTCGGCCTTGGCCTGGGAATAATCCCCCTTCAAGTCGGTGATCTCGGTGGGCCGCAGCAAGGCGGGGTCGCTCACCACATGCTCCTCCCAGTCGAGGCCCGCGTGGCTGAACGCGATGCGGCAGACTTCCCGCACGGTATGGGCCGTGTTCGTGCCGATGACGTAATCCTTGGGCGTGGGGTTCTGCAGCATGAGCCACATGGCCTCGACATACTCTTTGGCGTAGCCCCAATCCCTCGTCGCGTCCAAGAAACCGAGGTGCAGCTTGCGATCGTCGCTCACGAGCGGGCGACCCAGTTCGTCGAGGGGCGGCGCCGTGACGCCGTTCTTGATGCAGGCGACGCCGGCGGTCACTTTCCGGGTCACGAAATGCAAGCTCCTGCGCTCGCTCTCGTGATTGAACAGGATGCCGGAGCAGGCGAACAGGTCATACGACTCGCGGTAGCACCGCGTCATCATGTGCGCGTACGCTTTGGCGATGCCGTAGGGATTGTTCGCATCGACGAGCGTCGACTCATTCGCGCTCTCGGCCCTGATGTTGCCGAAGATCTCGCGGCTCGTCGCCTGGTACACACGGGCCGCTGGCGCGTGGTGTCGCACAGCCTCCAGCACGCGGACGATGCCGAGCCCCGTGACCTCGCCCGTGTAATACGGATGCGTCCAGCTATCCGCAGGGATCGACTGGGCGGCGATGTTGTAGATCTCGTCGGGCTTGTACTTCTTAATGACGTGAACGAGGCTTTCCGCGTCCGTTAAGTCCGCCGCTTCGATGCCCATCCGCCCAACCAAATGCTGGATGTTCTCTTTGGTGTAGCTCGTGCTGTGCCGGATCGTCCCGACGACGCTATAGCTCTTCCCCAGGAGCAGATCGGCCAGGTAGGACCCATCCTGTGAACTGACACCGATGATGAGGGCGGATTTATTCAACGGGCATTCCTTTCTGCGTCATGCTTGAGCGATGTAGGGCGCTGGGCACGCTGTCGCCCACGCGTCTGGTCGATGTGCCACGGCTTGCTTCTCCCATAGGAGTCATGATACCGTATAGTCTAGAATCACTAGACGGAATGCTCCTTCCGGGAAGTGGATCGCACACATGGACCGCCCGATGACCGACGACACCCTCGCCTATCTCCCGAATTTCACTTCACGAAAGGGGAATGCGGCCCACGACCGGGCTTTCGGCGACCTGCCGGACAGCCTCGCCGCCTGGATGGACCGCTACCTGGCCCTCGCCGTCACGGGCGTCCGCTCGGACACCGTCGCGCGCAAGATCGCCCTCCACCTCGCGCGTTTCGTCGCCTTCTTCCGGGAGGCATACGGCCACGATCGGATCTCTGCCTGCCTGCGCCGCGATGTGCAGACCTGGCAGACTGCCTTGCGGGACCAGGGCTTGGCGCCGGCGACGGTCAACAATCACATGGCCTCGCTCTCGGCCTTCGCGACATGGGTCCACGCCCAGGCCCCGCGCCTCTTCCCCCTCGACGACCCGACCAAGGGTATCGGAGACCTCGGCCTGCTGCCCCTCGAGCCGCGCGCCCTACGTCCGCAGCAGGTGCGTACGCTCAAGAATCTGTGCGACCGCCTGGATCGCTTCCACCGGCTGCGCGGCCAGCGCTGGACCGGTCGCGATGGCGACGCGCCGGCCCGCACGCCGGGCACTTCGTCTCCGTGCTCCGCAACGGCCGCGCCCTCGGCGTGCGCCACCTGGAATTCGCCTATCAGGAGAAAGAGGGTGGGATCGCTGAGGCGCTGTCTTTGGCGGAGGATTTCGCCGATGGGGACAGCATCGCCGTGATCTTAGGGGACAACACCACGGATGCCGATATCTCCGCGGCGGTCTCCGGGTTCAGCGGCGGGGCGATGGTCTTCTTGAAGACGGTCCCCGATCCGCAGCGCTTCGGCGTGCCGACCTTCGATCCCAGCGATACGGCGCGGATCACGCGCATCACGGAGAAGCCAGAGCACCCCGAGAGCGACTACGCCGTGACGGGGTTATATCTCTATGACAGCCGCGTCTTCGATTTCATTCGCGAGCTGCGACCATCCGGCCGGGGCGAGCTGGAGATTACCGATATCAACAATCGATACCTGCATCTCGGGCAGCTCCGCTGGGCTGAACTATCCGGCTACTGGCGCGACGCGGGCACCTTCGACACGTTGCTCGAAGCGAACACCTATTGGGCGAGCAAGCGGTCGCGACAGGAGCGGTAAAGAGGTAAGATGAAACAATGGTAGGCGGCTGCTACGCCAATGAAAAGCTCAACGATTGCGCCAACCAAAGAAGAAAATGACAGTTGGCGCGTTATGTGTCGGAAAACAGCGCACGGAATGACCAAACGGTGATGGGTATCGTAGGGCTCGCGGCTGGGCCGCTGGTATAGCTCGTGGAGCAGCACGACCATGAACAGGTTGGCGAACTCGACCAGGGCCTTGCACAACGTGCCGATGTAGCTCTCTTGAAAGAAAACCTCCGTCGCTTCGGCTGGCGGTCCAACTCGTCCACCTCCCTGCCGCCGATCGTGGCCTCGAACCGCGTGATTATCTCCTCGATGTTCGTCGCATCCTGATAGACGATTCCCGCCCGCTGCGCATCGAAGCCGGTGACGGTGGCATCCAGCGGTTTGAGGATGTCGTCGGAAAATATTTCGGGGTCCATGTGTCAGCGCAACGCCGTCGGATGTTGCTCTGGCCTGAAACCACACAATATCCACCGCCGCGACAGGCGAGGGCTGGCTGAGATAGTCATTACGCCCTTGCCCACGTCCTGCGGCCAGCTCATCGAAAAGGGTCGTAGTTCTGGGCAGTCGCCTGGCAGAGCGGCATAGTGAGGCGTTCGGCAACAGACTTCGGCTCGGTTGCCAGCTCCTGGGCTGTGACGCGCTCCGTCGCATAGTAGTCCGTGGTAAACGAGATGGGCAGACAGTTGGCGCATGATCCTGATTCGACCTCCGGTCGATCGGCCAGGCCAACCACGGCGACTCCGACATCGACCGCCGCGTAGTAGTTGGCGGTTGCGTAGAGGCCGCCCAAGGCGGCGAAGGTACGCGTGGTCAACCCTGCGACATGATCCTCGAAGAGCCGGAAACTGGCGGGCATCTGCCCTTCGCCAGCGCGACCGTAGAACAGGAGGGCACTTCCATCAGGCTGGATCTCTAGATCGACGATCCGGTTCATCTCCGACAAATCGGCCTCTGTCGGGCGCGAGGGATTGAACTGCGCCCGTGCCTGGCTTGTGCCGGCTTTCCACCCCGTGCCGCGTCGGTACCAGTTCGCATCGGGGCGCAGGTCGGGATTGGCGCGCGGTGGGTAGGCCGCAGCCGCGCGCTCGAGCAATTTATGCAGAGCTTCCGTGCGCTGCAGGTCCCGCACGCCGGTTCCCCGATCCAGCAGGGATGGTTCGGGGACGACAGGTCGCATCAGCACATACAGGTAGGCCAGGTGAGGGGCGCGCGGCCAGAGCGCCCGCGTCGCCTCCTCGACGGCGGATCTCAGGAGCGCATCGCGATCGACGGCCCACCGCGCGCGCCGTTCGTAGAGCCGCGCCACCTCAGCCTCAGCCATCTTGTAGTTGCCCGTGGCACTCCGTCCATAGTAGCGATGTTCGCCGTCCACAACGACCATGTGCGGCATGCGAGGCGAGGGAGGGATAATGACGGCAAGATAGCCGTCCGCCGCGCCGGGCGCGAGCGGTAGGGACCGCACCTCGATCGTCGGCACTTCCGCGACGCCCGTGCGCACGATCTGGTCGATGCGCTCGGGGGCATCCGCAAGCGGGATTGGCGTCGAGCATGTGAGGCGGCCGCGCGCATCCTCTCCCACACCGTAGAGTAAGGTGCCTCCGTTCGTGTTAGCGAACGCCGCTACGTCGGTCGCGATGTCCAAGTTCTTCTTGGGATTGCGGGGGTCGGGCAGGGTCGCTTTCCCGTCGAACACGACTGTCTCGGGGAGCGTGTCGGCGGCGAGTGCCCGGTCAACTTCGGCTGAGGAGGTCGGTGCCCACATACGCTACACCATCTCGGCTCGAATTTGGCCCAGTGCGACGCGCAATCCCTCGTGCTCGTACTCTTGCGGCGGGGCCGAAAGGCCCCCGATCTGGCCGGGCAATGCTTGAGGCCGACGAGGACCCCATTGCCACTTTTCGTAAACGTCGGCGAGCGCAGCCCGGAACGCCAGCTCCCTGTCGCGGCCCGCCTGGTCTTGCACGCCATGCCACCCATAGGCCGCCTTATCCGCGCGGCGATACAATTCATAGAGGTCATTGACCGGCAGCGGATCGGCCGGATGCCACACGTCCAACTCATTCAGGATGCCGTCGACAATCTGCAGGTTGAGGACGCGCAGCGCCGCAACCTGCGCCGCCACGCGTCGGAGCCACGAGGTAGGGTCGTTACCATCGAGCCCTTTACTGAAGCCGTCCACGCTCTCATGGATGAGCGTTGCCTTGTCGGAGGCGTCCACGGGCGGCTCCGGGAAGTCGAGGAACTCTCGCGCCATTTCGATGAAACGGCGGCCATGACCGCTCCCGGGGCGGGCGATCTCTCGCACAATTTGCGCGTCGGTCGGATCGCTGACCTGACCGGCCGTGAGATTCCGCATGTCGGCCCAATGCTCTTCGAGCAGATCCCGCATCTCCGCTTTCAGCACGTCGTACCGGCCCTGCTCAGTGCCGTCCTCATCCCCGGCCATCTCGGCCCCCCTTGCATAACACAACTATCGGTGCGATTGTATATAGCGTGCCGCCTAAACTGAGGAAAGGTCAAGGGATTGTCAACGGCACAAGGACGGCTCGCGCTCAGGCAAGCAGCGCGCCGCCAGCGTCCAGCACGCTGACCAGTGCGGCCAGCGATTGCGGCTTAATTCGCTCGAACTCCTTCAGCGGCATCTTCCTGTCGTGCCACGCGGCGCCTTAATTGGAGAAAGCGCGGTGCAGGAGCGTCTGAAAGAGGTGCTCCGCCTGACGATCGGCCTCCGCTTGTTGTACACGTAACCGATCCACCCGTCGCACGGCATGCACGAACTTTTCCTGGAGTGCAATGGGGGGTAGCGGTATCGCCAAGTCCTTAATAATACTCAGATTTAAGCCAGGCATTACCGCACCACGCTCGGAGATGCCCAACTGACCAAGCACAAGCGGATGCATTAGGAAACAGGCTTGTAAGTAGGCTGGCAGGCATTTGCGCTGGTTCAGTGTAATACAGCAGAGGTGCTTTGTGTTGATAGCCAGAGGGATATTGTCGGGAACGACAGCACATCTGCCACAAGTTCCCATAATGGTTATAAGAACATCACCTGGAAAAACAGTGTATCGTTTGAGCTGATCATATTTCTCTTCTGAGATAAAACGCCTCTTATCCCATGCAAATCGGTTCCGAACTGCGTTATCAATACCTAAAACTGCAATGCCATCCTTAGTGAATTCAGAATGGAGTAGCTGGCTGCCGAAAGGCCCAGTACGAATAGAGTTCTGTCCTTCTTTAGCGAGATCTTCAATGGTCTCAAAAGTCCATCGATGAGATTCCTTTGTTTGAAACATCTCCAAAAAGACGGATTGCAGGAAGCCGTCGCTGAGTTCTTGGGCGTAACGGCGGGAGCGGCGCAGGCGGTCGGCTTTGTCGAGTAGCGCGGCAATGCGTTTCTGTTCGTCGAGCGTTGGGAGTGGAACAGTACAGTCTTTCAGGATAGTTGTATTTAACCCGTCCATGATCGCGCCGCGTGCCATGCGGTTCAGCTGCTGTTGTATCCCTGAGTATCCATTGATGGCGAAGCAAAGGTATGGAGGATAAACCTTACTCCCATCAACACGCATACGGAACAGATGCGAGTCAATGATAGTTGTATCAACGTTCGTAGGAACGACGGCGGCGCGCCCAATCGTTCCCATTGTCGTAACCAGAATATCACCGGCTTTTACCTGATAATCGGCAAGTTCTACAAACTTGTGGGGTGTGATGAACTTACGGAACGTTGGAACGAAGGTGTTCGGCAAAACATTTTCAATTCCCGCAACGGCGATACCAGATTTGACTAGTTCGCTCTTTTTTAGGGCACTGCCGAACGGCCCTATCTTGTACGAGCCAGGAGAAGGATCAGCCAATTCTCCAATCTTTACTTCAGCGGACTTCACTTGACCAACGCCTCCAACGCGCGGACTTCCGACGCCATCACCTTCTCCAATTCCAGCAGGCGCGAGAGCGTGACCTGCGGCGCATCGTAGTAAATGTCGTCCTGCTCCATCGGGCGGTAGCGGCTTGCCGATAGGTCATGCTTATTCGCTGCTACCTGGGCCTTCCCCACCAAGAATTGCCGTGACAGCTGGTTGAACTCGCGCTGTAAGGGGTGGATCTCCGCCTCCAGGGCCGCCAACTTTTCGCGGTCGACCTCCAACAGGGCCAGCGTCGTCTCGTCGTCGGCGGGCGCGATGGCGTTCTCAAAGGTGAGCCGGTTGATGTCCGCCTGGAACCGCAAGCGCCGCGCCTTCAAGGGCGCGATGGCGGCACGCAGATCGGCGAGCCGGGTCGCACGGCCGGCCGCGAAAGCTGGATTCGTGCGGTTCTTCCAACACGCCAGGATGTCGGGAATATCGTTCTCCGCGACCGGCTCACGCTTGTCGTCCAGGCTAAAGCCGTCGTGCTCCATATCGTAGAACCAGATGTCGGAGGTCGTGCCACCGCGCGTGAAGATCAAGACGGCGGTCGAGACGCCGGCGTACGGCTTGAACACGCCCGACGGCATGGAGATGATCGCTTCTAGCCGGTTCTCCTCGATGAGCTTCTTGCGCGTCTCAATGTGCGCTCCACTGCTCCCAAAGAGCACACCGTCGGGAACGATCGCGGCGCACCGCCCGCCCATATCGAGCAGGCGCAGAAATAAGTGCAGGAACAGCAGTTCCGTTTTCTTGTAGCGGCCCGGCAGGGTATCGTTCACGTCGCCCGCGTCGATCGCACCTTTGAAGGGCGGGTTTGCCAGGATGACGTCGTAGCACCGGGCCTGGGTAAAGGCTTTGCCAAGGGTGTCGGTATAGCGGAAATTGGGTTCCGTGATGCCGTGGAGCATCATGTTCATCGCGCCGATGCGCAGCATCGTCATGCCGCTGTCATTATCGAATCCGGTCAGGGCGTGTGTTTGCAGAAAGTCGCGCTCCTCGGCATCCAGCCGTTCGCCGGTGAGGTTGTGCGGAAAGCCCTGCTCATCATAGACGAGGCTGGCGGGATCGGTGTGCTGTTCGAGGATGTACTGATAGGTGTTCACGACGAATCCAGCTGTCCCGGCGGCGGGGTCACACATACGCTCGGTCGGCTTCGGGTCGATCATCTGCACCATCATGCGGATGATGTGGCGGGGCGTCCGAAACTGCCCGTTCCGCCCCGCCGCGTCCCCCAATTTGCCGAGCATGTACTCGTAGACATCCCCCTGAACATCCTGATTCTGCTGCGAGACCTTGAGGGCATCGATGCTGGCGCAGGCGTCCAGCAACAGGGTCGGCTTATTGATCTTGAACTCGGCATTCTCCATGTGCTGTGCGAAGCCGGAGGTGGTGCCCCCGATCCCTTTGATGAACGGGAAGACCTCGGTCTTGACGAACTGGAGGGCGTCGCTCCCTGTGCGCCGCGTCCAGTGCGACCAACGATACGCGGGTCGCGGCGTGCCGTCTTTGTCTACAAACAAGGACTGATACGGTATCCCGCGCCGGTTGGCCTGCTGCTCGCGCCGGGTCTCCTCCTCGTCGAGCCGCTTCATAAACAGAAGGAACGAGAGTTGCTCGATGCTGTCCAGGGGGTTGGGCAGCCCGCCGTCGCGCATCTTATTCCACAGCGCGTCGACCTTGCTTTTGAGGGTGCTGTCGGTGAGCATGGTGTATCAGCCTTTCAGGCGGCGAGTTGTCGGGCGAAGTCGAGGAGTTCGTCGACCTGTGGCCCCGTAAAGAGGCGATCGACGGCGCCGTCGCCGAAGGCGGAGAAGTCGCCCTCGTAGAGGTCGGCGCGATCGAGGTGGCGTTTCTTGACGAGCACGGCCTGCATCACGCGCAGGAAGCGTAGTTGATCGGCCGTGTAGGCGTGCTGCTGGATATGGGCGTCGACAAGCTGCTGGATGACCGTCCCATAATCAGGCACGTTCTCGAGCGCCAGGACATGGCGCAGGAACCCCAGGAAGCTGGTGAGCTTGAGTCCGTAGGCTTTGCGGATATTGTCGGTGGTGAGCTGGACATCGACGGCGCCGAGCGTCAGGCGCAGCGTCCGTTCGAGCGCGACCACATCCAGCTCCGTGACGTCGCGCCCCTCCTGAATGGCCCGGATCGTCCGGTCGCTCTCAGCCAGGTCGTTGATGCGCTTCTCGACGCGTTCGCGGTACTGAGCGACGTAGAGTCGCTCGCCGCCCTCGGAGAGGGTGATGTAGCCGCTCTCCGCGATGAAGTCGGGCAGGTCAAGGGTACGGAAGGCGCTGGGATTCTCCGTGCGATACCTCATCTGCGGCGCCAGCCCCGCGCCCACGGCGGTCAACTCCGCCGGCGTGGCGCCCGCGAGCGCCTGGGACAGGCAGAGGTCCACCAACGGCTGCAGCGCCGGGTCGCGGCGCACGAAGTCCGGCAGCCGGCCGACATCATCGGCGATCGCTTGCAGGTCGCCGGGCTTCGGCGTGCCCTGGAGCACGCCCAGTTTCAGGCGCTCGATCTTGCTGATGAACGTCTCGGCCGCTACATCCACCTCGGACGCCAGGCGCAGTAAGGGCCCGACCTGGGCGCGCAAAAACGCGATGTCCGCCGCGTTGGTGTAGGTCCAGAACGCCGGGTCCCAGGCCCGCTCAATGGCAGGCAGCACCTTCTTTACGGTAAACGCATCGGTTGGGATGCGCTGGACCTGCGCCTGGAGATCGGCCTTGACCTGGAGGGCGTCCGGATTGCTCTGATCGCGGATAAAGAACTCGAGTAACCGCAGCCGCGCGTTGAAGATGGTGACCAGGACGGGGACCGTGGACTTCCCGCGCTCCTCCGCCTGCTTGTCGAAGCGGTTTTGCCAGAAGTCCATAATCTTGAACTCGGACTTGTGTCCGTCGGGCAGACGGTCGGGATAGCGGCAGGCATCATTGTTGCGCGTCCCGCGCCCGATCATCTGCCAGAGCTTGATCTGCGACTGCACCGGCTTCATAAAGGCAAGATTCACGACCTCCGGCACGTCGACGCCGGTATCGAGCATGTCCACCGAGATCGCGATGCGCGGCAGGCTGTTCTTCTTGAACGTGGTGATGAGGCCGTCGCCGTAGCTGCCGTCGCGCACATGCTCGGTATCGGAGGTGATCACCGCGACCATGTCCCTGTACTGCGGATACATCTCCTCGAACACGCCACGCAGGCGCTGCGCGTGGGCCTGGGTGATCGCGAACACGATGGTCTTGCCCGGCAGTTGGCCCGACTGATCCTTGATACACACGTCCATGAACTCTTCCCACTGCCGGACAAGCGTGTCGCGGTTGCTGACAATGCGTTCGATGTCCGTGCCGGAATAGTCGATCTCGTCGGGGTCAAGCCCCTGCTCGATGAGGGCGTTCTGGTCCTCTTCCGACAGGTCGACACCCTTGATGCCGTCGCGCTGGAAGCTCGTCTTGGCCTGATAGAGGCTGAAGTCGACGAGGTCCCCGGCCTGGACCGCCTCGGGGTAGGTATAGAGGGAGGTCGGCGTCTTGTCGTCGCAGTGGAACACGCGGAACGTGTCGCGGTCGATGAACCCGGCGGGCGTGGCGGTGAGGCCGATCATGCGCGCATCGAAATACTCCATCACATCGTTGAACCGGTTGAAGATGGAGCGGTGGGCCTCGTCAAAGACGATGAGGTCGAAGAAACCCGGGCTGAAGGCGTCGTAGCAGCGCGAGAGGGTTTGCAGCGTGGCGACGTAGAGCCTCTTTGTCTTATCGATGGCGTGCGTATAGATGCGATCGCTGGTCTCGGTGGGCAGGAAGGCGTGGAAGCCGTCCGTTAACGCCTGATCCACGAGCGCGTCGCGGTCGGCAAGAAAGAGGATCTTGCGGGCGTGGTTCGCGCGCAGGAACAGATCGACCAGGGCGACGATCGTGCGCGTCTTGCCCGTGCCCGTCGCCATCACCAGGAGGGCGCGGCGCTTGCCTGTGGCGAAGTCGTCGCACAGGCGGCGGATGGCCTCCTGCTGGTACAAGCGCCCGGCGATGCGCGCATCGATGAGCGTGTCGCCAAGGGGGGTGGCGTTCTGGCGCAGCCAGAGGAGATCGTCCAGGTCCTCGGGCGTGAAGAAACCGGCGACAAGGCGCGGGGCGGCGTGCTCTTCGTCCCAGAAGTAGGTGTCGAGTCCGTTCGTCAGGAAGGCAAACGGTTGGAAGGACTGGCGCTTGGCGATTTCCGTGATGTAGTGGCGCGCCTGCTCGCGGGCCACATTCGGGTCGCGCACCTGCTTCTTGGCCTCGACGACGGCGATAACCTCGCCGGTCGGTCGGTAGAGACAATAGTCGGTGACGCCGTTCCACGGTTCCGCGTCGTAGCCGTCCACCGGGATCTCGATACCGACTTGAGCGGAATCATGCACGTCCCATCCGGCCTTTTTGAGCGCGGGATCGATGTGTTCTGTCCGTGTTCGCGCTTCATTGGGGGACATCGGTCGCACTGTCCGTGAGAAGCGGTTCTGATGACAAGAGAGGGGGCATAGCAGCCGATGCGCCGACATCAATCTCCCCAGGCACAACAGCTAACGCGTGCGCGAGGCGGCGCACGATGGACGGCCGCGGCTGCACCTTGCCGGCCTCAATGTGATAGACCGTCGACGGTGACACATCGGCCGCGCTGGCGAGTTGCCCCTGTGTGAGATGGTGTTGTTCGCGTAGTTGACGGAGTGTTGCCATAGTGCTTTTCTCCATACATGAGGCGCACGGTGATATGGCAGCGGCACGGGCTGTTGCCGGTCGTGTGCCCTCAGTGTGCTGGGAAGTTCCTATCTTGTCAATAAACACTGCCTCGCGTCATCACCCGAAAGCTGTGACACGTTCGTCATCGCCATGACCAGCACGCGCACCTCCGCCGGCGTTACCGGTCGCAGAAGCCGCGCCGAATCCGTGAAGGGGATGGGGCGCAGTTCGCGCCGCATGTGGTCGTGGCGTTCGAGCGGGCGCTGGCGGCGGTGAACTACTCATCGCGGGTGATGCGTGGGACGCACGGACACAGACGGCATGAGCCGATGTCGCTACTCCACATCGCCGATCACCTCGGCGAGCGATGTGGCCGTGCTCACGCGATCGACAAGGGTGTCGAGCACGGCCTGATCCGCCGCAGTGATACGGCGCTCCAGCGCCTCTGGGACGGTCCCGAAACGCGCCTGGGTGATCTTCAGCAACATGGCGCGCTCCCCGCGCAATTCCCCTTCTTGCAGTCCCATCCTCTCCCAACTTGTCACATACGCCATCCTCTGTTCCTCCTCTATCCGCTCCAACTCTTGCTCAACGAGGCGCTCCTGCTCCGGCGGCAACGCCACAAGCCACTCGATCAGCCGACGTAACTCCAGCACTAGTCCCCGCTCGTAGCCGTGCCCATACTGGCCGCAGACAACCCCAATCTTCGCTCTGCCAAGCCCCTACCATGTCCTGCGTCGCTACCTGTGCTTGAGTACAGTCGCGGCCCCGTGAGTGGGGATGTCCCTAACGGTTACAGGAGTTGTCGGCGTGGTGGGTCACAGAGTAGCGCTTCCTGATATTCTCGGTCCTGACGAATCATAGATGCCTCCTCTTTATGGGGCGATGATGCGGACGATACCGTTGGGATGGACGCACGACGCGAGAGCCGGAACGTGTGCGGCAGTTGGTTGGCCGCACCCTCGACCGTCAGGTCCGCACTGCGCTTGTTGTCGTCCTTGGCACCAAATATGTTCATATTCGTGTTACACTACTGGGATGGTATCCCAGAAACGTGCGCCTTATATGAAGCGCGTTCTATCGACCGGTCCCGCCGAGAGCCGTTTCCTCACGGCCCTGGAGCGGCTTGAAATACCTGTGTTCTCCCTAAAGCGGCATCGCACGCTCCTCGACGACATCGCCGATCCAGATCTGTACGACCTCCTGACCAAGCTAGAGGACAAGGGATGGTTGCTGCGGGTGGAGCAGGGAACGTATGTCGTCGTGCCCCGCGCCGCGCGCAGGACATGGCACGAGCACCCGTTCATCATCGCGGCGGCCATGGCCGCCGATCCCTATTACATCTCATACTGGTCCGCCCTGTCTTTCCACAACGTGACCGCGCAGATGCCCCGGATTGTCGTCGTGGTGATTCCTGCCGATCATCGCCGCAGGAGGTCCCAGGTCACCTTTCAAGGCTATCACTACCAGTTCGTCACCCGCTCAGAGACGACATTCTTCGGCGCGCGGTCTCACGACATGACTGGTTTGAACGGTGCCGCCCACGTCGAGGTGATGATCGCCGATCCTGGGAAGGCTATCCTCGATGCGCTCGATGACGAGCGGTTAGCCGGCGGGATAGCGGAGATTATCGAGTCGTTGCGCCGTGGGCTGGCGAACGGGAGTCTCTCACTGCCGCACCTGGTCGACGACGCGCTGCGCTACCCAAATAGGGCGGTGATCAACCGTCTCGGCTATATCCTCTCGCGCAGTGGCGCAGACAAGGACGCTCTCGATGCCTTGCGTGGACGCATGCGCCGGACGGGGTATCCACCCTACCTATCGCGCGTTGCACCGCGCATCGAAGCCCACCGGGACCCTGAGTGGAATGTCATGGTCAACGTCTCCAACGACAGCA
>JAABUJ010001694.1_pt1 | contig 30642 bp, 27 predicted proteins | sample 5559131 | NCBI WGS metagenome assembly JAABUJ01 (sample SAMN10711875, study PRJNA513366) | rock metagenome | isolation source: Antarctica rocks | place: Antarctica: Victoria Land, Mt New Zealand nord | collected 2016-01-07
CACGGCCACGGCAAGTACGGCAAGCACGGCGGCGCTCCCACGCACGGCCACGGCAAGTACGGCAAGCACCACGGCGGCGCGCCCAAGCATGGCCATGGCAAGTACGGCAAGCACGGCGGCGCGCCCAAGCACGGCCACGGCAAGTACGGCAAGCACCATGGCGGCGCGCCCAAGCACGGCCACGGCAAGTACGGCAAGCACCACGGCGGCGCGCCTAAGCACGGCCACGGCAAGTATGGCAAGCACCACGGCGGCGCGCCCAAGCACGGCCACGGCAAGTACGGCAAGCATGGCCACCATGCATAGCTGTCTTGAGAGAGGTGTGGGTGTGCTGTGTCTGGGGCTGGGTGGGTTTGTCATGTGGCACAAACAGGGATGGTCTGGACCTTGCAGCACGTGGGCTGGCTGCCACCGTTTTATTTGGTGATCGGGCCTGTGGCCCAGGCTGCCAGCGTTCAATGTTTGGATTGTCCGGGGTTCTAGTGCACTGGTGCAGGGAGGGCGACTCCCACAGAGCCAGGCTGCTGCATGGGCGGGGGCGGCATGTGCGGCGCTGAGGGACATAATCGACAGTTGTGGGTGAGCAACACCGAGGCCGTTGCGCGCTTTGCAGAAGCTTTGCTGAAGTATGTGCGCACGGCGGCAGAGCCGTAGTATGTGTGTAGGCGCGCCTCTGCGAACAACCAATTTAATTTTTTTTGTTGGGCCCGGGGCTGTGCGCTGGGCTCGGGGCTGCGCGCCCTGGGCCACCTCGCAGGACGAGGCACACCCCGCGCACCCATGTGTGGTGCGAATAGGGTGTATGCCGAGGGCGAAGGCCTTGCGCGCGTGCACATGTTTGTATATACCGCTTGGGGCAGCGCGGGTGCCAGCTGTTTCCCGCCGAGCCTGCACACCTGGGGCGCGCCGGCTGAGCTCTCCTGGGTTCAGATTGCATGCGGCAGTGCCCCGTCCTGCTTTTGAAAGACTGCTGTATGATCATGGGTTTGGGACAAGGTCCTGCAAAGGCTGCGCAGAACTTGGAAGTGGCTGCACGGCGCGCGACCTAAATTGGGGTGGCTCCTTGATGATGCGCTGCTTGGCAGCATGTGCACTGTGCCTGTGGAGCATTTGCCGCTGTTGCCGAGCTGGCTCAGGCAAGTGACGCGAGCTTGTGGTGGGAGTCCACAGGAGCTTGCCTGTAAGAGCCAGTGGTTGCACTGGTCTGAAGCAGGAGTTTCTCACCGGTAGGCAGCCTCAGGAAAGCACTGGTCTGAAGTAGCAGTCTCTCACCTTGGCAAACTACCTATTTCAAGGCAGCTGCTGAAAGAGTTTTCAGCAAGATGAGTATCTTGCCCGCTGAGCGCTCGTCTTGCACGCTTTCCTGAAACTGCCTCAAGGTGAGAGACTGTAAGGAAGTCTGAGATGGCCAGCATGCACGATGGTCGATGGTGCCCAACCAGGGACCATGTTGGCTTTTAACCTACCCATGAGTAGGGCCTGCGCAACCGAGTGTGTTACAGCACTAAAAAAGCTCGGCGGCCACTTGTGGGCGGCGTACTTGACGGTTGGTGGGCAACTTCAGCGGCGGAAGCTGTGGACTGGTCGGCGGAGCTTGGTGCGCATTCTGCATCCCTCTTCCTGGGGCAGGGGCTGCTGGGGTGAGGCCGGCAATTCAGGAGGGGGTCAGCGCGGGAACGGGGTTGTGCTGGTGCAACACGCGCCGGTGAGCCGGGCCACATGCAAGGCCATCAGGGCAATCAGGGAGGCGAGACGGCAAGCGCACAGCGCAGCACAGCAGCGCAGCGCTGCCACGTGGTCGGCACACCGTGCGTGCCGCTGCTCAAGCGCGCGGCGCATGAGCCTGCAGCTCAGGCAGGAAAATATTGATGACAGAACGCAGTGCGGCAGCAGCCATGCAGCCGCACGAAGACGATGTGCATGCGCTGCTCGACCTCTTTGTCGATACGGTTGCGGCCGGCGCGTCGCCAACGTTTGCAACGTTCAAGCGCACCTGGGTCGAGCGGCACTTCTCGCATGTGTTTGAGGTCCGCGCAACAACCCAGCCTGCACTAGCCCTCTATCTTCACACAGCTGTGTGAAACAGTATTTACCACATTCAATGTGAATGTTTGTTGGCCTGTAGGCAGCACTTGTGCTGAGCCCAATGGTGAGGGTCTGCGGGTCACCTGGTTGTCTTTTTGCAGGGCTGCCCAAACGACATGCTGCCGGAGGCGTACATCCAGTCGCTGCTGGCTGCAGCGCTGGACTGCGTGGACGGACCCCTGCCGGAGCAGCTAGAGGCCGGCGCCCCGGCAGCCTGCGCGGGGCTGCGGCCGGCCGGCGGCAGCGACGGCAGCGGCGGCGCCCCTGCCGCCGCCCCAGCCGTGGACAACGCCACGCTGGCGGCGCTGCTGCTGGAGGACGAGCCTGACTCTGCCACAGCGGCAGAGGCGGGGCAGGCGTCGGCCGGCGCCGGGGCCCTGGCGCTGACCCTGGGCCTCGCGGGCGGCGGCGCCGCGGACGAGCTCGCTGCCGCGCAGCGCGCTGGCTCGCCGCCGCCGGACCTGGGCGAGATGCTGGCGCTGCCGCCGCCGCCGCCGCCGGCACTGCCGCCAGGCGTGGCAGCGCTGCCGCCAGGCGTGGCAGCGCCTGGCGGCCCCGAGCTGCCGCCGGCGCCGCCGCTTGCGGCGGCAGGCAGGGCCGGCGACAGCTCAGCATCACTGCCTGCCTCGGCGTCCGCTGCCTCGTCGCAGCAGGCCGGCAGCGCGGCCGCAGGCGCCCCGCAGGCGCCCTCGCCCGGGACCGGCGGCCCGGCAGGGACCGGGACGCGGGAGCTCGGCGCGCCCGCGGCCCACCCCGGCACCTGTCGCGACTTCGCCAGGCGCGCCGCGGCGCTGTACGCGGCATACGCGCTGCTCGAGGCGCAGCCGCGGACGGGGCTGCACGCCGAGCACCCCAGGGTTCTGCTGTACCTGCCGCCCAGCCGCGTGCGGGCGCTGGGCGCCCTGGCAGCGGCCGCGGTGGCGGCCGGCGTGCGCGACGTGGCTGCGATCGTGCGCCGCCTGGTGCGCGAGCGCGCGTTCGTGATCGGCGCGGTGCGCCGGCCGCCTTGCGGCGCGCCGCCGCCAGTGGCGCAAGCGGAGCAGCTGGCAGGGTACGGGGCCCCTGGAGCTGTGTGTGAGCGGGAGCCGCTGGTCTGCAGACATGCGTTGGCTGCCGGGCGGGGCGCAGCCCCCTGCGTCATTAGGGGCGCTGTTGGCCTGGTGTGGGTGGTGTGGAAGGCTTCTTTTTTTCTCACTTTCTCACTTTTTACTTTTACTTTTATATCCGCAAGTTCACCGTTGCCCGTGTGATGAGACCCTTTGCCACTGGCTGTGCGGGAGCTCAATTGTTCAATTGTTGCGCGGCGGCGCAGCTGTGTCGGCCGTGGAGATCTGGCGATGCCGGCCGCGCATGGCAAGGGTACAGGAGCGGTGGCGCACTGAAAAATCCATGTGTCCCCAAGTTGGCTGGCGCCACGTCGGTGATGCGCCGCGTCGCAGCCCTGAAGGGCTTGTGGCGGGTCTTGTTGCAGGAGCGCGCCGAGCGGCGCGCTCGTGCCCGCCCAAGGGGCCGACGGCGGCGGGCGCGAGGGGGCGGCCGCGCTGGCGCACCTGCGCGACACCGCGCTGCAGCTGCGCGAGCTGGCGCACGTGCAGCTGCTGGCCGACAGCTACCGCGCCGCGCAGCGCCGCGCGTTTGGCGCCGCCAGCCCGCCGCCCGTGCGCCTTATGCCCCTTCCAAGCGGCAGTAGTGCAGTGCCGTCGGGCTCCTCCCGCGTCATCTGGCCTGTTCCCCTTCAATACCTTGGCCTCTCGCTGTTGCCGCACTGCTACGCGTCGGGCTTTTGCCGGCCTGTCCTGACGGGAGCCTTCGCGGGTGTTCTGCTGGGCTTGCGCTCCACAGCGGCCGCTGGTCATGTGGAATGCACACTGCCGCTGTCCTGGGCGGCGGCGGGCGCCGCGGCGGGCGCGACCGGGCTTTCACCCGGGCGTTTAGCACCGGGCGCTACCGGACTGCCTGGCGGCACCGGGCCACACTGCCGGACACACTGCCGGGCACACTGCCGGACTGCTGGGGCGTCACCAGACCGGGCGTGAAAGCATTGGGCTGCCTGCCGCGCAGGCCATCGTGGACCTGGACATGGGCGTGCGCCTGGGCGAGCAGGCCGCCGAGCTGGCCGCCGCGGTCGAGCTCAGCCTGGCCGGCCGCCGCGCGCGGCACCGCGCGGCGCGCGGCGCCGCCGAGCGCCCCGCGCGCGCCGCGGCGGGCGGGGCGCGCCCCGCGGCGCGGCCGGGCGGCGGCGGCGCGGTGCAGGCGAGCGCCGACGGCCGCGCCGCCTCCGATGGCTCCGGCAGCGAGGGCGGGAGCGGCGCGGACCGCGCGGACGGGCTCGACGGCGAAGGCCTGCCGGACTTAGACCTGGCGGGGCTGATGTTCTCCATGGGAAGGCAGGGTGAGCAGGCTGGGGGCCGCGGAGCGGCGGGCGGGCCGCCGCCGCAGAGGGGGCAGGGCCGCGGGCGCCGCGCTCCCAGGCGGGTCACGGCGGGGGCGGCCGCCGCGGCGGGCCTGGGCGGCGAGGGCCTGCAGGGGCTGCCGCCGGCCGCGCGGCGCGCGGTGCTGAAGGCCGCCGCAGATGCGGCGGAGCTGCGGCGCGCGCAGGCTGCCTGGGCGGCCGCGGGCGCCGCCGCGCTGCCTGGCGCCGGCGGCGGCGGCCAGGGTGCGGAGGGGCCGGGGCTCCCAGGGCGGGCCCCCGCGGCGCCCGCCCGCGCGGGCGGCAGCACCGCGGCTGCGGCGGGCAGCGCGGGGCCGCGGCAGGGCGACGCAGCGCGTGCTGCGAGCCCCGCCCAGCGCCCGCACGCGGCGGCCGCCGCAGGCACGGCGCCTGCCGCTGGGCCCGGGGACGTTGGGCGAGGGGCGGAGGGTGAGGTTGGCGCGCCCGCGCCGCGCAAGCGCGGCCGCCCGCGCAAGCACCCGCCCGCGGGCCCTGCCGCTGTGCCTGCCGCGGCGGCAGAGGCGCGGGAGGCAGCAGAAGGAAGCCGCGAGCAGGCGGAAGCTGCGGGCGCGTCCGGAGATGCGGCAGAGTGCATAGGCAGCGAAGTCGCCGCACCGGTGCCGCGCAAGCGCGGCCGCCCGCGCAAGCACCAGCCTGCAGACCCGGCCGCTGCGCCACCCGCGACGGCGGAGGCGCGGGAGGCAGCGCAGGGTAGTTGCGACCCCGCGGAAGCTGCGGGCTTGTCCGGACAAGCCGCCGAGCGCACAGGCATCGAAGTCGCCGCGCCCGTGCCGCGCAAGCGCGGCCGCCCGCGCAAACACCCGCCTCCGGGCCCTGCGGCTGCGCCGCACGCGGCGGCAGAGGCACGGGAGGCAGCAGAAGGAAGCCGCGACCGGGCGGAAGCTGCGGGCCCGTCCGGACATGCGGCAGAGCGCACAGGCAGCGAAGTCGCCGCGCCCGCGCCGCGCAAGCGCTGCCGCCCGCGCAAGCACCCGCCTGCAGACCCGGCCGCAGCCCGTGCGCCTGGGGCTCCGGCAGCAGCGCAGGCTGGCAGCGTTCCAGAAGGCATGCGTGGCGCGCAGGCGGCAGCGTGCAAAGAGCGCCGGGCTCAGGAAGGGCCAGACGGTGATGCGCCCGCGCCGCGCAAGCGCGGCCGCCCGCGCAAGCACCCGGTCGCCAGCCCGGCTGCAGCCCCACCGGCTGGAGCTCTGGTAGCAGCGCAGGCAGCAGCATGCTCTGACAGCCAGGTGCAGGAAGGGCCAGACGCCACTGCCGCAGCGCCCGCGCCGCGCAAGCGTGGTCGCCCGCGCAAGCAGCCGGTGCCCAGCCCTGCTGCCGCCTCGGCGGCCGGCGCTGCTGGCGCCGCGGCGTCCCAGAGCGCAGGAGCCCGGCCGGCGCTGGCGCAGGAGGCCGGGGGACTCGCAGGGCCTGCGCAGGGTCCTGCGCACGCACCAGGCCCTGCGGACGCCCCGCTCACGGATGGACAGCCGCGAGCGCGCCCGGCTGAGGCGCCGGCCGCGGCGCCCAGCCTCCTGCCCGCGGTGCGCAGCAGCACCCTGACCGCCACCATCCACAGCATCGCGCAGTGGATCGGCGCGCGGCCGCCGGACCCCGCTCAGGCGGGCGCGCCAGCCGCGGCGCGCGCGGGCGGTGCTGGGTCCCCCGCGGCTGCGCCGCGCAAGCGCGGCCGCCCGCGCAAGCACGCCGCGCCGGCCGCAGCCGCTGCACTGGGGGCGGAGGGCGAGCCAGCGGCGCCTGCCACGGCTATCCCACCTCAGGGCGCCCTCGCAGGCGCCGGGCAGGCCGCTGGCAGCAGGAGCGCCGGCGCGCCAAGCAGCGACGTCGCTGCGCCTGGCCCTTCGCATGAGGCCAGGGCGGACGCGCCACAGCTGCCCGGGGCCGACAGCGGCGGCGAGGGCGGCGGCGAGCGCGGCGGCGCTGGAGCGGGGCGCAGTATCGGCCAGGCAGCAGCGCGTGCAGGGCATGGCGCCGCTGCTAATGGACATGCAGCGGGCGCGCAAGCGCACGCGCGCGCGGCGCCTGGGGAGCCTGAGCCAAACCCTGGCAACCCTGGCGTGTCCGCCTCGCTGCGCGCCGCACTCGCTGGCGGCCTGGACCTGGCCAAGATGTCCGCCAGCTTTGCAGCGGCGAGCGCGGTGATCGAGCGCGCTCTGGCCAGCTCGTCCGACGAGGGCTCCGACCCATCGAGCGGCGGCTAGGGCTTTGTCAGCGCCGATGCGGTCCGCGAGCGCGTGCCGGCCAGCTCGTCTGACGAGGGGCTTTGATGCGCTCAGGCGGCGGGTGGGCGGGTTGGGGGGCAGCAGTCGGAGCAAGCCCTGTGGCAGGCCGCAGGCCAGGCCTTGGTTCGGATGCCGGGTGCCAGACCTGCTTTCCTGGGGCCGGCGGCCTGAGAGCCCGTGCCCCGAGCTCTGTTGGCATGCGCAGGACCATGCATGTAGGTTTTGGCCGCTGGGCGCTTGCATGTGTTTGGTGGGGGGTGTGAGTGTGATGCTGTGGGACCTCTGAGCGTGAGTCCTGCGCTTTCCAGGCTGCCCTGTTGCGAAATCTGGCACATAATCGTTCCAAGCCCGGCGCACGGTGTAAGGCATGAGGGTGATGCGACTTAGGCTGCGCATGCTCCTGCGTGGCACGCATCTTTGCACAGCGTGTGATGACGCTTGTGGTGTGGGTCGCACGCGCCGTCGGCACACAGTTGCTGCACATGCTGCAGCCTGTTGCAGCGTGCCAAGCACACCCAAGCGCTCTGCTGGCGCGTGGCGTAAGTCGAGCGCGCGGGCTGAAGCATCGGGTGTCATGCATGCAGGCGCCTACCTCCATGACCAGCACACTACACAGACATCTAGATGCTGGGCACCTTGCAACCCTGACCGGACCGGACCGGCCAGCCCTCTGCAACCTGCGGCTCAATACCTCTCGCCACCATGTTGTGCGCCGCCCAACCGTCAGCTCATGTGCATGCCGCCACCCGCTTGCGCACAGTGCGGGTGGGCCTGCAAGCTCTCCCGCCTCGGACCTGCCACCGGCGGCTCAGACGCACAGCGCGGCGGCCGCGCAGCGGCAGCGACGCCGATGCCCGTACAGGGTGACGACACGGCCGGCGCCCGCGCGCGCCAGCAAGGCCGGCGCCCAGGAGCTCGACCAAGGGCGGCCCGCGCTTGCGGGTGCGCCCGCTGTCACGCACCGACAAGCGCACAGCGTGCAGGCAGGGCGTTTTGCTGTGCTTGACAGCCCGCACGACACCTCGCCGCAAGCGCTGACAATACAGACCTGCTCGTGGGCGTCACCAGCATGCATGTCTGCATCGTGTGGGCAGCGCCCCAGGCCCCACATGCGGTGGCCACGGCAGCCGTACTGGCTGCGTCGATAACTGTCTAAGCAAGTGCAATTATGGATGTGTGGCTGCGCCCGTGTCCGCAGGGCCAGGCGAGCTGCCGCTGTGGGGCGCGCGCGTGCTAGTCACCGCGCCGCGGCAGTACGCGGCGCGCTTGGCCGGCCGGCTGATCGACGCGGGCGCGCGGCCGGTGCTGCTGCCGGCTGTGCGCGTCGGCCGCCTGCGCACGCCCGCCGCACAGCAGGCGCGCCGGAGCGCCCGCGCATGACACCAGACGTTGTTACTGATGTAAGCCCACACCTGCTGCCAGGCTCGTGCCCTAACCCGCAAACCCTAAACCAGGCCCTGGACGACGCACTGGCACGCCTGTCCGACTTCACAGACATTGCGTTCACCTCGCGCAACGGCGTCGCCGCGGTGCTCGAGCGCCTGGACATGCGCAGCGGCGGCGCGGCCGGCGGCGCGGCGGCTGCGCTGGTGCGCTCCGCGCGGGCTGCTGGTCGCCCAGCGCAAGCGGCAGGCTCGTGGTCTGACCCTTCTAGGCAGTACATGGAGACCATGTGTAGTCGTCGCGTGCGTGCCGCCATACCTGCATCCAGTGCTCGCATATGATGCCGCATGCCTTGCGGCTGCCGTGAGCAGCGAGCAGAGCTGTGTCCCATGCAGGTGGCCAGCCGAGCGGGCCGTAAGATCTGCTTACGCTGCAAGCAGACCGTCATGCTGCTTCCGTTCAACACGCTGGGCGCTGCGGGATGCAGGCCGCGTGTGGCGCGCGCGTCTGGGCGCTGGGCGCGGACGCGGGCGCGCTGGCAGCGGCGGGCGTGGAGGGCGTGCGCATGCCGGATGAGGTGTGGGCCGGGGCGGTGTAGGCGCCACGAGGCTGGGCGGTGTGCGGGCGGTCTGGCTGGCGCGGGCGCGGCCTGGCGAGCGCGACACAGATGTGGCGGCTTGCACGGGCTTGCCTGTAGGCGGCCAAGGGCGGACGTGGCTTGTAACACATGCGCAGGCTTGCCCGGGGCTGAGCAGAAGCCGTGGTGCCAGCTGCATGTGCACTCAGGGACGTCAGGCTTGTGGCGCGAAGCGGCTGTCCGCATGCAGGCCAGCACCCAGGGCCTGGCGCGCGCGCTGGCGGCCGCGGGCGCGGCGCGCGCGCTATGCCCGGTGCCGGACGTCTGCGGCGGGCTGGGCGAGCCGCCGGTCGTGCCGCGCTTCCTGGCGGCCCTGCAGGCGCGCGCGCGCCGCCCCGGCCCTGCCTCTCCAGGCCGGTGTGAGGCCTCCAGGGTGCGTCGGCGCAGGCTGGAGCTGGCAGGGGCGTTGCGCATCTGATTGGGCGTGCCCGCGCGCGTGCAGGCGTGCACTGAAGTGCTGCGGTCACAGCACGGTGTGGCCATGTGGCTGTCAGCTCAGGGCAGCCGTGTGCAGAGGGGAGGAGGGGACTGGGGATCAGCGTCGCAGCACAGGGGCGGGCTGACCCCCGCCCCGGTGCCGCAGGCCGCGGGCGTCTCCGCGACACGCGTGCCCTGCTACACAACGGAGCCGGGCACCACGGCCGAGCAGGCCGGGCCGGAGCTCGCGCTGCTCCGCGACGGCCACATCTGCGCGGTCGCTCTGACCAGCAGCGCCGAGGTGAGGCCCCGCCTTCGCGGCCGGAGCCGCGTGCCATCAGGCCGACGCGGCCCTGCAGGCTCTGTATGATGCAGGGCGCGCCCTTGCCCAAGCTAGTATGAGCACAGCGTAACAGGCCTCTGGGAACGCACTGCATCCTCTTCACATCAGCCATAGCTGTAGCAGATGCCGCAACCGGGACCTCCAGGCTTGGAGGCTCTTGGTGCATGCCCCCCGCCTGTGCCCCGCCCATGGTCTCAGCAGAGAGCGGCGGCGGGCCTGCCAGTGGCAGCAGCGGGAGCCCGTGGCGCGCCCGGCAGGCCGGCAGCGCGCCTGCAAGCTCGGGGCCGCCCGCGACAGGCGCAGGCGCTGGCGGCGCTGGCGGGCGGGCCGGCGCAGCTGCGCGCCTGGCTGCGCGGCGCGGGCGTGCTCGTGGCCGCGCACGGGCCGTACACCGCCGCGGGCGCGGGCCCCGCCCGAGCGCATGCATGCGTCGCACGCGCCTGTTCCTTTGCTACACGGCGGTGCCGGCTGGCTCAGTCCGCTGCATCGCCATCGCGCCCTGGTATGTCACGCTGGCCCGCATGGCTCACATACCCTCAGGGAAGGCCTCGCGAGCAGGCGGGAGGAAGCCGCATGTGGATTGTTTCTATCACGTCCCACCATCCGAGCGCCCCAAAGCCATGCTCACCCGGCCCCGGCCCCTGACGGCGGCGCGCGCAGCGGCAGGCGCGGCCGAAGTGCTGGGCGTGGACGTGCCGTGCGTGTCGGCCGCGTTTGGCTCGTTTGCGGGGCTGGTGGCGGCGCTGGAGGCGCATCTCGGGCCCTGCCAGCAGAGCGGCTGACTGCGCCTTGTGGTGCCATGTAGCGCCAAGGCCTGGTGTGGGTCCTGGCGCTGCACGGGCTTGCAGTGTGCGAGTGTGTTGGGCAGTGGGCATTGGGCTATGACGTATCATGGGGCTGCCTGCCCCATGATGGTCACGCGTGATGCGGGGTGCGAAGATATGTTGTACGATTGCATGGTGCAATCAGGGTGTGCCGATGCATAAGCAATGATCACATGCAAACAGCACGGATGTTCACGGATGCACTGCAGGTTCACATGCAGCACGTCTGAACTCATGCTGGTATGCATGGAACATGTGTCATGCAGCATCAAGTCACATGCTGAGAGGTCAGTGCGCTGACCTGGCCGTCCGCCCATTTTTCCTGAGGATCAGCAGTTCTAGGAGATGTGCTGCCGCATCTGGCCCCCTGAGTTGCAGCAACACCGCTTCACGATGCTTTGGCAGAAGCACAAGGTCTGGTTCCGAAAGGCTCTGCTGCTGCGCTGGGTCCATCATGCCCGCTGCTGCAATGATTCGGACGAGTGCGCATGGCGGAGGCAGCGCCTCCCGCCAGACGCCAGCCAGCCCCGTGCGCGGGACCCCAACCCCGTGCCTGCAGGTCCGCGGCCGCCCGGCTGCCACGCATCAGCGGCGCTACTGCGCCGCCGCACCCACAGCGGTTGCCAGCGCCGCCGATAGCAGCCCGCGCCCAGCGTCGCCCGCGCGGTCTCCAAGCCCGGCTGACATGCCTCGCGCATCGCGACGGCGCCGCCGCCCCCACAGCCGCCGCCAGCCCCGCCGACAGCAGCCCACGCCCGGCGCGGCGCCCGCGCGCCTCCAAGCCCGGCCACAGCGCCTCGCGCCGCGCGGCGGCGCGGCTGCGGCCGCAGCCGCCGCCGGCGTCGCCGGGCTACAGCACGCGCCTGGTGTCACGCGGGCGCCTCCATGTCCTGCAGCAGCTGCCGCAGCGCCGCGTCCGCCACCGGCACCGACAGCAGGTCGCCGCCGTCGGGCGCGCGCCTGCCGCGCGTCGGCCCCCATTTAGGGTAGGGAGTGTCCGCAGGGTCGTCCATACCCTACCCTACCTACGCCCAGCACAAACAGCTGGCGCGTCTGTGTGGGCCCAGAGCTGCGTGGCAGACGACGCGCCCGCAGCAGGCGGCGCGCGCGCTGAGGACACATGTGGCCAGGCTGTGCGCCCTGGCCAGAGCCGGCCGCAGCAGAGCATGGGCCCCGTTGCCGGGCGGCGTTTGCCGCGCGCTGGCGCAAGAGCGCAGGGCGCGCTGGAACCCGAGGGAGCGGTGCAGCTGCTCGCGCGGCGGCGAGCGCGGCAGCCGGCTCTGCACGCCGCGCCCCGCATTCGCGCCTGCCGCACCTGGCCCACCCGGCCGGGCGCGCAGCGCGCCGCGGCTGCAGCAGCGCGCGGCTGCGAAAGCTTTCACAGGCTCCCTGCTCCGCGCGGCGGCGGCGCCCGGGCGCGCGGCGCGCGCACCGCGTCTGCAGCAGCGCGTGGTCGCGGAACTCGGTGAGGTGCGCGCGCAGGCCGAGCTCGTTGCCGACCAGGAAGCGCTCGCGGCAGAGCCGGAACAGGTGCGGAAATGCGATGCCTGCGCGCCGCACGCGCCGCGCCCCGGCAGCCTCACGCCCGGCTCGGACCCGGGCGCGACCTACCCTAACCCTTAACCTCATAAGGCAGGGCCCAGCGGCGCTTCGGCCAGGTCAGACACGCGGGGCACGGCAGCCTGTGAAGGTGACACGCTTGCGCTGAGCGCTGGGGCAGCGCGGCCGGCGGCGCCCGGCGGCAGCCGCGCCGCGGGCGGGTATGTGGGCGGGGCCGGCGGCGGGGCGCGCCGCCGTCCTCGGCCTCGGTTAGCTGGAAGTCGGCCAGCAGGCGGAAGATGGCGCGCGCGTTGGGCACCAGCGTGCGCAGCACTGTCGCCGCGCCGGCCGCCTGGCGCTCCTCCCTGGCCGTGCGCGCGAGCGCCGCTCGCGGCCGGGTGGGCGGAGCGGGGCCGCTGCCAGGCGCGCTGGCTGACCAGCAGCGCTGCTGCGCGGGGTGCGGCAAGTGGCCTGGTGGATGCTTGCTCACAGCGGCGCGGCCACGCTGGTGGACCTGCTCAGATGGCTGAAGCGGGGCGGCTCAGCTGAGTGAAGCGGGGTGGCTCAGCTGAGCGAGGCGGGGCTGTTTGGATGATGCAGGCATATGCAGAGACTGTCAGGGCATGCTGTGGCTGTAAAGAGAGCCCGGCGGCCGGCGCTCCCCAAGCGGACGCTGCGCATGGCGTGGCGTGCACCCAGGGGCGCACTCGCAGCCGAGCAGCAGCGACGGGACGTGCAGCGCCTCTGTGGTGTACGGCGCGTACGTCGTCGCGTCATGGTACAGCCAGTTGAAGCGCGCCGCGACCTGCGCGCGCCGCGGGCGGCGCGGGCTGAGGCATGTGCCTGCCTCAGCCCGGCAGGCACATGCGCCAGTGGGAGGCAGGCAGCACGGCTGTGCCAAGGCGCGCGCTGCTCAGCGCATGCCGGCCGGTAGCTGTGGCGCCGGCCCGCACGCGCCGCGGCCGCGGACCTCGCTGCGGCTGCGGCGCAGTCAGTGCCCGCGCAGCGGCCCGGCAGCAGGCAAGGAGCGTGTGGAAAGGGGGCCGCAGCGCGCCTGCCGGCCCGAACGCGACCTGCGCGCCAAAGCAGCCCGCGGGTGCACCGGGGTCGAAACGCAAAGCGTGGGGACCGGCGCGCGCCTGCTTGTCCCAGAGCAGCGGCGCGTTGACGTGGTCCGCGGACGCGACCAGGCCGATGCACGCGCATGCGGCCAGCTCGCTGAGCAGCGCCTGCGCGCCCGCCGCGCGCAGCCCTGCGCGCGCCGCCCAGGAAGCCGCTCGGAAGGCGCGACCGGGGTGCCAAGTCATGTGTCGACCCCGCAACGACGACCGCAGGCGGCGACTCGCGCCGGCGCACGCCGGGCCAAGCATGCAGGCTCCCCGCTTCCGCTGAAGCGTACCCCGCCTGCGACGCAAGCTGGACAGCCAGCTGCACAGGATGGGGCACGGCCGCTGAGGCGCAGCCGGACTGCCGCGCAAGCTGGAAAGCCGGCTGCACAGGCGGGGCGCGGGTGCGGGCGCGCCGGAGCCCTCAATGTTGTGGATGATGATGTACATCGCCGGCTCGGGCGGCAGCGCGCGCACGGCGCGCAGGATGGCCTGGCTGCTGCCGCTCCTGCCGCAGCCGGGCCCCCGGGCTCAGGCATGGCGTGCGGGGTGCAGGCGCTGCACGGCAAACGCTGCGGCATCGCGCGCGTGCGCTCCTTGCCGCCCCCTGCTGGGGACTGCTGAGCGGGCCAAGGCACCTGGGCAGCCGCATCGCGCTCGCCACGCGCAGCAGCAGCGCGCGCACGGACAGCCCGCGGCAGAGGCCGTTCACGGAGAGCACGCCGCCGTCCAGCAGCGCCTCCACGGCAAAGCGCTCCAGCAGGCTGCGCTTGCTGCCAAAGCCGAACAGCAGCAGGCTGAAGCCCTCCCTGCCGCGCGCCGCGCGCTGAGTGAACCAGAGATCAGGTCGGACCGCTTGATTAGGCTGGTGCACCTGCAACCTGGCACATACTGCACTTGCACAAAATGGCAGTAATGTGAAGTGGCGAGCCAATGCAGCATGCTGGGAGGGACCTGCTCACAGCAGGCCCACCATATAGCAAGATGGCGTCGGCGCCAGCCGCACAGCAGGCTGCGGGGCCGCGCGCCTGAGCTGAAAGTACCACCTCGGGAAGCATGCCTCGAGCTCCGCGCGCAGCGCCGTCTTTTCGTTGACGTGCTTGACGCGGAGGCCCGCCAGCGTCCGCCGCGGGTGCTCGAGGTCGGGCGCGCTGATGTGCAGCTCGGTGAGCGCTGCGCTGCCGGCATCGTGCGCCTTTGCAGGCGCTCTCCTGGCGTGGAAGTAGGAGCGGTCGGGCTCACAGGCGGTGTAGCCGGTGTCCTGGGGGTCACTGACTGCGGCAGAGGCGATTGCGCGCGGCTTGGACCCACGGGTTCCCTGCTTCATCGCGGCATTGTGTTGATGCACGCCAATGCAATCAGCTTTGCATGCGGAGTCAGGCAAGCCTGGTGATACGTCTTGATAGCACAATAGCACTGTAAGGGCAGGCTCAGTGCGCGCAGATCTTGCATCGTTGGTGTTTGCACAAAAGTTGGTTTCATTCTACTACTGCTGCCGAATGTGTGGGGGCCAGACTGCCTGACATTCGGGGGGTGGCAGAGGTGTTACATTCCGTGATGCGCCTGGCACTTTGAACATCAGCAAGGAAGAGTGCAATGACACAGTCCAGCAAGGAAGAGTGCACCACACCACAGTGGTACAGCGTACCATGCCGCGCCTGTTCTGCTGCGGGTATGTCGCTGAGGACCCCTGCAAAGCAGACATGCATGCGGCCAATGTGGACCTGCCTGCTCGCCCCGTTTTACTGGATGGCGGCTGGGGCTTCAGTGCCCTGGCGGAGAACGACAGAGTACAGTGTTGGGGGAGGAACAGCCTGGAGCTGCCTGCACCTGAAACAGGTGCTTTGCAGCAAGCCATGCCTCGGCGTGTGTTGCGGTGCGCCGGAACCAGGACGGCGCTCACGTTGGCAGCGGCGCAGGTGATAGCATCACGTCCTTAGCAGCTGGCTGGGACCACCTGCTGGCGTGCACGCGAAGCGGCGCTGTGCACGCGGCGGGCTGGAGCGCTTACGGGCAAGCGCTGGCCGTTCCCCGCAGCAGCGAGGGCGAGCCGAAGATGGTCGCAGTTTCCGCTGGTGAGCAGCACAGGTAGCGCCTGCACCTTGCTGCTTGTCACACCAGGCCCCCTTCCTATGGGCAAGCCGTGCCTGTCGCTTGCTGCTTGTCACACCAGGCCCCCTTCCTATGGGCAAGCCGTGCCTGTCGCTTGTGCTCGCCTCCAAGAGCTGGAAGCGTTGAGAGAGCTCGCACGTGTAGCCGCACTGCGCTTGGCCGCAGAGCAGAGCCTATCGACGACCTGCGCTGGCCGCTTGCCAGCGGCGTCGCTGTTGCATACTCCACCATACGTCTTCCGCGATAAACAAAGTGCATGCGCCTGCTGCACTTACATACAGCGCGCACCTGTGTGCGCCTGCGGCAGCGCCGCGCTGGGCAGCAATGTCGTCACTGGCGCATGCTCACACCATACGTCTTCCATGCTAATGAAAAGTATGTCTGCTGGGGCGCGTTGCGGACGTTTAAACAGAATGCTGGACGCGGGCCCTAATTAATGTGCATGTTCCTGCTGCACGACTTACAGCACGCGCCTGTGTGCGCCTGCGGCAGCGCCGCGCTGGGCAGCGACGGCACCGTCTTCTGCTGGGGCGCCGCCGCGGACGGCCAGACAGGCACCGCGGGCGCCACGGGCGCCGGGCCCACAGCCGCGCCCGCGCCTGTGCTGGGCCCGCGCGCGGCCGTGAGTGCTGGCAGCGGTCGAGACCTGCTGGAGCCCTGCGTGTGCGCTCGCCCTTCCATGGCCTGCGTTTTTTCCAGGGTGGCAGCGCTGTGTCCTGCTGCTCAGCGCACAAGCCAGAAGCATGCCAGGTGCATGTGCTGCGTACAACTGTGTCTGCTTGCGCTGCATCACCTTCTCGGCGCTGCCACATGCGGGCAAGTGCGGGCTGCAGGCATGAGCAGGTGAAATCAAACACACACTTGCTGTGAATGCCAAGTGCGCGGTGCAACCCATCTACTTCATACATGCCTGTGCATATGATGCATGCGAGGCGTCTGTGCACGGAAGCAACTCATATTGATGACGTGCCCGGACAGACAGGTGGCCTGCGGCGGGCGCCACACGTGCGCCCTGACCGCCAGCAGCCGCGTGTACGCGTGGGGCTCCAACCTGCAGGGGCAGTGTGGCGCCGCCGCCGCGCCCGCACACGACGCCGCGAGCGGTGCGGCGGCAAGCACGCTAAGCATTCCGGGTGGTTGGTCCCACACCTAGCTCCTAGGTGAAGGAGCCAGGTGGGTGTCTAGGTGCACCTTTGTGTTTGGTGACATGCGTTGTTGCGCAGCGTGAGCAAGCAACACCACAACCGTATGTGCTGCTGGGAACACTGAGGCAACCCCGGCAACCAGATTTCTTTGCTGACAGGCCGAGACGACGGCGGCGCGGCCGCAGCGGCGGTGCGCGCGCCGGCGCTCGTGTCCGCGCTGGGCGGCGTGCGGATCCTGCACGTCGCGGCGGGGCTCGCGCACACGGCGGCGTGCTGCGACGCAGGCGGCGCGTACGCCTGGGGCTGGAACGCGGATGGCCAGCTGGTGCGCGCCAGTGCGCAGCACGCTGACTTTGTGCATGATGCGTCTCAGCGCTGGGATGGTTTCGGGCGCTGGGAAGTTGCTGTGCTGTGCGCCAGCAAGTCCTGCTCGGCAGCAGGCGCTCGGCAGCGTCCGAGCACCGCGCGTCGCGCCGGCGCGGCAGGGCACGGGCGACGACCAGGCGAGGGATGCCGCAGCGCTGCTTGAGGCCGGCGCAGTCTCGGATGAGCACGTGATCAAGGTGCGGCATTGTCACGCCTTGACTCTGCTCACGGGTCGAGCCTGGACATGCGGCAGGACTGCATGCTAGAGTGAGCATTGGAGTCTGCTGCAGGGCGATCAGACACTGACACAGGCACTGACCTCTAGCGCTTCCCGCAATGCTGCCTCACAAGATGCCGGAAGGCCTTTGTGACGTGTGTAGCTGCAATGTATAGATACCGAACAATGCTGTGTAGCCCAGGGCGCTGCTCAGGCGCCGTGGCAAAGGACCTGCTCAGGGTAGCAATGACCATGCTTCTGATGGCCCGACCAAAGGCTCGGTGGCTGTCAGGTCGCGTGCGGCGCGCGCCACACGCTGCTGCTCACGCAGCGCGGCGCCGCATTTGCCACGGGCTGGAACCGTTTTGGCCAGCTGGGCGTCGGCCGCGGCAACCGCGCAAGCCGCTGGGTGGCCGCCCGCGTGGCTGGGCTCTGCGACGCAGGCCTGTCGGCCCGCGCGGCTCCTGCGGCCGCGCAACCTGCCGACAACAGTCATGCCGCGCATAGCGTGGACGGTGCTGCGCCACAACCTGCCGGAAACAGTTATGCTGAACCCGCAAGGCCAGGGGAGCCGGCAGGGCCGCTGTCTGCCCAGGGCAGAGTGGGCTTGTGCGCGGAGAGCACTGGGCGTGCTGTGGGTGTGCCGATGGATGGGCCAAAGGTTCTCGATGTTGCTGCTGGCTGGTGGCACTCCATGTTTCTGGTTGATGACAGCTAGGGCTACATATGCCAGGTCAGGCTGTCAGCCACTCATGTTTATGACACCATTGTTACACGGAGGGCAAGAGTGGAATGGTGCACGCAGCTCACTGGCATGCGTCACGCATCCTCCAGAATACAATCAGTACAGGTGTGGAGACAGCTGATCGAGTTCAGGCGCCACGGTTCTCACACATTTCACACACTCTCCCAGGCACAGCCCAGTATCTGTGGTAAAGTTTTTGAACAGAACCATCCTAGCAAAATGCAGAATTGTCTGTGCCTTTGGGTACCAAAACTGTCATGTGCACTACCACCTCAACATGAGCCGCTCACGCAGGAGGCGTGGGCGCACAGCGATGGGCGCCTCCTGCCTGGCAATGTGCCAGTGTTGGAACAGGTGAAAGGTTTAGCCCCTGACAACGACCACTACTTGCTGGAAACCCCTCAACACGCCCTGCACCCAACACATGCATGCGGCAGGGCGGTCGCAGCAATGGCAGCTAACACCAGGACCGCTGTGTCATAGTGTCAGACACTACTGTCTACAGCAGTACCTGATTTCTGCCCACTCAAAAACTCATACAAACCTAAACCTGGGCGGCCCCACCATCTGCATCTGCTGCTCCCCCAGCAGCAATATCCTGCACGTGAAAGATATGGTGCACACTGCGCCAGACGCCATCCGCCGGCCGGTAGCGCTCATGCAGCTGCGCGCGCCCGTCGCGCCACGCCGCCAGCGCACTTTGGCTGCGCGTCCCGTACAGGCCGCCGTGCACCTGCCTCCCGCCCTGTTGACAGGGACAATCATTGAACTTCCCCGCGTGCGCTCGCGGGCCTATTAGACTAAGATACCTACCCCGCAGCGCACGTCGGAGAGGTGTACGAGTATGAGCAGACCCTAAACCTTCCACTGCTGACCATGCCACAGATCTGCTTGGAGCATGCACGCACTACGGCTGAGCAATTCTCGGCAGTAAACGCTCCCTGATGTTGAGATGCATGCGATAGGGAACGCACATGGGAAAGCCACCTACCAGGGCGTCGCTCATGTGAAACACTCCTGCGCTGCATATGTTCAGCGCCTTTGACCTACACCGTACCGCAGAAATGTGGGCTTGAGAGCAGTGCGCACCGGGTGGTCCCAGGGCGCCACAAACACGGCGCTCATATTGTGCTCTGCGTCGGGGCTGACGCCCGTCTGCGGCAGCGCGGCCCTCGGCGCCAGCTCGGCGGCGCCCATCACGCCGTGCAGCAACGCGTCCCAACGCAGCCCCGCATCGGTGCCCGCCGCCAGCCCCTCGCCCTCTGCCAGCGCCTCAAACGCGCGCACCGCCTTGGTAACCTGCCCCCCAACCAACAGCAAACCCTGTGACCAGGGTTTGTTTTTTGGGGGGGGGGGGGGGGGGTGGTTTGTGTTTCGCTGTGTTTCGGCTGGATCAAGACATAAGATCGGGGGCAACTTGCTCAGCATGGCATCCTGCTACATACCGTTCAGCCGCAGGCGCATTACCGGGCGCATGCATCGCCGTGCGCCGCTCGCACGGCCACAGGGCGCAACGCGCGCCCCACACCTAGGCTCTACTGCGGCCTATGGGCCAGATCCCGTCTAATAGGGCGCTGCTGTACGCATGCAGGCCAAGGGTTGGCTCACGCATCCAAATATCTTTCGAAGCTTGGCCTGGCACAGTACGCTGGTCCAGACCCTACCCAGCATGAGCAGGCTCTCAGCATGCAGCCCCAGAGAGCACACACCCCCGGCCCCCCCCCATGCATCCCCCTGCACCGCATTTCCTACGTCTTCACCACCCGGGGCAGCGGCGCACCTTTGGCCAGGGCTCGCCGAGCGTGGCGTTGCTGAGCGCATGCAGGCCGGGCGCCAGCTCGCGCGGCCCGCGCGCCGCGCCGGGCGGGCCGCGGTTGGTCACATACGCAGCGCGCCGCAGCCGCAGGTCGCCGACCACCAGGTTGAAGCCATTGTGCAGCTGCGCGGGCCCGGTACGCTGCCTCGCTGCCACCCGTTGCTATGCTAGCACCCAGATACTTCATGGACTGCTCCAGTCGGCGGGATACAGCTGGGACTGCGGTGCAGCGGGGACGGTGCTGGGGTGCAGCGCGCCGCACGCGCAGCTTGCAGGTCGACTGGATTGGATCCGCTGTGCAGCTGTGGACGCCAATGCAGGTGAGCTGCTGCAGTGCACAGGACTCGCCGGCCGCAACCTATTAATGTGCAGAAGCTGGAGCAATCCCACAGCATCAAAGTGTTAGCAGGACAGGCAGGTGTGGAACCGTGGAATCTATGATTGGTATCAGCTATGGCCTCTCATACCCGCTGGCATATCTGGGGCCAGCGCATGCATGCAGCTGACCACGAGAGGCTCAAGCAAGCGCTCTCGAGTGAGGAGCATCCATGCATGCTGTGCCATGCCACCTGTTTGTCACACAAGCAGACAAGCGCGTCCGCACCTCAGTCGGCAGGCCTTGCAGGTAGGCCAGGGGCGCCTGTGTGCCGGTCAGGAAGTCTGCTGTCAGCGCGCCGCGGCTGGGCGCGTTCGCGACAGTGTTGAAGCCTGGCTGCGCGGGTTGCACTGTATTTATGCCTTAATGTGCAACGTTTGCATATCGTCAGCACGCAGAGCGGCACTGCTACTCTCGTGGGGTACACTGGTGTAAATGGAACAAAGCGTGCAGTACGGCAGGCGACGCGCTGCTAAGAGCGGGCAGCGAGCAGGCCTGGGAGGGCGGCCACGCAGCGCCGCATACACCTACGCTCTTTAGCGCAGATTCGAAAGTCCAGGCGTACCTCCCGGAAGTTTGTCAGCAGCGCAAAGCGGCCGGTCAGCGTGACGCCGAGCCACGTGCCGCGGTTGACGAGGTCGCGGCCCGCTAGCACCTCCGGGTAGTCGTGCCAGAAGTGCGCCTCCGCGGTAGCCCTGCTGGCGAGCCTTACTCTGACCTTGCTCTACTTGGCAAGGAGCAGTGCACGCAGTGCAAGCTCATAGTGACACTATACGCTTTTTGTGGTGACGCCAAGGTGGCATACTGGAGAACAGCAAGAGCGCCTCGGCGTTGTTCTCAGCAGCTTAGCAGGTGCATGAAGCCAGCGCACAGTCCCACAAAAGTCGTCAAAGCTGGTGACGCCTTGGTGGCCGCACCGGTGGAAGAACTCGTCCCTGTTGAACAGCAGGAGCAGCAGCAGCTCCGGGTGCGAGTCCCAGAGGAAAAGCGAAGTGCACATTAGAGACTCATAGGCGCTACGCGCCCCGCACAGCAGCCGTGCGGTGTTAAGCGCACACTATTCTGCCCTTGTGAGCACCCGCGCCGACTGCGCAGCTGACTCGAGGTCGGGCCAACCTCACGAGAGAGCCATGCCGGAGGGTGCTCAAACTCCTATAATAAACGCCCAAATAACATACTCGACCGCTGAATGCCAGGTGCTCTTCTGAAAGACAAAAAGATCACTCTCACCTGCAGCGCACTCTTGTCTCTGTGGCTTACGGGCATATCTCAGCGCTTGCGTCTGTAAAGGCGGAAGCACTGCTCCTTGGGCAGATGATGCATGACCAGAACGATAGTGTCTCTGTGTTTGCAAGCCTCCCGCTGGACGTTCTTGCGGGCATCCTGAAATATGCGCAGCTCACACCGTGCGAGCTCATGCTTTTATCGCATACGAACCGCGCCTTTCGCTGCGCGTGCACGCAGGTAAGCCGCAGACTCTGTTTTCACCCCCCTGGTGCTGGGTGCAAACAGTCCCAGGTCCCACTGCTGCTCAGGTGTTGGGGCAGCTGGCTGTCGCCGACTTGAGGAACACGGGCGCGGCCTTGGCTTCGACGAGCTCTGGGCTCCAGGCGTCGTTCAGAGTGCCCCTCATACCGCGTATATCCTCACCCTCCAGGCACTGCTGTCCAGGCCGCTGGCCGGTGCAAGGCCTGCCCTTCACCAAGGTGAGCGGCAAAGCCCGCGCGTGTCTCCACCGCCCCCTCACTCAAGTGGTCTCCTTATCACACCTCACGCTGGCGCGCCTGCGCCGGCCAGGCCCTCTTCAGCGCACTGACGTCCGTGCGAACGGTTCGATATGAGCTATGCAAAGTGCGCCCGCCTCGCCGCGTTGCCGCCGCCGCAAGCATGGACCTGGGATCTGATGCAAAGCGACTGGCCACAGCTTCTGCCCAGAGAGCGGACTGCTCTTCGCCACACTCGCGGAGTGCTGCCCTCTGGTGGAGGTGCTTGTTCTGTCTCACAGCAACGTCGAGGAGGAGGTGGCCTGCCTCGCGGCTTTGCCAAAGCTGCGGGTGACCGCCCCGCCTGCAGCAGACTGGCCTCCCGGCCCCGCGCGGCTGTCCTGCGTGCCCCGCGCCATCACGCCGGCAGGACGCAGCTGTCTGTGAAGTGGTCGAGAGAGCACGCCGCGCGTCTGACGAGACTGCACGAGGGCCGTGCTTCCGGCCGTGCACAGCCACAGGCCCTGCTCGCTGCTGCACGCGCGCACCTGCCTGCGCAGGCGCTGTTCCTGGACTCGTGCCGCGGGCTGGGCTCTGGCAGCGCGCTGCTCGCGGACTTTGCAGCGCTGCGCAGCCTCGACCTGTCCTGGTGCTGCGACCTGCAGGCTGGGTCGCTCGCGCGCGTCGGGTGCGGCGCAAGCAAGCCGCTCACGCCACGCTTTTTCAAAGTGCTCACGGCGGCACAAGCGCGCTGCTACACATGCTTCAACTCCTCTCTTCTAAGCAGAGTCTATTGTTCGGGCTGGCGCAGGCCGCAGCTCGAAGGGCTCAGGCTCCGCGGGTGCGAAGCCGTGGATGATGAGCTCCTGGGGTGAGATCCACCCCGCCCCGTCAGTGCTGCGCCAGTACAAAGCGCCGGAAAGGCCCGGAAGGAGTGCGGCGCAGCAGGTATTGCAGGGCCTGACGACCGTGTGCGCATGCAGCTACCTCAACAAGGTGACACATTTGGACCTGGCCTTTACGCAAGTGGCCAACCTGGCGGCGCTGGCACAGGTGCGGTCGAGCTGCTCGGCTGCCCGCCAGACGCCTGCGCTGTTGAGGCAGCTCATCTTTGCACGAGTTCCCTCAGGGTTGGATGAGTCTCAGTGGAGCTGTGTGTGTTACAGCACCCATGCCAACATGCACTTTCTGGGAGTAGACAAGATGCACAGACCGGTCATGTGGTGTGCTTTGCATCCCTTTTGGGCATACGCGTTGCCGCATGCCTCGCCCTTTGCACCAGGGGCCGCTCCGCGCCTGCGGCCGTCTGCACGCCTGACGCTGATGGCCCGCCGGCACTGCGCAGTGCGCGCCATGCCTGCACTGGCTCACGCTGGCGCACCAGTCCGAGAATCTGTGGCCCTGCGGGCGGTGGACAATGGATAGCCTCTATGATCTGAGGCAGGCCGCCCGGGCAGCCGGGCGTCCGGAGATTCGGTTTGAGTTTGTGCACTGCTGACAGTATGGCTGGACAAAGCATGCGGCGTCGAGCGGTCACGCATGCTGGGTTGGGGATAGCGGGCGGTGTATTGCGGGATCCCCGGCCGGTCGGAGCTGCTGGAGCGAGCGCCGAACGAAACCAAAGGAATTGATGCCCTGGCAATGCTGCATAGGGTAGGGTAGGGTTGAGCAAGTCACCCGTACGTGGCGTCTTGACTTCTTCACTGTGCATGTGCATGCGTAAAGTGTAAGCAAGCTCCATGCAACACCACCTGGTTGTTCGTACCCTGCCGGAGTGCATGCACCTGTGTGCTGATGTGCTGATGCACAGCGCAGCATTCTGCTTGTGTAACCTAGCAGCTTGTAACAACCGGAGCGCCATCCTGCAACTTGGCATCGCTTCCCCAGCCTGTCATGTTCTATATCAAGACAGGGCATGAGCGTGAGGAGCAGCTGCATTTGCATTATCTGAAAGCAAGCACTTCTAGCACACACAGCTTGTAGCACACCACTGCTGGCAACCTGGTATAAAGATTGAAGCCTAAGGCCTGCTTCAGGACCACCTCACTCCATGGCTGCAAGCCAGAATGCCACAAATGACTCACCCAGCAGCGCCCAACGCTGTAGACACGGTGAAGAGCCTGTTTGCAGTGCTACCCGTGCAAGGCCTGGGCTGCTCTGAAAAGAGCCCACTGCCGGCACAAGCTTGCTGAAAGTAGGCATGCCAAGGCACACGGTACGCGCGTCTGCATGACGAGGGCTGCGCGCACTGCTGGCGCCGCATCGGCGCAGGACGCGTAGGAAGGCAGTGCCGCACGCCCCTCTCCCTCGCCAAGAAAGCTGCCGACAAAAAAAACCTAGGGCTGACGAAGCTACGCCGCCAGCTGGATGGCCATGGCCGACGCGCCGCCGCCGCCGTTGCACACGGCGGCCACTCCGGTGCGGCCACCGCGCGCGCGCAGCACGCCCAGCAGGCGCACCAGGAGCGCCGCGCCGCTGGCGCCGATAGGGTGCCCCAGCGCAACGGCGCCGCCGTGCGCATTGACGCGCGCCGCGTCCAGGCCCAGCAGGCGCCGGTTCACCAGGTCCACCACACTGAAGGCCTCGTTGATCTGCGCGCGCGCGCGGCGCTGAGGGCGCCCAAACCTGAGGCAAATTCCGAGCTGTAAGTATGCCGTTGCACTTGCAAATGTAGTGTTCAGATTTCTTTTCTGGGGTTCCAGAGCACACAAACTTTTAATCAGTCTGCCTTTGCTTGCCTGCTGCCGTGGGTGCAGTGCCTCAGGCTCACACCGCGTCCTGTGAGGTGACTGACAACGGCTGTGTGCTGCAGAAGAAGCACCGGCACAGTTCATGCACGAGCTGTAGCCTCGAGCACTCCCCTGCTTCACATGAGATGCGAGGTGGTCGCATGTCACAACGTGCACCTTTCTCCCTTCCCAGCCCAGCAGGCCCCATGCTCAGCGGCGAGCGGCGGCAGCGCAGACAGGCCGCGCCCGGGACCGGGGCGCGCCTCGTAAAAGTCCACATCCCCTGCTGCAAGCCCCGAGGCCGCCAGCGCGCGCGGGATGGCCGCGGCTGGCGCGGTCGTGAAGTGCACCGGGTCCTGCTCCGCGTCGGCGTACCCGCGCACGTGCGCCAGCACCTGCAGTACCATTTCCCAGATACCTCTGGCCACTTGCAGGCCGCGCGATGCAACGCACGTTTACCATATGCTCTGCTGCTTCTGGCGCATGCTGTTGCTGTCCGCGCCAAATCAGTCCACTGGCCTGCAGAGCATGCCATACGTCCATAAGATGTGACATGCTGTGAAGAAGCTCGGCCGTGCGAGCACAGCGCGAGCACAGCGCGCAAGCGCACGGTGGCAGCACCGCCTGCACTCGCGGCACCCGCCCCCCGGCCGTGCGGGCGCCCGGGCAGATCATGGGCGTGCATGGCGCGAGCTGCCCGGACAGCGCGCCCGGCGCGGCGCTGCGGGCCAGGCGCCGGCCCGCACCGGCAGGCCCAGCCGGGCGGCCGCGGCGCGCGAGGCCAGCACGAGCGCGGCGGCGCCGTCGGTGACGGGCGACGAGTTGCCGGCGGTCACGCTGCCGCCCGGCCGGAACGCCGGGCGCAGGCCGCGCAGCCGGCCCGCGTCCAGCTTGGCGGGCGCCTCGTCCAGCGCCACGCGCACCGGCGGCAGCCCGCGCCGGCCCGGCGCATCCACCGGCGCAATCTCCTGCGCGCCGCGCCGGCAGTGTCGGCGGGCCTGCTCACCTGTGCCTGCTTACCCTAAGCCTACCCCAACCCTATGCCGACGCCGCGCGCGGCTAGCATTTAGGGCGCGGCATGCGCTCACGTGCCGCCAGCCGCCCAGCCAGGGCCTGCAGAGCATAGCATGTTCCCCCGAGCGCCGCCGGCGCACACCTCCGCAGTGAGCCCCGCGCGGGCGGCCTCGCCGGCGCGCCTGTGGCTCTCCAGCGCGTGGTCGTCCTGCTCGGCGCGCGATATGCCAAACTCGTCTGCGCACCGCTCCGCGCACTCGCCCATGTGTATGTTGTGTGTCGGGTCCCTGCCAGGGGCGGGGCAGGCGCTCTCGGACAGGGCTCGTCCTTGTCTGATTCACTCCGCTCCATCTATAAAGACTGCAAAAGTTCATGCAGGTTCCTGGCGGAGTAAACGACTCCGGTGTGAGCGTAACATGCGTGCAGGCTGGCTCGCAGCGCTGCAGGCGCCGGGGCACTGGCGGCACGCATGTGGCGGCTACACCCAAGCAGAGACGAGCACTACAGGTACTCAAATGTGAGGCCCCGACAAACATGGCGCAGAAATGCCGCAGGCCGCGGGCGCGCGCCACAGGCCGTCCAGCAGCACGCCGCCCAGCAGCTGCGCGTGGCCCAGACAAGCATGGCCACTCAATGCCATAGGGTAGGGTTAGGGTAGGGCGCGCGCCACAGGCCGTCCAGCAGCATGCCGTCCAGCAGCTGCGCATGGCCCATGCGCAGGCCGGCGCGCGCGCCCGTGGCATAGTACGGCACGCGCGACATGCTCTCCATGCCGCCGGCGACCACCACCTCGGCCGCGCCTGCGCAGCCGCACTGGCGGCCGTCCAAACCTCTGCAGGCATGCTGCACTGCACGGCATGAGGTTTGACCGCGGTTCCTGCCGCAGGGACAGCGCGCCATGGCGGCTGGCGGCGCGGCGCGCTGTTTGGCCTCCCGCCACAACCGTCGTGATGACGCATGTGCAGCGGCACGACGAACGCAGGCTTAACATCCCCCGGGGCGCTGTCCCGCAGACGCTGACGGTGACGTCGGGCGAGCGCACCGCCGGCCTCGTCGCGCTGCTTCCATGACACCCTCGGCCACTGCGCCCACTGGGATAGAGGCTCGCGCGCACCCAGCCGGATGCTCTGCGCCGCCAGCGCGACGGCCTTGAGCCCGGAGGAGCAGACCTTGTTGACGGTGGTGCAGACCACCGTCGGCGGCAGGCCGGCCGCGAGCGCCGCCTGCTTCGTCGGCGCCTGCGCCAGAACAGGCGCCTCATCAGGCGACGGCGATCCAGCACGCATATTGCACAGGCACGCTAGCCCGCGGCGCTGCTCGCTTTGCAAGCGCACGCCTGTGGACGAAGATGGCCCGAGTCCTCCCGGCGCTTGGCTACAAGTTGAGTAGGAGGGCCGCAAGCTGGTGTCACCTGGCACGGAGGCTTGCCATAGCAGTGCAAATTCAGGAAGAAGTACATGCAGAAACAAACCCCGCAGTGCACGCACTGTCCACTGCTGGAGTCAAGTGCTACCCAGAAGAACCTTTCCTTTCCTAATGAGCGGAGAGCGGAGCGTATTGACGGAGCGGAGCCACTAGAGCAGGTCTTGCTGTCAGGCACAGACCACTGTGCGCAGGCCCGCAACCCGACTGTTGACCCACAAGCACTCCCTGCACGGCGCCCAGGCGCCCGGCTGTCTCGCGCCAGGGCTGCCTGCGCATCCAACGCGCTTGGCAGTGGCGCCCTGCAGCTCTCACCTGCCCCAGACCCGCGCTGCAGACGTTGCCCATGATGCACTCCTGCACGGCGCCAGGCGCCAGGCCCGCGCGCGCCAGGGCCGCCTGGATGGCCGCTGCGCCCAGTTGCGTCGCCGGCAGCGCCGCCAGCGCGCCCTGGAAGCCCCCAAAAGGCGTACGCGCCGCGCTGACGATGCACACCTCTGCGCGGACGCGCCCGTGCTTGCTCACAACCGCGCCGCCGCACGTCCCAGCTTGCCAGGCAGCTGCCAGAAGAGGATGCCGCAGAACCTGGCCATTCAGGCAGCAGTCTGCAGCTGTGGCTGAATGCCGGACTTATGCACGGAGCCAATGCACCTCGCACGTGGTCACAGTTGCCAGGCAGGTGCCGTCAATCTTCACAACAGAGGAGCTACAACAGGAGTGTTGCGTCGCGCAGGTGGACGTCCAAGCAGGCCTGGGCGCACACCGCACTGGTGTGCCATCACTGCCTGCATAGGCTGCACACCACTGCTGCCCAAGCCACACCAAGCACTAATCAGCAAGCAGTAACACGCAGCGCATGCACATGTGCCCTTTCCTGAACTGACTGGCGTTGATGCAAATGCTGGCCTGCCCCAGCTGGGGTTCCACCTGGCGCGCATTGCCAGGCAGGGCATAATCGCCTTAAGGAAGCAGCATTTGCCATAATGCAAGTCGCGCTGCAAAGGGAGGGAGGCCCCTGGTGTGGCCGAGAAACTCGACAGCACTCGTCGGGCAGCAACAGTGAGCGCAGCGCTCCACCGCAACCGTTGCAGGCGTGCATGCGTGGGGGGCAAGAAGTTTGGTAAGCCTGATTGGCGCGGCGTTCCCGAGCCAGAAGTTGCTGCATCGTCCGAGGCAAACGAGTGCAGCACAAGGTGTGGGCCTCCCCCCACCTGAAGTGGACGCTCCGCGTGGTTCGCCTGCACTTGGCAATCAGCGTGCCACAAGAAGAGAGCTGGCAGCAAGTGTTGCTCTTGAAGGCGCGGTGTCATGCGTTGGCCTGGGCCTGGCGGCCAGCGCAGCAGTGCAAGCTGGACTGCGTCGCAATTCCGTGTACCAAGGTGACTTCCGTGACTCTGTCAGCGCGGGTTTCCAGGGAGCCCGTGGCCACCTGCCGCCGCTGGCGTCCAGCTGGCGGACGAGGACGACCAGCCCGCTCCTCTGATTCGCCAGAGGGCGGCGCGCTGCCGGCCACCTGTCGCGGCTGCAGCGCGGCAAGAACCTGACCCCGTGCGGCGGCCCAGGCTTCGCCAGCCGTGCCCCTGGCGTCCGCAGGCGCCCGCGGCAGGGAGGGTGGGGGATCAGGCGGCCCGCGAGCCCTGCCAGCGGTCGCTCAGTGGTTGCCGCTCGGCGCGGCGAGCGCCTCGCCTGGAGCGCACTGCGCCGCCAGACAGGCGGCGCGCTGGGTTAGAGTAGGGTCGTATATTTGCGCAGCGTGATGCAGCGCAACGGCGGCGGCGTGCCCGGCCAGCGCACGCCGCCGGCGCTGCCGAGCACGCCGTCCGCGAGCCCGCCGCGCTCGCGGCGCGACTCGCCCTCGCGGCGGCCGCGCAGCGATGGCCGGCCCGCGGCGGCGCTGCCGCGCTCCGTGTCCGCAAGCGCGCTGCGCGAGCTGGTCAAGTCCGGCGCGGCCGTCGCGGCCAAGGCGGCCGGCGCGGCAAAGGCGGCGGCCGGCGCGGCCAAGGCGGCAGCCGGCGCGCCTGCCTCGGCAGGCGCGTCCCTTGCGCATGCGGCGCCCAGCGGCGCGAGCCCAGCGGAGGAGCCGCCGCGGCCGCGCCGCGCCTGGCTGCCTGCGCACGGCGCGGTGCTGGGCGTGATGGTGATCGCGCTGCTCGCGGCGCTGGGCCTGCTCGCTATGGCGTCCTCGCGCCCGCTGCCGTACGGCTTCTTCGCCGGGCGCGCGTCGCGCCTGGGCAGCATCCACTTCCCGGCGCGCGGCGCGCGCGCGGGCGCCAATTCAGGCTTCGCTGCGTGGCAGCACGGCGGCGCCGGCGTGGAGTGGGCGCACGCGGCGGACGCGCCGGCCAGCGGCGGCGCGTGCGGGGACGCCCAGAACTGGACCCTGGCAGGGTTAGGGTTTCCGGCCGGCGGCGCCCAAGCCGAGGCGCCCAGCTTCCCGGTGTGCGCGTGGAACGGCGGCGCGCTGGCGGCGCTCGCGGCCGGGGGGCCGCACCCTGGCGCGGGCCGCGCGCACGGCCTGGGCGCAGCGGCGCCGGCGCCGGGCGCGGCGGGCGCGGCAGCGCCCGGGCCGGCTGACGCGAGCGCTGACCCCGACGCGCACCGCGCGCCCGCCCCCGCGCCGCGCGGCGCGGCCGCGGCCGCGGCCGCGCGCGCGTGCGGCGCCGCGCTGGGCATCCCGCAGGCGCGTGCCCGGGCCGCGCGCGGCCTGAACGAACCATCCCGCTCAACTTCACAGTAGCAATGTACAGCTATTGCCCCGGGTCACCCCAGGACTGGACAGACGCCCTCCCCTCCGCTTCGCCCACTCGCTGCGAACGCGGGGCTGACCGTGCGCTGCCTCGCCTGGGCCAGGTGGCGCTCATGTTCCTGACCAAGGGGCCGCTGCCGCATGCGGCGTTGTGGGCGGCCTGGCTGGGCCAGGCCGCGGGGCTGCTGCCGGCGGACTGCGCGGCTGCGGCCGCTTGCGGCGCAGGCGCGGGCGCGCGCGGCGGCGCGGCCGCGCACCGCGCCGCCCTGGAGGCCCTGCTGCGCAGCTGCGCGCAGGGTGCGCGTCCCCCTTGCCGTACCCTTGCCCAGGGGGCAAACCCTTTCTGGTGGACGGAGAGTGGGCGAGGCGAGCGCTTGTGATACGGCACGGAGGGGCTGTCTGCATCGGCAGCACGCGCCCGTGCGCAGCGGGCGCTGGAATGCGAGCAGTGGGTTGCCAGCGCGTGCGCGCGTGCCTGCACAGGGAGTAGACCAAAGAGGCAACGCACAATTGTGCAAAAGCGACGGGCTCCGTGACCGCACCTGGGCGACGTGTGGCAAGCAGCGGGGCGCGCGCGCTTTGAGACTCCCAGGACCCTGTGCAACACCCTGTGTTCATGCGCGGCAGGCGACGGCGCGCTCGTGGCGCGCCAGCAGCTGTTCTCGGTGTACGTGCACGTGCCGCCGGGCGCGGAGCTGGAGGATGATACGAGCCTGTTCAGGCCGCACGTCATCGCCGACCGCGTGGCCACGAGCTGGGGCGGCTTTTCGCTGGTGCAGGTGCGCGCGGCCCGCCCGCCCGCCGGCGCCGCGCAGCGCCCCGCGGTCGCGCCGCTCCTCGTGGCTGTGCCGGTCCTGCATCGCGCGGCCCTTGCGACCAAGGTCGGCGCACGCATGTGCTCAGCCCGCCCGCTCGTCGACCAGCAGCGCAGGTCCCCGCCGCCGTGCTGTTCTCGTTTCGCGCCGCCCTCCGTGGCGTTGGGCGGCGGGTTGGCACGCCAGCACCATGGAGCCGGAGCGCCAGAGCGATCTACGCATAGGCCATGGCGCCATAGGCTGTGGAGCCACGAGCCACGGAGCCACAACCCTACCCCAAGCAGGCTCGTGACACAGTGCAAGCGCCGCGCGGCCAGGCGGTGAAGAACATGATGGCGGCCGCGCTGGCGGAGCCGCGCAACCAGCGCTTCCTGCTGCTCTCGGAATCCTGCGCGCCGCTGTACCCGCCCGCGGTTGTGTACCAGCAGGCG
>JAABUJ010001695.1_pt1 | contig 30635 bp, 13 predicted proteins | sample 5559131 | NCBI WGS metagenome assembly JAABUJ01 (sample SAMN10711875, study PRJNA513366) | rock metagenome | isolation source: Antarctica rocks | place: Antarctica: Victoria Land, Mt New Zealand nord | collected 2016-01-07
GTTAAATCGGCCATGACCTACCCAACTATTGTTACCGTGGCAGCGCTCGGGATCGTTGTTGGATTGTGTACGCTGATCGTTCCCAAGTTCCTGCAGTTGTTCAAGGATATGGGCGTCAAAGACTTCCCTCCGCTGACACTTGGGCTAATGGCGTTTTCTAACTTTTTGGTGCATAAGACCATTTTTGTGCTGCTGATCGGCGCGGCCATTAAGTTCTCCATTAATGCCTTTCGTAAGACTAAGTTCGGCGAGCATGCTTACGATAAACTGATGCTGAAAGTGCCTGTCTTCGGCAAGCTGACCCACAAAGTTGCCCTCGCCCGGTTTTCCCGCACTTTGGGAACACTGCTGGTGTCCGGGGTGCCCATCTTGCAGGCCCTGGAAACTGTGTCTGGGACGGTTGCGAATGTGATTATGTCGGATGCCATTATGGAAGCGCGCGCCAAAATACGCGAAGGCGAGCGCATTGGCGAGCCGCTGGTGAAATCCGGCCTGTTCCCGCCGATGGTCGTGCAGATGATCTCTATTGGCGAGGAGTCGGGCGCTCTCGACTCGATGCTTGCCAAGATTGCCGACTTTTATGAAGATGAAGTGGATGCGGCTGTTGCTTCTCTTGCGGCGGCGATTGAGCCGGTGCTGATTATCTTTCTCGGCGTGGCCGTGCTGCTGATTGTTCTGGGCATGTTTATGCCGATGGTTTCGCTTATTCAAAGCCTCTCGGGCGGCGACAGCGATGGCGGCGGTGGCGGCAGTTAACGTGCCTGCTCAAATATATGTGCCTGCTGAAGTGAGACGCGCGTGACGGTTTGGCTTTGGGCGATTATCGCCTTTATTTACGGCATTGCGATTGGCTCTTTCCTAAATGTCGTGATTTGGCGGCTGCCGCGCGGGTTGACTGTGTCTGCGCCAACCTGGTCTTTCTGCCCCCGGTGCGAGCATCGCCTGGGGGCATTGGACTTGGTGCCTGTTTTGTCGTTTGCCGCGCTGCGGGGGCGCTGCCGCTATTGCCATGCGCCGATTTCGTGGCGCTATCCTGGCATTGAGCTGCTGACTGGCCTTTTGTTTGCCCTGGTCGGCTGGCGCTTCGGCGGAATGGCGGAAGCGGTAGTTTTTAACTGCCTTTTTGTCGCACTGCTTGTCTGCGTGTTTTTTATTGATCTGGAACACTTTATCATTCCTGACGGGCTGAATGTGCTGGCGATGCTGGTCGGGTTTGCGCATAATGCCGTCTCAATCGCCCTGCACCGGCCTGGACAGTGGACTGCCTTGGGGCCTTTTTTTGTGCCTTCGTCGCTAGCAGGCTGGCTGGGCTATGCGGCCCTGGTGTATGGCTTTGGCCTTGTCTCGTATGTCTGGATTGTCTCAGTGCTGGACAAGCGCCTGAAGCCCGCGCCAGCCGCCTTCGGCTACCTGCGCGAGAATGCGATTGACTGGCTTTATGTCGGGTTGTCGTCTTTGGGAACTGTGGTGCCGCCCCTTCGCCGGTATGTTGCCCGCACCTTTGGCGAGGCGGAGCCAGCCGAAACCTATACTGCCGAAGACATTGAAGGCGATGAGGATGCCGGGGGCATGGGCGGCGGCGACGGCAAGCTGGCAGCGGCGATTGGGGCGAATATCGGGCTGGCACTGGCGGTGCAGTCCTTTTTCTTTGCCGTGTTTATCGGGGCTTTGGGCGGCGTGGTCGTGATGGCGCGTCAGCGCCGGACACTGGGGCAGAGGACAGCCGTGCCTTTTGGGCCGTCCATGGCGGCGGGCGCGTACCTTGCCATGATGCTTGGCGGTGGCCTGCTGGCCTGGTATTTGGGCCGGTTCCACGGGGTAAACTAGCGCGGCAGGGGCATTGCCAAGGCATATCAAGGCCGTGGCAAGCCTGTACCAACGACGGAAAGATTTGTTCCGTCGTTGGTACAGGCTGGGAAAGTCGCTGCAAAGCCACAGTGCCAAGGGTACAAAACCCCCGGCAGTGGACGGCACAAGGGGCAGCAAGCCAGTGGCATAGGATTGCACAGGGGGTGTAAAACCCCCGGCAAGGGTGAAGCCACACCCTCGCGGGTGTAAGACATGGTGGCGAAAGTCTTTCTTACGTCCGGCAGGATGTGGCCGCGTCTCTGCCGGGGGTTTCACACCCCCAGCACTAGCCTGGCCTATTGGTTTCACACCCCCGGCACCGCTTGAAAATTGCCCGCAAAAATAATGGAAAACAATCCAAAAACCTGGGAACAAACCGCGCGCGCTGGTCGTCAGAAAATGGCTAACCGTGCGTCTCAGGGCAAAACAGCAGCGTAAGGAATATGTTATGGCATCTGCGCGAACCAAACTCCGGCACGGCTTGACCCCTTTGGCAAAGCAGGGTTTTACACTGATTGAACTGCTCGTCGTCATCGCTATTATCGCTATTATCGCGGCGATCCTGTTTCCTGTCTTCGCGAAGGTGCGAGAAAAGGCGCGGCAGACAACGGTGCTGGCGAACTTTGAGAAAATCCAGCGCGGGCTGGGCGAATATCAACTGGATTATCATCGCTACCCCAATGCCCTTTATGGCTACGCCAAAACAGGGGGAACCATGGGGACAAGGACGACCTCGCACGGCGCGCCGGATGGCTTGTACCCACAGTTCATCAGTGATGTGGGCGTGTTTCAAGACCCCGACAACCCGGACAACGACAAGCCGGCACTGACAGTCAGCCCTACGGTGGCTCCTAATCAGCTGAGCGGCAGTACGCTGACGCCGATCTCGCCTGCCCCGCTGTTTTACAAAGCCGATGCTTATGATGTCAACCCCCAGATGAGTGCAGACGGCCAGTCGCTTTCTACGACGAACTATGTGGTGCGGTATCAAACATCGTGGACAGGCGTTGGAACCGCCGATGCCGTCGCGGCAGGGGCAAACGCCGCCCGCCAGCTGCGTTTCCCGAACCCGCCCGGCGATACGTTTGTGACACTCACCACCTACCATGTGCCAAGCAATGCGGTTTTGGTGCTGTGGCAAAGCGGGTCGGCCAAGACTTTAGACCCGACGCGTCTTAAGCCTTACGAGCCAAACGGCACTTTCTGGCAGATGACGCCCGGCAGAGGCTAAAAGAACGCTCGGCAAAGGCTAACATGACTTTTTTGGAGAACACGCCCATGCGGCCCCGCACCAAGTTACCCCGAACACGCGGCGCTTTCACCCTGGTAGAGCTGCTCGTCGTGATAGCCATTATCGCGATTCTCGCGGCCATCATCTTCCCGGTCTTTGCGACTGTGCGCGAGAACGCCCGGCAGTCATCGTCCATCTCTAACATGCGGCAGATTTCCACGGCTATGGGGCAGTTTCAACTAGACAACCACCGCAACCCGGATGTGCTGTTCGGCTATGTGTATTATGCCTACAGTGACAGCGGCGGCGACCTGAACTACTCCGGGCCAGCCGCCCCGCAGTCAATAGACAAAGCCTTCAGCCAGGCGCAAGCCGATGCGCAGGCACACCCAGCCGCAAACATTACCGGCACTTACTTTCCCGGCCTGTACCCGGAGTATGTGCGCGATGTTGCTGCGTTTCGCGATGCCGACAACAATGACAACGGCAACGTGCCCTCCAAGATTGCCAACGGCGGCACAACCGACACCAATGTGCTTTGCCCAAGCGCAGACACTGCCTGCACACCCACTACTCCCGCTGGCACTCTCGTGAAGACGACGCATAGGTTCTACGCCGAAGACGCCTACGATGTCAGCCCGCAGGTGCTTACCGGGCAGAACAATGTCAGCAAGGATGTCTACGTGGCCCGCTATCAGTCGGCGTGGACAAATATAGACAACACGCTTAACGGTGCCTGCACGACAACGCCTATGCCAGTTACATGCAATGGAAACACAACGTCCAGCACCAATTTTTACACGCATCAACTGCACTGGAAGAACCCGCCCGCCGAGACTTATGTGACAAGCACGACCTACCACGTGCCAAACACAGACACCGTGCTGGTGCTGTTTGAGGGCGGCAACGCCAAAAAGCTCAGCACAAAGCAGTTCCAGCAGTACGGTGCGGACGCTTCCTCAGTGGCCGTGCCGCCAAGCGGCGGCAGTGTCAGCCAAGCCAACTTTTGGAAGCTGACTCCCGCAGGCCGGTAAAAATACGCAGGGCACGCTTTTGCAAAGACGCATGAACAACGCACTCAGTCAGCAAAACACGAAAACAGGCTATAAGCGCGCAGGCTTCTCATTGGTAGAAATCCTGGTCGTGCTGGTCGTGCTGATTGTCGGCATCCTGGCGATTGTGCGCCTGTTCCCGGCAGGCTTTATTGCGCTGCGCAATGCCCAAAACAGCACTTTCGCCGACCGCCTGGGCCAGGCTGCGCTGGAGTCGCTCAAGCAGGGGCAGGGGACGCTGCCGGATGCCGTGTACATGTACGAAGACGCTTACATGTATGCGCCGGGGGACGCGTATGGGTTCAATCCCAACGTCGCGCCGGACGATTTGTACTCGTATCTCTCGGACGGCACAGGCCGGAATACGTCGCACCAATACGGCCTGCTGACGGCAAACTTTGCCGACATCAACAAGCAGCGCTTTATTAGCAACGAAACCGTTGCCGTGCCTGCCGCCCATGTCGTCAGCAATACGATGTATCCGCCGCTGTACGCAGTGGCCTTTGGGCCAATCTTCCTGCCAAGCGCCCCGGCCACGGGCGGCGGACAGCTGCCCTACCTGACAGTCAACAGCACGCCGTGGACGGTGAAGAATGGCGACGCGCGCCTTGACCCAAGCGACCCAAACTCGTCCCTAAACCCCGCGATTGCGCGCCATGTCACCAACCCCGCCGACACTCTCTCGCCGGGACAGGGGGCGTACCTAGGCGACCTCGTTGCCTATAACATCGCTAGTCCTCAGCCGCCCACAGCGCCTGTGCTCAGGCCGACACAGACGACTTGTTTGGTAGACCTAGGAGCAGGCCAAATCGCCGTGCCCACGGCAAGCTACGCACAGACATTCACGCTGACTGTGACGACAACGACAACAACGGCAGCAGGGGTCGTTACCACGCAAACCGTGCCATACACGCTGACTGTGCCTGCCCTTGGACTGGCTACAAATAACAACACGACCACGGGTTACAATGGCGAATGGTTCGTCACGCAGGATACAACTCCCACGGGCGCGGCATTACCCGCAGGGCCGTGGGTATCTGTCACGCTTACTCGTCCGTTTCAGTACATGGGGATTTTGCCCGCGCCGAGCACGTCCATGCCGTTTACCGCCGATCCCTATCAATACTGCCTAGACTCAGGCAACATCGCCGGGGGCGCAACTACGGAGAACATGGGCGTGCTGGCCTTCAACCCCATCGCGGGCGGGCAGAACGGCATCCCGCCTTTGCAGGCGCAGGTTTCGTACCAAACGCTCAACTGGCACGTCTTGCACGAAAACCTGGACGTGCCCAGCGGCGGCGGCACGCTCAAATTGGTGCTGGATCACCTAAAGCGGGTGGGGGACGTGCAATTTGACGGCACGGTTTTCGCGGGCCTGACCACGGATGCCAACACGCCCGCTGCCAGCCAGTACGACCTGCTCATGCTAGACAGAGATACAGGCGACATCTACGGCTTTCGTGGCACAGGGGGAAACATAGTCGCCACAGAATACACCAATGGCACTGCCACCGATTTGACAGGCACCTACTATGTGGACGTGGTGGACAACGGGGATGACCCAAGCGACTCAACCAAAACCGGCAAGCCGCACATTGTCTTAAACTATGCGGGTGGGCGGGTGACCTTCCCCGCCACATTCGCCGGCAAGCACTTCCGCGTGTTCTACGCAGGCGATGCTGATTGGGCGGTGGCCGTGCAGAAAGCGCCCAGCACCTACACCCAGACCTTCAACCAAGCCGATTTAAGCACAATCAGCGCAAGTACGCCCAATCGTTACTTCATCCCCTACACCACAAACGCGGGAGTAAACGTAACAACAGGAACGCGCATTTACTTCCCGGCATGCGATGCAGGCAAGACAGTAGAGTTAGACAACGTGACATACGACACTGTGGATAAAAACAACGCGCCTGTGACACGCTCTTCAAACGGGACGCCCCAACTAGCACAAGTTGTGTTTCCCATCTCGGTTGCGCCTGCCACTCTCGGCGGCACAGACTACTATATAGAACTTGGTCAAAATGGCCCCAATGGACAACCGGGCACGAACGTCATCGTGAAAGACGATGCCAACATCACCAACCTAAAGATTGGCGGCACGCGGGGCGTGTCCCTGCGGGCTATCGTTATCTGGCATGAGCGCAACACCTGGCACACCCGCGCCACCGACACCCTGCTGACGCGGAGCCAATAGTGCAGAACCGTATGAAACTAGACGCGACACAACTTTTCAGCACGGCCCGCACCCGACCCATGCGCCGCCTGCGCCAAGGCTTCACGCTGATAGAACTCCTGGTCGTGATTGCCATCACCGCCGTGCTGTTCTTTCTGCTAGTCAGGCCACTGATCGAGTCGCTGCGCCTGACCCAGCGTGCCCAGCTTCAGGCGGCGGCGCAGGACTCGGCCCGCAAGACACTGGAGATTATCTCGCGCGAGCTTGCCAGCGCCGTGTATGTCTTTGACAACGCCAGCCATCCATTCACGGCAACAGGCACGCCCAGGGCCAGCGATGCTTTGTTTACTAATTTCCTAGACCTAGACATCCCCACCGACCCTAACAGCACGGATGTGAATGCAGGCCAGACCGTTGTCGCGCATGCCTTTAATGCCAAGCTGGACTTTGTCCCGGCCCGCCACAGTTCTGGCGGGGGACTGGTTGATCCGACCACGGGCGACCCTATCTCCGCCACGCAAAACGGCACCGGCTCGGCCACGCTCAACACAACAGGTTTGCAGTTTCCGCTCGCGCCGGGCACAACCATCATTCGCTATTACATCGGCCTGAAAGACCCCACACGCTCCTACCGCAACACGGCGGAGAAACTGGGCCTGAAGACCACCAACAACCCCAACAACGTAGACAATACGTACATCTTGTACCGGGTGCAGTTCCCTTTGTACAAGAAAACCACGGACGCCAACAACGTGGTCACTTATTCTGTCAACTCAGACTTGCTGCGTACCAACGCGGCGACCGGCAAGCCGGAACTCGACGACCCGGACTTCTTTCGCTATGTCACGGCAAACGATACGGACTGGCTTTCCCCAACTCATGCTGCTTATGATGGAGGCACAGGGGCAGAGACTGTTGCGCAGCACAACACGCGCGTAGATGCCTGGGAGAAGATCGCCAAGCCTGTCATCACGGCCCCCAACATTGATTTGCTGGTGCTGCCGCGCTATGCGGACGGCACGCCGATTTATGACACTAACCATGTCCCCAGCAACGGCTACACGACCGACCCGGTGCAGCCCAACGCCGCTGCCGTCCCAACCGTCAAAACCAGCATCAATTTCACGCCCGCCACTGTCACCGCCGATGCTTCCCCCGGCACAAGCAGCGACTACAACAGCCTTGGCGTCCCCATGAACGCTGCCGACAACGGCGGCCTGCCTTATGTGCCGACTGTGTACACAGCTTCCAGCCAGTCTTGGGGCTTCCCGCCGCACATCACGCTCGCGCCGCAGGGCATTCTGTCGTCCACGACGCCTTATTACACCACAGACCTCGGCACCGCCGCGCCGCCCACGGTGAAAGGCATCGCTATCAGCCCCGGCGACTTGATGGAATATTATCACAGCGGTACCGCCGACATGGCAAACCCGCAGGGGACGCCGATTTACGACATCACGCAGGGCATTGTTTTGCAGTCCACAACAATTCCGCACAACTACATCCCGATGTCGGTCAACCCGGATACGGGAACGCTGAGCTTTGATACACCCGCCCAGCCTAGCCCCAACAATCAGAACACGCCACAGACCGGCTATGACCAATACAACCGCTACTGGACAGCCACTGCCGATGAGATAAACACCGGCAACCTAAAAGCCTGTGCCGCCCCCATCACCGCCACGCAGTACGGCTTCAACACGCCGGGCCTGCTGGATTTAACCAATTTAGTATGTGATACAACAGGTGGTTTGATTAAGTTTAACGGCAGCGGCGGCAGCAACACCTCGCCTTTGTCCAATCTTGGACAGGCCACCACAGGACTGCAATGCGCCAATGCCTTTATCGTGCCCGGCAGCGTGCGCGTTTATGGGCCTGACCAGACGCCCGGCCCGAACCTAGGCAACAGCATTCTATACACGCAAGCATCGCCTTCCGTGCCCCTGACCTATAATCAATACCGGGTGGACTACCTCAATAGCCTGTTAACGTTCAACGTGGACGCCGGGAATCAACTGCCAACAGTCAAGGCCGATAACACGACGTCCGCTGACCTAGTGAAAGTCACCTTTAACTACCAGGCGAACCTAGCGCCTGTTGACAGCACAAAGCCGATTTCGGGCACTAACCCGGCCAGCCCGCTGCTGGTGAAAGTGGACTACCAAACGCGCGACCTGCTGAACATCAATATCGGCGTGCGCGTCTACGACCCGACCAATGGGCAAGCGTTTATCGTGCCGGTCAGCAACCAGGTAAAGGTCAGCAACAGCAACCGCTAATCGGGAAACAAAAGGGGGGCTAGGCCCCGTATCTTCTTTGGTAAATAAGAAAACACAGAGACAAGTCTTGTCAGGAACGGCGTGGTTTTGGATGCAGACACTCGGTAACAATCAGGCAAAGCCGGCAGGCGGCGGACGGCGGCAATGGCGGCGGCAGGCAATGCAGCAAGGCCAGACCATTGTCGTCGCCCTGCTCGTGCTGCTGCTACTGGGCTTTGTCGGAGGGCTGTTTGCCAGCATTGTCACCCGCAATCTGCGCAATGCAGGCCGCTCCAACCGCATCCAAACGGCAGACTACTATGCCGAAGCCGGCATCCGCTTTGCCGACGACCAGCTCACCCAAAGCCTGGAGGGGGCGGACTGGCGTCCTCCGCTCCAAAACGCGCTGGCCGCGACCGTCTATCCCGCCAACAACCTCGCGGGAGCGGCCCCGTACACCCTGGAGCAGAAGCGTTACAATGCCGCTGTCACTAACCTTAATTTGCAGCCTGCCAATATCAATGACCCGGACAAAGTATTCTTGGATCAAGGCTTCACCCGCTACAACACTGGCACAGGGCGCTTTCTGCTGCGCGTGACCTATGACCCCGTGGGCTTGAACAATCAAAGCACGGCAGGTGCGCGCACAATTGGCACGCCCTACACCGACCCGCGCGCGCGCTATATCAAGATAGAAGTGGTGGGCCGTGAAGGCACAGTTGACCCCACCGACCCCACGACCTTTGTTAATCAGCCCGCGATCCGGCTGGCAGCGACCCTGGTAGAGTATAAAGCGATTGGCATCACCGACTACGCACGGTTTGAAACCAACCCCGATAAGCGCGCGGACATCATGGCCCTCGGCGTCGCCAGCGCTCAGTATGTCTCAGACTTTACCGACCCGAACGCCACCACAACGCTGACCTTGTCCCGCTATCCACTCGTGACCACATATGGCGCACCGGATGCCTACCTTGCGACTGGAACGGCGCCCAATCAAGTTCTAACGCCAAACCCTGCTGCGGGGACTGCTGCCGCCGACGCCACCCATCTTCCCGGCGGCGGCTCCATCCATGTCAACGGCACGGCGCGCTTCTACGGCCAGAACTTCATGTATCTAAATCATGGTGTTTATCAGCAGAGCAGCGGCACGTATCTGAACGATGCCACGGTCAACCAGAATGTCGGGTCGTTCGGTGAGACGGCTGAGATAGGCGGCAGCCTTTTGCTGGATAACTTTACGGCCTTATCGGCGAGCAACACATTGGACAAAGAACCCTCTGGCCTTGCGGTGAACCCCGCCTCAACAGGCGCCGCCACCGCGGACTACGTGACGCCTTCCAACGCTGGAACAACATTTGATACCCACGGCGGGCTGGCGCGGGATGGCGGCAATGGCACCGATGCCGCCGGTCTGCCCCGCAACGCCAACCGGCTTGACCCGCCTGTCCTAGAGACTGCCAACCCCGCCAATAATCTGCCGCGCTACAAAGCCCTCGCCGACAGTGCTACTGCGCCTGCGCGCCAGTCCTTTGATGGCGCCACTACTTATACATCAAGCAACCCAAACGTGAACCCTTCGCAGATTGGCTATGGTCGCTATGTCTACGTGGACAACAATGGCGATATGCAGTCGGAAAGCACATCGCTGCTTGGTGGCTACACATTGGTGGATGAGTGGCTGCACCGCACGGCATCAGGTCAGGGCAGCGCCTCGTGGGCAGGCAACTTCTACCGCCCGCCGGGCGTGGACATTGTCCTGGGGCGGCAGCAAATTATCAGCCAGCCCTCCGGGGGCACGGCGACTGTTAGAACCTTCTACGGCGTGCGCATGACGCGCACCGATGTAGACCAATCCGGCGCACCCAAGTCTTGGAAGAACCCGGACGGCACGCCGATTACCACGCCCAATGTGGATGGCAACACTGGCAGCACCATGTCTGTGTCCTACACCAGCCTCAGCGCGAGCAACGACCCTACTGCCACGCCGCCTACCGATACTACCTCGGCGGCTTACCAGAGCTACCAGAACAACCCGGACAATGACGTGGTCATTTATGCCGAAGGCAACGTCCGCGTGCGCGGCACAGTCAGCGCACCTGTAGATGCACCCAGTGCAGGCGGCACGCCGACGCCTTCTGATGAGGGAGCCGCTATTGACGCCCTGCCTCGCCATGTGACTATTGTCACCAATGGCACGGCTTACATTGACGGCAGCCTGCTACGCGGCAACAAGTCGTCCAGCATCGCTGTTCTGGCCCACGATTATGTGTGTGTCAACACAACCCAGTTCCTAGCCGGTGCCCAGGCAGAGCAAAACCCGACCGGCACGACGCCGCCCGGCCCCTATACCGGCGACCCGAGTTTGCAGGCTCTGGACTTCAGCACGTCCGATGAAGTGTTGCTGCAAGAGTTCCAGTACCTCACGCCCACGGTTAAGTCCGGCACCACTGCCACCGACCCGGTGTTTTATGTTAGCGCTGGCCCAAGTGCCCCCGGCAGCACAGCCATAGACATTGACTTCAGTAACCTGGCGACTGGTGTAAGTTTAACCACAGGAAGCGGCATCTTCAACCCTTTGCCTGGGGCTGCTGTTTATACATCCGTCGGTGCCGCCGCCAATGGACTGACGCACACAACGTATTCCTTAACGGGCACAGTGAAAATTCTCTCGCCTACAGCCAACCTGACAGCAGGCGGTGACCCTTATCTGCTTGCCGTGCGGCGTGACCCCGGCACGGATCAATCCACCTCTACGCAGGACTTGCTGCTGGAGCGGGCCGCCGTGCTGCCCGCCGACATCGACATTGAAGCTGTGCTGTTTGCGCAAACCAAGTCGTTCTTTATCATCCCCGGCCCGTCGTTCAACACAAGCGCAGATGACAATCTAACTAAGTTTATCAACGGCACCCTGCGGCCTAGCCTGACCGGGCTTGCCGCAACAGACCAGGAATACATACGCCGAAGCCGTTATCCCTTCTATGGGCAGCCCATTGACATGAAGATTATCGTGCGGGGCAGCGTCAGCGAGGCCCGGCCTGCCGACATCTCCGCGCAGACGGCGTGGATGGAGAACTGGGGCTGGATACCGCAGGCCCACGGCAGCCTGACAGGGACAGCCGTGGAGCTGTCCAACCGGACTGTGGTCAATGTCACATCAAGCCAGAAATCCGCACCCATTGGCCTGACCTTTCTTTACAATCCGCTGGCCGGGTATCCGTACATGGCTGACACCACCACGCCCGCCAATAGTTCCTATCTGCGAACTGATATATACGGACGGCCTTTGCCCTACACCCCTAAGCTGCCTGTTTGTGCGGGCCAGCTTTATGCCGGGCAAAACTCCGCCGATCAACCTTTGCTGCAGTAGTCGGCCTGTGTCCTAACAAAGTAGTACCATGAGACTTTCACGCCCCACCATCGCTTTCCATGCCGTGCGCTCTATGCTGATCGCGCTGCTGGCTTGCGCTGTACCCACGCTGCCCGCACAGGCAGGTGCATATACGTTCAGCAACCCCAAGGCGCAGCGCACGATCAATGCTGGCGTTGTGCTGCTGGACTCCACCAGAGACACAAGCAACACAGCGGCAGGCCCGGACAATCCCGACCCTTATATGTTCTATATCCTCAGCCGCCGCGTAGACTTGCTGCCGGTGGGCTGGACCATAAAAAACCCGCTGGCTCCTCACAACATCGCGGCGGATGTGCAGGCACGCTGGGATGCGCGCACCAGCAACACGAATTCCCCGGCAGGCCAAGCGTTTGTGAACAACAACGGCGGGCATGCTTATCAGTTTGGGCAAAATGTCACGCCCGGCATGGCTCCCTACTGGGAAGTTCCTTTAGCCACGGCGAGCACGCAGGACTTGCAGCAGTTTGACATTCTGCTTGTTAATCTGGCGACTGCTAATGGCACTGCGGACATTGCCAAGTTCCGGCCTTCTGAAGTGGAGAAGCTGCGCCGCTTTGTGGATGGCGGCGGCACCCTGCTGGTGGAAGACAATGGCGGGGCGACAATGGCAAACAGCGCCGCAAACTATGGCCCGCTGTTCTTCCCATTGCAATATGCCAGCGGCGCGGCGGGAACCGCCCAGCTGCCGTCGCTTCGCGACCGGCATCCCATTCTCAGCGCGCCTTACTTCCTGGCGCAGAATGAGCTTAACTCACTCGGCAATGGCTTTACGGGAGATGTAATTAGCACAGCCAGTCCTGAGTTTGCGCCGGTTCTGTACGACACGGCAAAAGACATCTTGGTGGGGGCAGACACCTATGGCGCAGGAGCCGTTGTCATCAGCAGCACAGGAGCGATGGCGGCAATCAACAATGCCGTGACTGCGGGAAGCATTCCTACCACCTATGGCCCCAATTCCGGCCCGTACTGCGGCACCAACTTCCAATCCGCCCCGACCCAGGACTTGAAGTTCCTGTGCAACATTATCTCATGGGTTGGCGGACATTCGCATGAGCACCAGAACAGCCACCAGACCGGCGAGTCGCCCAGCGCGCTGCCAAGTCCTGTGCGCTCCTGGAATTACCAGCCGAAGAACCAAGCCGGCGTCGTTGTTCCTGGTAGCTCCAATGTGCCGGGTGCGACCCTCAACGGCAACTTCGTGTATTCTACGGACTCTGCAGGCGTACTCCACGCATTTGACCTGTATCCCTACGAAGACCTAGACGGCGACGGCAAGCCGGACGATGGCCTGGTCGACTACAGCCTAGGCTCTTCCTGCGATGAAGTCTGGCGCGTGCCAGCAACCGGAGCAGGAACTGCGGGCAGTTCCGCGCCCACCGTTGCCACGCCGCCCGGACAAATGACCTCCGTCTTTGTGGAAGCGGCGAATGGCAAGATAAATCAATACGAGGCAACCAAAGGCGCTCCTGCCACCAGCAGTCCGTTTGGCGGGGCAACGACTGGCTCGTTCAACGCTACAATCCCTGGCAGCAGCTTGACTGCGCCTGCGCCTGCGCCGACCTACTATGAAGGGCGGCTGTATGCCTCCGAACCCGACGGCAGCCTCTTTGTTAATGATTTCACGTCAGGCCGCAGCGCCTTTGGCGGCGTGAGCGTCAAGCTGGTTGCTGTGGGCGGAGCCGCCGGCCCGGCGATCCCGACCGGTGCGCCTGCGGTGGGCGCCCTTGCCTCCACGGGAGCCAGCAGCGGCACGACGCCGCAATCCACCGATGTTGTGGCGATGGTGCCGACAAACTATGGCCTGTATTCGCTGTTTCTCGGCGCGCGCGGGGAGCAGCTTGTGGGAACGGGCACCTCGTACACTGCCAATCACACGCCCGGCACGGCGGTGATTGATGTGAATGCCCCAAGCCGCGCTTACTCGCTGACCACGGCGACGGCTCCCGCCAACGACTATGCTAACAAGGAGCCGCTTGCTCCCGTCCCGAACACCAGAACCTTTAATGGAACCCCTACGAACGTTCCTGTGTACGCGGATTATGATGTGGACTTCAGTGGCAAAAGCGCCAGCTTGACCCGCACTGCCGTCACTTACGGCGGGGCAAATCCTGTTGCCACCGGCACCGGTTCCACGCCTGCTTTGGACCGCTTCGGCAATGCGTACTACTTCGCGTCCGAACCCAGCGCAACGTCCTATACCGTACTGACGTGCTTCCATGATGCCCCCAGCGGTCCGCGTCTCCTTTGGCGCTTCCGGCTGCCCGGTGGGACCGAAGCCATTACGGATGCCGATGGCACCAACTACGCTGCGCTAAGTGGCTTTACGTTCCAGGGCAAGCCCGTGGTGGACAGCCGGGGCTTTGTGTATGCCCTCGCGAGCAGCAGCAACGGAAGCCAGACCGCTATTCTATGCTTTAACGGCTTGGGCACAGTCACCACCGCGCCTTTGGGCACCGATGTCAATAATGCCTCTCTCACCCAATCGGTAAATGGCACAACCATTAATGAGTTTGGCGACATGATGCCCAGCACCCTGCTTTCCACCCAGTACACGCAGAACGGCACCAATGGGCCGCTGACCTTCAGCAACTTTGGCATCACCGCGACAGGCATGCCGACCACGCTCACGCCCAACCTGAACGAGCCGGAGCCGGTCACTGCGACCGTGGCCGCCTCGCCGACTGCCGCCGGCGCGGCTTTTCAATTGCTTCTGCATACCAACCTCGCCTGGTACAGCATCCTGAAAACCGCCGTGGTGCCTGCCACCGCAACCACTGGCGCCACAAGCATGGACATTGCAATTACGCCCGGTGAAGGCTTGACCAAAGTCGGCAGCGCGCTGTTCTTTGTCGGCGGCGTGGCAGGCGGCGCGGGAAGCAATCTGTATTCTGTGCCCACCGACCCGGAGGCGGCAGGGTACACCATTGCCAACAAATACGTGGATGCTTTAGTTATTCCGACAAACAGCACCTCCTTTGTCACCGACAGCGGCGACACCGGGGCGGGAGCGACCAGCGCCATCGCAAGCGCCGCCAATGGCGCGCTGATTGTCAATGGAGCCAATGGCGTCTCCGCCTTCCTCAACCGCACCACGCTGGTCACCGACAACAGCCGCGTCATGGAGCTTAATCAGGACGGCAGCGCCTCCTGGCTGGTGGACTCGACCCAGGGGAACATTGGCTTGGGCACAACCAGCCTGGAACTCAACCGCCCGTCCAGCATTACCGAGCTGACGCCCAACGACTACCTTGTCGCCGACACCGGCAACAACCGCGTTGTCCGCTTTGACCGTGCAGGCAAAGTGGTCTGGGAACTCAGCCGCTTTGCCGACACGCAGGATGCCTTGACCACGGCGAACTATGGCAAGACCGGCCCGTTCCTCAGTGCGAGCGAGCCGAACACGCTCAATCAGCCCACCAGCGTCCAGATACGCCAGGCTGTGGAAACCATCGGGACAACTCAGTACAACGTTGTTCACTATTTGGTGTCCGATACGGGAAACTTTCGCATCCTGGACATCGTAGATATTTATGATGCCAACGGCAAGCCGGTCGGCACGCCGCATAACCTGGTCTGGATTAGCCACACGCATGATCAGCAGCAGCGCCAGTACCGCTACCAAAGCGCCGCCTACTTCAGCGCTGCCAATGGAACCACGGCGTACATCGTTGCCCTGGTCACCAACCAGCGCGTGGCCCAGCCGCCCACAAACCCCGCGCTTGGCGTGCTTGGCTTCGCCGCTCAGGACTCGCCCGGCGGCAGCCTTGTCCTGCTGGACTACGACCCCGGCTTAGCAAACACGACGACGCAGAAGAACGGCTACATCGCCACCGTGATTGACCACTTCCAGGCTTACCTTACCAGTACCAAAGCGTTTGATCTGACAACATCACTTAGCAACGCTGGGGCTGCGACGCCTGACTTTACCGGGGGAACGCCCACCACGCTGTACATTCGCAACCCACGCTTTCTGAAAGCCTATACCCCTGCCGGATCAGCCGCGACATTGAAAGGCCCCAATCTTTTGCTGGCCGATGACAACGGCGTGTTTGACCTCGCCTACGATGCTGGGACAGCCGGAGCTAGTGGCCGCCCCGCGCAGTACTTCACGCAATGGGGCTTCACGCAGGCCGATTACGCAGCATTGGCGAAGCAGGCTGGGCCGAAATATCCTGTTCCGACACTGCCTGCTCTCCCAGCGCAAGTCGGCTACAACCGAAACAGTATCCCATTTGTGCCGCAAAGCATCCAGCGTACCGCCACCGACACTGTCTCCGGTGGAACAGCGGGAGCCGCCTCCTATTCTATTGGCCGTTATTTGGTTACCAACGGCTACAGCAAAGGCGAAGTCGGCAACCTCACCGACCCTGCGGCGTTCGGCGGGGAAGTGTTTGAGCTGTATGTTCCCCCTGTCGCGCCTGGCGGACCCAGCACATTGGCGACGGACTTATTCAATATGCCGCTGGGCCGCATCACCAACTCTTCGCCGCTGGTGCAGCCGACCTTCGCGTATCGCCTGCAATAAACGGGCCTGCCCGCGCTCTTTCCTAAGCGTTGCGAGCGCGTATTGATTGCTTTTCTCAGGCGTACCAACGACGGAAGATTTTGTTCCGTCGTTGGTATGCGCTCGCAACACCAAAGGCACGCATAAGCAATGCCTTTGGAACCATGACACTTTGCTGCAAATCGGCGGCCTGCACGGCGTGTGCCCAGGCGCGCTTTGGAAATAACCTGACATGAATATTTGTTTGCCATCATCAAGCCGTTTGTCCGCACTGCTGCGGGCAGCCGCGCTCGCGGCGGTCCTCCTCGCCCCGCACGGCGCGCGGGCACAGCAGGGGCCGCTTGCCACTTCGCCGACGGCCCCGACGCCGTTTAGCTGGTCTACGTTCCACAGCGGCGGCACAAACCCCACGGCGCTGACCACCCCGCCTACATTTCTGCCGCCCAATCCGCTGTCTGTGCAATTGCAGGGAACGCCGACGGGACTGAACCCATCAAACAACACGCTGACGGAAATCCCAAGCTTCCTCATCGGCAACTATGATTTCACCAACTCGGCGTTCACCAATGGCGCGATTGATGGCACAGGCAACATCACGTTCTTTCCCAATCACTTTGCCGATGACCTGACGCCCGGCACGGGCGGATACCTGAGCTGGTCGGCCCCGTTCACGTTTCTGGCGGCGACTGGACAAACCGCAACGTCACTCGGCCACACCACCATTATCGCCGATGACAGCCAGACAACAGCGACCACCTACTTCGTTGGCACGCCTGCCGTGGGGACGGTGCCCGCTCTGCCGCCATCGGGGGTGGACGCCGGGTGGACGGTGCTATGGACGACAACCGCAGCCGGCACAACGGCGAACACTTGGGGCGCAACAATTGCCGATGTCACGGCAAGCGGCGACCCGTCGCAAACAAACAACGGCACGCAGGAATACCGCCGGCAGCCGGCAGTTCCAGTGGCGGTAGGGGCCAAATCGTCCGCAGTGGCAGGTTACCAGACGGCAACCTGGACATGGACTGCGCCTGCGGCGTTTACCGCGCCTGGCGCAGCAGGATTGTACTCGGTTGTCTTCCATCTGCCTGACCCGCAGACGCAGTTTCAGGCCGACGGCACAACCGCCAATCCGAGCTATCCCGAGCGGCGCATTGGCGATGCGCATTACGTTATCACGTTAAACGGCAACGTTGTTTATGACACAGACACGCTGGACAAGAACGGCAACATTGTCAGCCGCGCCGCCATTAGCCAGACGGAAACCAACGACCCCCAGCCGCTGGCCGGGCCATTTGCCCTCAAAGCCACCGACGTGCTGACAGTCACCCTGGACAACACGACCACGCGGCCCATCACCGACGCGGCCCATACCTTTGTGCTGGCCGACTCCGTGTCCCTGGTTCCGACCACAAGCCTGGGCGGCAGCGCGCGCCTGGACGGCTCGCCGACCGCCATCAACGCCACCGACTTTCCCGAAATTACCAACGCGCTGTTTTATGGGTTCGCCGTAACGCGCGACCCGACAACAGGAGTGGCAACAGGCCAGACGGATGACAACGCAAATCCCTACGGCAACAAAACTATCGACCCGGCCCCCGCAACTGCGACCGCAACGCCCTCGTCCGTTGACGCTGCGCACGCCATCCGCCAACTGGTTTACTTTGGCCGCTACGAAGGCATTGTCCTAACCAACACGGTGGGCGCTTTGGTGGATGCCAAAGGGGTTGTCACCACAACGCCGGTCACGCGCATGGTAGGAGCTATCTACTGCGTGGACGGCATCAATGGCGATGTCGTGTGGCGCTTCCAAACATCGGACGTGCTGAACCCAAACGGTACTATCGCCAAGCCCAGCGCGCCCATCTACACCACGCCCGCCATCGCGCGGATGAATGTGCTGGTGAACGGCACAGTGGAAACCAAGCTGTGCGTGGTCGCCGCCGACGACAACGGGCTGGTCTACTGCCTGGATGCTATCGGCAACCGCAACGGCACAGATCACAACGCGCCCGCTATGGGGGCGCTCGCTGCCGTCCAGGCCACCACCGACATTGAGCCGCTGTACAACCAGCCCATCTATAATCCTAGCGCGGGCGTCAACCAAGGCAGTGCGCAGGACTTGCAGGGCGGCCATGCCCATGTCGGCAACACGACCGCGTATTGGGTGTACCGGCCTGATGCTGCAAGGCCTCGTGTCCTGCCGCCCGCCACCGGGAGTACTGCCACGCCCGCCACGAAAAAGATTGACCCGACCAGCGACCTGCCCGTGCCCGCCGCCTTTGGGCTGGCCTCGCCGACTATCTACGTCAACCCAAATACCGCGATAGACACTACCCTGGCAACAGAAGCCCCCGGCTACACCGGCACGCCGTCCACCGTGCTGACTGCGAACGCCAACGTGTACATCGGCAACAGCAACGGCACTTTGTACAAACTGGACGCCACCGGCGCGGCAGTCACTGAAACCACGCCCACGACAACGACTGTTCCGGGCAGCGGCATCTTCTACAGCACGGGCGAACAGTACAACTATGTCCTGCCTATCTCGCTGGGCGGCTATAACCCATCTCAGGCATTGACGACGCCCACGCCACTTCCCACGCCGACCACGGCCTGGTGGTTCGCGGTCAACAAAGCGTCCACCAACGACACAACGCAGTCCACCAATGTCGCCATCACCAGCGCACCGTCCATCTACCAGCCTGCCTTTGCGCCAACCGCGTCACCGACCCGCTCCATCTATTTCGCGACAAGCAACGAGACAACCAATGTCGGCAATGTCTTTTCCGTGCAGGACGACGGCGCAACGAGTGGCCCCACCAACCCAAGCGCCCCCAGCACAACGTTAACGCCTGGCAGCACCAACTACAACCTTCTGGCCCGGCCCACGTGGTCGTTCCCGAACGCCTACACGAATACAGGGGATAAGATTGTCCACGCCGCGCTGGGCAGCATCAGCGGCTCGCCGGTTGTATTCACCAACCCTGACACCAGCAACAGCACCAGCGTGTACTTTGCCGCCGACATGGGGCCGGAAGGCTACCGGGCGGAGCGTACCGCGCCAGCCGAGAACGGGCGCATCTGGTCGGTAGACGCCGCCACGGGCACGACGCAATGGGCCTACCCGGATACGTTTGACCCGAACAAAGACAACGTGTCGGGGGCAAGCGCAAAGACTATCGGTGGAAACACGACTGCCGCCGACCCATTAGGCACGTTCCGCAACGCCACGCCCGCCATCGGCATCGTGCAGTTTCCCGCCGTCATCAACTACGGGACGGCAGGCACCACAGCCTATATCCACACAGACGCCGTCAATACGACCAATGTCGTCAGCGCCAGAGTGCCCATGCTGTATGTCGGGTCACGCACCGAAGCCTTGGACAGCTCCAACTTCTACTCGCTTGACCTGGACGGGATTAATGACAATCAGCGCAACATTCAATACAACACTGGCACCAATGCACTATCCCCCGCTCCAGTCGGCCAAACCTACGGCCCAGGGTTTGAGTCATCCCCCCTGCTAGTGACCAACCCCGGCCCCACAACGGGCGGCGGCAATGGCGGCGTGGTGTTTATGGCGGGCAGCGACAGCACCCTGAACGAGATCAGCGCCACGCCTACCACCGATATTGGCGCAGGTTCCAACAGCCCGCAGTTCACGCTGTTCGCCGCAATCTCCGGCTTCGGCGCATTCGCCTCCCCTGCTATCGCTGGCTACAACGACGTTGGCCTGCAAACAGTCGCGGCGGGTGCGCCTCAGTTTGACACCGACTGGGTGTATGGGGCAGACAGCACCCTGGGCTTTGCGCGCGGCATCACGCCCGGCAACCGCGCCGACACGGGCGGCACCGTGGACTACGGCACCGATGGCCCCGGCCGGGACAGAGAGCGCCCGAATGCCGTGCCGCAGCAATTCCCGCTGCACGTTTATCTGTTTGACAACAAGGGCACGCATGACCCTAAATCCACAGACATGAGCAAAGCCAACAAGATTGGTGAAGCTATTGCCGCGTTTGAGTGGGGTGAGAAGCTCTACATTCGCGTATCCAACGTCGTGCCGCCCAACCCGCCAACAGCCGCAAACCCGGACGGCGACCTCACGCGCTTCATGGCCGACCCCGACGATAAGACCGTGTACTACACCAACGGCGGCTCTGTCCAAGTTCAGCTCTCTGATATTGATGCGAGTGGGAAGATTGTTACAGGCCGTGGCGCAGACATCGCCACCATCAACACCAATGTCCTGGCAGACCTGACAGACCCCAACAGCAACGGCTTTGTCAAGGAAACCGGGCCAGGAGTGGAGGATGACCGCCTGCATGGCAGTCTGCTGAAGGACAACCTCGGCACAGGCAGCCTGTACCTAGGCGCAACAACCTACGCCATCGGGGACGGCTCAAGCCGCAAGAACACGCCCGGCTCCCGCCGCCAGATCATCTCCGCCACGCAGACCGTGGAAGCGCATGACGCCACAACAAAAGCTTTCCTGCAAACCGTTGTCCTGAAGGTGGATGTCAACTCCGGCCCCAGCAGCTTCCGGCGTGGGCGGAAGATCATCCGCATTCCCAAGATAGACCAGCCCACATTTGCCGTGCTCAACCCGCTGGCTGTGCGCGGCGGCGGCCCCAATATCCCGCTGAACGGCCCGCCCAGTGTCAACCAGATCAACGAGATTGCCGGGCCGTTCTACGGCATAGACACCAACCCCGCTAACCTGACGGTGGATGACCTGGAAGCCTATGTTAACGGGAACAACGCCTACACGTCCACCACCGACATTCCTGTCAGCGGGTCGCTTGCGGGCGACAAGCACGCAAAGCGCTTCCGGCAGGTGACGACGGCCACCACAGACATCCCGCACGGCTCGCTGGGCAACAACAGCAACCCCCCCGCTACGCAGCGCGCTGCCGGATTCCAAAGTGACCGCACACAATCTCCGCTTAATGCAGACACGCATTTCAGCACCTATGCCTTTGATGTGGCCGACCGCAGCGTCCTAGGGCTGAACGGCGGCCAGATTAGCAACGTGACTGTCCAGACTGCCCCTGCCGAGTGGAACGACAACACCAACAGCTACGCCGGGCCAGGCGCGGTCGTCAACCCCCTGCCCTGGGACGACACCCCAACCGGTGCCCGCGCCGGCAGCAACAGCAGCGTGGACTACCCGAACATCGGCAAGCAGCGCGTCGCCCACACGCTTCATGGCACCGCTAGCGATGGCGTCTCGCTGTCCGACAACGGCGGGACGCTGGACCCATCCACACAGACAACAACATCAGGAGCGACCAACCCTGCCGACCGCAAGGTGCAGCCAGACAGTGTTGAGGTTGAAGTCAGCGTGCCCAAGTACCAGCCTGCCAACCTGCAACTGTACGAGCCAGCAAACACTACCAACCCGCGCATCCCGCCATCAGGGTTGACATCAAGCACGCAGATCGTCTACCCCATGGGCTATGTCGCTCGCGAAACAGTCTATGTAGACAGCAACCACAACCACCGCCGCGACGACGGCGAGGCATTCCGTACCTTCCGCGTCATCACCGGCGTGCCTGTGGACATGACTATGACCATGGCCTCGCCGACCATTGACCTGGGCAAGCTGCCCCAGACCTTCGGCGTACAAACAGAGGCCGCCACCCCCTTGGGTGCCTTTATGCCGTTCCAATCGACGGCATTGTCGGCTGCCGGGGCAGGCTACCAGAAGTACTTCAAGCAGGTCATTGCCCACAACGAAGGCAACATCAACCTGCTCAATGTTCACTTTGACCAGAAGCTAGGCCGGTACGCCTCCATAGCTGCCGCATCTGCAAACGGTGCTGTGCCCGCGCAAAGCGCCCTGCCGTTCGGCTCCGACGCTCTGGACGCACAGGCCGTCCTCAACGCCTTTGACCTTAACGGCGTCACTGGCCTGACCACCAACACTGACCCGCGAAAGTATATCCTGCGCACGTCCCTGGACAGCGACCTTGTGGCCTACAACCGCAACCCGTACCTGGCAGCCCAAAATGGAGCCGCCTATCCGGGCGCGACGTTCCATAAGGCCCGCGTTTCGGACGCCAACCCGCCCACTCTCACCGTGCCGGACGTGCCGCATGACAACGCCGGGCCATACAGCCTGCCTGCTGTTCCTCCCGGCCCGGCGACTGTGCCTCCGACTACGGCAGACTTTCCGGTGTTGAGTGGAACCCCTCTTGCGCCTGCAAATTATGGGAAGCCTTACATTGGTCTTGCCGTTCCGCTAGGAACGCCAGTCGGCAACTATGCGCAGGATGTGCGGCTCTTTGAGGGCATTGACCCCTACGTCGTACCCACTGCTACCACTCCTGGCTACCCAGACATCCAGGGGTCGGGAAGCTACCTATACAAGCCTCTGTTCCCGCCTGTATATGGGGGCGTCGTGGTGGACGGCACGACTACACCGACATCGGCAACCACGGACACGCTGACCACCATCGGCAGCGCCGTCACGCAGCCGTACAGCAACCCTGTGCGTGTCCGCGCCTCCATTGTGGAAACCCGTGTCACCGACGGCGCGACTTACGGCAACCTGCCGCAGTTTGATATTTTAGGCTCCAATGGCACAAACGGTGCGGCGGACTTCCTGCCGGTCGCTTTCCGCAACACGTTCTGGAGCGGGAGCACGGCCTCCGGCAACAGCGCTCTGAACCTGTACTGGACATCGTCGCGCAATAGCACCGCCGCTGTGCCCTACGCGCTGATTGGCGCACATGCGCCCTTTAGTGTCAGCACGACGACACCCAAGTACGGCTACTTCCAGGCAGGCACCAGCACCGGCCGCTGGTACGACCCAATCGCGTCTTTGGCCGCACCCGCGACCGGCAGTGTGAATACCGCCATCAGCATTGTGCCTGACCAGCATCTGCTGACCGGCACAAACTTCAGCAGCGATGGCACCGCCTATGCGTTCGTGCAGAACGTGGTTGCAGGAGGCGGCACTACCGCTTACCAGAACAACCTGTACTGCTACCAGATAGACCCGGCCACCGGCAGTACGACCGGCATCGCTGTGCCTGTCTCCACAGACACACGCCAGCCGAAGTTCGGCGCGCGCGGCCTGAAGTTCAGCGCCGCCAATGCCGGCTTCAAGGATGCCTTAGATAGAACCACATCCATTAACGATAACCTTTGGGCCTTCTGGAATGGCGGCACGCGCGGACGCTCCACGCTGTTCTATACCAGCGCGCTGTCTGCTAATGTCAACAGCTACTCGGCGGGCGGGGCGACGCCGTTTACGGCGTTCGCGCAGGCATTGCCCACGCCGCCCGGCCTGAGCGCGGTTGCCGATCCTACTGCCGTGCTCACGTACACGACGCTGCCAAACAACGCCGCCGTGCCTGCCATTGATGTCACCTATTCGGGCACCAATGCCGACGGCAACACGGACGTGTATGTCAGCCGCTACCTGCCGTACTTGGTGCGCAAAGCGAACAGCACGGCGTCTGCGCCTGCCTTGCAGGCAGACGCCAATGGAAAGAGCGTCGTGGCCCTGGCCCTCACGCCCAGCCCGGCCATCATGGAGCAGCTGCTGCCGGATACCGCCCATCAGTTCTACCAGGCCCGCGATGTGGCCTGGGCACGCGCCGATACGCTGGACGTTCAGGTAAACAACGTCTCCCTTCTTCAAGACACCACCAAGACCAAGAACGCCGACGGGTCTTACCCTCTCTATGCGGGCATCAGGACAAGCTACGACAACGCCACCGGCACTGTCGTCTACACCAACATTCCAAACGACACGGCCAGCGGACGGAACTTGTTCCCTGTCAGCAACGGCAAAGTCACTGTTACCGCGATCTACGCCGACCTGGTGCGCGGGCGCGTGCGGTTTGGCACCAGTTACACCGGCCCCGGCGCAAGTGCAGGCGGGGCGAACTTTACCCGTGTCGGCGTGCCGCTGCCGGATGGCCTGCTCATCGCGGCAGCGTTCCAGCCCCAGGCACGGCGCATCACAACCGACCGGCGCGCGGACACCGAGCCTATCTCGTTTATTGACGAAGCCTTTAAGCCCAACGAGGCTAACTTCTACAATGACGGCCTGCGCGCGCAGGGAGCGACACCCACCAATGACGTGGCGCGTGTCTCCACTGCCCGCTACTGGTTCATCTGGCGCAAGAGCGCCGCGCCGGGCACGACCACCACGCCGACGCTCTACACCAAGACGCAGCGTTTGACTGTTTACCTGCATGGCCCTGCGCCGACCAACAGCCCGGTTCCTATTCAGCTAAACGCAACGACGCGCCAGCCGATTGTGACAGTCACAGACAATACGACAGGCACGACCCTATATGACCCGGCTGCACCAGGCAGCGCGCAGGTGGATGTAGACTGGGCGCGAGGCCGCTTGCACTTCCCTCTGCGCGACAGTAGCAACCACGCCCTGGAAGGGGACAAAGTAAGCGTGACGTTCACTTATGCCTATGATGCAAACGGTAAGCCTCTCACGAACACTGTCAACGATAACATCCACTGGCTGGATGAGCTGCGCTACAACGACCCTGCCGTGCAGCCGACCGCAGGAGACCCCTCAACGACAGTGGACACGAATGAGCATGCTGTGCCCATTGATGTCGCCATCAACGAGGGCAGTCCGTCTGCTTTCTTAGACCCACTCGCCTATGCAGATGCGTACAGCGGAGCTTACAACCCGTTCGACTCCACAACTGCGCCCTCGCTTGTGCCCAAAGACCAGCAGCCGCACAAGGTTTGGCTGTTCTGGAACAGCACCCGCAGCGGCACGGCGGATGTCTTCTACGAGACCATAGACCCGCGCTTCTCGGCCAACCCGTAAGGAGAAGGCGGGGAGGGGGTTCGCCACACAGCAAAACGCCCGCCGTGAACCTCGGTTCGCGGCGGGCGCTTTTGTTTGCTTGTCACGCGGTTCGGCTACTTCTTGGCCCCGGCAGGCAGCAGCTTCTTCAGGCGGCTGAGTTCATCGCGCAGTTCGGCGGCACGCTCAAACTCTAGGGCGCGCGAGGCCTGCTTCATTTCTTTTTCTATATCCGCCAGCGCAGACATCAATTGGTCTAAGGGCAAAGTCTCCGGGTTGCGCTCGCGGGAAACGTTGTAGAACGACTTCTGCTCGGCGATCTTTTTGGCTTCAATCACCTCGCGCACGGCTTTGTTAACCGTGTAGGGCGTGATGTTGTGCTCCACATTGTGCGCGGTCTGGATGGTGCGGCGCCGGTCGGTTTCGTCCATCGCCCGCTGCATGGAGCCGGTGATGTTGTCCCCATACATAATTACCTGTCCGCCGAGGTTGCGGGCGGCCCGGCCTATTGTCTGCACCAGCGACGTTTCCGAGCGCAGGAAGCCTTCTTTGTCGGCGTCTAGAATCGCTACCAAAGACACTTCAGGCAGGTCCAAGCCCTCGCGCAGCAGGTTGATGCCGATAATCACGTCATAAATGCCCAGGCGCAGGTCGCGCAATATCTCCGTGCGCTCCAGGGTATGCACGTCCGAGTGCAGGTAGTTGACTTTGATATTCAAGTCTAGCAGATACTCGGTCAGGTCCTCGGCCATCTTCTTGGTCAGTGTCGTGACTAGGACACGCTCGCCGCGCTCCGTCCGTGTGCGGATTTCGCCCAACAAATCATCTACCTGCCCCTTGGTGGGCCGCAGAATAATCTCCGGGTCAATCAAGCCCGTGGGACGAATAATCTGCTGCGCGATCTGCGTGGAATGCTCCTTCTCAAACGCGGCAGGCGTCGCGGACACAAATACGCACTGCCCGACACGCTCCTGAAACTCTTCAAAGCGCAGGGGCCGGTTATCCGCCGCCGAGGGCAGGCGGAACCCGTGCTCAATCAAAGTGTCTTTGCGCGCCTTGTCGCCGTTGTACATGGCCCTGAGTTGCGGCAGTGTTTGGTGCGACTCGTCTATGACAATCAGATAATCTTTGGGGAAGTAGTCCAGCAGCGTATTGGGGGCCGTGCCTGGCGCGCGCCCGTCAAACCACCGCGAATAGTTTTCAATGCCCGAACAGAAGCCGACTTCGCGGATCATCTCCAGGTCAAAGCGGGTGCGCTGCTCAATGCGCTGCGCTTCCAGCAGCTTGCCCTGCTTCTTGAACCACTCCACGCGCAGGTGCATCTCCTCTTCAATGCCGACCAGGGCATGGTCAATACGCTCCTTGCCCGCGACAAAGTGCGAGGCCGGAAAGACTGTAATCTCGTCCTTGCTCCCCAGCATCTCGCCCGTCAAAGGATCAACTGTCGTGATTTTCTCCACCTCATCGCCGAAGAACTCCACGCGCACGATAATCTCTTCATCGGCGGGCTGCAATTCCAGCACGTCGCCGCGCACCCGGAACGTCGAGCGCGTCAGGGCGATGTCGTTGCGGTTGAACTGCATGTCAATCAAACGCCGCAGCATGTCATCGCGGTCGTACTCTTTGCCCCGCTCAAACTTCAAGATGATGCGCGAGTACTCTTCCGGCGCGCCCAAACCGTAGATGCACGAGACTGACGCGACAATAATCACGTCCCGCCGCTCCAAAATCGCCTGCGTCGCCGAGTGGCGCAGCCGGTCGATCTCGTCATTGATGGCGCTGTCTTTTTCAATAAACGTGTCCGTGCTGGGGATATACGCCTCGGGCTGATAGTAGTCGTAGTACGACACGAAATACTCCACGGCGTTCTGCCCGAAGAAGTCCCGGAACTCGGAGCAGAGCTGCGCGGCCAGGGTCTTGTTGTGCGCAATCACCAGGGTGGGGCGCTGCACCCGTTCCACCATGTTTGCGACTGTGAACGTTTTGCCCGTTCCCGTTGCGCCCAGAAGCGTTTGGTACCTATCGCCGCGCTTCAGCCCCGCCGCCAGCTTGTCTATTGCGGTTGGCTGGTCGCCTGATGGCGTGTACTTGGAGATAACTTTGAAGTCGGTCACTGTGCTGCCCTCCGATTGATCACACTTGTTCAACACGTTTTACGGGTCAATCGTGCCCAAACCCATGTTCTCTATTGTACCCGTTTCGCGCTCTGCCTGCACGTGTCGAGGGCATAATCAAGGCTGAGAAAGCGCGAACCAACGACGGAGAAGTTTGTTCCGTCGTTGGTTGTGGCTTAAAACAAGTGGGAAACGCCTCAGCAACGCCGCCGCCACGCCTTGGTTACGAGAGCGAACCCAGGCGGACACTGTTGGCCTAGCCGGGCCAATGCGCCCCGTGCATCAAAACCCAGCCGATGCGCGCAGCCCCAAAGCCGAGCAGCAGCACCAGGCCCGCCAAACTCCACCGCCCGGACAACGGCCCTAATGCCCTCGCGATAGGTTTGTTTGCCAGCCATTCCCAGCCGCGCACGGCCCACACCCCAAGGCACAGCGCGTACAGCACAACGCCCAGCGGGTGCCAGTGCAGCGAGGTTACAACCTGCCCATGCCCCAGGCACACAAACGCCCGTGTCAGGCCACAGCCGGGGCACGGCAAGCCGGTGAGATTGTAAAACGGGCACACGGTTGGCAGATGTGCGATGCGTCCATCGCGTCCCGGCAGCGGCAGCCCCACGCTGAGGGCAAGAATGGCCGATAGACCCAAGAACGTGCCGGGGAAACTTCGCTTTGTCATTGGCAGCTTCATTGGGTCACTGCGGAGGCCGTGGCTGGCGGGGGGTGGGGGCCGACGGCGCGGGCGGCCACTGCCCCGCCAGCGAAGGGCTTGACGGTGGCAGACTAGCGCCTGCCTCCCAAATCTTATTGAGCAAGTCCTGCTGAATAAGCGGGTTAATCAGGCCGACGCTGGCAAAGCCTCCGACGCCGAGCAAATCCAGCACCAGGTACAAGACCGAATTGTCGGTGGCAGGCAGCCCCACCCGCGCGCACATTTCCGCCGTGCGCTTGCCGATTTGATAATCCCAGTAGATGTTATATATGCCGCAGGTTACAATGTGCAGCACGACCGCGAGGGCGGGAGGCGTGTCTTCGGCCCCCAGGAACTCCTGCGTTTCTTCGGTGGCCTTGTAGATAAAATACAGGTAATACAGGCCGCAGGTGACAAAAATCAGCAGCAATGTCAGGGCCGGATCACGGCGTGTTCCCAGTCGCATCAGCAGTTTCCTTTGCTCCTACCTGCCGCTTTATACCCTGCCGGCAGTGTTTACGATAACTTGGAGGCGGGTAAGCCGAACCATTCGTATATTTGCCGCCCCTTCGCAGGAGAAACTGGATACGCCTTATGGTACTGGAAAGGAACCACGCCCCCATGCACATGCCGCTAGCGAGCCAGCCTGACCGCATGCGCCTTAACCTGTCTATCCCCCCCGACAGCCGCGAAGTTCCTCGCGCCCGCCACGCTGTCCAACAAGTCTGCCAGGATGTTGGCTTTCCCGATGACGAATGCGCTGACCTAGACCTGGCTCTTGGCGAAGCCCTTGCCAATGCTGTTATGCACGGCGCATCCTTCTGCACCAACAGTAGTGCCCCTGTGCGCGTGTGCGCATGGGACTTTCAGTCCCAGCTTATTGTGGAAGTGCGCGACAGCGGCTGCGGCTTTGACCCGCCCCTGCCGCCCTATGCGATGCCGTCCCCGGACATGGATGCCACGCATGGACGCGGTTTGCCGCTCATGGAAGCCCTCACCGATGTCCTGGTGGTCTGCCGGGGCAATGCGGACGAGGGCGGCTCCTCCATCTATCTCGTCAAAACCAAACCCGGCGCGTAGAAGAACGGAGGCCCCTGCGGGCTTCCGTTCTTTTATGCCTGCCCTGCTACGTCGCGTGCGGCCCCGGCTCAATGGCGCTGATTTGCTCACCTGTCACTTCCGGCTCGCTCATATCTTCGCCTTCGCGCTTGCGCATCAGCACGCGAGGCAGAAACGGCACCAGCAGCAGGCACACCAATGTTGTGCCGGCATTCAGCCACACCAAAGCGTCCCATGCGAGGTGTTTTTCCAGCAGCTTAGAGCCGACCCAATCTGCCCCAAACAGCGCGATATTGCGCGCGCTCATCATCAGCGCATAGCCCATGCCCTCGCCCCCGCGCGGCGTCGCCCGCGTCGCCAGGTCATACAACGGCAGCACGCCCACGCCCTGCAAGAACTGCGCCAGGATTTCAATCTCAATCGCCCCGGCATGGTTTGGATGATAGCCTAGATACAGCAGGGCCGAGCCGCCGTAGCAAACAATCCCCACCATCAGCAGTGTCCGCAACTCAAACCTGCGGCAGATCAGCCCGTACAGCGCCCCGCCTGCCACCAGAGCAATGCCGTCCACCAGGGTCAATGTGCCTAAAAACTGATCGCTGAACTTCAGCATGTTCTGCTGCCGGTACAAAAGCGGCGTCGTAAAGCCCGGCGAGAAGAAGAACAGCACAATCAGCCCCGCCGCCGCCCACAATGTCCGTGACGCAAACACAATCTTGAGCTGATTGCCCGCATCCGACCAGACATGTTCGTTACGCTGAGCAACAGGTTTCTCCGGCAGATAAACATAAGCAACCGCCGCCAGCGACAGCAGCAGGCCCGCGCCAATCCCCGCCGTTAGGCCGAACGCCTTCCCTGCCAGAAACCCGCCTATCGGCCCTGTGATAATAAAGCAGCCATTCTGCACCACCTCGCGAACGGCGCTCACACGCCCTGTTGCGCCGTATTTTTGGCCCGCCTCTACCAAAAGCGCGCCCATGATTGTGCTGCCGAACACCATAAAGATGCCCAGCAAAATGGTGCCGCCCAGGAATGCCGCGTAGCTGCCCTGCCCCAAACTGACCACCATCCAGGACGCCGCGCCCAAGATGGCGCTCAGGATCATGTACGACCTGCGCCGCGTGCCCAGCAGAGGAAACGCATCCACGACCAGCCCGAAGATGGGCTTTAGGTACCAGGCGAGGCCCGCCCAAAATGTAAACCCCGCCAGCTCGCTCATGCCGACATGCAGATGGTTTTTCAGCCACAGGCGGATGGGCAGGTTGCCCAGCACCTTGTCCTGCGCGAGCGTTGTAATAAACGCCGCATAGGCGATAAACAGCAGCGACCGGCGTATGTCCGCAGGGTTCGGCTCGGCAGCGGGCGGGTCCAGCGTGGGGGCCGGGGGCCAGCTTGAAGAAGATATGCTCATAGCTAACCCCGTGTGCAAGTATTAGTGCGTCAACAGCCGTGCCATACTCAGGGGCGGCAGCCCCTGTTTTTGGCACAGAAGTACGCAG
>JAABUJ010001696.1_pt1 | contig 30633 bp, 34 predicted proteins | sample 5559131 | NCBI WGS metagenome assembly JAABUJ01 (sample SAMN10711875, study PRJNA513366) | rock metagenome | isolation source: Antarctica rocks | place: Antarctica: Victoria Land, Mt New Zealand nord | collected 2016-01-07
AAAGACGTTTCAGCAAGGGCTTTTCGTGGGACATGGACATAGCAATAGTTTTGACAGGATGATAGCGCTAGAGCCCTTTAGGCGTAGTGCCTCCGGGCGGAATAAATTACCTACCTACCTACCTATTCTTTAATCTTGGCGACGGTGCATTGAATCACCATGAGTACCTGAGTCTATGCCGTCTTACATTGTTCGTGTTAGAAAGGTCATGGACTATTGGCTGCGTGATCAAAGGCAGCCCATTCTCCGTTCTCCTCCAGGAAGTAACCCCGAGGCTCGCACTGGCACTGGCCGGGAGGTTCATCTTGTATGCAACATCAAATCTTTTCTTTAAATGATCAACTCTTGTCCGCAGGCGCTTTCAGCGAGGAGATTTTTACACTTTGTCAAAGCAACGACGGGGTGGCTAATACATACCAACCATAATGTCCAGCTCAGCCCTAATCTTCTTGACTATTCTGGCCTTGATGGCCTCGATGAACGGAGCGCACAATGCACCTTCTTATATCAAGTATTCCACCGTCCTAGGATACTTCTTGCAGGATGACCCAGACACTCAGGCGTCCAGTTTCAACTATGTATTGTTCTTCTGTCTTCTCATATACTCTTCTTAGTCTGACCGAAGCTTGTAGACAACCGTGAACTTCGGTCTTATCAGTCGCACCTACGATACAGATGAGGAATACGACCCGAATCACAGAACGACGCAGTGGCAGCGCTTTGAACATCAAGTCTTCCGACTCAGTCGACAGAGCGGCAGGAATGTACGGTACAAAGTGCTGTATATGGGCCGTCATGGAGAGGGACTTCACAATGTGGCGGAGAGCTTCTATGGCACTCCTGCCTGGGATGTTGGTCTACTCGTTCTATCAAAGCATATTTGTCTCGCTGACAGGAAGCTCATATAGTGCTACTGGTCAAAACTGGATGGTAATGGCACCATCACATGGGCTGATGCGCACTTGACGGACAAAGGAGTGGAGCAAGCCCAAATCGCTAACAGGGTTTGGGCCACTGAAATCGCTACCCAGAAAATACCTGTCCCAGAAAACTATTATACAAGTCCATTGGACAGATGTCTGGCAACCGCAGATATCACCTTTTCCGGTTTGAAGCTTCCGAGCCGGAAGCCATTCCTCCCAATCGTAAAAGAGGTAAGCTCCTTGACCAGTTTGTACTCGGTGACGCATTTACTGAGCAGATGTAGCTACTTCGCGAAGTTATCGGCATCCATAGCTGCGACCGCCGAAGTAGTAAGACCTGGATTCACGAACATTTTCCCAGCTACCACTTCGAGGCTGGCTTTGCTGAAAACGATCCGCTCTGGAAAGCCGATGTTCGTGAGACCGATTCGGCTCTGGATGCGCGCTTGAAGAAGCTGCTCGATGATGTCTTTACTCACGACGACAGCACATATATCTCCTTCACTAGCCATTCTGGGGCCATCGGCGGAATCTTGAGAGTACTGGGCCACCGGCAATTTAGCCTTGTGACGGGTGCCGTGATTCCGGTGCTGGTGAAAGCAGAAACTATCTACAATAGTCCACCATCTACGAGCATCGCCCCGTCGACCCCCGCTTCAACCTGTGCGGCCACACCTACCGTATCCTAAGCACTGACTACGAAGAGCCCCAGGTTCAAAACTATAGCAATGAAAACGACGTTCAGTTTCCAGACTATCATTCAATGATCATTACTCAGCGCTTGAGTGGTGTCGACAGTGGCTCGATCATCTATCATAAATTTTCTGCGTCACGATTAAATTGTATCACGACGTTGGATACCTATGGGCGATTGCTTTTCAGATTTCTACGTCCTTGATGATCTCAAACATCGCTTTATTCTTTCAGAGCTCCTTGTTGTCCGAAACTCAATGGTAAAGCTGGTCCAGCCCTCATCTTGGTGCCCCTGGCAACTTAGAGGGTGCCTTCGGCCATAGATCATCAATGCTTATGATGTAAGCTGCGATCATCTCCTTCTGCCCCAGGGAAATGGATGACTGCTGACCCTCTGTTTATCCTAAACATTGGATCAGTCACTCGTGTCTCCCAACTCCTCTCTGGCGGACCGTTAGACTTACATGACAAACCAATGCGTGACTCCAGATTGCCGAATGTGTCATCAACTCGCTGATCATCGCTCGGTAAAGAAGGTTACTCGTCAAGACTCTCCAACGGTCTACTCTAACAAAGTCGCGGTCCACAAGTGCATACTTCCAGGGACCATCCTCCAGCGTAAAGCCGGTCGATCTGCCAGGGATATAAGCTCCAGCAACAGGCGCGGAAGCACCTTGAAGGAGCGCCGTGAAGCTTTCCCATGAAGTGCCTGTGGGCACTTCCAGACGTTGTTGGACTTGCATTTCCTGGCTTTCGTAGATCACGACGAACTTATGAGCTTGCGGGTTCACCAATATGCCTGATCGATCTGGGCTTGCCGATCTTCGTCGCTGTCTCTCGAAGTTGATCGCTGGTAGCTCGCTCAGCCGCATGTCCTGTCTGACGCTTGTTGGAGTGTCGATCGAATTGGTCACACTCCTCAGCGGTGGCCTTCTGCCTTGAGGTCGAGGCGGAGGCGTTGGAGTCGTGGCTGCATTGACAGGCGTTTGCTCTTGGCGGATTCTCAGGCTCTGGGTATTTCGAGGGTTCCCACCCGTACGAGGTCCAGTGCTCAAACTGTTCAGCGCTGGCTGTGCCGCCCAAGCTCCAGACGCTTCCCTTAACACCTCCATCAGACTCAGGCTCGACACGTACTTAATATTATCTCCTCCTTCAGCATTCGCCGCCTCGGCTGAGGTTGACGCGTTGCCCGGTCGTGCAAGGTCTTCACGGGACGAATGAGGGACAGCTGTAACGGACGTTGCCGTGGCGTTCGCCTCGTGCCTCTCAGCAGTCCGCAATGGCGGCATCCAGACCAATGGTTTCGTCCTTGGAGGCTGCGATGCGCCGTTATTGTGTAAGAAGTGGATGTGCGTTTCGAGAATTGGATTGGTACTGAAGGTCTCTGAGCAATGCGGGCATGGATGGCGTGCAACCATGTTGGCGGCGGTGTATGAGAGAATGCTGACGAGGGTTGTAGGAAGTAGGAGAAGCTGTTCCGCTGTTGGTGCACCGAGTGAGGGCTATCTGATTTGCGGATAGGTCGAAGACGAAGATAAGAAAACGGCCGAGCAAGTCGGTCAGGACGTGACTGCGAAGTACGCCAGACGCGACACGTGAATGAACAAGGCCTCAGTGATACGCTCGTGATTTGGGATGAATACTGGTGTTTCTTAAAGCCAGATGACTTGGATCGACGAGCAGTGAATCAATCGAGAACTCATCTCATTATTCAGCAAAGACCTAGCGAACTTGGCGAACATTCGACGTGACGACGACGGTGACTGTACGCCGATACTTGGATCCGAAGAATTGGATCATGTCACTCAAGCCACAACCCAAGAAGCCATCGCCATGATCAAACGATCTGCATCATAGAGAAGCAACCCTGAAGTGCCACTGCCACTTCCCAACAACCCGTCCATCACCAACATTGAGAAGCCCTTCTCGCAAGCCCACAAAAACCACTCAAACGCAAATCACCTCCAACACCAGTCCCCAATTCAACGCCTCTCACTGCCCACAACCCACCTACTCCCCTCCCTCATAGAGCCGCGTAAACCCCACCTCCGGCGGCTGCAACCAATTCCGCTCATCATACACATTCTCCCCCTCAATAACATGAAACGTATACGCCAACCTACTCCTCCCGCTCAAATTCCTCTCACTCTTATGCAGCAAATTCCCATGAATCAACACCAGCGTCCCCGCCTCCACCTCAGCAAGCGTATACACCTCCTCCCCTCCCCCTATCTTAACCCCACCCCTCTCCCCCTCCCCCCAAGGAAACCTCCCCCCCTCCCCCACCCCCACAAACCCCGTCCCCCCCCCCTCCTCCAACCTAACAAACCTCCTCCCCACACCAACCCTCCTCTGACTCCCCCCAACGAACCCCAAACACCCATTCTCCCTCCGCGCCGCCTCCAGCGCGATCCAAAACCCCACCGCGCTCGGCGGGTCCGTGTACAAGAAGGTGCTGTCCTGGTGCGGCGGCACCGCGCCGCCGATGCCTGGCTGCTTGCAGATGAGCATGCTCTGCAGGACGCGCGGGTCGCGGAAGCCGAGGGCGCGCGCGACGCCGGCGTGCAAGGGTGAGAGGGTGGCGTGCCGGAAGGGGGGCGAGAGGGTGTGCAGGGAGTGTCCGATTTTGTTGATGGATTGGGAGGCGGGGTGGAGGAGGGTGGGGGGTTGATTGGGGGTGGTGGGGGGGGAGAACGCGTCTGCGGGGGTTTGTTGGCTGGCGGGTTGGGTGGTTGAGAGGGGAGGGGTGAGATGGGACGGGGGACGTTACCTTCCTCGAAGAAGAAGCGGATCTTGTCGCCGCTGGTTAGGAAGTAGTCGTCGCCGACGTGCTTGCTGTCGCCTTGGCCGGTAGTGAATTTTGTCATGGGGTGGTCGGTGAGGGAGATGGTGTCCAGCATGCGCTTCGTTTCGGCGAGGAGGGACGAGACGGTGTTGGCGTCTAGGGCGTTGGGAATGATGAGGTAGCCATTCTCGTGGTAGAAGGCTAGTTGTGAGGGCGTGAGGCCGGGGGTGTTGGGGTCGTGGGCTGGAGGGGGTGGTGGCGATGTGCGTGAGGGTGCCATGGGGGTTGTGGTGGGGTTGTGGTGGGGTTGTAGAGGTTCTTTGGACACCTAAAAGCCCCGCCGTCCGAGAGGCGAGGAAGGTGGATCACGAAGATGTATTTATAGTTCACAGTAAATGCTAGGGCTAGATTCACGACTCGAGATGAAACTTTCAGATGCAAAGTTACATTATACCGAGATAGGCCGTACAAGTGTAAGACATTAATCTACTCTACCTGTTGAGTCTATGAGGCCACCATCAACAACAATTTCCTGTCCCGTGATATATCTTGCTTCATTACTCGCAAGAAAGAGCGCAGCATGAGCAACATCCCAAGCGTCGCCCATCTTCCCGGTCGGTACCTGACCATCCCTCTTCTTCCGCATGCCCTCGTAGTCCCCATCACCATATCTCTCCGCTATCAGCTTGACTAACGGGGTATCGATCAGACCAGGCACCACTGTGTTCAGCCGTACTCTCTTAGACGCATATATTACCGCTGTCGTCTTCGTAAATTGGATGATGGCAGCCTTCGCAGCCGAATAAGCAACCTGAGGCTTGCCGATGTACCGCAATCCAGCAACGGAGGAAATGTTGATCACACATCCACCTGCGGCCTGGCTTTCCATGACTGGGAGGACTTCGTGACAGTATAGGTAAACGCTCTTAAGGTTAATGTCCATTTGCTTGTCCCACACTTCCTCCGTCATCTCCCCCGGTCCACCAGGCTCACTTCTGCCCACATTGTTCACTAGTATATCGATGCTCCCATGTTTGGCGATGCAAGCCGCTACAACTTCTTTGCAAGACTTAGACGATGTAGCATCGCCGTACATAACAGTGACTCGGTGGGACGGCGACTCGGTACGAATCTGGGATGCAGCTCGCTCGGCGGCGTCTAAGGAAATGTCGCAGCCAAAGAGCACCGCTCCTTGCCGGGCAAAAAGAGTTGCTATTGTAGTGCCATTACCCCAGCCTTCGCCAATGCAGCCAATGCCTGTGATAAGAGCAATCTTTCCGGTGAGGTCGTGAATCGGCATCGCCGGAATGGGAGTTGACTCTCAGCAATATGCAATGTAGTAACACTCTGGAATGATGGCGTGCTGTTACTCTGATTCATGGCGTGTTGGTGATGTGGGGGCTCGCTTTCGCGGTCCATTGAAATGCCGAGGCGGGAAGATCCGCAGCCCTATGATTTAGCCCCAGCCAAAACCGGATGTCCTGGTTATCATTTGCTCGGTTGGAAACGGCGTCGTAAGCAGGACTGTTTTCGATATTCAAACGTTCAATTGATTCCAACCATTAGCATTCCCAGCATGCCTTGGGTCTGCCAAGCCTGCTGCGCTCTCTCGACCTCTTTCCGCACTCGCGTGTGAAGTTGCCTCATCAAGTCGTCAATTCTTGCTGCCTGCCCCATCTCACCAGAGTAGATGTCAAGTACTAGGAGTCCTACGTCCACGCTCATTGTCACGTATCGTGGATCGATGATATGCTTGCAAAGCCACTTAAGAATCGGTTGCAAGGTGGTCTCATCGCGGCCTTGCAGAGCGTTGCGCATTGCTGATCGATGTCGGAGGGCGGTCAGTAGCGTCAACACGACTATTGGCGGTTCTGGCTTGTCTGCATCTAGTACTCCATCAAGCGCAGCTGCGTATCTGCCGCGCCTCAAGTCCTTTTCCCACTTCTTCTCCTTCTTGGGCTGAGGTCTATCGTTACCTTCAATTATGATGTCGACTCCTTCACCCATGAACTCTGTTCCACGAAACCTCTTCTCCCATCCCTTGGGTCTCTTCTTGGCATTTTTCTTGTCGTGTTCTTCCAATTTGCCCTCAAGCAAAGCCTGCATCTCCTTCTGCCGTTCACGTTCTTTCACCTTCTGCTGACCTGACAGCCGCGTCTTTATTGATAACAGCCCTGACTGCATACCGACCGCAAGATGCTTATCGTCGCGCCCAGTACTGGAGCAAATGACACTCAAGGAAAGAATCGGCGATGAATACTTCGATCCAGCAACCACATTCCATCCAGTTGTTTCGAAAACCTTGACATGCCCATCTAGTCCACCACTGACGACTCTGGTATCGTTTGAAGCCAGACATAGTGAAGTAACAGCCTTCTGATGGTTACTGAGTAGCTGCAACGGCTTGCCAGCAACGAGATCTAGGACCGATATTTGATTGTCAGCTGCAGCTAATATAGTCGTCCCTGATGGCAGCGGTAGCAAAGCTTCAATGGCAGCCACACGTTTGAAGGTCATGACCGATCCGCTTGGGCTTCTAGGATCCCATAGCCTAACAGTCTGGTCGTAGCTCCCTGACACCACCAAGCCCGAAGCCTGGCCTGGCATGAAAGCTCCACTTCTCACATAGTCTTGATGCCCTACGAATGTCGTAACACTCTCCTGGCTTGGTAGATCCCAGAGCCTGACCGTCTGATCATCACTCGCACTCATCAAAGTAGTCAAGTCTCCAGGCGAGAACTTTGTGGTCCAGACTGGCTGTTTGTGTTCCTTCCAGGTCTTGAGGATGGCTCTTGAGTTGACATCAAAGACTTGTATTGCACCAGTCTCATCTCCAGCAACCATGACTCGGCCATCACGTCTGATCTCGCCGCCATGTGCGATGCCGCCGAATCGATTGATGGTTTTGACGAGTTTTCGCGTACGGATAGAGAAGATTTGCACCCGTGTGCCTGTGGTGACAGCAAAGTAATCGCAAGGCGGTGTAAGGCTGTTCAATGGTGCCGAAGGGAAGGAGATGTGCGTTATCGGGTTGTTCGAAGGTGAGGGTACGAGCTGCGTAGACTTGAAGGTGCGCCAATATCTCTGCTCTGGAGTGAGCGGCGATGGGCCACTTGGGAGCTTCAATGACTGTAAAGGCGCCACTGGAGCTGCCATTGTGTCCTAAAGACGCTCCTGCTTCTGCTTCTGCTTTTACAAAAATTGCTGTAAGTTTTGTGAACTAGTGGGAGGATCTCGACTATTTTCACGGCGGTTGGCGCTTCGGGCGCTTCCTGGCGCGTCAAATTCATCGGCGCCCGGATCTAAAGTAGGATCCCCATGACTCTAGACAGTGCTGCTCGACTACCTTCATCACCACCCCGTCATGAGCATCAATCTCCCATCGCGGCGGCTTGTGGCTTCCGGTATGCTTGCTAACTATATTCACACTTCATTTACCGTCAACATACTAATCACCGCGAACCTACAGCCAATGGCTTCAAGCCCTTCACCACTCTCCCCATAACCGCACATCCTATCCTTCCATTCGTCACACAGTCTCGTCAACACCGTCGTACACTCTTCAACTTCCTCCGAAAAAGGACAGAAGCACCACAAGGCCCGACCAACCCCCTCACCGAAGACTACCTCAAAAGCAAGCCGTCCGCCGAAAACGCCCTCGTCCGCGGCGATCTCGCCCCATCCTCGATCTTCGAATCCGACGACCCCTCCGCCAAACCTTCCCCGACCTCACCCACCGACACCAGCGCGCCCCGACCCCGCGACCCCGCCACCATGGCCGCCGCCCTCGACCCGGACCCGGACGCGCGCAGGCGGTGGCAGCGAAAAATGGTGATCCGGGACATACAAGGGCGGCAGCGACTCTCCAAGACGGCCAAGATCCAGCGGACGGAGCGGCAGAGTCTATCAAAGTCGCACATGCTGAAGACGTCGGTCAAGAAGCTGGGCCCGCTGGCGCGGCAGATTGCCGGCAAGCCGATCGAGGCGGCGATCGTGCAGATGCGCTTCAGCAAGAAGAAGGCCGCCCGCGAGGTCAAGAAGCACCTGGAGCACGCGCGGAACGAGGCCATTGTACGCAAGGGCATGGGGCTCGGCGAGGTGGAGGGCACGAAGGGGGAGGGGTCCGTGGAGATCGAGTTGAAGGGCGGGAAGAGGAAGATGGTGGCCGATCGGACGGGCATTTACGTCGATCAGGCGTGGGTGGGGAGGGGCACGTATGGGCGCGAGCCCGACCATAGGGCTAGGGGCCAGGTTAATATCATGCGGCCGCCTTTTACGAGTGGGTTTTTCTTTCCCGTTTTCTTGGTTGCTGAGATACGACATAGAGGTAGGGGCTGGGGTTGATGACGGGCTACAGGTATCACGGTCCTCTTGAAGGAAGAAGCGACGCGGATCCGACAGACGGTGGAGAGGGAGCAGAAGCGGCGGAGGAAGCCGGTCTGGGTGCAGTTGCCTAATAGACCCATCACCGCGCAGAGGCAGTACTACTCCTGGTAGTGTATGCCTTAGGTGGTAACACTGTCAGGAGATGTATGAGTCAGCCAGTAGCACTTTAAGTCTGTGTGTAGGTAAAGCGTCGAGCATTGACCCATACAGTTCAGGAGTCACTTTCATTCAATGTAACCCGACATCGAATCGTGCAGTCACGGACTTCTTCATGAAGCCTAAACCCCTCTTCCTTGGCATGGTTGGATTGTGCATACCAGGTAGGTACCTTATCAGATGTTGAGTTCCTTGGTTACCTACCTTACGCTTGGCACCTTGAGGGTGCACTCACGAGAGGGGTCTGGTCTGGTACGGAATGTGGTCCGATCTACAATGCCTACCACATTCTGTTATACTCTGGAAGTTCGCCATGACCAAGGTAAGTATTAGACTACCTAGGTATTGCAGACTGCTTTCAACTAGATCAGCTCGCTATTTTACAATTCTCATCACATAATCTTCGTGAAAGCCGTAAATCCATGCCATAAGCTTATTAGTCTAAAATCGCTCCTCGGTCTCACTCCCAATCCAGCCCAATTTGATCCAGCCCAGCCCAGTTCCTCCGATGCAATTTACCTTTCCTTTGTCCGTCCTTGATCCTCCATTCTACCAAGAGATCCCGTGTAAATAGGAGCTAGACGATATTCGAACCTTTGAAGCACGCTGAGACGCTGTAATGAATGTAAAGAATGCTCAAGATAGAAAAAGAAGACGCCGAAGATAGGATTAAAGATAGTGGGGAAGCATAGATTAGGTACCGCTTGACATATTGCCAGAGATCGGCAGGAACATTACTCATCGCCAACATTACAACATGGACGTTCTGGTGCCCCGCTGCAGTTTTCGACGCCTAGCCGGAGATCTGGCGAGCGAACTCTGGTTATTCAAGGTTGGTGTGCGATTGGACCTTCGAGTCTGCCGATGGTTGATGGCGTCGTCAGCCTGTGCGGATGATGATAGGGAGGACGATGACCACGACGACAAGGAGCGCTGATCATCGCTCCCATGGCTGGACGAGGGGATGTTCGGTAGCATCTCGACATCCGGGAAGTTGCACTTCGTATCGCGGATTCTGGTTTCGATGATGTCGAGGACCTCTAAAACTTCTTTGGTCGTCTTTCCGCTTCCGGTGAACTTGATAAGCCATCGGGATGATGTCAAAGGAGGCGTCTGGTGCTTAGCAACTCCGACAACGTCCATCTCCTCGTCGCCATCGGACGCTGCATCATCCGCCACGCGGTCAGCCGCAAGCTCGAGGTTTTCCAGGTTCAATCTCAAGGCCTCTCTCTTCCGAAGTCTGATGATCCAGTCGGAAACGCCACCCCACATCTCAAGTCGATCGATTTGTTTACGGAGGAGATCGCATTGCAGGAGCGGATAGCCTGAGGGGTTCCGGTATCGGCTCCTCTGATAGTGCTTTCGACAGTAATGAATCCATACGCTCTCCGGGAGCTTTTTCGTGCACAGCTTGTTTCGACCGAATATGTGCGAGACAACTTTGCGGAGGGGTGAGCCAGTGTTACAACCTGCGGTGTAGGAACAACCGGAGCCCTCCTCTGTCGTGCTGGTTGGATCTGTTGCACAGGCATCCGCCGTCGCTGTACTGCATAGATCCGATGAGGGTGAGGAGTCCAGATCCGTAGGATATCTCAAGTCTTCGGGTGCCGGTCTCTCATACTGCTCTTCCTGTATGTTATGGTTGTTGGGGCGGCTTTCGCTACTACACGAAAGTGTAGCCTCCAAGGGTACCTCTGTGAACATGCCGCTAGTCCGTGGAGATTTGCGTGAGGAGTCTCCTCCAGTTGCGTTCGCGGTGGCAACCGAAGCCAGTGTCTCTAAAGAGCTGGAGTGAGGAACAACCATCTTGTTCGACTGAAGATGAATGTGGCCCGCCAGATGTGACGGGATGATGTGTTGGGAGTGCCGTTTCGAATCCTTGATAGATCTCGACGAAGTCAAAGACTTGGGGATAGATCTTTGTCGAGGTCCTTTGGCGAATAAGGTCTGGTCTTGGATTTGATCGTAGTAGTTATCCCTACGTGGAGCAAGGAATGGAGGTGAAGAGGAAGAAGGACAGGAAACCCTGTTGTTGTTTGGCACTGTTAACTCAGCCGATGGCTGTGTTAGGCAGCCATTCACTTTCAGTTGGTCTCTGTGAATGCCCGAACTGTCTCCTCTTCGTGTGACGCTGGTCGATCCTGCAAAAGGTGAATGCAGTGGGAATTTCCTTTCGATCTTCCCACCTAAGTCAACAGTGCACTGTGACTGCGGAGATGGGTTGAGGATAACGCTGAGGTCCATGTAGTGACTGAGATCGAGTTTCCATGGAATATCTGGTGAGGACGTTTGCTACCCGAGGAGATCGCTTCACCACAGTGAATAGGTAATGTAAAGGTTTCCAGAACCCGCCACAGGTCTACTCTTGTACTGTGCGGTGCAGATCTCGGTAGTCTTTGTAGTCCGGATAAGCCCAACAAAGTTTCTAGGATTGATGGCCCATGATCAGACAACAATAACTGACAAGGATGAGCCTGTGAAGAAGTGTAACCCTTAAGAGATGGTCCAGGGCAGTTCAGTCTGGAATAATGATAACCTGATAACCTTCCTGGCTTTAACAAGGCTAAATTAGATCAGTATACAACGCAACCAAAGAAACGACCCATCGGAGAGCCCTAAACAGATCTAGTGGACAAGGAGACAAAATATTGGACGAATCTAGAGCCTCGGCGTAAGGCTACCCAGCGAGATTGCCCTTGTCGTGCAAGCATGAGCCCCCATGGAATTTTGCTGGCCATATTCGTATAAGAAGATCCAATCCAAGACCACGTCGATCGACAGCGGGCCGCCGGGCAACTGGTCGGATGCCCACAGAGGTACGATTGCATGTGGGGCAGCAAAGTTTGACGGAATATGGTATAGTAGTTATCGCAATATCTTGGGGTCCATTTCCAGTTATTGCTACGTCGTCATATCCTGCTTCAGGAGCTAATGAATCAGACTGAACAACAACTTAGAGTTGCCGAGTCGTCAGTATAGCTCCCACCTCATGTGGTGTAGTTTTAGGGTGCGCTGTGCAACATGCAGCAAATCGAGCATTATCGGATATCCAGCCATGCTTGGTCGAACAAGCAAAGAGACACCGACATTCTGTAGCCTAGCTGCAACGTTTGGAAGAACAATCGCTGAAGCCGCCCAGTAACTCGGAACTGAGGGAAGGGAAGAAAAACGCTGGCGGGGATCTGACCGTTGAAACGGACAGCTGCAGCGCGGAAGCTTGTAAGAGACATGGGATAATATCCCGGCTCTCGTTTGTCCAGCTGTTTCGGCTGATGCAGGCATGCGCCGAATCAGCACGTCGTGTAACGGTTGAGTGGAAGATTGTTGAGTTTTGACGTCGGGCCGGCACTTATATTTGGACAAGCAGGCAATCCTCCCCTTTTCTCCAAGGAACTGCGGGTGGCTTGACTGCATATGCGTAAGGGGCGAAGTGGATTTGGTGCGAGGCAGACTTACCTCGTCCGTTCAGGTATGTGTACTTGTCCTGAGGTGTTCACATTAGAGGAGTAAGGTATCTCTATAGGCCGGAATTTAGTTTCAAGTCAGGATCAGCCTTGCATTGCCGACCCCGGGGATGTGAATACCCAACGACAGCTAGCCTATAAATGTATGTAGACTGTCCACGATACTTGAATAGCTACCGTATGGAATGCCCTTGTCTGGAACGGAGTTCGGAAAGCCTTAAGATGCTGATAACTCAATCCATCGAATCAGATGCCTGGAGCCTGGGATCACTGAGAGCAGCTTGGGTTTCATCCCACCAGTAACTACCGTCGGGTATCTGCAATGTCTTCTACCTGCCATCATGCAAGGAGGAAGAAAGATCAGACCGTAAGGTAAAGTGTAAAGTCTTCAGACACTCTTGTGGTCACTTGGTCAGGTATATCGCAGTTAGCATCTGGCTGCGTTGCGTGATATGGGCTGCCGTAGTATGCCTGCCGTAGTCAGCCATAGTCTGCCGTAGGGATATATAAACGCTCCGGCATAACGCTTCACGACATCCGGTCCTTTTCTCCCTCTCTCTCCCTCGCTGTCAACCCCTCTGACTAGCTATGTGTGATTTTCTAGGTAGAAATTCACAAATAAGCATGTTGTTGCTTATCATTCTCTATGGCTCGTCTCTGCAGAGACACCAAAAGGCCAAGTATCTTGATGGATCATCAGGATCGCCTGTCCGAAGCATGGCATCTATGAACTTACCGTCATGGCTTCCTGCTGGTGGTGTATTCCTCAATGGCTGTTGCTGTTACCTTTGCCGCGTTCTGCATTTGTTTAGCTTCCCCGATTGGCGATGTTTACTTCCAATTATTGCTCACGAACACTGTAGCACTTGGGGCACGTTAGAACCAACCTTGAACTTCGAAGCATCACCCCTTGTTGAAACCTTTGATTCAAGTACTCTTACTTACTGGCACAACAATCAAATTAGCTACCATGTCAGCCAGATACGACAGCAAGACCTTTCATAAGCTCGAAGGAAGGCCTTTGAACAGTTCCATTTTCCAGTTGCCCAAACCTTCGGCGATTCCAATAGTTGATCCAGTGAGCCGGATGGCATTGTCTAGCTCTCAATCGAACACGAAAGTACACCAAGCTCCTGCACGAACTTCAAGTGAGCAAGGCGGCGAAGTTGCTAAAGCCCAAGATAATGATAAGGTTGGGAAGAGCTACGCAGAGTCCAATACCGTTGGCCCCAGCCAACTGCCCACAATCGAATGGCCTAAATGGACGGAGGCCTCGAAACATGGCCATGTTCACGTATCCGCAAACATCTCAACCAAGCAAAAGTATCCAGATAAGAGGGCTTCGAGGACGGAAACCTTCTCGTCAGCATCAGGTCCCAGTCAACCACAGACCATCAACTTGTGAAAGCAACTACGATCCTAGCAGACCAATCGATTGGACCCGAACCAAGTACCTTGGAGCCTGCGATCGGTCCATGGGAGTCTGACGACTATGCCAGGGCGTATGTACTAGAGTTGCTCATCGCTGTCAACCTATCTCCAGCGATATTTACACTCAGCAACGGTAGAGGTGGGATCGATTATCATTCATACATCTCGACCTTTGCTGGGAGCCAGTTTCTGCATCCTTACGTGACTGAGGCGCCCCTTGATTGGCACTTGTCCAACCAGGTAGCTGATCCGTCTCATACCTTAAGCCCTGAAGACTACTTCACCCACTTCCAGAACTACCTTAACTGGGAGTGGAAAGAGCAGTTGGCTGAGTATCGTTCATACGATATGTTCCGGGTTACAGTGATGTACTATGACTTGAACTACAAAATTTTATAGTCTGGTTGTTCCCGGTTTAAGAGAAGGGACCCCCCGGATCGTTGTTGGCGACACTGTCTTACTCCGGCAGTTGAGGCTTGATGGTACCATGTTACCCCGTCTAATGGGTCAATGGATGGCACCTGGCGGTGGTCAGCAGCGTGGCGAGCCAGCACCAGGCTTTACCGGCTTTCAGCACTGTGCCGCCGTATGGGAAATCGACAAGTCACGAGACATTTTGCTACTTCGCATTGACAACCTCGTCCCGGAGTCAATGATCTTTAACGTGTCGTTCGTAGCACCAATAGAAATGATGCAAGCTATGAAAAGAGCAGTGTCAGTCATCCACGGTATATTGAACGAGAGGAGTGGAGCAACGAGTCCGTCGGCCAATAGCGGAGTGCAGCAGCCAGATGCCACCCTGGTACCTCGTCTTCCACATGCTGTCACTCAAATCCAAAACCAGAACAGGCCGAGTGGCTCATATTTCGCTGGTGGTGCGACCTCCTTCCCAGAAGATTTCTCTACGACACATTGGCGTTCGCCACGTTCGGATGACTGTAGCCAGTGGGCAAGCTCCATGTTGTTCCCAACAGAGATCGACGCAATTATGCAGCTGGGGTTGCCTAAGGGCCCCTTTAGGCAAGTACTGTATGATATGCAACTCAACCATGAGCAGAAGAAGGCAGTCGACGCAATTCAGAGTGGAAATTATGGTACCCTTCCGTTCCTGATATTCGGGCCACCAGGTACGTCTTGGCGAGGGCCGCAGGCCCGAAGTCAGAAACGAGTCATCACGTGTTTTATTTTCTGGGAAGGGATGTTAGGCACGGGTAAAACGCCTCTTTCTTCCACGGAGGGCCGAAGGCCCGAGTTGAGACTCTTTCGAGAAAGAGACGTTTTACCTTTTTCCGACTGGCCGGTCTTCGGATGAGCTTTACTCCGAAGGCAAAGGCCCGAGGCGAGAAAGAGAGAACATTTTCTTTGACACCTCATCTGGCCGTCTTCGGATGAGCTTTTACTTCTATATACACTCTCCATCCAGCTCGACTACCTCGAAACCCTTCATCCTACTCTTCATTCGACAACTCCTCACTCACATCGTCCTCCCTCATACTGGCCGTCTTCGGATGAGCTTTACTCTACTCCAGAACCAACCCACCCCTTCGTCCCTTCCTTCTACAATCCACTCTCTCTCACCATTTCGACAACCTCTCGCACCAGACAACTTACTCTGAACACATCTACCTCACCGTTTCAAGAGTTCCCATCCGACAGACCTCACGTCTGCAAACAAACCCCATCCATACAGAGATACCCTGGCAATAGGTGTTGGTGGCTAGCGATCTGTCGTTCATGATAGGATGATGATGAATGTGTCAATGAGATATGATATGATGTTTACATGATTCAATGATGATGACAACTGGACGCCGCCAGCACGTACGGAGAATTTTCGTTGCTCACTCAGTCCAAAAATCCTTTTTTTTCAATGCCATCAGATATGCCTCCCCTCTCGAATAGGGGGTTGCCGCATTGCCCCAAGCGTCGACCCATACGGTTGGCCTTACTCGGAAGGGTAAGGGTACGAGCGTAAGCCAAAACACACATGCTGCCTGATGCATCAATATCGCTCACCGCCATTAGATGGAGAGTGTCCGCGCGCTCTTAGTACCTTGGACCTCAAGATCCTCGAACATAGACTCTACAGGGGTAATGCTCCACCGGATGTGCCGCGCCTTCCTCGATCTGGTATGCCCTTTCACCTCGATACGTTCGCAGGACCTCGCCGGGGTGAAGGCGATCCCACTCGTTATAAGCGGGCTGAAAGTCAAACTGCCGGACGATGCAGGCCAAGATCACTCGCAGTTCGGTCATCACGAACCCCACAGATGGGCTTGAAGAAGCGAGGCAAGAGACTTGGCCTCTCCATCGATATCTCGGGATTTGCGTGAATTTGATTGGCAACATTAGGCGATACCACCGTGAGAAAAAGACCGCTCACAGGCCATAGATCGATGTAGTAGACTCCCTCTTTGGAGAAGTGCTCCCGCGCCACATCGCCGAGGGCATATTGATAATGAGCATTCCGAGGCAGCCGGTCTAACATGGATTTCAGATAGAGCAAGTGCCCAAAGAAGAAACTATGACCGGGAGCCACAGGCTACCGCCAATTCTTAGTAGGCGTGCAGCTTATTGCAGTTTATTGAAAATGTCCAATGACTCACTAAACCTTTCTTCCGCCTCTCAAATAGCAGCATTCGAGCGTGGTAGAGCTTGGTGAAGAAGTATGCAGTCGGAGTTGCGATTACCACCAACGCCGTAACAATCCGCAAAGACCAAAGGATAGCCATGGATGTTGATGGAGAGGAAACAAGACTCGGGGTACCTAGGCAGGGCGGGGATCACAGCCTTGAGTCCTCCGGATCTCTTCGGTTGGTGAGACTCAAGATGACAACTGAGATGAGGATTGCATTGATGCCAGAGGGGCTTGTCTATTCACAAAAAGGAGGGATTGCACGTGTTGTATCCATGGTGAGACATCAGACCCAGCTAAGGTCTGGGACAGCTTTTCAGTGAACTTGGCCTGAAAAGCATGGCATCATTTGGTCATTGTTTGCGACGTGTTCACAGGGAGAAAGCGGCGAGGTATCTTACAGTATCAATCACCCACTGCTACATACTAATGTTTGCAGCAAAAATATGTTCCTTCGTACTCAGCTAAGATACCCAAGTCGCTAGTACAGTACCTTAAGGCTTTCAGTTGCATACCTAAGGTACCATAAGGCAACCACACATGTGCAATGCACAGTGCCGCTCTCCTGCATAAGGATCAAGCTATAGGTAGCCAATGCATGGGCGGAAATGTCTTACAGTGGTCTGCACCAATGAAACCTCTATTTGTTGAAATGAAGGAATGAAGTGATCTAATTTATTTGACTGTGGGAAGGCGACTATATATGTGTGCTCGCTTAAGATCTATGCCACGTGACAGGTGTGCGAAGTGCCCTATATCTAACACTATTTGCAGCCGATAAGGCAACAGTTCCTGCAATCTCACACCACACTCTGTGAGGCTGTATCAGCTCCACCCGCAGTTGGGGTGAACAGAGCTGCTATTTCAGTGTAATTGTCTGTAGTACAGAGTAGCGTTCAAAATACTGATATGTAACTCAACCCTTCGTTTGCAAGCGCTGAGCACACATTGGCTTGTGGCAGGTTAATCTTCAATTTTGGCACGGAACAGTGGGTCCACTTCTACACTTCAAAGCATGCATTGAGCATGCATATTCACAGCTTCAGCCTGCTGTCCATCACCCTTGATGTGACGCAAGCCTTGGTAACTACATACATGGTTGGAAAGCTTAGATGATGACGTTCCGATTTGTTTTTGACACCACGAGTCAGATGCTCAAAGGGAGCCTAGGAAATTGAGAAGCCTATGTTATCATGTGCCTGAACGGAAACACACGCTGATTAGGTCTAGAGGCTGTGTAATAACAGGAAGTTCGAGTAACCTGGGCAGAAGATATCGGTCCTTTGGCGACAAATGTGAGTCCTCTGAGCGCGTCATCAGCCCCACCACTATCCACCACTAAGTGTTCCCTTGATCGATGGTCTGTAGGGAAACAAGGGATGTTGAGAGTGAGATATGTGTAGTTCCCCTGTTGGTAATCAGTGATTACAGTGTTGGTTTAACCCTCAATAAACGGGTGGGCCCAGACTGTAGCTATGTGCATTCGGGACTCAGTTACTGGTAATGTGCCAAAAGAAGAGATAATGATCACACAGAATGGCAATAATCTTGTACAATGAGGATGACTGGACCACTTCCTCACTCCATCTTCCTCTTCCGCACCTTGAACGGGATTTTCCTAAGTGGGCGTTGGGTACCTAATCCGTAGAAAGCAGGACTCAAGTCGAAATCATTCTCCGTCGAAAGAATCTCTATATCAAACTGATTGACCATTGTGGCACAGAAGGCAACAATCTCACGACGAGCAAAGCCACGCCCTGGGTACGTCCTCTCCCCTATGCCGTAGGGAATGAAAGAGTTAGCTAAACCCGAGCTGACGAACTTGGCTCTCGTAGGGTCAGCAGCACTCTCTGCTGTCTCCTCTTCGAGATGAGCACTCCTTCGTGGGCCACTTCGAGGATCGTTTGGATATGCGAGGAATCGATCAGCCCAGAATCGGTCAAGAGGATGTTCTCCATCTTTCGTATTCCAAAAACTTGGATCTCTGTGCGCAGCAGCAGCAGGGACAATGACCAAGCTGCCTTTGGGGAATCGCCATTCGTTGATACGGATATCTTCTCGGTCGCTGGAGAACACAGTCTGCACTTCGACACGAAGACGGAGCAACTCTGCATAGATAGACTGCAGTAGTGGGGGAGACAGTAATTTATCAATGTCTTGGCTCGATCTTGGCACTTGCAACCCTGCTGCTGTAAGCTCCGCACGAACTCTGACCAGAAGGTTCTTATCTCGGAAGACTTCGATAATGTTCAAGATAGCCATTGGGTGAACGTTAAGGCTCGCTCTGTACGAAGTTCGATGGTTAGCTACAAGCCCTTTGAGTATCATTGCAGCAAAAGTTCAACGTACCCCCATAGTAATCCAAGATCCGAGGATGCAATCGAATCGTAATCCCAATCGTCAACTCTTCCCAAGATCTTCTGGCGCTCTCTCATAAACGGCGAGCCCCACCATGGGCCACCTCCATCTTCATCGATATCGGTCTCCCTAAATCGGCCCCTTGCAATGGCATGCCATTGTTTCACATCCCCAACCAGTTTTTCCCGTAAGCGATAAGCCTCCGGGATCCACCACCTTGGTAAGCCCTTCATCAAATCCTGAACATATGGAAAGTACCTCAGCAGGTCCCGAGTGAAATTTGGATTCACGCAATCAAGAATGGGTCCGACCAGCGCCTCATTCATTGAAGCGGTCAATGGGGCCATCCAAAACTCCATGATGTCAGGAAACTCCGTCCACTCATCTTCAATGGTAAGTGACGGGAGACGACCCATGAGAGCGGCCCAGAACCTCTGATAAAATTTGGAGAGATCATCACCTAGTAAGTGTCTGTGAAAGCTGGCGTGAGTCAAATAATCAATTCGGTTGTGAGATGCGACATGACTATCTGGCTCCGGCTTTGCCATGATTCCCGAGGTGTCTAAGGTGTACATATTGCGCGCTTTCGTGGCCATCCCGAACAAGGTCTTCAGAACAAATGTTGGAACACTTGGATTTGTTATGGATGTCTTATATTTCCTTAATTTTGCGACATTCTCCGGCTTCAATAGGACGTAAAGGTTTGTGTTCAATATCTTAATGCCCTGAACACCTTGTGGCCCAACCTTTTGACTGTAGTTGTGTGAAACTGTTAGTATTTGCAACGATCTGTTACATCGATAGGGTCGGACTTGATACTAACCTAGTTGAGAAGATATGTCTCGCAGGATTGAGCGCAAACCCGATTGCACTGCCTACAAATGGAATCATGTAAGGCACCGTTGGAGGCAGTCTGACATGTTCTTGTGACCGCCGCTGAGCCACAAAGGATAGCCATGTTGCGGTATAGACAAATACAAATGTGGCTGTGAGGAACGCACTGAATGATAGTGCTACTTGAGAGATCTGCGACTCTGGTATAAGAAAACGCAAGTGAGAAGGATCAAGAGCATCCATATCAATTGCAAACATGTTCAGTGGTAGCAAAAGCTTGGTGAAGAGTCGTTGACAGATGAGAAGTCCAGATTTATAGGAGAGTTCTGAGCTTGATGAATGCAAGAGAGGGCCAATAACTGAAAGGAGAACAAAACAGAGGACGCATATTCAGGCAGTTACCATACCATAGAGTGTTAGGCAAGACCCATCTGAGCCTGGCGATACATCTCTCTACTCTCTAGCACACATAAAAGATTCCCAGCACCCATTGCGGCCGGCCTCACCAGCACAGTACCCTTGTTTCTTTTCTGACCAACCTGTTAACGTACAGGGTTCTCAGAAGAAGAGGCAAAAAGCCATCTTACTATTCTGAGTCGACTTTCGAGTTCTGATGCTCGGGAACAAAAGTTGACAATTGAAGTGACGTTGCGGTTGCGGCACAGGTTCGTTGTGGCATCTGAGTCGTTCGATGGCAGGCAAGTCTGACATACCTTAGCTCAGCCCTTAGCCTGCATCACATAGCCCCCAATAATAGGCATCCGTTATCTCTGTAACTTCTTCCCTCCGATGATGGCTGGATGACTCGCTCGATCGCCATGGTCCCTTGATTTTACCCCCACATCCCGGCGAGTCCGCCTTATGCGCCGCAACTGGTGCCTTTGTAGCACAAAAATTGAGGGTCTCTGCTCGGAACGACTCCGGGCAGTCAAGTCGGGGCAGTCAATTCTAACCTTTCTGGGTTAGATTTTCTTAGCTGCATCGGAGGCGTTCACTAGAGTCAGACGGACGAGACTGCTAGTAGACAGCCCCTACTAGCTGTGGAGACAGCCCTCACTGGCACCCTTGCTGTCGCCCCCACCCTCACTGTCGCCATCGCTCTCACTGACATCCTCACCCTCACTGACATCCTCACTGTCGTCCTTACTGGCCCCCTTGCTGACACCCCCGCTGACACTCTCACTGTCGCCCTTGCAGAGACAATGAGGTGGTGGACTGACAGCGAGGGCGGCAGCGGGGACGACAGTGTGGGTGAGGGCGTCAGTGAGAGTGTCTGTGAGGGTGAGCAGCAGTAGTAGATCCCTACTAGCAGTCAAGTCCGCCTGATTCTAGTGAACGCCTTCAATGCAACTAGGAAATGCTAACCAAAAATAGGTTAAAAGTGACTGCCCCGACTTGACTGCCCGGAGTCATTCCGGTCTCTGCTACACCTCGATCATGCCAGTGCCATGAAGCGCTAGCACAGGCCCATGCTCAAGCTTTGCTGTTCCATTTTACTTGACGGGCCTTGAGTCTAGAATTGATGCTTCAAAAGGGTTCCTATGAGTGACATGTGCTGATCAAGAGAAGGCCTCAATGATGATTCCCACTACATTCTGAAATGAGGTCTATGGTTGCCACAAAGACAGTTGAAGATATGGACGGATCCAAGATACCTTCGTTGGTAGACTCGGATAAGAGTCAGTCATACGGTGAAGGATCTTCCTCTATGAATTCTCTGCGGACGAATACCATCAATCTTCTGGAAGGTGTTGGAGCGGTACCTACACCTGTACCACTACACACTGGTCACGATCTACATGAGAAGACCTGGAATGCGAACGAGTCTCAACGGCCTGAGAAAAACAAGGAGCACGATGCAAGTGTTACGTATCGAAACCTAAATGTATATGGCTTCGGTACAGCAATCGATTATCAGAAGACCTTCGCCAATTATCCACTTGCATACCTTGGCCATCTTGGTGCGCTCTTTGGACGTGTACGGAAGTCAAGGATAGATATCTTACGAGACTTTGAAGGGCTAGTATCGAGTGGCGAAATGCTCATGATTCTTGGGAGGCCAGGCAGTGGCTGTACAACCTTCCTGAAAACGCTGGCAGGACATACCCATGGGTTATACCTTGACCGGGGCTCGGTGATCAATTATCAAGGTAGAAGAAATGGTCGTCTGACAGTTTGCCGCTCGCCATGGTCTAATCAATTTTGAAACAGGTATTCCACCCGACACAATGCACAAGCACTTCCGCGGCGAATGTACCTATCAGCCAGAATCAGATATTCACTTCCCACATTTGACTGTCGCTCAAACTCTGGATCTTGCTGCGCAGGCTAGACCCCCATCTAAGTTTGTCGCTCAACTCGACGGGAAAGGTACTGTTGAAGCAACGAGAAATGCTGTTGTTGTGGCTCTGGGCCTAAAGCAGACCTTAGACACAAAGGTTGGGAATTCCTTCGTACGAGGCATAAGTGGTGGAGAGCGCAAGAGAACTAGTATTGCAGAAATATTGGTCGGTGGTAGCCCTCTACAATGCTGGGATAATAGCACAAGAGGATTGGATAGCGCCAACGCTCTGCAATTTGTCCAGACTCTCCGGCGATCTACCGCCACAACTGGCTCTGTGGCTATTGTTACTCTCTATCAAGCGTCTCAGGAGATCTACGACGTATTTGATAATGTCGCACTTCTGTATGAAGGCCGCCAAATATACTTTGGCCCTATTGGTTCTGCGAAGACTTATTTCACAAATCTTGGATTTGTCTGTCCGCAGCGCTCTAACACTGGCGACTTTCTAAGCTCGCTGACCAATCCGCTGGAGCGTACAGTAATAGATGGATATGAGTTCAAAGTCCCTCATACTCCAGACGATTTCGCACGGATTTGGAAGGACAGCCCAGAACGAAAGAAGCTCACTGCGGAAATTGATCTCTACGAAATGGCGTTTCCTCTAGGTCCCAAAGAACTGCAGGATCTGCAGAATGAGCCAAAAGACCGCGGATCTTCCTTGCAACGACGTTCGTCGCCTTACAAAATCTCTTACTATGAGCAGGTCGGGCTCTGTATCATTCGAACCATTCAGAGACTGTTGAATGATCTGCCACCACCCATCTCATCCATTGCTGGCAATGCCATTGTGTCTATCATCCTCGGCAGTATATTCTACAACATGCCGGATGACACTAGTAGCTTCTTTGGTCGTGGAGTCTTGTTGTTCTTCACGATTTTAACCAATACCTTCCTGGCGGCATTTGAAGGGGTACAATTGTGGGATCAGAGACCCATCGTTGAAAAGCATTTCCAGTATGCGTTCTATCGCCCATCCACCGAAGCAATAGCGTCAATGCTATGTGATCTTCCAAATAAGTTGCTTTTGACCCCCAAAGCAAATCAGCCAATGATGAGGAAGCCCCTCATACCCTCAAGGACCACCATCGAAGCACAGCTCAACAGGGTGGCCAGAGAATGAAATGGTTGGATGATGTTGAAACGCACGCTGCAACATTTACTTGGGATAACCTTTGTTATGACGTCAAGGTAAGAGGCGGCTCAAAGCGATTACTGAACAATGTCGAGGGTTGGATTCAGCCAGGCACTCTGACTGCTTTGATGGGCGTGTCTGGAGCAGGCAAGACAACACTACTCAATGTCCTTGCCAATAGAGCATCAAGCGGCGTGATTAGCGGAGAAAAAGTTGTTGATGCTAAATACCAAGATGAAGGGTTCACACGTAAAGTTGGGTACGCTCAGCAGCAAGATATGAACCTTCCAACAACGACCGTTCGGGAGGCACTCATATTCAGTGCCCGTTTACGGCAGTCAAGGAAATACTCCGACACGCAGAAACTGGCGTATGTGGATGAAGTCATTGCTACTCTTGACTTGACAAGATTCGCCAACGCAGTGATCGGGGTTCCTGGAGAAGGTCTCAACATCGAACAACGAAAGCGTGTCACTATTGACATCGAGCTTACCGCTAGACCGGAACTTCTACTCTTTTTGGACGAACCCACTTCTGGCCTTGATAGCAATACGGCCTGGTCCATTTGTACTCTCCTGCGCAAACTAGCGAATAACGGCCAGGCGATCCTATGTACTATCCATCAACCTTCAGGGACGTTATTTGAGATGTTCGACAGGCTTCTGTTTCTTCAGGATGGCCAGTCCTTATACTTTGGCGACATCGGCCCTAACTCCCAAACTCTTATTGATTATTTTTACAAGCAAGGAGTCAGAGGGTGTGAAAGTGAGGAAAACCCTGCGGAATGGCTCGTGAATGTCACCAAGCATACCCAAAATGCAAGTAATGCAGTCGACTGGCCTAATGCTTGGCAGACCTCTCAGGAGAGGCAAAGGGTTAAGGATAGTCTGGAAATGATGAAGAAGAAATTATTGGTGTCAGTAGCAGGAGTTCAAGAATCATCCTCTTCCGAAGAGTACGCCTCATCATTTGCCTATCAACTGTACACTGTTACGAGACGGAACCTTGAACATGACTGGCGCACTCCGTCATATCTATATTCCAAACTATTTCTCACTATTGGAGCAGTACGTAATTGTTCACAGCTCGTTGTTACATGTCTAACTGTCTAAGTAGGGTCTTATCAACGGCTTCTCATTCTATAAATCTGAAAACAGTCTTCAAGGTGTTCAGAACCAGATATTCTCGGTGTTTCTTCTTTTCACCTTGCACAGCAGTCTTGTTCAGCTGGTAATGCCTCAATTTCTTGAGAATCGGGCGCTGTATGAATCACACGAGCGTCCGTCTCGCACCTACTCGTGGGCTGTTTTCATTATATCCAACGCCATCGCTGAGCTCCCGTGGCAGGCTGTTCTGGCCGTGCTTCAATTTGTGACTTGGTACTATCCCATAGGAATGTACCAAAATGCGCTCGTGGCGGATCAGCTTGTTGAGCGAGGGGCACTCATGTTTCTCACCATATGGTCTTACCTGACATTTTCTTCCACATTCTCTCAGATGATCGTTACAATCATGCCAGATGCTGCTACCGGGATCAACATCTCAGCGTTACTCTACTCACTGTCACTTATTTTCTGCGGGTAAGTTGACTCTACGGTGTGCGGTTCTCCAAGGTTAACTGGGATTGCTAACCCCTCCACACAGTGTGCTAGTCCGTCCTGATGCTCTCCCTCGATTCTGGATGTTCATGTACCGCATAACACCCCTGACATATTTCATCAACACACTGGTGTCAACGGGGCTCGGGGGCGTCCAGGTCGAATGTACAACCAACGAGATCTTGGAGTTTGACCCTGCTAATGGGAAAGATTGCGGCTCTTACCTCAAGGACTATATGAATCAAGCGGGTGGCGGCTTACTCAACCCCCAGGCAATGCGGGAGTGTCGATCTTGCCCAGTTTCGAGCACAGATAGCTTACTGGCTGCGCTAGGGATCTATTATGAGGACCGCTGGAGAAACTTTGCCATCACGCTGGTTTACAGTTTCGTCAATGTGGCCGGCGCGTTGTGCTTATACTGGCTTTTCAGAGTTCCCAAAGGGGCCCGTCGCAGAAATCCTTAAGAAGTGGCTTTTGAGGGCAATACAAGATCGTTTTCCCATTGGTTTGAAGCAATCTACAACAATTGTTCTAACAATTTCTGATCATCGTTTCAATCTTAACTGGCACATTCCAACTCAGTGATTCTTAGTGATGGTTCTCCCATTGCGTTCAAAAGTTACCATATATTTGTTGATTACGCTTTACCACTGTTCCTGATAGATTTCAAACACAGAACAACACAAGCAGTTAATATGTCAATTCTCCAACAAATAAGCTTGCCTCTGAGCCTCAACTATCAGATATCCTTCCGTACTACCTTTTGAGCTGACATCAAGAATCCTCGATGACGTAGGAAGAAAATTCGTGGGCTATAACTGTGAGAACTCCCGATCCATTCAAACCATCCACTGTTCCTCAACGACCTCAAGGTGCCAAGTGCTGCTTGAAAGCGTTGAAGGGAGGATTTCGGAGGATGTACACTGCAATAGCACGATGGTGTGGTGGATGTGGAGGTTCTGCGACCGCGATCCCAACGCCCCCACGCTTAACCGCCTGTTTCTCTCTCTCGCCCACATTTTCTCGTTTGAGAGACCCTCCTCGTCGTTATCAGTGAAGAAGGAAGAGACCACAAAGGGTAGAGTGAGCGGAAATGCTAGGACACCAAAGCCGAGCAACAGCCGCGCCATAGGCACAACAATTTGTGCAGGTGTTGATAGATGCTGCATGGGAAGGCTGTGGATAGAAGAACCATGAGCAATTGTGACGTTTGCCGTGACGGTGAACTTACTGAGAAACTTATATGTTCCCAATATGGACTCTATCTCCGTTCATGGTAACCAAATCTAATACACATAAGAATCTTTCTGGATCTGTGCAAGAAGTCTTGATGCGAGACTGCCTGTACAATACATGCCAGAATCGTTTCTACCGCTCCAATTCCCATTTGGGGGCCAAAGATCATTGTGTGAACAACTTTGAATGAAGTGGGGCTGGATCATTACATGGTATGCAGTATAGGCGTCTTCTTACTCCATCCATCGCTGAAAGGAGTAGCAGAAATGCGGCGTAAGGCAAAGATGACCACTTTCAGTGTTTCAGCAGACAAGTGTACTATCGTCTTATTATTTAGGTTTCAGCCCAACAAGGCTCGCGCTGAAGCTACCTTACTACGGTGAGTACGACGTTCTATTTTTGACTCTACTGCGCGAACTGATTGCACCTCGGACCAGGTCATACATGAGAAGTGGGGAAACCGCTTTGCCTTACGGCACGGACGTGTATGCATAAGAGAAAATGCACATTTGTTGCAGACACAGAATCAGCTCCCGACGGTCTGTCTAGGCGACAGACGGGAATGACGGGGGCTGGGGCATTGTGGTCCTATAGTTCGCCGTGTCTGTGCCTTGGAATCTGTGATAACGATTTGTTCCACAGCAGAGTACAAGATGGGTTTCAGCTGAAGTAAGATCTCTCTGTATAGATTGGGGAGCCGATCTTATGTTACACCATCATATACCCTTGATCCCGCTCTTGTATCAGATGTTTAAACGATAAGAGATTGAGGCACAGTCATCTTTCAACCCTGGTCTTCTTCTTCCTTGTCGTTGCCTTGTTTGCTTACGCAATGCACACCACTTCTGCTGATCTCTACTATGTGATGTGGCCCCAGGCGATGTTGGGAGTTCAGTATGTCACACTCCTTTTTGTTCCTCTATATCTATGTTACTGCGTGCTCCCAGAAGCAGTCTAACACAGACTGCCCTGTTCACAAGAGAAAGAACGGCTGATGCCCATTTGCTGCCATCATGTCACCCTATGACAACGCAGGTCGAATACACAAGCAAGCTTTTCTTGTAAGTTGACCACACCAAGTGACCTATGGCTAGCTCGTTTAACTGAATGAGTTCCGAAGGCATCAACTCTGACCCTATTTGTTATCTGCTTGATTACCGCCTGCGCTCGATTCTACATTCAGATTCGTGTCCTGAAGAACTTCTCAATAGATGATGGCATTCTGATATTCGGCATCGGCTGTTTGATATGTGCCGTGGCCTTGCTTTTTACCTTCGTCGACAAGATGTATCTTGTGGGAGCGACTGAGACTGGCATGCCAGGAGTTGTGCTTCCGGCGGATTTCATCCAGCAAGCCTTTGAATTTCATAAGCTGGTCACCGTCGCTCTTATCTTGACCTGGTTCTCTATCGTATCCGTCAAGTTTAGCTATCCCTTTCTTTTTAAAAGGCTGATAGACCGGATGCCACTCATGGTCATCTACTGGTGGGTCGTTGCCGTATTCAACGGTTTGATTTCGGCTTACGGCGCGGCGGTGTACATTGCTGCCTGCCCGGATTTCTATAATATGAAATCTTGTAAGTTTTTTGTTGTTCGATGAGCAGATGTGGGGTTCCCAAGCACTAATGGGTTGACTGGGCATCTAGTACAATGTGCATTCGGTAAAGGCGTGCAAAGAGGTATCGCTTTGGCAGTCAGTCAGATGATCCTTGATATCGTGGGGATCTACTTAGTGAGTACCTAATGCTTCAAGATGTGTCCGTATCGTTGTTAGGCATTTTGCTAAACCTCTGTTTCAAAGTCTTATACATTCCAGTTCGCCTTATCTGGAAAGTCAAGATCAGATGGAGTCAAAAGATTGCCCTGGCGTCCTGTCTGTGCCTGACGATACTGACGATCATGTGTACCATCACCCGAATCTCCGGAATCCATACCGGCCGTACCGTCCAGTCAGTTGACTCGGTCTGGGAGACATACTGGCAATTCATCGCCGCAAATCTGGCACTGACCATGACGGCCGCCACCGCTTTCCGAACGTTCGTGTCCAGAGTCAAAGACCGGGAAGCACAGCCGCCCAGATCGAGGAAGATTTGGTACATGAAGAGTCAACGTTTTCTCCATTCCCTCTTCACTCCATGGTCATGGCGACTGAAGCCCAGTGGTGACAGTTCCCGAGAAGGGAACGGGTCTGATGTTCCCATGCAACTACCTTGCCAGTTTCCTGGTGGAACCATGACCGGCATTCAGACATTTATCGATGGTCAGGGAAGGACGAAAGCCGAAGATTCGCAAATAAGCCGCAGCATGGCCGAGGAATATTACGATGATTCATGGTCTCTATCTACAGACGGCAGGAACGCACAGGTAATCAAGGTGCAGCGCGATGTCACACTAAGGTCTGACGCCGCATGCTAAGCTTGTTTGTTGCTGCTTTCTTGAGCGACTTAACCTGAGATGTCACAACATAAGGCACATCTCCATTGTTAGGGCGAGTCTAGCATCCTTCAGCATATGGCGGCCATATGTTGGGTGACAGGCAAAACAAGTCTCGAACTCCTCGCTCGCTCACTTTCTCTCTTATCCCAATTATTTCAATTTTGAACAACCCAGCTACAATACCGGTTTGAGTGTCAGCGCCGGAAGTCTCTTTTGAGTGTATGTAGATATCCTTCACCTAAGATTGTATGCGTACTCTGATGTTGAAATTTGGAAGCTTCGATCTCCGCTTGTTCCAAACTGAGTGACATATATCCAATCAAGAAAGTCTGTAAAGGTACAGTAACTACTTCCCCAAAAAGAGGTGATGATATCTTGATATTGTTACCAAACATGAATCCTCCACCTATAAAATATGATTCGGTGTATCTATGCAGACTGAGCCAAGGTGCAGACTCTCTGGGAAACTCAGGATAGTGTATGTGCAAAAGCCAGACAAAGCTGTTGAGAGAAGGGGGCCCCAAAAACTCTCACACTGCCCGCTGAGGGAGAGGAACAGGTGGACATCTCGGTTAGGGTCATGACAGACTGTCTTAGATAGGTATTGTCGTGAGGATAGGAGCCTAGCCCCTGCGCTGACTTGATGCATGACATCTGTTTTAAGCGACGAGTTCTAAGTTTAACGCACGCACGTCATGGTGATCATGGTGAATATACATTAGGTGTTTGATACTGAAAGTACGGTACAGCCGCCAGCCTACAGCTCATGTGTCGTGCAGGTCAGCCTTAAACTAGCTGACCTTGTCTCTGTCACTGGAGTAGGGGCGAGGTGAAGCTGCCTTGTACGCCTTCTTGATGCATATACAGGCATATTGCTAGGACTGGGCCCTTTTTTGCAGATCTGTTTACAGGCTTTTTAATACTGCTTGTGTGTCTATTGGAGTAAATGCGTCTTTCCAGCCAGCTTCTCTGAGATTCCTTCCTCTTCCTTCAACGTTTGTTAAATCTTAAATCCTAGCTTTTTGACCACTGCTGTCTCCCCTAAGGACCCAAGTGTTAGCAGCGCTTAAAGTGCTCTTACACCACGATCATGCAGTATCAGTTCTTATATCCATCTCTGCCGGCTGTGGCCATCTCGTTGTCTGTAGCGCAGGACCTCTCCAATCTCCCTTCATGTGCTGTATGGCTCTCTTTCCATTTCACGAGTGAGAGCCTCAACACCAATACTAATATGTACTTGCAGCAAGCTCCTGCACTATCGAGTATCGGCTCGACCGGATGTCAGCTCACAGACTTCGCGTGCATTTGAAAAAACTCGGCTTTTATCAGCTCTCTCACTCCAGTCATCCAAAGGGACTGCTCCGCCGCCGACATCCAGAGCATGTTCCTTGACCTCATTGCCGCTATTGTCTCCGGCTGACTGGATATAGAGGTTGTGGCATTCAGTGTTCAACTGTGTGGAAGCGTTGGAGTGACGGTCAGCGTCCCTGGATCTGCTATGACCCCATCATCGACCGCTGCTTCGACTAAAGCTGCTTCCAATGCTACCTCTCAAGCTTCATCGACGACTGGTTCGACTACCGGCGCAACAACAAGTGGAACGACGGCTCCTGCTGCTACTCTAAGCTCGGCAGCTAGTGGTAGCGTTTCTACCCTTATTGATGAACGACTCATCGGAATCATGGTGTCTTGTTGGATCGTGGCTAAGCTGGGCCTAAGGCTGGAATGAAAAGACAGCAGGCGGTATTGGGGACACTTGGCAGCGACAGGTCGCTCGGTCAATCCATACAAGGCTGGTTAATGGGGACATTTTATGCTCGCAGAAGAGAACAGATAGAGAAGGAAGATATACTTGCAATTTCTTTGTAGATGTAATTTACCAGATATCATACTCTATATGTAATGTACCCATGACTAGGGTGTCAACCACTTGATGCCAACGCAAAGAGTTCCTTTGGGAAGCCTTGTAGGGATGAGAACAGTGTTGCTCTTTAGTCCTGCAGGACAGGATACATGTTTCTAACTAGAGCTCGTAAATCCTCATATCTGAGCTCTTTTAAGGCGCCCGCAATGCACTCTATTATTGCTCTATGCCTTGTAGGTAGGTAGGTAATTTATTCCGCCCGGAGGCACTACGCCTAAAGGGCTCTAGCGCTATCATCCTGTCAAAACTATTGCTATGTCCATGTCCCACGAAAAGCCCTTGCTGAAACGTCTTTTCC
>JAABUJ010001697.1_pt1 | contig 30629 bp, 35 predicted proteins | sample 5559131 | NCBI WGS metagenome assembly JAABUJ01 (sample SAMN10711875, study PRJNA513366) | rock metagenome | isolation source: Antarctica rocks | place: Antarctica: Victoria Land, Mt New Zealand nord | collected 2016-01-07
ATGTAATTTATTATAACTAATATATCAATAAGCTTTCACATTTTTGAGCTTTAGCTCTGACCTTACTCATAATGACTAGTCTTATCTGCATGCAGATATCTATGCAGATTATAAATAGAATTAATCTGTATATAAATCTGACCTAATCTGACCTGAATCTTAGTGCAGGTTCAGGTTAGATGCACTTTTTTTCAATTTAACTTAACTTTATATTTAGTCTATAAATTATTGACAACATCTTAAACTTAATTTTAAGTCAATTCTTCAATGACAGATTGATTAAAACATTAAGTAATAAGAAGCTGAGCTGATCAGTAATTAATTCATTAAAGAGAGAAAAGAAAGCAATATTAAAAACAGAATACTTAATTAACTTTAAATATTGTTAATCTTTAAATCAAAATTGAGACAACAACATATTAAAGAAAGAGTTTTGTGAGCTTTTTTTAAAATAAAAATAATTAATAATCTTATAAATGTAATTAGAAGCAGACTTCTTTCAGTTTAAGTTGTTGTCATCTGTATCTGATAATGAAGCAGCAGCAACACAATGTGAAACATAAATCTTAAGAAATGATCTATAAAACATTAATGATATGCTGTAAACATATTATGAAAGCTTACATGATGATAGAGCAAATAAAAAATTGATAAGTTGATGAAATAATGATTAAAAGTTGAAGTGTAGTTAAAAACTAAAGAAAGAAGAAGAGAATTTCTTTTGAAAAGTTGTAACTGATGATATAAATAGATAGTGTAAACAGTGAATAATTTATCTTATTGTTATGATAACAATAATCTGTACTTCTAGTTGCTTTTGAATGACAGTAGTGATGTGAAGCAGAGTAACACAATGTGAATGTAAACTGCAGACAGAAATTTTACAGAATGCTAAGCAAATCTTCACATCTACATCAGTGAATTGTTGTGACTGTGCAGTAGAAAAGAATGTGATATCATTGCTTACTCATCTCTTATTAAGTGCCTCTATTTATGTCTTAGTCATCATTTCCTATATATACTCTACATAGCGTAAACGAATAGGGACAACTTTCTACAGACCGATTCACATGGGCCAAGGGCAAGAAACTTGCCAGTGCTGGGACTTTGGTACTGTAGAAGCAGCAAAGCCAACAGCCTCAAGTTGCCTGATGACTGTGTACAAGCTTGAAGAGTGCTTGTGCTGTGAAATGGTTATTATTGTGCTGGTCAGGGACAGGGAGAGTAAGCTACAGTCAGTTTTTTGTAGTCAACAACTCAGGAGACAAATTCAAGAGCTGATGATGAAGCTCAGGTGGCGATCCTTGCAAGTTGCAATGTCACAAGTTTGGATATTATTGCTCACACTTGAAAGTAACTGTATAAACTTACACATCAGCTAGGATTTCCTGAGATCTGAAACTAGGTGGCTGATGGAATTGAAGAGATATGTTGTATTATAACTTACAACATGGGTTGAGAGGTGCTCAAGTAGAGCTGTTGTTGAATGAATGCCCTGTCTATCTTGGTTCCGTTCAGCTACTGTAATGAAGATGAAGATATTGTTGCTTTCTTCTGAAGAGAGTTATAGCTGGGCAAAGCTTGATCCAACAGGACCTCCAGTATGATGTGCTGATTGAAGATTGATACTTGATACTTGAGATCAATCTGTTGATCATTCAGAGAGGTGAAGATTATCACAGATATGGTTTGATATGTTGCTGCCCAACATGCCGCAACCCTAAATCTCCCAAACGAACTACTCAAAAGCCTTGGTACTGGCGAAGGTGACGGGGATGAAAAACTTTGCTTTAGTCTTTGCTATCTTGGTGGCTGCTTCCGGGGGCGCAGACTGTCTCTGTAACAGGCGCAGTGAATCTCAAGCCATGATATCAGAGACGCTGTATCTTTCTTTACTTTGCGGGCCATGAACTTTCCCCCACGCACTTCCCACACCTTCCCACCTGGACATTCTTGTGATAATTGTAACTGTATCATGACATATGTACATAGGTGAAATCCCTCATTCAAAAAGTGCAAACATGGCTGGAAAATGTTTACATGCAAAGCAGAAATTACTGCGGTAGGTAGTAATGGAAACCAAACATTCCAAGAGGTTGACACTATGCCTTATTGGGCTTAGCCAGGCACAAGTCAGGGGGCCTCAACACTATGCCCAAATAGGCCAGGATGTCAACACGCTTCGCCCTGCTCACGTCTTCACGGCCCGCCTTTGCTACTCTACTGTATGTGAATCGAAATCATTCCTCTACCTGAATTGTCCGTCCAAAAAACCCCTCCCTCCCAAAGCAAGAGAAACAAAGAACAGTAAGCAACTATGCTCAGCACACGCGTCATTACGAGCCTTGCCCTCCTGCTCGCCGGCACCGCCTTCGCGCAGAACGCCACCAACTCGAGCGTCATCCGCATCGAAGTCGGAAACGGCGGGCTGGTATTCAACCCTTCCAGCGTGACGGCGGCGCCGGGGACCAAGATCGAATTTGACTTCTACCCAATGGTAACCCCCCTTCCCCTCTTATCCTACCCTATCCTATCCTCTATCCCCACCCGGTCACAGACCGCTAACGGGGCAAAACGACACGGCAACGCAGAACCACTCCGTCGTACAAGGCGACTTCAACTCCCCATGCCACCCGTCCACGCCCGCCATCTACTCCGGCTTCATCCCCTCCCACTCCGGCCCCGCTGTAAGTCCAAATACCCGGGACCCACCCCCCGGGGTCACAGCCACGGCAACCTGCGCGGCCAGAAACAACCAAAGCAGCAAGACTGACCTCCCCTTCCCATCAAACAGAACACCTCCTTCGTCCTAACCATCAACGACACCAAGCCCATCTGGTACTACTGCGCGCAAGCCAAGCACTGCCAGGCCGGCATGGTCGGCGTCATCAACCCGTAACGTCCCCAAATCCCCCTTCTCAACCCCCCTCCCCCAAGACCCCGCATCTCCGCCCTCCCCACTCCACCCCCACCCTTCATCGCTCTAATACCCGTGCTAACGAGACCCCTACAGCCCAGATTCCACCACCGAGACCCTAGCCCTCTACGCCGCCAACTCGGCCAACGCCGCGCAGAACGTGGCTCCGGCCGGTGGCGTCGAAGGCGGCAGCAATGCGCCGAACGGCTCCGCCATCGCGTCGGCGTCTTCGGCCTCTTCTGCTTCGGCGGCTTCTTCGACCGGTGGGAGTGCGACGGGCACGGCGACCGGGGCGGCGGCGTCTAAGACGGGGAGTGGTGCGGTGGGGATGAGGGATGGGGGAGGGAGGGGTGCTGTGTTGGGTGGGTTGGTGGTGGGGTTGGTGGCGGTGTTGGTGTAGGTTGTGAGGGAGACGGCGGGGGTCTTGGATGGTTGGGCGTGGTCCCAGTCCAGGGTTGGGCGTGGTCCCAGTCCAGGGTTGGGCGTGGTCCCAGTCCAGTTTTGGGATGGAGCTCTCGTTGGGTGCTGGCTTCGGCGTTTGTGTCGGGAAGTCTTGCTCATTTCGTATGGTCGGATGGAGATGGTGCGTGGAGCGTTCAGCGGGCCGACGCTTTGTTGCGTTGTCTATTTTTGGCGTTTATTGCCTAGTGAGAGGTTCGCCGTGGGAATAATCAAAAACGGCTCTGGGAAGCAAGGCGAGTGTGGTGTGGTCGTTGAGATTGAAGACCACAGTAAGAAAGGATCCCTCACAAAATGGACCATCAAGACACACCACACCCCAGCGCAGCCCTCTACACCATCCGTCTACCACCCTCCGCACCAACCTACCCCTCACCCATCACCCCTGCCAGCCCCTTCCCATTCCCCGGCCCAGCGCCGCCGTCCCACCGCCACATCCCGGCCTTCGCATTCGCAGCATCCAATGCCACAGCCGCCTTCTCCGCACACATCGCCGGCGCCGGCATCCGTCACCAGAGTCGCGCCGCCGAAGGCCGAAGGGCGAAGTGGGGTGCGGCGAGTAGAGTAGAGTTGCCGTTTCCAGATGAGATGTCGGCCCGGGAGGCGCAGTCTATAGAGTTCCAGTGCAAGGGCCCCTCCTAATCAAGGGTCATAGATTTAGACGGATACAAGTCTGTTGTACTATGGGGCGATGCGGACACAGTATCGACGGGATAGGGGAAGGCGAGCTGGAGTTGCGTTTCTAGATATTTAGCTCTAAAGCTGAAAGACTGTTCTGCGAGCCAAAGGGCCATTCTCATGCTTTGAAATATGTCTCTGCAAACAGTTCGTGAGGTCTGTATATTCACTGACTTATAGTGGATGTCCCTCTGTGCTGGCATCTGTAGCGTTGGCTCATTGGACAGTTGAAACTTCGTCAGCCAAATCTCCTGACAAGCATCATATCAAGATCGTGACAAGGCACGAGATGGTCGTGCAGTTTTGGATATGCCTTCACACGGCGTCGAATCTCAGATTAGATCATCATCTCGCCAAAGCTAAGGTATGCGTACATGACATCCATTCACAAGAGATGGAATCCAGGAACTCATGTCTGTGAGGTGCAGCATGGTGACACAGAACGCCGTGAGATCAGCGATCGTTTACTGAGATCTTTATCTATCCCGAACCGCGCTGGCAAAGGTCTCTTCCATAGTGAACCAATCAGGAACAATACTGATGGACGCTTAACAGCAAAGCCGGCTGGAGTAACGAAGTAGCGTCAATCCCGTCAGACTCGCATCGGGAAGAGGAGATCCCGGTTGAGATCCCGGTTGAGATCCCGGTCGAGATCCGCGCCGCAATGCAAGCGACAGCTTTTTCGTGTATCTCCTCTGGTTGCTTCCTTCGGAGAGCTGCCTGTTTCTGGCGACGTTTTGCCGATAATGCAGTAAGGTAAAAGGGTTCATCGTTTATACCTGGTAATAATTACCAGGTAAGGTTATTTGCCAGTGTCAGACGGGAAAGGCTCTTGGGGCTTGCCGTCATAGATTGTAGATCAATGGCTACAAGTATGAGCTACTGTACTTCGTACCTCCCCTTCCCATCCGAGCTTTTGTACAACTATACCTTTTCATGCTGAACGCTTTCCCCTTCTCACCAATACACACATTGTATCATCATTCTCGGTCTCCCTGACTTTCGCTCTTTCAAAAGCTCGTATACGTGCACGAGGCTGGACATTCCCTTCGAATTGCATCAACAGGTCTGCATGCACTGTGGCTGCAAAGCTTCCGTTCCTAGAAATGATGTCTTTACTCGCCTTGGCCGTAGCTGTCGTTCCGGCTCTCTACTTGTACAACTACTATAGAGGTTTTGCGCGCCACCTTGCCGCAGCAAAGACGTCCAATTTGACCTATGTCATCGCACCGATCTTTCTCTTCAACCGCTTCTGGCTCATCACTCACCGGGCATGGCTACCACTCCTGTCCAAGCTCCCACAGGCATGGACGGAGTCTTGGATAGACCTTGTGGACCCGGAGTGGCCGTGGAAGCGCGCGTATGCGCCCTTCAAGAAGCTCGGCACGGATACCTTCCTCACCGTGAGCCCGGGCGGGAACTTGCTATGGTGCGCCGAGCCCAACGTCATCACTCAGATCACGACGAGAAGGAACGATTTCCCGAAGCCGACTGAACTGTACGGATCGTTGGATCTTTACGGGAAGAACGTCGTCACTACAGAGGGCGCTGTGTGGAGGCATCACAGGAAGGTCACCAGCCCGCCTTTTACGGAGAAGAATAACCATCTCGTATGGATGGAAAGCCTGCATCAGGCCCAGTGTATGGTCCAAAGCTGGCTTGGACCAGACCGCGTGGGAGATAAGACTGTTGAGAATGTTGCGGATGATACAATGAGACTAAGTCTGCACGTCATTAGCCGTGCGGGATTCGGTGTACGATTGTTATGGCCGGGCGTCGAAGATCAGAATACGGATAATGTGGGGAGTGGACTGCAAGGAAAGGGGGAGCAAATCAGTACCGCTATACCTCGAGGACATACGATGCGTTACGTTGATGCCTTGGGCTCCTTGCTACACAACATCTTGTGGGTGTTATTGGTACCGAGATGGATCTTAAGTAAGTTTTCTGTGCGCACGGGTCCAGATGCCACCACTAACCCACGGAAGGCATATTGCCGTACAAAAAGACCCGAAAAGCGCACGAGTCCTTCATCGAGTGGGGTAAATACATGAAAGAGATGTATGCTGCAAAGAAAGCCAAAGTGTTGGCCGGCGAAGAAGAAGAAGGCATGGATTTGATGGGGGCACTCGTGAAAGGTGCGGCGGGCTCAGAATCCGTCGAGAAAAGCCAGGCTGTGCATAAACACACATTCACGGACGATGACGTCCTCGGCAATGCTTTCGTGTTTGTCGTGGCCGGGCACGAAACGACTGCGAACAGCATCCACTTCTCGCTCCTCTACCTCGCGCTGGACGTCAAATCCCAACGCAGGCTGCAGAAAGACCTAGACTCCAATTTCCACGGTCGACCTGTCCGCGAATGGGACTACGACCGCGACCTCCCTCACCTCTTCGGCGGCATGGCCGGTGCCGTGTTGAACGAGGAACTCCGCCTGATGCCCCCGGTCATTGGCATACCCAAGAAGGTTTCCGAAACCTCACCACAGACCTTGGTTGTGGACGGCAAGAAAGTCCACCTGCAGCCAGGGACGGGCATCTACCTCGTCACCACCGTCGTGCACCGCAACCCGAAATACTGGCCTCACGGTCCGCCCAGCGACCCGGCGCACCCCATCCACCCGGCCTCCAACCTCGACAACGACCTCGAGGAATTCAAGCCCGACCGCTGGCTCCTCGACTCCGCCTCCCCGGCGACGACGAATCCGCTAACCGGCAACAACAACGGCACCAGCAACGGCCACGCCGACAGCCGTCACCAGCTCGACAAAGCGGACGCGGACGCGGACGACCTCGGCGTCAACACCGCCGCCGACACCGCCGCCAACCTCTACCACCCCCCGCGCGGCGCCTACATCCCCTTCAGCGAAGGTTTCCGCGCCTGTCTCGGCCGCCGCTTCGCGCAGGTCGAGGTCCTCGCCGTCCTGGCCGTCATCTTTTCCCAGTATAGCGTCGAGCTGGCCGTCGACGATTTCGCCACGGACGAGGAGGTGAGGGGCATGGATGCTGGTGTGAGGCGCGAGGTGTGGGGGAAGGCGGCGGCGAGGGCGAGGAAGCTTATGAGTACGGGTATGGGTACGGTGCTTACGGTTAGTGATTGATTGATTAATTGGGCGAGGGTTGAACGCCTCGTGTATGCTGGGAGTTGTGTAGGCTGACGTGCGTTTGCAGTTGCAAATGAGAGAGGGGAGCGTGCCGTTGAGGGTCGTGAGGAGGGGAAAGGAGAGGTTTGGGGTTGCGTGAGGGGGGTCTCTGAGTTGTATGCGTCTGGGTAATCGGTATACTATAGATGGGATGGGATGGCCATGGGGGTTTTAAAGAGGGTTGAGACTTCGTGCCCGGTAGGGATGTATTCAAGTCCACGCATGTATTGTCCGTCTAATCGGTGTTGGGGTATCGGTCGGTGGGTATAAGGACGATGAAGGGCTATACACTTCATTCTTCCAGATATACCGAATCCAGTCATGATCATACATACTATCCATCAACATCTCCATTCAAACTTCTCTCCTTAGGTACAAACAAGGCCTCCAACGAAATGAAAATCTCCGTCTCCACCACGAACAAAAAGCCCTCTCAAACTAAGCGAACTCGAGCTCAATCCAAACCACCAAAGCTGCCCAAAGGTAAACGGACCGCCTATCTTCAACAAAGTAGAGCGTCCAAGACCGCGATCCAGGGGGTATTTTGTTTGCAAGGACGTGCGTTGAGATTGGTGCGTAAACCGAACGGAAGAAACGAAGGAAGAAACGAAGTAGAAAAGAATCGAGATCGAACGATGTATTCGTATCTGGCCGGAACGGGGAAAATGACGCTATGTCGAGTGCTGTTGTGCTGGGAAACACGGACTGCCAAGGAAAACAGGTAAATGAGGGGAGAGGAGAGGAAAAGGGAGTCGTTGCGCGGCTGATATTGAAGATGGTAGAACGGAGTAGATAGGGCGCGACGAGCGGGTTCCGGAGCGCGCGTTACCTTAGGTAGCTCGTCAGAAGAACGGGGGTTTTTGAGTCGAGCGTCCGATGGTGCCGAATGAGGGAGCGCGATATTGCAGCCAATGAGAAACGGCTTAGCTGAGCTGACATCGAGACAGCTTCGCATTCCCATCGGCTCGCTCGCTTGCTCGCCGGTCAGCAAAGGGTTAGAACGCGAATCTCCAACACGCCCTCTTCCCCCTTCCCCACCCCCCCCACTCAACGCCTCCTCACCGTCCTCGCAAACCCCCACGGCGTCGAATAATCCGGTGTCTGCGTCCTCCCTCTCCCTCTCGCACTCGCACTCCCACGCGCCCCTCTCCGCTCCGCATCGACACTCGAGTCCCTTGACCCCCCACCCGGCACGATTCGCCCGCCCGTTGACGAATCGGACACGTTCCCACTGGAGCCCGTGGGCGTCGGCATTTGGAGTGGCGGCGCGGACGGGCCACGGCGGGTGGATTTGAGGATGTTGGCTGTTGCGGCGAGGAGGTCGGTTTCGGTGGGTTTGTCGTCGGTGGCTGTCCAAGAGCGGTAGAGGGTATCGGCGTCGGGGCCGAGGTCGACGTTGGTGTTGGTGTTGGTGTTGGTGGCGTTGCTGGGTGAAGGGCGCGAGTGGGCGAGGAGGGTCAGGTAGTGCTTGTCGTCGTTGTGGCGGGAAGGGGTGGATGGTGGTTGGCGTGGCTGGTGTAGCGCGCTGGGGCGAGAGGCTCTGGTGGTGGGGTGCTCAGGTTGGTCGTGGGTAGGGAATAGAATTTGGCTGAGGTTGTTTTGTGCCGTGGTTTGGGTTCGTGCCTCGCTGGTGTGCCGAAGGTGGGATTGATGGGACGGTCTCCGTCGAGTATCGGATGTTTCGGGCGCTTTTGTTGTCGCGCTATTACGATGGGGGTGGTCGTTACCGGTCGTGGGAGTTTGGTCGACCTCCATCGAAGAGCCAGCAGCACGGCGAGGTACGTCAGATGATCGGGTGCCGAGCCCTTGCAGAGGGGACCTCAGTTGGGGGGAGTTGCCCATTCTAGACACAACCTTCGGTCTCTTAGCCGCCGGACTGCCCCTACTCGGTGGACCAGAGCTGCTCTCAGCGTTATCCATGTCTTCGTCGTCCCTCTCTGCGGCTGTCGTAAGATTTCCTGATCGAGTTCTCTTCCTAGTCTCACTCCCGTCTGGTAGTTTACGTTGGTTGATGTTCGGGAAAACACCAGGCTTTGCTCTCGGCAACGAGTCTCGGTCTTGACCCCTAGTACGGAGTTGTCGATCGAGATATGCTGCAGTCGGAGATACATTCATGGACTTGATTTGCTCCTTGTGCGACCTGATGCGTTGCGAGCTCCGCCGGGAACCTTGAGATGTTTTCGCAAACTGGAGATCCATCTTCATCGGTTCCACCATGCAGCGAAGCTTCTGACAATTCTCGTACAGTCCCTCACGGATGAACACTTCCCAACGCTCTGTAGCATAACCAATGGCTTCCGCGATATTCGGTCCAGAATTGTAGCCTTGATGGTAAGCGAATGGAAAAGTGATCATCATCTGTCCTTGATGCTGTACTACTGAGGTGTACTCAATGTTGAGAACTTGAAGCAGTTCATCGGGTAAATACACCGATTTGTGACGCAAAAACTGTGAGCACTGCGGAGGTCTCCTGGATTTGAGATTCGTGCGGCTGCTCAGCATCCTCTCCTCAGGATTAAGGAATGCGTGCATGACTTCTTCCAGCTTGGCATGATCTTTAGGGGCGACTACTTTCCAACACTTTGGCGCTCCGGCGTGCAGGTAGTTCAGAGAATATGCTGCAAAGTCCTCGATGTGCATGCCGAATGGAGTGCCCTCAGTACGGGAGACATAGAAGTAAGGCGAATGAATTCCACGAATTCTGCTCTTCGATTTCATAAGGCTGTTCCCGGGGTAATCGACAAGTTTTGGGTCAGCGCAGCGTAAGGCTTCACGAAGAGTATCGACAGCTGTAGGGTTGAACGTCATATCAGCAAGAGAGTGATAGTAAGGACATTCTATGGTGGGCTCACCATCGTTATCCATAGCATATAACGCATCCTCTTGAGGGTCCGCAAAGCCTTCAATCATCTTGCTTTCGGAATAAGTCTCTTCGTAAGCAGCGTTTTTCCACGCATCGGCTTGGTCAAAGTGATCCAGAGACCATAGCTTAGCAACAATCCGGCGGTGATCCTCAATAGAATCCCGCCAAGAAGCCGCAGCCACGATGCCTGTGGGCTGGCTGCGGACGTCATAAACCATGGCCGTATCTGATCTAGTGTTCTCGTTGATAACCATCTTAAGCTTATATGCTTGGAGATCAGACGAGTACTTTGACGCACGGGGGACTACATCTGCCAAATGCGGCGCCGTACTCAGAAGATTGCCGACGTAGTTGAGCGGATCTGTAGGAGCTTGATGGTGTGGTTGGACACTGACACAGGTGTTATTAGCGAGCTGTAAGTCTCATAGGTGAACGACCCCTGGATGTAGATAAGCAACAAGCTCAGAACGACTACTTACCAACCATTCGGGACAATGACCTTCACCACACCTTTCTGTCGACCTGCAATGTTTTCGACGTTTTCCAGGAACTCGGAGAATTCCCGGAAGATTTCTGGCGTGGGTGAGAAGACATATAAGCCCTGCTCCATGCTGAGGTTGTAGCCCAACGGTACGGCAACAGGAGGATAGTATGCAGGCAGCGTCGTCTCTGGCTCGGTTGGCGATGAAGGGGTGACTGAGTATCCCGGACTCGCAAGCAATTCGAGGATGTGCTCTAACGTTCATCATGTCAGCTTCGTCCTTGTGTTGTCGCTGTATGCAGGATGTATTTGTACCCTTCCTCTTTGCCCATTCAATGTAGAGGTCCTGCGCGCTCTTCGTCTCTTCTTCATGGCTCGCCAGGAATTCTTCCCTACTTGCGGCCTTCTTTCTTGATTGCTTGGCCGTGGATTTCTTTGGAGTGCGTTGTCTTTTGCCCGCACTACTTGCTCGATGTGTGTTGTAGGTAGAGTCACCTTTCGCTTCGTCGTCTACAAACGCGTTACTCCCCACAGACGAGCCTTCACTGCTCTCATAGATCTCCGCGATATCTTCACTGCCTTCCGCAGACCCGTCCAATGCATGTGTGACGGGGACTCCAGCTCCACCAAACGCGTTCTGATCCTTGACTTTGTTCTTCGGCAAGATCTGATCCTTGACCATCCGTTTCACATTCAAGTTCTTCGGCGGAGAAGGCAGTCTGCTCGGGTCTTTGTGATTCATGACCTTTGACGAGTACCTCGTGTGCCAGACGCCGGCAATTTCCAAGTTCTCCTGAGTCATGGCGACTTTGTTCTTCGGATCGTTGTTGAAAGCGGCGAGTTCCTTCATGAGCCGATTCGGCCGCTTGCCTTTCTTAGATGACAATCCTGGTCTAACAGGTATTGTGGAATGTGGTGGCGATCTCGCGGAGTCTACTGGTGTGGCAGCAGTGGATCCCGGAGATTCTCGAAGCTGATCGATCGCAAGCGGTGATTGACAAACAGAGGCCTGCGAGGCTCGTACTTCGCCACCACCAGAAGGTTCCATCGTGGTCACGTCGGTTCCAGCGATATCTGTAAAGTAGATTCGAGTGTCCCGGTGGTGTCAACAGTTGTATTGCTGCGATAACTCAAGATCAGTAAGAGTGACTTCGACTGAAGAATGCTGGAGGAAGCTCTGGGCAACCTGTTTCTGAGAGTATTGACTCCTATCCTTGCCGCTGTAAGGTCTTCGGATGGTATGGCTCAAGGATACTATCAAAGGGGATCTGGAGATTCAACGTACCTTCCTAAGAAGCCGAGTGATCAGTGGAGGCGAGTTACGTGTCAATTCTTCACTAACTGTTGTCAAGTATCCATTGAGGGTCTCGGCGGAAGAATCTCAATGCTGCGTGGGTCGATGTCAAGTGTTACTCTCAAAGCTGCAGCTCGAAGGAAGCTCACAAACGGAAACACGAGATAATGGGGCAAACAAACTGGCTTCCTGAACTTAATAAAAGGTAGATTGCAGATCACACCCCAGTATGAAGGTTGTCAGGCTATGCAGCTATGGTCTCGATTGTTTGTGGGTGACTGATTGGTGGTGTCCAAGTGGTAAACACTCTTGTGTTTGAAGTGGCAGAAAGTTCGCGCCCGAAGGCGGTGTGAACCTTAAAACAGAGCCTCAACACCTAGACCATCTCTCATACATTCTGATCTCGCGACATTCCCTTTTGAGATATGCGCTCTAAGCAATGGCAGCTAGAAATATTGCCTGAGAAATCTACGTTTATCTCTTCGAATGCAGAATCTATTAAAATTGTTTTATCTTGTAAGCTACACTCCAGAAAGTTATGACATGCCGCCCAAGAGAAAAGAAATCGTCCCAATGTATCTGTTGCTGCAGAGTGCGACAGGATAGGTCCCAAAAAGGTTTCAGGTGTGCCTATCCAACCACACTCAGTGGCAACACGATGATTCTTGGGTGTAGAGACCAATCAGAGAAATGTCAATCCTCATCGCTCAGATACTGAACGTTCGTGGTGCCTCCACCCCAATCCTGCTTCTCGCTCTCAGGTATTGCACGCTCGTGATGGAGACCCCATTTTCCACCTACCAATGCAAGCTTCTTCTGCGCTCGACCTTGAATGATATCGACGTCGATGGTTTTCAGTGCCAAGTAACGGTAGATCCGTACAGACTTTTGTTGACCAAAACGCATAACTCTACCAATGGCCTGTTCCATGGCAGCCTCGTATTGTTGCCGCGAATCGGCGAATAAGGGGGAAAGGAAGATGACATGATTGGCATTGGTAAGGTTCCTAAAGTACCTGGAGCGTCAGTAAAGTCACATGTTTGCTTTCTGGGCGCCACTTGGGATGTGCTTACGCTCCAGCAGCAGATTCATCTGCCAAGTTCAGGACAAGGACCTTCTTCTTTTCTTTCTCTTTAACATTGTTCTGAAAATCTTCCAACCACTTATATGCCTGTCTCCGAGAGTTCTCCGTGAAAGCCCAGTGCTTGATGCCATGGCGATCCATCACCGCAGAAACCTTCTCCATGAGATCATTGAATTGAACGAAAACAAGCACTTGGTCCTGTTTCGGGATTTTGTTCTTGATCAAGTCCATGACATCTTCGATCTTCTTACCGTCATGGCGACCAACAGGTGCTTCCTCATCTTCGCCGCCGAGCTCAATGGCTTTATGAATATGGTAGCTAAGAGCTGGCGCGTCACATCCAACCGTGACACATTCCCCACCACGCTCAGGAGCGGCAATACAGCTTGCACAAGCTGTGTGCCCGCATAGCCCAAGGATTGCGATCGCTGAAGGGTCTTGAGCAACGCACTTGCAACTTGAGCACGTGGGAGCTTGTGAACCTACCCGGCCTGCGGGTATTTCACTCTTTATGCTTGAATTTTCATTGAGCGGCTTTGACTGCCAGAGCTGGAGTGCGCGGAAAACCTTGAGAAATGTCAGTGCTCTGGTGCGTGATACCAGCTCCTTAGAAAGATTTCGTAGGTGACCAGTGAGGGTTCGTAATGCCTGAACCTGCTCTTTCTCTGTCTGCAAACGAATCGGTCGAGTATCTTTCGTCTCGATATGACTGCCATTATCGCCATCGGCGGCCAAACCCGCTTGGACGGCATGCTCCTTTTTCGATTTTCTCCTCGAGGCTACCTTGGGGGTTTTTGGAGCTTTTGCAGCTTTTGCAGCTTTCCCAGTCTTCTCTTTGGCTTCCTCCTTAGCTTCGTCCTTAGCTTCACCCTTGACTTCCTCTTTAGCTTCACCCTTGGCTTCTCCCTTAGCTTGCCCCTTGGCTTCCTCGTCCTTCTTCATCGCTTGAATCTCTTCGACGGTTCGCGGCTGTCTATAGAAGATATCCCCATCCTCTTTCGAGTATTCGTTGTCAGCAGTCTCGATAATCCCCATCAGTACATCTCTAGTCGCGAGATCTCCGAATGCATTCGTAGAGACACTACGCTTCCACTTTGTGAAGTGTTCATGTTCTTTCGTACACTCGCCTTTCAGCCAAGTGGCATGCTTGAGGTTCTTCTTGAGCTCCGCGACAGTCTCGTTATACTGACTCGTACGTTCCTGAACAATCAGATCGCAAGCCTGAGATGCATTCTCTCGATTCTCGCCAACGCCCTCGAGTGTGAAGTGCGAGCATCGTTTCAACAGAGCTTCCTCGGCACTCTTGCTGCTGCCCGTGATTTCCCTCAGGCGTTTCGCGCGGTCATTGTCAATTCTCGCTCCGCCAGCTCTCAACAAGAACTTCATGTCCTGGGACATGAGTTGCTGGTTGAGCTCCATGTAGGTAGCCCGCTCCGCAGCTGGTAGTTTGATAGTGACGAGGTCCTCTTGACAAGGTATCTCGCCAATTTCTGGCTTGTTCTAGAAATCAATGAGCAATGTCCGGCTTGACTTGTGGAAACGTACGTACCCTCCGAACGCACTGGTCCAAGAATCGTTGTGCTACATTGTGCCGATTAAGATGCCAATCAGGTGAGTGGATTTGGCGGAAAGATTGGAACTGCTCAGCCTCTAGAGGCGTATCAGCAGCGTCCAATACAGCAATGAGCGTTGGGTATAGACTTACTGGTACGATCCTTGCGGATTGCTTTTATGTTCTGGCCTTTCACGATACCAGCGGCGTCATCATCAATACCAAGAGCGACTTGTAAAAAGGCAGCCATAACCTTAATATCTGCAAAATCGTCGGCTGGGGGAGTGCCAGAAAGAACCCAACGATGATCGGCTTGCAAGGTTGTAACGAATGTGAAGTCCTTATCCTTAAGATACGTGTATTCATCGACAACGAGACGATTAAACTCGAACAATTGAAAGAGGGGACACCTAACCTGGACCCAGTTCGCCTTCGCTGGACTCGACGTAAGACCGAAGAAGTCTTGAGCGTCAGCTTTGGGCTTGTCTTTCAGGTCGACTGGTTCGTTAGTCTGGCCACTAGCCTTCGGCTCATCCTTCACGAAACTCGACTCGTCGCCATCATCAGCGTCGAGAACTTCTGCTTTACGTTTGCGCGTTGTGCCGGTACTTAGATCTGTGCCGTCTGATGTTCCTTGCTGCGCTAAGGCATAGGCGCTACCCCGAAGGCGTTTGGAAGGAACGAACTTTAATAGCTCTTCATCCTCCTCTGCGGCAGCAAGCTCTGTTCCGAGCAGTTCCCTCAGGCTATTTGCTCCGTTCGCAATCAGTGTGTCGAGATGCTTGCTCAGGCGGTTGGTAGCGCGTTGGTACCACGCTTGGAACGCTCGACCGCTATTCGAAGGCGCTTCCGGCAGGGCTGCGAATGCTGCGAGCTTCTCAAGATAAGTATCGTTATCGAACATGGACCAGGCAGCGATGATAATATCAGCCTCGATGAAGTCGCGTATGGTGCAACTACCCAATTTCGCCTGAGTTTGTATGGCTAGTAATCTGTACTTCTCGCCTAGGAACCTCTTGACCTCACGTTTCCACTGTGGGATGAGATGTACTGGCACCACGATCAAAGTTGCTTTGATCGGTATCTTACCATTGCCAGGGGTTGGAAGCACCTGGCTGTTCGTACCAAACTGCATATCGATAAGTCCTAAAGTAATAGCGGTCTTCCCGTATCCCACATGGTCAGCCAGGACACCTCCTCGAATTCGTCGGGAACGTCTCGCTCGGCCTTCCGCGCGCCAACCCATTTGAGGGAGATTCGCCTCTTCAACCTCTTCCTCATCAAAAGGCTCCACATCAACGGCTTCCCTGCTTACCATCCAAGACAATGATCGCAGCTGTTCCGGGCGAAGATGTCCTATCCAGTGAGGAGGCTGTGGGGACTGTGCATCGTTCGTGTTGTTGGAGAATTTGAAGGTAGGCAGGGTGAATTGCGGGTGCCAGATGAATTTGGTATCTAAACGCCATGACACCTTCACTCCGGCGGAAGAAGTGTCGCCACACAAGTTGGCCACAGCCCGATGGATGAGGGTCCAGACGTTCAAGTCAATGGTGAGAAGTCCTACATCGTGGTCATTGATGCGTACTCGAGTCACGAATGGACATGGACGAGCCTTGATTGCACGCTCGTAAAAACCAGCCTCGCGCGGATCTTCGTAAGGTACGACTTTTGCAGGCTTTACTTGTTCGTCCAGCCTCCATGCAATTGCCGGACGACAAGGCGCACACTCATGGCATCGATAGAAGTTCGCAGAAAGCTTTAATGGTCTCCATTCCCGAGGGAAAGCATTGAGATCACGAGCTCTCTCTGTGAGCCACGCAAACGAGGCGAATAGCGCCCGCTCGTTGGTCTGGTCCACGGCGACCCAGTCACCTTGTTTCCAACCGACCTCGTTTCCACTGTTTAGGGCCACCCTGCACTGAAGCAAAGTATTGACCGTTGCCGCGCAGTCCTTGTCCACGAAATTGGCCGAGGATGCTGTCCCAGGTGTGTCTTTAGCTGTGGTGATATGAAAATCGTCGTGAGGGACACTGAAAGTCGCCTTACTGCTCGCAAATGGTCTTAGAGCTACGGATCCACAGTCTATCCACTCTCCGAATGTACTGCACTTGACGACCTCTAGACCAATGCGTGCTGAAGGCCGCCAAGAGGATTCCACATGAGCAATAGTGGACCGGACATCGCCATATGACAAGCGCGCATTGTCATTCGAGAAGACAAATTGATCTTGAGCAGAGTCCCCGGTGCGTTTTGGGTCCAGAAAAAAGAAGAGCGGTAGAGAATCGTGTCCTGATACCCTCTTGTGCAAGCTGGCAGATGCTGTGCCACAGTCCGGAAGCCAAATGTAGTCTCCAGATATGTCCAACCCCAGTGAATCAGCAGGTGGCTGGTCCACCTGTATGCGGAGCTCCGTCCATACCTGCTTATTTGCAAAATCCGGGTCTTGAAGACCTATACGAGATTCCCACGACCGTGTTAACTTCCCCTTACCCTCAATCCTTATTGCAATCTGATGAGTAGAAGGGACACAGAATTGCCAAGAACCATCGAGCAGGTCAGATGCCGCAGGGCTCATCCGGGCGCACGGGTGCTGGAGTAGCTTGCGCAGGGTGCTGTCAACCGATTCTTCCTTCGGAATCCGAGCGAAAAGCCGCCATTCGACTCCGTGCGGACCTAAGCATAGCTCAAGTCTGGAACCGGGGCCGTAATAGTTGATTGTCCATTTGTGAGTGCGTTTAAACGAATGGAAGCGGAGCTCTTCCCCAAGGGCGGGAATGATAGCCTTAGTGTATAGCTCCCAAGTCTCCTCTTTAACTATCGTCGCTGCTCTGGTACGGATTTCACCCAATTGTTGAACGCCTAAGCCTGACAGTGTTAATCTCATGGGCAACAGCTTCTTCACCTTCTCTTGAAAGGCCTGTGGTGAGATACGCGAATTGATCAAGTTCGAGCCAAGATCTTGATACACATGGCTAGGAATGCCGCCACATTTCCTGCACGTCGTATGAGAACACTCGGTACACCGTTGCAGCCGCCTCGATGTTAAAGAAGTTGGACCTTCGCAGTAGCAAAGCCGTGCACTTGTCTTTGCATCGTACAATAAAGTTGCAATTTCGGTTCGCTCGTAGGTGGTAAGTTCAAGGGGCAGCTCTTTCAATCTACTATCATCACCAATGCTCTTGGATATCTGATGCTGCGTGGTGATGGGCGCGGCCTTTGCACCTTTGAGTGCTTCGTGACCGACGATCAGCGCACTCAGTATGGCGGCGCCAACGACCGTCGAGGTCATGGCGTTGCCAGCCAGGTCTTGGAGCTGGTTAGTAGTTTCTCTCGTCAGAATAAGGCTGTCAATCGGAAGTCCTTGCAGGGCTAACGCCTCCAAGCCTATGAGAGGGCGACCGCGAGTTGTAATGTAGGGTTGCCCTGTTGGTGTGATGCAGCTCGTGATCCCTGGTGGAGTGGTGTCAAGGTAGCGATCAATATTCTGTGAGAGCTCAATGGAACGACTGGAAGTCACAGATCAGCACAGCTTCTGAAGGTCAAGCCATAGGATTTACTTGACTCACGTCTTGAACTCCAGATCGTATCCTCTCTTGGCGCTTCGCAGATAAGCCAAATCGCAGGTATCTTTCACTCGGTCTGTCTGTGCCTTGCTCCAGTCGATCCAGGCATAGTCAGGGAAACTGCTTGATCCGCCTTGCTGCCATCCGGTCAAAGGTTTCTTGCTACCCAAATGATGCTCCGCTCGATAATTCTGGTGCCGCCCTTGAGACAAGGTCCATTCAACATCACGGCCTGATTTCTCTTCGCCGTTGGCACTCTTCACCATTTCCTCTCTTGCCAGGTGCACCCGCATATCATCTTCAGACAACAGGAACGCCTCGACAGGGGAGCTTGCCGGTCGCTGGAAGGTAGCCATCAATTTGGCCCATTCAACAACGCTCTCCGAGCTACTCTCGAATCTCTTGTTATCGATGCAAAGCATATACCCTCGTTGACGTGTATGAGGGATGTAGTATTGTTTGGTATCTACTTTGACGTACCGGACAGCGTAGTCCGCTTTGTCGTACCAATACTCCGCTATTTCGTCCCAAGGTGCATTAAACACGTTCTCCAAAACCACCAGGGCCGGCCGCTTGTGGATGGCGTACTCTAAAACGGAGCGGAACGTGTCGCCCGATTCTCCTTTTGCCTTGAGTTTCTGCTTCGACGAGTTGAGCCGGGAGAAGTCGACACATGAGAATCCGGCGACGAGGATGTCGACGTCTGATGGAATGGCAACTTCCGCCCCATAAGCCGTCGAGCTACGAGCTATTAGCACTGAATGCACCCCAACTGCATCTAGCCACTTACGCTTTCTCTTTCTTAATCAGCTCCCGAATGTCCCTGAAGATAATACTGGGTTGAAAGTTGCGCTCAATGTAGGCTTGCTTGAAAGGGACAATCTCTGCGCTGAACAAATGTTCTACCTCAAATTCAATTCCGTGGTACTTCTCTAGACCTAATTTCTAAGTTAGTTCAATACTTAGACGTTTAGGGGCCTGTACTTACTCTCGCTAACAAGTTGTAGGGCAAGGAGAGGGCTCTCGGTCCCGGAACACATAGTTGCAAGCTTGAGCTTCCGAGAACCAAGATGTTGGATGGCTTTCCCGAGACCTAGGTCCATGGCTTTCCTTGTAAGGTCGTCGAAGATCTCGACTATGTTGCTAATAGGGGGAAGCTTCTCGTTTACGCCACCCCTGAAATTCCACGCGTCCTTGGTCTTTATCTGCATGTTGGGCGGTGGGTCCGGCTTTGGCACCTCTGGCACCTCTGGCTCCTCAGGCACCTCAGGCACCTCTGGCACCTCTGGAACCTTTGGCACCTCTAGCACCATTTCCGGCTTGGGCAAGTGCGACACCTTTATACGCTTGGCTGCTGGAGGTTTTGGGTAAGCATCCGAGCCTGTTTCTGTGTACTCCGAATCGTTGTCAACTTGCATATCTGCGTCTTCGCCATGGGGTACTGCACTGCCGGACTCATCGACATACTCGAGAGTAGACGTGTGACTCGACAGACTAACAACGTTCAGATCATCCGAGGCTTTCGAATATGATGTTGTCGTGGGTGTTCCTCGAGCTCGCAGGTTGTAGCGAGAAGATGGTGCTTGGAGTGTTAACTGATTGACAGCGTTCACTGTAGTTAAAGTGGCGGCCTGAGAACGAGTCATACGACCGCGAGATTCCAAATTTGAAGATCCAGGCGTAGCCTTGAGGCTCTTTTCTTGAGATCGCATCGTGTTGGTCAAACAACCGGGCGCGCCTGGGATTACGTGAATTGTAGCATGAATTAGCTCTGAGCTGGTCGGAGGTGCCGTAGATGCAACTGCTGTCTTTGGAGTTGATTCGCCACCTAGCTGAGTAGAACACTGCTGACAAGCTCGAAAGCAACTGAAAGAGCCTGGCTGTGTGCCGTTGGAAAATCCCTTCGCACCACGCGCGGCCGGTACTGCCGTGAAGATCAATTTAGCCGACGCGAAGTTAAAAGGTGACCGACCGTCCACAAATGTAGTCCACCCAGATCGAAGAAATAGCTCAAGCTATACAAGGAGTAGGCCAAGGGGCGTAAGCTATGCTGAGCAAAATCTCCTATGTAAAAGAAGCTGTGCTAGAGCATGGGTGTTGCTGCAACGTGGGTTGTTGCGGAAGGTAAGGGTGTTGTGGTGAGTTGGAGCAAGATTTTCAGTGATAATTGGGTGGTCAGTCCGGGACAACCAACTCCTCGTGCCGGAATTTGACACCAGGTAGTTTAGCTAGGATCAAAGATCGGCCCGCTCATCGTGTGACATTTGATTTGAAGCCTAGATCCACTATTGCTCTCCGCAAGGGTAATATATGGATGCTGCGCAGGTTCCACAACAAACACTGGAAAAGAGCCATAACATTGGGGAAGATTCTCAACATACTCAGAACACGGTCGAAGCATCTTCTCATGTGGCACCCGAAGCGCTTTCGCGCGGCACCCGCAACATCCTTGGCCCATCGAGCTGCCATCTCTGCCTTCCTAAGTCTTTGGACCGCAAGGACGGTATAGGATCATGGAACCTTGCTGAGAAAGCATGTCGCAGTAACTCCAAGCCAACTTGTGTGCTTCGAAAGGCTAACAGCAGTAAGATACATCCAAATTGCACATTGGAAGAACAACTGCAGTGCAACTTGACAGCAAATTCTAAGTAACTAGGATCAGTCCATCAGCGTTGTACCAGCAAAGAAGAAGAGCACGAATCATAGCACACACTGGAAAGAAAGACCGATCCTCTAACTCCAATCCAATAAGGTAGTCGACCCATCACCGCAGGGGCATTAAACCGAACGACTTCACCACCGCGCTCTACTCAAAGGGCACAGAAAGAATAAAAAGAATCCACGAACGAAGCCAGCCATCCCAACTACTGATGTAAGGCCAAGCATTGTGGTAGAGCGACCTGGCTACAGTCGGAGGAGGTTGACGTGTAGCAGAGGTCGTGAGTTTGAAACTACCTTATCCTTTGATAACCTGAAGGTACGACGTTGTCCTAGCGTGTTCCAGGTTCCGAAGGTTGTTCCGTTCCGATCTCGGGCAGACTACGGCAGCCTACCCCAAGCACCTAATGAAAGGGCAGAGGAAGGGAAGGAGAGTTCAGGTCTTGAACTGAGTGCACAATGGCAGTCACGCATCGGCGACGTGGCTGAGGACGAATCAGGGCAGGAACACCGGAAACTGATCAGTATGCAGAGGAACAGGGGAAATCGGTCATACAATGGCATTGAGAGCAGTATCAGTAGCCATGCCCATGTTGAACGTTATTCTTTTCACTCTTCAGGAGATGCAATGACTACGGGCATCACGAGGTTCGTTGCTCTTGAGTGGACGATCGGAATTGCAGACTCTCCGCTCTAGCTCGAAACAAAGAGCCTTACCTTACCTCTGTAAGACTTAGGTTCGTACAGTACGTCAGTCTCAGGAGTAGAGAATGGTGGCAAATGCAGTCTTCACACATCTCTGGATCCCTATCCCTGACTAAGAAGATACCCTCAAAGCATTGTTCGTCAATCCATGCTGCAGTCCAAACGACAGTACAGTACAGCGGTGGCTTGATTTCCAGGTTTGTGCGAGAAGCCGCTGCATGAATGGCTCCGCTCCCGAGAGCCACATGATTTGCAGATGTTCCATCTCCACTGCAGAGATAGGGTTTATTGTCTTTCTCTCCACAGAGGGCGGTGTCAATCAAAGATTGATCCTCCGTCTCGCCCTGAGAAAGCATTGATTATAGTTCCCGAAGTGCAGTATGCTCCGTCTGCAATCCAATCCCGCAGATGATGGAAACTCTTTTCATGACGTGTCGGGCATACCATCTTCAGCTTCGATCAATCCCTATGATGCCCTCATCATTTCGTCTGCAAACGAGCCGGTAGGGCGAACTGACTGTCAGGGTCCGTTTGGAATAGAATTGATCTGATGGTGCCAGACTCAAATACAAGCCCGCTATGATACCCATCGCTTGACCCGCAACGAGCAGCAGAAAGCCAAGTTCTTAGACCCAGCTTTCACGGGACTGATTCTGGACCCAATCCTACAAAAACTTGAAAATCCAGAGTTACAACATGGATACGTCGACCCAAGACACTGTCTGGTATTCTGGGCACGACCAACCATTGAAGTCCGAGACTTGGTGGCAAGCATCCAGCAGAAACTCCGGAGGGTGGCCCCAAGTATGACTCGTTCCCGACTTTGACGTCGCTGTACTGATCTACGATTTCAGACTTGTGGCTCATGCCACTCGACAAGCTGCATATGACGGCTCTTGAAGTCACCCATTCCCTGACAAAAGAAGAAATCGAAACTTTACTCCATTCCTTGAGTGCCAAGGTCTCAGAGATTACTGATTACACGCTTGACCACCGTGCGAGACTTGTCAAGCCCATGTTGAGCTACGACAGTGCAGCAATTGCCCTAAGTTTCCTCCCGGCTGCTGGCGAAGGTGTTGATGGGGGCCGCACGCTTCGCGACGACCATTATACTTATCATCATCTTCGGCGTGATCTGTATGACCTATGCAAAGAGAGCGGTGTAACGGTTGCTTCCCGTTACACGGTACCCTCGGCGCATCTCACCATTGGCCGCTTCATCACGCAAGCAGACTTTTCCACAACAGATCGAGATGGCTCCGTTGTACCAGCTTTGGAGAAACGGAAGGAATGGATTGAAGTAATCGAGGGCATCAACTCGTGGTTACAGGACGAGCATTGGCCAAGAGGCAGCAGCACGATTAGAGGTGGTGGAGAGTGGATTGTCGGCAAAGAAAAAGGACTGGACTGTCGTAAGGGATCGCTGTGGTACGGGGGTGGTGATACTGTGCGCTTGGGAAAGGGGTTTTAGTATGGGCTCTTCAACCAGGAATGGTCTTAGATCTTTTACATGGAAGGCACAATCGCAAAAGAATGGCTATCGGATTATTTTAGGACATATGCGAAGATGGATTCACATCGATCCTCCACAGCTCGTTACTCGTTGCTCTAGTTGAGTTTGTTGTTCCTGCACTACTGTAGCAACAGAACCATCTAGACTCACTTATACAGCGCGATTAGATTAGAATAGTATACCTTGACAGGTTATCCCAAAGCTTTACATTGAAATATATTGAAGTGTACTCCCATACCTAGTGTTCCTGTGGTACTGATCTCCGCACGGAGCACTCGAAAGAGTCGAGCGCGGGTTTTAGGGCGCAACGTTAAGCGAGCCAAATTCCCACATTCGCGAGCTAGCGCCAAGTCTCGATCCCGACGACGACAACGACAAACAGCAATCTCACTCTCTCGAACAAAGAACATATCAGCCATCATGGTAAGCATATCTGCTTTTCTTTTGGAGAAGGAACAGCATCAGCGCTTCGCTGCAAAGAGCTGGTTGGGAGCAAGAGCAAGGTCAACGACAACGATCCGTGTGTTGGAGATGCTGCACTACCGTGCGAACCTCGACCAACACGGAGGTTCTTTCACACCTCGAAGGTCGAGGTAGCTACAATATACCAGCACAACCTCCAAAGGAATGCCTCGGTGATACTACGATGATGCGCCAACTACTCGAGAGGACTCGTCCGCTGCACCCAAGAGGATTATTGTCGGGCTGGGCTGTTTGAAAGGAGCTTGAAACGAGTACATTTGCCTTGGACGATGCTGATGCTTTGCATTTATAAGGTTAATGTACCGAAAACGAGACGCACCTATTGCAAAGGCAAGGACTGCAAGAAGCATACGCAACACAAGGTCACCCAATACAAAGCCGGAAAGGTTAGCTACAGCCCTCCGCACGGCAATCAGCACACTGTGCTGACTGTTTGCCCCGCTATCAGGCCTCTCTCTTCGCACAAGGAAAGCGACGATATGACCGCAAGCAGTCAGGTTATGGTGGTCAGACGAAGCCCGTCTTCCACAAGAAGGCAAAGACAACGAAGAAGGTCGTGTTGAGGTTAGAGTGCACAAGCTGCAAAACAAAGGCACAGCTGGCGTTGAAGCGATGCAAGCACTTCGAGCTGGGGTACGTTCATACTCCTTGAAAGCACGCAGTTGAGCTGGGCTTGATGTACGATCACATACTGACGGATCTGCCATATACAGCGGAGACAAGAAGACGAAGGGGCAGGCTTTGGTGTTCTAGATGGCTTTCTACCTTTCCTGTACTTCAGAAGTTCGTGACGCTGCGGTTGGCATGATGCTTTGGGTTGGAGGAGCGTGCATTGCAGAACCTGGCCGGGCCATCAATACATCTCAACAGTCCTAGCACAAGTCATCTAGTGGTAAGGAACTTCTAAGACAGACTCGTCTCCTCGGACTCGCTCTCAAGAATTTGAAACCTCAACTTCGGATTAAGGTAACTATCTTACCTAACTCGTATTAGGGCCGATTATTTTGACTCTAAGGTAATCACGTGCAGCAGGGCGGATATGTAGCGCATTAGGTAAGCCACCTACCGAGGAACTGTGCTTGGCCCGCTCGGCCCTGGATACAGAAACGGCGGGGTAGCGTAGATCCGTCCAGGCACCTTAACGTTATGGCGTTGGACTTTGCCCTCCCCTGGCACGGCACGGCACGGCACGCTCAAGAAGACTTCCATTGTGGTCCAGGAACAGTGATGAGGTCAGAGCCTACAGAGTACAATGCGTTCAGGTAAGGTAAGGAGGGGAGGTACGGTAAGGTAGCACCTGAAGAAGGGTATGCGCAAGCAACCTCTTTGGAAGCTGCATCCAACCGTTGATCTCCACCGGGTGACGTTATCACTTGCCGAAGGCATGGACGACCTAAAGCTAGCTCTCGAGTATGACCTCGGGTCCCCTCCATCTCATTTTCTTCAGCTCTTTACCAGGACGTCTTCCCAGCTTCTCGAGCCCTCAAGCCATCAACATGTTCTCCAAACGTCTCCTGCTTGCATTGAGCTTGGGCTCAGTCACATTGACCCAACAGATCGCTCAAGATCCAGGGACTTATGGTCCCGCCCTTGAGACTGTGCACTTGTACAACGATGAATTCCCGACGGGTATGTCGAGAGCTCTCCGTTTGACCCGACAGATTCTGAGTTGGCTTGTTAGGCATTGCCGTTTCCTCTACCGGTCGCATGTTCTCCAATTATCCTCCGTCTCTTGACCCGAAGGATACCAAATACACGGTCGCGGAGCTTATAGGAAACAATACCGAAAAGCCCTATCCGTCTGCTGAGATCAATTCGCCGCCTGGTGGATCTATCAACTACACGACGACACCTCCGGTAAGAGATGACGTTTACCCTGTCGTACTGATCTTCGCTGACCCTGCCTCAAGACTGGAGCCAACTACAAGGACTATCTTATTGGGGTCCAGAGTGTGGTTATAGACTCGAAAGACAGACTCTGGATTCTGGATACTGGACGAGCATCTACCCCGGAGGGAGTCAACGTACCAGCAGTTTTCGGTGGACCGAAACTCATCGGAGTCAATCTTCAGAACAATTCCATCTTTCAGACTATACTCTTTCCTCCTACAGTGGCTTATGCGGTCTCTGTAAGTTGATCGGTCACGGTTCACTGTGATGGGAAACGCTGACATACATAGTATCTCAACGATGTTCGCTTCGATCTCCGCCCCAAAATCACCGCATCTGGTAAAGGCGTTGCCTACATTACGGACTCTTCCACCGAAGGCCGCAATGGTATTATCATCGTCGATCTGGGCACCGGCGAGTCCTGGCGCCATCTCGACGACACGCCTGAAGTTCACCCGGAACCGCAATTCCTTAGCTTCATATGGGGAGAACCCCTCTACCTGAATCCCGGCAACGGGATCCCGCTCTCGTTTATAACATTCGGTTCCGACGGAGTCGCGCTGTCCGCAGACGGCGAAACGCTATATTTCGCCGCCGTCGCATCGAGATACCTGTACAGCGTCCCAACCGCCCGGCTCCGAGATCGCAGCGCCACCTCTGAGATCATGGCGCAGGCCTCCGTGAACCGCCTCACTCAGAAAGGCGTTTCCGACGGCTTGGAGACCGACACCAACGGATTCATCTACATTGGCAGTGTGGAACAGAACGCGATCAACATCTACAATCCCGCCAACGGAACTGTCAGCGTCTTCGTCAGGGACCCGCGCATCAATTGGTCCGACACCTTCTCCGTCGCCGGTAACTATCTGTACGTCACTGAGAACCAGCTCTGGAGAGCGCCCATCTTCTGGAACGGGACGGACAGGCGCGTCAAGCCGTACGTGTTGTACAGGATCGCGTTGCCGAACAATGCTACCAAGGTCAACCTGCAGTAGTTGCGGCATTCCGCTTAGGAGGTGGTCAGACAAGTCGTACTAGCTCTTGATCTCTACAACTCGAGCTCTTTATTCAATCTTTACCTGGCTCATCCTACACCAATCATGTACAACCTGACTTCCAGCCACCACCTCGTCAACACCCGACACCGACGAGCCAAAAGTACGTACGCGCACGACAAACCCCGTGCTCCACATCCACACACCCCCCACCTCAACGCCCCGTCTCCTCCCACCCCGCCCCAAAAAACTCCCTCCGAACCCTCCTCTTCTCCACCCCCTCCCTGACCCTCCCCCTTACCCCACGACAAGCCCACCACCCCACCCCTCCCACCCCGACCGCCACCACCCACCCAAACACCAACACCCCGCGCGCCGCCCCCTCGACGCCGCACTGCGCCGCGTACGTCCCGCGCATGGCCCCGCTGCCCGCGTACGCCGCCAGCTCGCACGCCCACGTCTCCAGGTCGAAGATGCCGGAGCGCTCGTCCCAGTCGTAGCCGCCGTCGGCGTTGCGCGGGGTGAAGGTGATGTGGGGGGAGCGGGCGTGTGTTATGGTTAGGAGGAGGAGGGCCAGGAGGAGGAGGAGGGAGGGGAGGGCTAGGAGGGGGGGGAGGAGGTGGGTTAGGGGGAGGGGGTAGGTCTGGGTGTTTGGGGATGCGTTAGTTTGTTGGTCGTGGGGGGCGCGAGGGGAGGGGAGGGAGGGGAGTGAGTGTTGGTGTTGGTGTGGTGTTGGATATGCAGGGGAAGGAACAGGGACAGGGACGGGGGGGTGGTAAAAAGGGCTTCTTACGCGTCTGCCATCAGGCCAAGCGAAGAGGACGAAGGCGAGGGCGGCGATGCTGAGGATAGTGGAGATGGCGGCAGCGGCGATGGTGAGTTTGGTGGGCGCGATGGAGAGGTGGCGCGGTAGTACCGAGAGGAGCCCCGCGGTGTGGGATCCGTCTGGGCTGAGGCCGAAGCTGTCCGCGGAGTGGTCGGCGATGAAGGTTAGGGTTGTGGCTTTGAGGGAGAGGATTGTGATGGAGAGGATGGCGAGGAGGGCGAGAGACGCGAGTAGGATGGCGCGTTGGAGGGGGTGGGAGGTTGGCATGGTCGATGGTGAGGAGCGAGGAGGGAATGGAGGTTGTTTGGGTTGCTTGGTTGTGGTGGTTGATGAGTTTGCTGGTGGAGGTTAGGCCGTGGGAGGGAAAAGGAAGGAAGCGTTGGGGAGGGAAGGAAAAAACGTGCGGATTAGGGGGGTCGGGAAAGATGTTGTTGTTGGTGAGGCACAGCAAGTGGGCGGTTATGCATGTTGTGTCTTGTTCGGAACGATGCATGGAAGCCTGTTTTTCGCCATCAATGGACAGCGGGCCAAAGCACGTATCATTCTCAAAGACTTCTGTCTGAAATCACTTGGGTTGTGCTCTGGACGGAAGAAACAGGGTCAATGAGTTGCGGTGGGCCTTGACGCAGATGGTAGATATGTAGGCAGGTCCTCTCTGAACTACTCGCGCATAAAGGCTCGTGGCTCCGATAGCCAGACGTACTCATACGCATAGAGCTCTTCAATTTTCGACGCAGTGTGAACATTAAGCGTAAAAGCAACTCCTAATTGTCCTCAAGATAGAGACAGAAATACATATAGAAACCAAAATAGAAATAGAAATAGTGAAACGCTGGGATCTACCTACCCAGTCCAAATACAGTAAGGTTAGATGCGTTTCAAGGTACAAAGTACCGTTGCTCTGTGTCAACAGCACAGCCCGCCGCTCAGATGTATTGTCCGTTCAGGAATGCCATCAACACAGGAAAGGGTAAGGAAGCCGGACTCCTCCTCCTCGAGATCTTCGGTCTATTCGGTGGCGGCATGGCCTGACCTTTACTTCCAGAGATCCACGGTCTTCTAAGACTTATCCGGTGTGACTCTCCCGGTCGCCTCAACTCGAGCCTGCAGACTGGAGGTACCGCCCGATGTGGTCTTGGTCGTTAAGTCGAAGCAGCTGGTGGTGATTCTATCGGGGCACAGGAACTACTGTTCCTTGGCGGTCATGTCGCAGTATACAGCCTCAGCAATGGATATGGAGTCGGCGCCAAAGCGGACTCGCTTTCGCACATTTCCTCGCCGCTGTGGCTGCTCATGTCGCTCATGACCAGGTGGCCTGGACGGTTGTTACTGTTCTCGCGCTCATTCTGTAAGGGTCGGCATCTGCACCGGTGTTCGTGTATCTCAAAGGAGGGCTGGAAACTCAGGACGGTACCGTCTGGCTAACAGTTTGATCCGAGGTGTACTCTTGCACAAAGTATTTAGGCTGTCGTACTGGCGTCGCTGGTACCGGGTAATTTGTAGATATAAATAGGCGCGCGACAGTAATCGGAGTCCGGCCCCTAAATGTTCCAGCTCTAAGCGCTGCTCTATGCGTAGGGCCACCTGGCTGCAAGGCTCGATAAGAATACTCTTACGCTTTTTACATCCTTTTACTACACCAAACATTAATACGGAGTAGATATCGATTGACCGTCACTGGACTCGATTGAGCGGCTCGACGCCGGGTGTCACCGCCACCTAGCACGGCGCAAATATGCGGTTCTCGCCAGCACTGCTGCTCCTCTGCGTGTTCCCCTTGGCTCTATGTGCCGAAGACTATTATAAACTGTTAGACATCGACAGATCAGCCTCGGACAGAGATATCAAGCGCGCATACCGGACACTGAGCAAAAAATACCATCCGGACAAGAATCCGTAAGTCCTCAGATTTGCTGGCAGTCCGTACGTCTCAGTTTTGGCTCCCATTAGCTAATATCTCCAAACATACAGAGGTAACGACTCCGCCCATCACAAATTCGTCGCGATAGCCGAAGCCTACGACGCCCTCTCCACGGCAGAAACCCGGCGCATCTACGACCAATACGGACACGATGGCCTCAACCAGCACAAACAAGGCGGTCAGGCCCGCCAGCATGACCCGTTCGATCTCTTCTCCCGCTTCTTCGGCGGCGGCGGCCACTTCGGACACGGTGGCGGCCAGCGCCGGGGCCCGAACATGGAGGTCCGCGTACACTTGCCCCTGAGGGACTTCTACAACGGGCGCGAGACGGAGTTTAGCGTGGAGAAGCAGCAGATCTGCGAGGAGTGCGAGGGCAGTGGGAGCGCGGACGGGGAGGTGGAGACGTGTGGGAAGTGTGGGGGGCGAGGGATGGTGGTGCAGAAGCATATGCTTGCGCCGGGCATCTTTCAGCAGGTGCAGATGGGATGCGATGTTTGTGGAGGTAAAGGGCAGTCGATCAAGCATCCGTGCAAGGTCTGTGGTGGATCTAAGGTTGTGAGGAAGGTGGCGACGCATTCGTTGAGTGTGGAGAAGGGGATGCCGAAGGGGGAGAGGCTGGTGTATGAGAATGAGGCGGATGAGAGTCCCGACTGGGTAGCTGGGGACTTGGTCGTGCAGCTAGCGGAGCACACTCCGGAACTTGGGACCAGCGACGAAGAGAGGACGGACGGGACGTTCTTCAGGAGGAAAGGCGACGACCTGTTCTGGAAAGAGGTACTAAGCCTGCGAGAAGCGTGGCTGGGTGACTGGACCAGGAACATCACACACCTTGACGGACACGTGGTGCAGCTGTCGAGGAAACGAGGTGAGGTGGTTCAGCCCAACGCCGTCGAGATCGTCAAAGACGAGGGCATGCCGATATGGCGTCACCACAATGACGATGCGAGTTCGGGCGGGGAGTTTGGCGCACTGCATGTGGAGTATACCGTCGTGTTCCCAGATCAGATGGACAAGTCTATGGAGAAAGAGTTCTGGGCGGTTTGGGAGAAGTGGCGGAAGAAGAAGGGGGTGGATTTGGGGAAGGACAGCGGCAGACCTCATGACGAGCTGTGACTCTGTTCATAAAGCACTGTATCATCACCGCAGCATTCTTACGGGAGGTTAATAGGTTTAGATGCGACAATATAGACATGGGCATCAGCTGGTCGAACATGACAGGCCACCCCGTTCCAGCGTGCCTTGAAGACACGTTCCAACCAAGTACTGTCCCAAAGAGCCCTCTGCAGTATATACAGTCCCCGCTTCCGTCCAAAGTACCTCCCCTTTCGCCCTCGTCTATAATCTCCTCTAATCCCCCGAAGAACATTCGTCTAAGCGCACAAGCCCAACCTCCGACACACCACATCCTCCCGCCCCAATCCTCCCCCCTCCCGCCCCAACCAGTCACAACTTCGCCTTCTCCCCAACCTTCCCAATCTTCAACCGGCCCTCATACTTCTTCAACACGCTCTCATTATGATACTACCCCCCACAACCATCACATACCGTCAGCCCACAATCCCTCAATCACCAACTTTCCCCCCCCCACATCCCCCCTCTCCCCAT